>Ga0079305_1003645_pt1 | contig 10074 bp, 6 predicted proteins | sample LMS_cellobiose_e_FD_79183 | JGI IMG/M metagenome (GOLD analysis project Ga0079305, IMG submission 79183) | Rumen-fistulated moose microbial communities from Alaska, USA - LMS_cellobiose_enrichment | ecosystem: Host-associated > Mammals > Digestive system > Stomach > Rumen fluid ...
CGGGTTATAGTTCCCTGATAGTTCTTGGTATGGTATAATCTGCGAATCGTACACAGGAAGATAATCGCTGTTATAGTTCCCTGATAGTTCTTGGTATGGTATAATCTGTCTGTTTCAGCTTCGCGACGATCTTCGTTATAGTTCCCTGATAGTTCTTGGTATGGTATAATTGAAACGACAGTTGCCCGTCTGCTTCAATAGTTATAGTTCCCTGATAGTTCTTGGTATGGTATAATTGCGTTTTCGGCATTCCAAGCGTCGATATCGTTATAGTTCCCTGATAGTTCTTGGTATGGTATAATACTTTCAGGAGATAAAGGAGCGCGTTTCATGTTATAGTTCCCTGATAGTTCTTGGTATGGTATAATACGCGATCGCGCTGCTGCAGCAGGACTACTGTTATAGTTCCCTGATAGTTCTTGGTATGGTATAATACGGCTGTTCGATGTGCACGAGGTCGAGGAGTTATAGTTCCCTGATAGTTCTTGGTATGGTATAATAGACTATCAAAGAAATCGCTTGAAGGCAGGGCTTCAGGCGATTTCTTTTTGCGCAAAAATGATTAGAAAAGTAAAGTTTCAGGACTTGTTTCGCTAAAAAATCGAAAGCTGCTCATATTGAAACGGCTCATCTGCTTCCGTCAGCCGTCCTAACAGAATATCGATCGATTCATATTGCTTTTCCGTTATGATCAGCATTCGGATCGCGCCGTTATTGGGCAAATGGTTCTGAATACGTGCGCGGTGCTTCTCTACGGCATCCATGCCGTTGCAAACACGCGCATAGACCGAATACTGCAGCATATGATATCCGTCATCCAGCAAAAACTTACGGAATCGGGTTGCTTCCCGACGGTTTTGCGCCGTTTTGACAGGCAGATCAAAAAATACCAGAATTCTCATAAATTTATTCATAGCGATGTTGTTCGGTTTCCAGCAGTGTAGGAAGGAGCAGCGTCGAATCTTTTTGTGTCAATGCCCGCCCAAGACTCTGCACCAGTCTTTCGATCGCGTATGCGACGCTGTGATGCTGCTCACCGGATAGGATATCGAGATTCAGGCAGTTGAACAGCAATCGTTTCTGCGCGGATGTCAGCAGCTCTTCTCTTTCCATCAGGCTGACGGCAAGCCGATCCACAACAGGGCGAAACGGCTCCATCAGATCATCCGCAAGGTTGAACGCATTGAGCGAGCTGCGGTGATGCAGGCCAAACGCAGGCAGGAAACCGTAAACCGCAAGTGAGCGCGCAACACTGCCGCGAAGGATCGCGTAGCCGTAGTTCACGGCGGCGTTATATCCGTTCTCAGCGGCGCGCGTAAAGCCTTCTCCGAAAAGCGCGGGGAAATAGGCCTGCGCCGCCGTCGCTTCGATATTCTCCGGATCGCCGGAACGAACGCGTTCTGCCATGCGGGACAGCTTTTCCGCTTCCTCTGCCATACCTGATAATTGCAGACATATTGCCTGATTCCGTATCTTTGCTTGAACGATACTCTGCCACAGGCGCTTTTTTGTCGGCTCGCTTGCATCAAGCTGACTCTGCAGAATGCTGAACATTCGGCTGTGCTGCTGAAACGGCTCCAGAACAGCGCAGGGCATATGCTTCTCATCACAGAGATAAACAGCGCAGCCGCGCTGCCCCAGCTGGGACAGCGCGGCTGTTGTTACAGTGCTTTGGCGGTTTTCAAGCAGGATAGCGGAAATATCTTCGATCGGCACGGAGCGCTCCGCATCTGTGCGGATCACAAGCTGATGACTGCGGACAGAAAGATGCGCGGGATTTTCAATCATCAGATTACGAAATGCCATTTTCAGTCCTTCTTTCTTTCAAAGGTTTGCCGCTTTTCATGCTTGACGGGATGATATTCGCCAAGGATATCAACAGTGTATTTCTCTATCGCTTTTAAGGTCTTAATTCCAATTCCGCTTAATAAATAGCTATTATCTTGATTTCTACACGTGATTGCCCCCGTCGAAATATTGGCCCCAATATAGTAAAGCAATTCACTGTCTGTCTCATAGCTGTCTGGCAGATCGCTTTCTTTTTGCGCCTTTGTCAGTTTCAACGTTTTCCTGTGAGTGACTTTGATCAAGTCGTTCGGATAGAGTGAAAAGATGAAATCTTCCCTTTTCATTTCCTTCCACTCTTCATATGGTCTGTATGCAATGCACGCTTTATTGGGCAATTCAGGCTTTAACGTATCTGCCACATAGATCGGCACGAAATAATAGCCGTCACCCTCAATATAGAACACATCGATGCGCACCATGCTGTCGTTATCCGCAATACCCTTGCCTTCCAGCACAGGCACATTGAGCGTGCTCTTTTCACACAGCTTCACCTTATTGACGACAGGGCCAGGCGTGCCGTCGTGTTTCGGCTTATGGAACGGCTCAGCAAAGGCCTTTTTGCCGTCACCATTGAATGCGATCAGCCTTTTTCTCAATGCCTCATACAGAAGTCGGTCACTCTGCGGCATGTAATAATCTGCGATTTCATCATTTTTATCAAGTTTGAGGTCGGTCAAAGGCCGCTTGACAATCAGAAGGCCGTTTTCCAGCGCCTTTCCGCTTTTGATCGTTTCCTTGTGGGCGGCGCCAGTCACCTTGCGGCGCGGCATGCGGGAAACGAACAGAGGCCGCGGAACGACCTCGCCTGTCACATACAGCGGATAATTCCGATCGCGGACAGCCCGCTGCGGATCGCTGCTCAGCCTTGCTTCCAATTCCTGATGGAACCAAGGCCACGGATATGGGAACTCCTTCACAACCTCGCCGGTGAACTGATCAACCAGATATCTGCCGTCCTCAGAGGGCATATAACGGCTTTCACGATATTTCGAGTAACGCGTGACTTCCTGAATCATACCGTCAGTCGTACACGCAATAACCAGCGCGTCAACAGCATGGTGAAGGTCGCCGTTGGCCCGCACCTTTGTAATTCCCCAGCGCTTGCGCAGATAAGATGTGACAGAACCGTTTACCGCTGTAACATGCTTTTTTCTTCCAGAAGAAAACGGAGCGAATTCCAAATGATCGGCAATATAATTCATCAGGAAGCTTGCCGCGGTTTTTGTGTCCTGCAGATTGCGTTCCTTGAAACGCTGTTCATCTTCCTCTGTAATTCTTTCTTTCAAAAGACATTGCCGTTTGCGATAATCGCGCACACAACTGTTGACCCAGACAATAAAATCATCACGCCGTTTTCCCTGCAAATACTGCAAAGGCAAACGGTTTCCTTTGTCTCGGTTTTCCTTTGCAAAGACAAGAACCTTATTTTTGCGGCTGTCATCAAAGCTGATGCTGTACGGAATGATATGATCCACCTCAGCATAGTTCGGATCGAATAAGTGCTCCAAAGACATTTGTTTCTGCGAATAAGCGCAGACACCGCCCTGTTCCTCAAAAAGACGCAATTTCACAAGATCCAAACCAGTAGGCGAAAGCTTGCCGTATTCATGGCGAATACGATCCATCAAGCGGTCATTATTTGCCCGATTTTCTTCCTGTTCTTTTTTGATGCGATTGCGCTCCGCAAAATCCTTTGCCATTTCGCGCGCAAGCTCAATATTGATAAATGTGGGGCTGCAGCCTCGCTCACGAATGATCGCATTGATCACTTTGATACTCTGTGATACTGCGCGCAGAACAACAGGGCTCGTCAAGGTGTTCTTTGCATCTTCATCAAGTGCGGAAAGCAAGTGCTGTTTCTCTTCGCCGTCGTGTCCCTTAAACTGATAGCCTGCGGCTTCACATGCCTCGTTGTATTTCATTCCCTGTTCAAGGAATGGAATGATTTTTTCGCATGCCTTGATAGACAAGTGGCCGTATTTACTGAAATTCAGCGTTTCCGCAATATCAATATCCGTTTCGGACAATCCGGCCTCTTTCAAGATCGGACGGATTTTATCAGAGGTTTTATATCTGGAAAGCGTCTCACCAATCACATTGCGCTGTTCTTTTGTTATCGTAGCAAAGTGGCCTTTTGCAACGCGTTCAAATGCTGTGCGCATCTGATGGTAAGCCTTCAAATGAGAGAGTTTTGCTTTCTTTTCTGCAGAGGCAATGTCTTCCGCCTTTTTATAAGAAACCATATTGAAAGTCTGCTCATCTGAGAGGCCTAATTCTTTTCTGATTTTTGCGTAATTCAAATCGGCAGTTTTATGTGCAAGATCAATGACCGTTCTTCTCTGCTCCGGCGTCAGAGGATTGCCTTCCCCTTTTCTGATAATACGGATATGATTGATTGCTTCCAAAAGAGAAAAATACTCAAATGAATATGTTGCCTTTGCAGCCCGCGGTTCAGGTGGATTCTTTTCCAAGGTGCAAACGCCAATCATTCGGCCAATCTGATCGCCAGCGTAAGGGCTGCCATTCCCAGGCCCTTCGTCAAATGAACGCTGGCTTAAAAGAATTTCCAGAAATTCTTGTTCAAAGCTATCACTTGTTGCTTCATTGCCAAGGCTTCTTTGTGCCGCAAAAATCTTTCTTACTTCATCTTCTATCATATCGCGGCTGACAGTTGATATATACTTGCCACCCTTGTTTCTACGGTGTTCCTTATATGCCTCATCGTTCAAATAAAGCTCTGCAACTGTTCGATAGCCATGCTGTATCATACGGCTCTCATTTTCATGGACTGCGGATAACAGCTCACCGTCTTCTTTTGTCGAAGCATTTTTTCTGTTGGATTTGAAGCCGCGTCTTTGCGAAATGTGAATTAAAATGCGAGCCAATTCTTTATTCGTGACGATCTCATCCAATGCCTTAACGCGCAACGCGTAAATATCAGATAATTGTCCATCGAATAGATGTGAGAGCTCTTCTTCTGTAATTATTTTTTCTCTTTGCAGCAGCTCACGAATACGTTCATTACGATGGCGATGCCGACGAAGTCTTCTGCGCATACTGCGCGCTTCTCTTCGTGGAGCAGCCAAAGACTCTCCTGTTTTCGGTTGCTCCGCAGCATCAAAAATGCGAGAGCCTAAATTGATAATTCCATAAGGCTTATCATTTTCGTCCAAAGCGACCGTTGCCCAGCCAACTGATGTGATACCGATATCAAGGCCGATTGCATATTGCAGCATTTGACTTCATCCCCTTTGTAGATACTGTTGTAAATAAAGAGATAACGCCCCGCAGATGCGGGGCGTTAGTGCTCTGCGGTGTACTACCTTATCATAGTAACCTGCATAGTTCTTGGTATGGTATAAGAACTGTATTATTTATACCATGGATTCTATTATTTGTCAATATTTTTTGAAAATTCACTTTCAAAAATGCGGAGCTGCTTCACAGCAGTTCGCATGTCCTTCTATCGCCTTCTCGATCCTCTGCGGCTCGATGCCGATATACCGCTGCATCACAGCCGCGCTGCTGTGCTGCAGCAGCCTTTGCACCAGCGCGATATCATGGCCGTTGTTCTTGTATATCTCCGTCGCGTACCATTTGCGGAAGCTGTGCGTGCTGACGCCTTCATAGCCCAGATCGTCACACACAAGCGCAAGCTGCTTCTGTACGCCTCTTGTCGTGATGGGAAAGATCAGCTCGTCGCGGCCTATTCCGTTGCGCAGACAGTAATTTTCGATATACTGCTGAATCACCGAAAACGCGCTGTTTGCCTGTCTTCTGCTCGACGATGGACAGATGAAAGCGCCCTCCGTCGTTCACGATATCGCAGGGCCGCAGCCGAACGATATCACTGATGCGCAGGCCGAGGTTTCCTTCGAGCACAAGCGCCGTCGCGATTCGCTCATTCGGTCGGCTGCCGCAAAAGCCTTCTTCTGTGGTTGCTTCCCGGGAACGATCCTGCCAACGGCGACGATAAGGAGACCTCCGATACGGCGTTCCGCACCGTACCGGAGGTCTCCTTGAGCTGACGGTGTCCTTACGCAAGCGCCTCCAGCAGTCTGTCGTATGTCCTCGCCAGATCCGCTGCCGCTTTGTAAACGGCGTAGGGGTCGTTCCGGTCCGCGTCCGCCGCCTTTTCCAGCGCGTTTTCCATCATCCGCGCCCGGCCGGCGGCAGGGCCCTCAAAGTCGGAGGTATCGATGGACCAGGCTGCTTCCATCAGCGCCTCAAGAAAGCCGTTGAGTCTTTCGTCCCTGAGGGCGGGCGTGATCTCCGGCATACGCCTGATCAGGCTTCCCGCCTGCTGCTGGTAAGCGCAGGCGATCTGCACCAGCGTGTCGTCCTTCCCGAAGCCCGCGAAAACCGAGAGCCCCATCGGGAGACTGGAGGGATATTCCTCCGTCGCTTCGGAAAAGCCCATGGGCAGCATGATCTCCGGAAATCCCATATATACGGGGAAATAGACCCTATAGTAAGTGTAGTTTGTCGCGGTATTCTCTTCCTCCACCGTATCTTCCGGAGGAACGTTGAAAAACACAAGATACATTACGGCGTCGACGTCGTTTTCCTCAAGGATCTCGTTGACCGTTTCCCTGTTTTCCATGAACTTCTCCCAGTACGGAGGCCGCGCGTATCCGTCTTCGGTGACGTAGCTGTAAGGGCTCTCTGTCTCCTCCTCGCTCCCCTCGGCGTTCTTTTCCCCGTCTTCGGCTTCCCCATCTTTCTCTTCGGACTTCTGCATAATATAATCTACATTGGAGTAAATAACGTTTTCCGAAGCCTCCGGATTTCCGGCGTCGGTCAGCTCGCTCATGCTGCCGTAGACCGTGCCCGGGAACTGGGACAGATACGCGTCCATGTCGTAGACCGTCGTATCCGTCAGCTCCACGTCCTCAAAAAGCGAATTCAGCGTCTCTTCGGAAAGCACCTCCGATATATCGACGATCGTCGCTCCCGCCTTCATGAGGTTTTCTCTGGCGCGGTTGATCAGATCCCGGATGTTGTCGCCGGCCGTATAGACCACCACTTCCTCCTCCGTCAGCCCCGTCTCCTCCAGATACTTCGAAAGCTGTTCCATGAATTCCTCATCGGGGTAGAAGGTGAACGAATTCGTGAGGATACCGATGCGCATGCCCTGCAGTCCGTCCGCCCTGCAGTTGTCCAGATAGCCGTCCCCCTTAAGGGCGTCGGCGTCCGCCTCGAGGGTGAAATCGTCGCCTTCGTCCGTCCCGGCTATGACCTCAAGCAGAAGGGCAAGGTCCTCCGCGGTCCTGGTCATGGGGCCGACCGTGTCGTTGGTCTTTATCAGGGGGAACACCCCGTTTGTGGAGGTCAGCCCCTTCGAGGGGCGCAGACCGTAAAGGTTCGAAAAGGCAGCGGGATAACGCACAGACCCGCCGGTGTCCGTCCCGAGACCTGCCGCGGCGAAATTGCAGGTAACGGCGACCCCCGTCCCGCCGGAGGAGCCGCCCGCAGTCTTTGTCGTATCATAGGCGTTGTGCACGTCTCCGCCGTAGGTGGAGTGCGAATAAAGGCCGCTTATGGCAAATTCCGACATATTGGTCTTCGCCAGGATCACCGCTCCGGCCTCGCGCAGTTTCTTTACGACAAAGGCGTCCTCCTGCGCGACGTTTCCCGCAAGGGCAGCGGAGCCCGCCGTCGTCGGCATTCCCGCGACGTCGATATTGTCCTTAACGATCACGGGAATACCGTGAAGCGGTCCGCGAACGTTTCCCGCCGCCCGCTCCCTGTCAAGCGCCTCCGCCTCCCGGAGAGCGTTCGGGTTCACGTTCGTGATCGAGTTCAGATTCAGAGCGTCGTCGTAGGTCTCTATGCGGTCAAGATACATCTGCGTGAGCTCCGCGGACGTGACGTGTCCGGCCTCCATCTCCGCCGTGAGCTGCGCGATCTCGGCATCAAGCAGGTCGATTGTGGTGAACAGGTCCTCGAGCTGCTGCGAGGCGCTCCCCTCTCCCGCGTAGCGGAATACCGGAACAGCCGGCTGTTCCGCGGTGTTGGAGACTTCCTCCGGCTTTGTTCCTGCCGGCGTCCAGTTCGCGCAGGATGAGATCGCGGCGGCGACGATCTGTATGACTAAAACAAGCGCAAAGAATCTCTTCATAAATACCTCTTTTCGGCAGTCACGGTTTCGCTGCGGATCATTTTTCTCTGCCGCATACCGTCCCGTTTTTACGGCTTTTTTAACGGTCCCGATAGCCGGCCACAGTCTCCTGAAAAGCGACAAAGGGGAGATCAGGATACGTTCTGTCCCTCTGCCCTGCGGCAAACGCAGCCGTCACACTCCGTCCGAAGCCGTTGAGCGCCGCCGGGCCGTCGGAGCAAAATACGGGATGCCGAGCCGTTCCGCGGCCATCTTTACGCCGATCTCATCGGACAGTCTCAGGGCTTCTCCCCGAAACTGTTTTTCACGGGTCAGAGCCGTTCCCCTGCCTTTTTTTACTTTAGCATATTATTGTCAGTTTTTCAACTTGCCCGACCGATCGTGCTCCGCCTTCGCGTTCAATCACCCGCCGCAGCGGTGATCGCGGAGCGATCCGAACTTTTGACCACAGAAAAAGGGCGGTCTTTCGACTGCCCTTTCTTTCCAAAAATCCTGCGGGCTGCTTCGGAGCATCAGCGATTTGCTCTCCCAAGCGGAAAGGATGTGTGAAGGGAAGCCTGCCGAAGGCTTCCCTTCGCGTTCAATCACCCGCCGCAGCGGGCTGCCGAAGGCAGCGGCCCGACCAAACAAAAAAAAGACGCCTTACGGCGTCCTTTTTTTGTTGGTCGGAGTGAGGTGATTTGAACACCCGACTTCTTGGTCCCGAATTGTGAGCAAAGGCTTTTTTCAGCGTGAATTTTCTTTTGCCATCATTCCGAAAAGTGTTGACTTTAAGCCATTTTTTTGATATCATCATTTTGCAAGGTTTATTATCGTTCAACGGTGTGAGTTAAGTTTGTTGACACTTTTGTTGACACTTTTCACGGTGGAGGGCTGCAAAATGGCGACCATCAAAGCGAACAAAAACAAGAATGGCGAAGTCATCAGCTACAGGGTCCGCGCTTGCGTGGGACGTGATGAACACACTGCGAAACAGGTTTGGCGCACGGTCACTATCCCGCGCCCCGATGGACTGACGCCCAAGCGAGAGCAAAAAGAGGTTGCGCGGCTTGCAGACGAATGGGAGAAGGCGCAGCGTGCGGAATATGAGCTCAACGGCAGAACAGCCACCACAGACAAGGCAAAGGTAACGCTTGCGCAGTATATCACCGAACACTGGATTCCCGACCACGTCCACGACGGGAGCCACAGCCCCGAATCGATCGCGTTTTATCAGTACATGAGCGACGGCATTATTCAGTATTTCGGTAAGAAAATCAAGCTGCGGCAGATCGACGGCGAGACCGTCAAGCGATTTGTGAACTACCTCAACAGCGATGCAGTCAACAAGAAGACCGGCGAAAAGATCAGCGCAACAACCGCAACGCATAGTTTTGGGACGCTGCGCTCGATTCTGGAAAGCGCCCGCCGCTATGGGTATATCGACCGGAACCCGTGCTCCGACCTCACGTCAAGAGAAAAGCCTCACCGCGCAAAAAAGCAGGTCGATTTTTACACGCCAGAAGAAGCACAGCGGTTTTTGGAATGTCTAAACACGGAGCCGCTTTTCTGGCAGTGTTTCGGGCGCATCCTGATAAACTGCGGCCTGCGGCGTGGTGAATGTGTGGGCTTGCAGTGGCGGGACATTGACGAAGAAAAGATGCTTTTGCATATCGCGCGGAACGTCACACCGAAAAAGGATGCTGACAATAAATGTCGTGTCGGCGCAACAAAAACAGGTGAGGAACGCGACGTACATATCACGGAAACGATTCTGCAAATGCTCATGGATTTCAAAGCCGAGCAGGTTATGATTCGCGGCTGCGATTTATTGCCGACCGCTTTTATTTTCGGAAGTGAGAAAGACGCATATACCCCGATCCATCCGTGCACCGTCACAACGTGGCAGCGGCGATTCACCAAGCGGCACGGATTGCGCCCGCTCTCCCCGCATGACCTGCGGCACAGCGCGGCGAGTCTTGCGCTTGAAGCTGGGGCGAATCTGAAAGACGTTCAGAATCTTTTGGGGCATGCGGACCCGTCGACCACAATGCAGTTTTACAGTGGATTGACCGAGGAACGCGAGCGGAAAACGGTTGACGGCATCGAGCGGCTATTGTCTGCCA
>Ga0079305_1003646_pt1 | contig 10074 bp, 9 predicted proteins | sample LMS_cellobiose_e_FD_79183 | JGI IMG/M metagenome (GOLD analysis project Ga0079305, IMG submission 79183) | Rumen-fistulated moose microbial communities from Alaska, USA - LMS_cellobiose_enrichment | ecosystem: Host-associated > Mammals > Digestive system > Stomach > Rumen fluid ...
GAAAAGTTCTAGGAACGACAAAAAAGGCCCAAAACCTTTCGGTTTCGAGCCTTGATTGTTGGTGCGCGAGGCGGGACTTGAACCCGCACGTGCGTATTGCACACTAGAACCTGAATCTAGCGAGTCTGCCAATTCCACCACTCGCGCGTATCCTGCGCTGTTGCTGTCTCGCTCAGCGCAAGATTGATAATAGCATAGGAGACACAGAAAGTCAAGCAAAATCTTTCGTTTTTTCAGATTTTTTCTTTCTGTGACAAGAAACACATCAGAAGTAGTTCAGCGGGTTGACGCAGCTGCTGCTGGAGCTGTTGGTCCAGATCTCAAAATGCAGGTGATTCCCCGTTGCGCTGCCGGTGGAACCCACATAGCCAATGACCTGACCGGCGGAAACTGTGCTGCCGGCGGAAATGGCCCGGGAGGACATGTGGGCGTACAGACTTCGGGTGCCGTCGCTGTGGGCGATGGTCACATAGTTGCCGTAAGAGGAGCCGTAGGTGGAGACCAGAACAACACCGCTACGGGCTGCCATAATGGGCGTGCCCCCGGGAGCGGTGACGTCACAGCCCCGGTGGAGCTCCCGTCCGTGGAAGGGACAGATCCGATACCCATAGGGCGAGGCGACATGGGTATAGCCCGACAGGGGCCACCGCCAGCCGCCGGAGCTGGCTATGGTGCTGGTATCCACCGCCGGGGTGGAGGCAGCGGTGTTGGACCGTGTCGCCGTATTGGAGGCGTTGGCTGCCGCGCTCTGGGCCGCCCGAGCCGCAGCCGCGTCCTCCGCCGCCTTCTTGGCCGCCGCAGCCGCCTGGGCAGCCGCCGCGTCCTTCTTGGCCTGCTCGGCCTTTCGCTGGGCCTCCAGCTGCGCGGCGTAGGCCTTCTCCGCCTGCTTGATCTGGCTATCGATCTCACTGGCGCTGGAGTCCAGATCCTCCATCTGGTTGGCATAAGCGGCAGACTGGCTGTTGATCTGGTTGATCAGGGCGTTGACCTTGCTGGCCTCGGCATCCAGATCGGCTTTCTGAGCCTGGAGGTTGTTGCGGACGGCTTCCTCCTCCCGCTTGCTGTCCTCCAGGTCGCTTTTGGCCTGGGCCACAGCCTTCCGGGCGGCCTCCAGCTGGTCCATGACCTCATTGTCATAGTCCATGATCTCGCCCACCTTATTTACCTGGTCCAGAAGCTGGGAGAAGCTTTTGGCCTGGAACAGGACCTCCCAATAGGAGATCTCGCCGTCCTCCTCCATGCTGCGGACTCTCTGGCAGAACAGGTCATAATACTTGGCTTCCTGGGCCTTGGCCTCCGCCAGCTCCTGCTCCTTCTGCTCGATCTGCTGTCCCAGAGAGGCAATGGTCTGTTCGGAGACCGCGATCTCCTCCCGGAGGACATTGATCTTCTGCTCCAGCAACTGCTTTTCCTGGAGAGCGCTGTTCTTGGAACTGGCCAGCTTGTTCAGCTGAGACTGGATCTGCGCCTTCTGGCTGTTCAGGCTCTGGGCCTTGCTTTTTAAATTGTTGATGTCCTGCTTGGTCACCACGGCCGCCGCAGGCATAAGGCTCACGGACAGGGCCATCACCACAGCCAGGGCCAAGGCGGTCCCCCGGCGTAGCATGGCAAGGACAGGTTTCTTTTGCATGGCGTTCACCTCGCATAGTACCGTGATAAATATCCTGATATAAGGTTATTCGTTTCTTGTCGGTGCATTATAGCACGCTCCCCTGCCCGGTACAAGAGGCGGACCGGGTTTTCAGCGAAATCACAAGAGGTCACGAACCGGACGGATCTTCCTTCATCTCGTGCATGATGATCAGATCCTGGCTGGGGGCCCGGCGGACGATATAAGAGGCCACGGAGCCCAGCCTCTGCAGAGGTCCACGGCTGGAACGGGTCAGCATAATTTGATCGATATCGTTCTCCTCCGCATAGCGAACAATCTCCGCGCCGGGCATTCCCTCCAGCAGAACGGTCTCGGTGTCATACTCCTCCAGCTGCTCCAACACTGCGTCGAAGATCTCCCTGGAAGCGTCCTTCCAGCGTTTGCGGATGTATTCCGATTCGATGCGCTCCTCCCGGGCCACCACCGTGGCCAGGATGACCTTCACGTCGGCAGGCCGGTAGAGGGTCTTGAGCATTCGGACCGTTCGGCGGCTGCGGTCGCTGCCGTCCACAGGCAAAAGTACGCGTTTCATAGCCCTGTCTCCCTTCCAGAAAAGGTTACGTCGCAGTCACATTCGGTTACAATTTATTATAGCACAGTTTTTTCCAATGCGGAAGTAAAATTTTCTCTCTTCACTTCCTCGGAAAACTTTGTGATTTGAATTGACATTCTGTTCCACTGGACGTACAATAGAGGCGATTCCGGAAACTTTACTGATCAATCATAACCATCATACATAAAAACGGAGGTAACAGGATATGAAGTTTTCCAGCAAAGTTTTGAAGTGCGGTCTCTCCCCTATGCGGAAGTTCCATCCCTTCGCGGTGGCTGCCCAGGAGAAGGGCCGCAAGATCTACCACCTGAACATCGGTCAGCCTGACATTGAGACGCCCCCTCAGTATTTTGAGGCCGTCCGCGACTTCAAGCTCCCCGTCCTGGAGTACGCTCCCTCTCCCGGTATGCCCGAGCTTATCGACGCGATCCAGGATTACTATGCCAAGCTGAACATGAACTTTGCCAAGGATGAGATCCTCATCACCACCGGCGGCAGCGAGGCCCTGTCCATCATCCTCAACTGCATCCTGGACGACGGCGACGAGATCCTCATTCCCGAGCCCTTCTATCCCAACTACAGCACCATGGTCAACGTCACCGGCGGCAAGATCCACCCCATCCCCACCTCCCCTGAGGAGGGCTATCGATATGCCGACCGCGCCAAGATCGAGGCCGAGATCAACGAGCACACCCGGGCCATCATGTGCACCAACCCCGGCAACCCCACCGGCGTGGTCCTGACCCCCGAGGAGCAGCGCCTCATGTGCGACATCGCCAAGGAGCACGGCCTGTTCATCATCGGCGACGAGGCTTATCGTGAGTTTGTCTATGCCGGCGAGCCCCTCCAGTCCTTCGGCGAATACGCCGACGCTGCAGACAACGTTATCGTCATCGACACCGTGTCCAAGCGGTTCTCCGCCTGCGGTGCCCGCATCGGCTGCATCCTCACCCGCAACCATGAGCTTCTGGGCGAGGCCATGAAGTTCTGCCAGGCCCGTCTGTCCGTGGCTACCCTGGACCAGGTGGCTTCCGCCGCTCTGTATCAGGTGGGTCCCGAGTACTTCGCCGCCGTCCGCGAGGAGTACAAGCGCCGCCGCGACACCGTGGTGAGAAAGCTCAAGGAGATCCCCGGCGTCATCTGCGAGGAGCCCAAGGGCGCCTTCTACCTGATGGCCGCTCTGCCGGTGGACGACGCGGACAAGTTCCAGCAGTGGCTGCTGGAGGAGTTCGAGGACAATGGCGACACCGTCATGTTCGCCCCCGGCGAGCCCTTCTACGGCACCCCTGGCAAGGGCAAGAACGAGATCCGTATCGCTTACGTGCTCAAGCAGGCCGATCTGGAGCGGGCCATGGACCTGCTGGCTCTGGGCATCAAGAAATACAACGAGACCCACTGATTTGCTTCTGTCTCAACCATAATCCCAAACAAAAGACCTCCCGGCCAGGACCGGGAGGTCTTTTTGTCAGTTTAGAGGAATGACGCAGTTTGTATCGCCTTACAGATCGTAGTACATGGAGAACTCGACAGGGGTGGGAATCTTGCTCATCTCATCCAACTCGCCACGCTTCCGGTCGATCCAGATCTGGATCAGGCGCTCGGGGAAGACTCCGCCGGCAGTGAGATAGTCGTGGTCGGCCTCCAGAGCGTCCAGGGCCTCGTCCAGGGTCTTGGGCAGGCTGTCGATCTTGGCCTTCTCCTCATCGGAGAGGGTGTAGAGGTTGAAATCGTAGGGGCCCCAGCCCTTCTCGTGGGGATCGATCTTGTTCTTGATGCCGTCCAGACCGGCCATGAGGATAGCGGCGAAGGCGTAGTAGGGGTTGCAGGTACCGTCGGGATTGCGCAGCTCAAAGCGCTTGTTCTTAGGAGCCTTGGCATAGGCGGGGATGCGGACCACAGCGGAACGGTTGGCCATGGCGTAGCCTACGGTAACAGGGGCCTCAAAGCCGGGCACCAGACGCTTGTAGGAGTTGGTAGAGGGATTGGTCAGGGCACACAGGGAGGAGGCATGGGTCAGCATGCCGCCGATGAACCACAGAGCCTGGTCGCTGAGCTGGGCGTAGTTCTTTTCGTCATAGAAGATGGGCTCGCCGTCCTTGAACAGGTGCATGTGCACGTGCATGCCGCTGCCGGCCTCTCCGGCCACAGGCTTGGGCATGAAGGTGGCGGTGCAGCCCTCCTCGGCGGCGGCGTTCTTGATGATGTACTTGGCCACCATGGTATTGTCGGCCATCTGGGTCATCTCGCCCAGCTCCACCTCGATCTCCATCTGACCGGGGCCGCCCACCTCAGGGTGGTGATACTTGACCTTGACGCCCCAGTCCTCCAGCAGCAGGCACATCCGGTTGCGGAGGTCCTGGTTCACGTCCAGGGGGAGGCTGGTGTGATAGCCCGCCTTATGACGGACCTGGTAGCCGTTGTTGCCGGTGCTCCACTCGGCCTGGCAGGCGTCGATAGAGAAGCCGGACTCCTCGGGGCGGGTGGAGAACTCCACGTTATCAAAGATGTAGAACTCATACTCAGGACCCACGATCATAGTGTCCGCTACGCCCTGCTCCTTCATGTAGGCAATGGCCCTCTTCGTCACGTTGCGGGGATACTGGTCAAAGGGGCGGTTCTCGGGGCGGTCAATGATCATCACGTCGCCGATCATGGTCAGGGTGGGCACCTCGGCAAAGGGGTCGATGGTGGCCGAGTCCAGATCAGGAACGAAGACCATGTCGCTGCTCTCCACCGGCGCGTAGCCATAATTGGAGCCGTCAAAGCCGATGCCGTAAATCATGGTGTCCTCATTGAGCCTCTCCACGGGGATGCTCAGATGACGCCAACGGCCATCGATATCGGTCATCTTAAAGTCAACGATCTTGACTTCCTTCTCCCGGCATAGTTTCAATACATCCTGTAACGTTCTCTCCATAGTGGGGTCCCTCCAGTATTTTTGCGTTTCAAACACAATATATATTCTTTAACTTTTAAAAGATACTCATTCTATCCCCGCTTGTCAAGACGCTTTTCTCACTTTTTTGTAAAAAATGGTTCAAAATCCACCAAATCGGTGGAACAAAGAAAAATGGGAAAAATCCCGGTTTTTTCTCCCCTTTTGAGCCCGGTCGTGGTATACTGGAACCAACCTGAAAAAGGAGGCTTCCTTATGGAACAACTGGAACTGCGCTGGAATGGCCACGCATGCTTCTCTCTGACCTGCCGGGACTTCACCGTGGTCTTTGATCCCTATCAGGACAACTACGTTCCCGGCTTTGCCCCTCTGGATCTGGAGGCTGACCTGGTGCTCTGCTCCCACCAGCACGGCGACCACAACGCCGCCCAGGTGGTAAGGCTTCGCACCGGCCGGGAAAACCCCTTCACCATCACCCAGATCCACACCTTCCATGACCCGGAAGGCGGCGCGCTCCGGGGCGAAAACATCATCCATGTGCTGGAGGTCGGTGACCTGAAGGTCGCCCACTTCGGCGACATCGGCTGCGAACTCACCCCCACCCAGCTGGCGGAGCTCCAGGGCCTGGACGCGGCCATGATCCCCGTCGGCGGGTTCTACACCATCGGCCCCGCCGAGGCTAAGGCCTTGATGGACAAACTGGGGGCGAAGGTAGTCATCCCCATGCACTACCGGATGGGCGATCTGGGTCTGCCCGCCATCCAGGAACTGGACGACTTTCTTGCCCTTGCCGGGGACTACGTGTACTATCCCGGAAACTCCATCACCATCAACGCAGGAACCAAGCCCCAGGTGGCGGTCCTGACCTACCAGCCCTAAGAGACAGAAACACAGAACAGCCCCCGCAGTCCGCATCAGGACCGCGGGGGCTGTGTTCTGTCCAAAGGAAATCACAGGGCCCGGGAGCCTTCGCTCCGGATGCGGCTCTTTCCGCCCAGGGCACTGTCGATCATGGTGAGAAACTTTTTCCGGTCGTCCGGAAGGGTACCCTTCAAGGGCAGGTAGTTGGAGGCGTGGTTGCTGGTAAAGTGGAAGGGACCGTAATCCAGGCCCTCCACCAGCTGCCGAGTCTCCTCCAGGCACTCCCGTGCGGAGATCAGCTGAAACCGACCCTCCTTCACATCCTGATACATGGGGGAGTTGGGCTCCGGCATATAGGACAGGCAGGAGACGTGGTCCGCCTGCATCTTGTTCAGAACTTTGATTGTCTCCTGGATATGCTTTTTCGATGGCTCCCCCGGCCCAGCCAGGCCCAGGATCACCGTGACCCAAAGGTCGATGCCGGCGTTTTTCAGCAGGGCCGCGGCCTGGAGCATCTGTTCGGAGGTAACCCCTTTATGGACCTTTACCAGCAGGTCGTCCCAGCCGCTCTCCACCCCCAGATACGCCCGGGTGAGACCGTGCTGCCGCAACTCGGCCAGCTGCTCCGGGGTCTTGGTCATGGTGCTGCGGGTGCCGGCGTAGGTAGTGACCTGCCGGAGATTGGGGAAAGCGGCGTACAGGGCCTCCAGGATCTGGAGCAGTTGCTCCTGGCGCATGACAATGGCGTCGCCGTCACAGAGGAAGACCTTGTCCACGCTCTCCGGGACATAGTATGCCCGGGCCATGGCAATGTCCTCGATGATCTCCTTCATAGGGCGGATGTGGAACTTTTTCGGCTTATACATCCCGCAGAAGGTACACTTGTTGTGGGAACAGCCCACGGTGCACTGGAGCAGATAGCTCCGCCACTCTCCGGGGGGACGGTATATCTGACCTTCATATCGCATGGCGTTAGACCTCCTTCTCTTCCTCCGGCCGCCTATCGGCCGGGATCACCTGTTTCAGCGCCTTTTCCGCTTTTCGGCGGGGAAGCATGACCTCCCGGCCGCAGCCCTGACACCTCAGGCGGAAATCCATTCCCACCCGCAGGACCAGCCAGCTTCTGCTGCCGCAGGGGTGTTCCTTCTTCATCTCCAGGACGTCCCCGGGAATAATATCCATGGTTCCGCCTCCGTTTCTCTCATGGTTTCCCTTTGATCTCCTCCCAATACCGCCGGGCGGCCTGCTCGGTCTTGTTGGGACCGTACTCGTAATAGGTCCGGTCCAGAAGAGCGTCGGGAAGGTATTGCTGTTTCACGTAATGATTGGGATAATTGTGGGGGTACAGATACCCCTGCTCCCGCTCCAGCCCGGCGGAGTCCAGATGGACGTTCTGCAGGTGCCGGGGATAGTCCCCCGTCCGGCCAGCCCGCACGTCGGCCAGGGCGGCGTCGATGGCCATGACCCCGGAGTTGGATTTGGGGGCGGTACATAGCAGGATCACCGCGTCGGCAAGAGGAAGCCGTCCTTCGGGCAGTCCCAGCTGGACGGCGGAATCTACGCAAGCCTTCACGATGGGGATGGCCATGGGATAGGCCAGGCCAATGTCCTCACAGCATGCGCAGAGGATCCGGCGGCAGGCGGAGAGCAGGTCTCCCGCCTCCAGCAGCCGGGCAAGATAATGGAGAGCGGCGTCCGGGTCCGAGCCCCGGATGGACTTGTGGAGGGCGGAGAGGATATCGTAGTGGTCGTCCCCCTCCCGGTCGTACCGCATGGCGGACCGCTGGGCCAGTGTTTTGGCCTCCTCCAGGGTCAGGGTGATGGCGTCCAGCTCCGCTCCGTGGGCGGCGAAGAGCGCCTCCACCGCGTTGAGGGCCTTGCGCACGTCGCCGCCGCAACTGCGGGCCACGTATTGGGCAACGCCCTCCTCACAGGTGACGGTGACCGCCCGCTCCTCCCCCATTTTCTGAATGCCCCGCTCCACCATGGGGAGGACGTCTTCCGCCGACACCGGCTTGAACTCGAAGACCGTGGACCGGCTTAGGACAGCGTTGTAAACGTAAAAATAGGGGTTTTCCGTGGTGGAGGCAATGAGGGTGAGCTTGCCGTTCTCCATAAATTCCAGCAGGGACTGCTGCTGTTTCTTGTTGAAGTACTGGATCTCATCCAGGTAGAGCACCACCCCATCGGGGGCAAGCAGGGTCCCCACCTGGCTCATCACCGCCTTGATGTCCGCCAGGGAGGCGGTGGTTGCGTTGAGCCGGTGAAAGGGCCGCCCAATGCGGGCCGCGGCGATCTCCGCCACGGTGGTCTTTCCGGTGCCGGAGGGACCATAGAAGATCATGTTGGGGATAGTGCCTCCCTCAATGATCCGGCGGAGGACGCCCTGCTCTCCCAGGATATGCTTCTGCCCCACCACTTCATCCAGGCTTCTGGGGCGGATGCTGTCTGCCAGGGGACGATACATGGCGGGGCCTCCTTTCCAAATGTAAAAAACAGAGAGGACGAAACAACGTCCTCCCTGTATTTTAGCAGTTGTTCGGCGGTTCGTAAAGAGGTTCCGCCGATTTATTGGGCCATTACTCGTACAGCGGATACTTGTCGGTGAGCTTTGCCACCTCGGCGCGGATCTCGTCCTGCTTGGTGTCGAACTCGGTGGCGGTCATCCACATGAGCTTGCCGATGACCTTGAAGTCCTCCTCCTTGAAGCCCCGGCTGGTGGCGGCGGGGACGCCCACCCGGATGCCGCTGGTGACGAAGGGAGACTGGGGATCGTCGGGAATGGTGTTCTTGTTGACGGTGATGTTCACCTGGTCCAGCCGCTTCTCCATCTCCTTGCCGGTGATGTTGGCCGGGCGCAGGTCCACCAGCATCAGGTGGTTGTCAGTGCCGCCGGAGACCAGCTGGAAACCGGCTGCCATCAGGCTGTCGGCCAGGACCTTGGCGTTCTTCAGGATCTGCTCCTGATAGGTCTTGAACTCGGGCTTCAGGGCCTCGCCGAAGGCCACAGCCTTGGCGGTGATGATGTGCATCAGCGGACCGCCCTGGGCGCCGGGGAAGATGGCCTTGTCGATCTTCTTGGCGATCTCCTCCTCCTGGGAGAAAATGACGCCGCCTCTGGGGCCTCGGAGTGTCTTGTGGGTAGTGGTGGAGGTAACGTGGGCATAGGGGATGGGCGAGGGATGGAGCCCTGCCGCCACCAGGCCGGCGATGTGGGCCATGTCCACGAACAGATAGGCGCCCACTTCATCAGCGATCTCACGGAAGGCCTTGAAGTCGATGATCCGGGGATAGGCGGAGGCGCCGGCCACGATCATCTTGGGCTTATGCTTCTTGGCCAGGTCCCGGACCTGATCGTAGTCGATCAGATGGGTCTTGGGGTCCACGCCATAGGGGACGATGTTGTAGTTCAGGCCGGAGAAGTTCACGGGGCTGCCGTGGGTCAAATGGCCGCCGTTGTCCAGGTTCATGCCCAGGACGGTGTCGCCCAGCTTGCACAGAGCCTGATACACGGCGAAGTTGGCGGAAGCGCCACTGTGGGCCTGGACGTTGACATAGTTGGCGTTGAAGAGCTTCTTGGCCCGATCCCGGGCGATGTTCTCCACCACGTCCACGCATTCGCAGCCGCCGTAATACCGCTTGCCGGGATAGCCCTCGGCGTATTTATTGGTCAGAACGGTGGAGGCCGCCGCCATCACAGCCTCACTGACGAAGTTTTCCGAGGCGATGAGCTCAATGTTTCTCCGCTGCCGGTCATATTCCGCCTTTACGGCGTTGCCGACTTCGGGGTCCTGCTGGGTCAAAAAGTCAATGACGTCTTTTACCACGGGGATCGCTCCTTTACAGTTGATTTTGACAGATCTGTCCGCCCCTTTTCTGCCAGGGCGCACTTACTGGTCACATTATACTCCAAGTTTGTCAGATTGCCAATGACTTTTTTCCTCTCTTTCCCTTTTTTTGCCTGGGCTCGAAAAGACTACCCACCGCCGGAAATTGTAGGTTTGTCAATGATATGTTACAGAATTGGGAAAAGAAGAAAGGACGTCCTTCGGAGAGGCCCAGTTGAGGGGACGCATGGGGAAGTTGTTGTATTTTCTGTTCCAGACAGCAAGC
>Ga0079305_1003648_pt1 | contig 10070 bp, 7 predicted proteins | sample LMS_cellobiose_e_FD_79183 | JGI IMG/M metagenome (GOLD analysis project Ga0079305, IMG submission 79183) | Rumen-fistulated moose microbial communities from Alaska, USA - LMS_cellobiose_enrichment | ecosystem: Host-associated > Mammals > Digestive system > Stomach > Rumen fluid ...
CCATTGCATCCGTATCACAAATCTGCTGGGCCTGACGACGACAAAGGACCCGCTCAAGTGCGAGAAAGAGCTGCGCGCGTGCCTGCCGATGGAGGAGGCGAGCGACTTTTGCCACCGGCTGGTGCTCCACGGCAGAGCCGTCTGCATCGCACGGCGGCCGGACTGCTCGGCCTGCGTGATGAAAAGCGTCTGCAAGCATGCACAAAATATCAAATGACCGTTTCAAGCAGAAAACCGCTCCCGGAATCGGGAGCGGTTTTTTTCAGTCTGCGTAAACGCTTGTAATACCGAGATAATCCTCAAGCGTAAGGCCTGTCGCAGTGACGCGCTGTGCCGTTTCGACGCCGAGGTAACGGATATGCCATGGCTCATAGCGGTAGCCGGTGGAGGATTCTCCGTCGATCGGATAGCGGATAATAAAGCCATACTCGCTGCAATGCGCGGCGATCCATTGGCCCTCGGGCGTTTCGCCGAAAGAAAACAGCAGCGAATTGAGGTCGAAGCAAAGCCCCGTCTGGTGTTCGGAATGCCCCGGGCGCGCCGAGTAGCGATCGGCCGCCGCCTGGCCGTCGCGGCTGCAAAACCGCTGGTAGGTGCCGGCCTGATGGTCATAAGAGCGAAAGCCGGAGATAATCTGCAGCGTGATGCCGTCTTGTGCGGCGGCATCCCGCATCGCCTCAAAGGCGGCATAGGCGGTGGGATCGACGCCGGGCGCATACTCGCGCGGGCAAGTGTAGGTCTTATTGACGATCAAAATGCCGTTGACGTAGGTGAGCCCCTGTTCCGTCGTCTCGATCGTCGGCCCCTGCGGCGCTCCGAAATCCGGCTCGGTGAGATCAAAGGTTTCCTCTGCGGGCTCTTCGGGCATTTCCGGCGCAATGGGCTGCAGCGGCTCCAAAGGCACGGCTTCGATCGCCTCCTCTTCTTCAGGCGCAGGCTCCGCGCCCGCCTTTTCCTCTTCGGCCGATTTTGCCGCCGGCTCGAAAGCGGGAGCAGATTCGGCGCTCGTTTCGGCAGCCGACGCATCGGAAGTGCCCGTCGCACTTTCCGCGGTATCCGGCTCGGAGAATTCCACGATATCCGGCTCATCGGGTTTCGGCGCGGGTACGGATTCCGGCACAAAAGCGGGTTCTGTCTCCGCGCTCTGTATATAGGCTGTATCGTTCCAGGCAGGCTCTGCCGCCGTAATCGGCTCGCTCGCAGACTCGTCCTTTTCCGGCAGCGGGCTGTTTCGGCGGGCGCAGGCCGCCTGCAGCAAAAACAGGACAAGGCAGAGCAGGACAACGGATCTTTTTGTTGCGCATCTCATCAGACAGGGGGTCTCCTTCCTTTCATCATCAGAAAAAAAGATAGAGCTGGCATTTCAGCATACCGTTATATAGTTTGCGCCGCTTTTGCGCTTTTCTTCCAAACAACTCTTCAAAATGATCGTTTGGGCTGATAATGGCGTAAGTACGCCCCTTTTTAGGTGTAAAAGCCTTTCCCATTACACGGCAAATTTCCTCTGCGGAGCGCTGATCGCCCATGCGTTCGCCATAAGGCGGATTCGCCAACAGCACAAACGGCTTATCAGGCGCGATAAAATTCCTGAGATCGCTCGTTTTACAGCGGATACGGCTGTCAACGCCGGCGCGGCTCGCATTGGCATGCACCAATTCGGCGCTTTTCGGATCAATATCGAAACCCCATCCGCGAAAGCGTCCCTCTCGGCAGATGCTGTCGTAGCCTTCCTGCCGCGCATCCTTCCAAACCTGCGCAGGGATACAGCCCCAGTTCTCCGCGGCAAAGCGGCGGCGCAAACCGGGCGGCACGCGCAGCGCTTTGAGCGCCCCCTCAATCAACAGCGTGCCCGAACCGCAGCAGGGATCGATCAGCATCGTGTGCTCGCGAACGCGCGCCAGATCGGCGATACCGGCGGCGAGCGTCTCCTTAATCGGCGCGGGGTTCGCCGCAGGCCGATAGCCGCGTTTGTGCAGCGGCGTACCCGAAGTATCAAGCAGGATCGACACGCGGTCTTTTAAAATCGTAAACTGAATCTGATGAACCGCGCCCGTCTCCTCAAGCCATTGTGCGCCATACCGGCGCCCGAGGCGCTTCGCGGCCGCCTTTTTTACGATCGACTGACAGTCCGGAATACTTTTGAGCTTGGAGCTGATCGACCATCCTTTCACCGGAAAAGCATCCCGGCTGCCGATCCAATCCTCGAGCGGCAGCGCGGCGACGCCCTCAAAAAGCTGATCGAATGTTTCTGCGGGGAATTCCCCAAGCAGAATCTGTACCCGCTCGGCAGTGCGCAGCGCGACATTTGCCCGTGCGATCGCCTGTGTCCCGCCCGAGAAACATACGCGCCCGTCCGAAACGGTCACATCGTGCATCCCCATGCGGCGCACTTCTCCCGCCAGAACGCTCTCGAGCCCAAACAGGCATGGACATACGAGCCGTACGCTGTCTGTCATGGTTTTTTCCGCCTCTCTCCTCTGCGAATTGTCGCATCTCTGCAAAAACGACGGCACAAAATGCGCCGTCGGCATTTTTCTGTATTTCGGCAGAAACCGAAAATACCGGTTCCCTTGCCCTGTGGGTAAAGCACACCCGCTATTGAAGGATCTTTCCGTCGTAAAGATCCTTTCCGCGCACGATGACCTCGTCAAACTGTTCCAGACTGTTCGGCAGATTGGCGGATTCCGCGCAGAGGATCGACGTTTCATCCTCATAAACACGCTCAATCGGCTTGAAGACGACCAGGTTGCCGGATTTGACGTACACGCCTTCCGTCTGGCCGATGTAACGGATCGCTTCGCGGCTGATGCGCAGACCGGAGAAAGAGCGAAACTTTACATCAACGGAGGCGACGCGCAGGCTGATGAGATAGCGACTCAGGCGCTCACACTCAAAAACAACCAGCACGGCTTTTTCTTCCCTGCGCACCAGCACGATACGCGCAGGAATATCCGTTGCGCCCGCCACGCCGAAATCAAGCGTCACCGAGGCGCCTTCCACAAACTGCTGCGCCGTTTTTTCGTCAAGTGCAGCAGCGAGATACCACCGAAAGTTCTTTTGCACCTTGCCCACGGCAGCGTCATTCTTGAGCGGCTTTGTCGTCCCCTCGACAACGCCGCGCACGGCAGCTGCGGTCAGTGTATCAAAATCGGTGGATAAAACGGTCTCATAGCCGTCCGTCATTGAGCAAAAATATCCTGCGACGCCCGAGGTGACGCCTGCCGCCGCGGCGGACATCTGCGCGCGTTCCGATGTAATCAGATTGTCAAGCTGTGAGATACGGCTTGAAAAATCGGTGATCTTCCCGGATGAAATCAAGCGCTTGCCGAGCAGCAGCTGCAGCCGGTCGCGCTGCTCCGAGAGGCTGCTGAGATCGCCGCGGACCGCTGCATCCACGATCGCGCCCGCGGCATCGGAAACATCTGCGCCAAGCGTATCGCTCAGCATGGGCTGCTGCCCTGCATTCTGCGCGGACTGCAGAATCGAGATTTCGTTTTCCCAGCGGCGGCACTGTTCTTCCCGCGCAAGATCGCCCTGCGCCTGGTAAACGTTTGCGATCGTTGTCGAGGAGAGCACAACATCTCCGTCGTCGCGCAGATAGGCGTAGACGCCTTGCGCGGAGGACGTAATCACCTGCTCATCGCGCACCGCAACCGCCTTGATACGGCTCGAATCGGCGATCACATAGGAGAAAGCCGTCTCCGTCTGGTAATCGGGAGTAAAGAAGCGCACCGCCATATAAACGGCATAGCAAACGGCAAAGCACGCCAGGACCGTCACCAGCAGACGGCTGAAAAAGCCGGAGCGCATCGTATTCCTCCCTTCCGTTTAAAGCAGTTCTGTCACATAGGCGCGAACAGCGGTCAGCAGATCCTCCCTGTCCGCGTAATCATCGGGATAAAACCAGCGGACACGCGCGTCTCTGCGAAACCACGTCCGCTGCCGTTTGGCGTAGCGGCGCGTTTCCATTCGCAGACGATCAAGGCAAGCTTCTTTGCTGCACTCGCCTCGAAGAAACGGCAGCAGTTCCTTGCAGCCGATCGCCTGCGCAGCGGTTTTCGGATCGGGCCAGCGCGCGTAAAACGCCTTTGCTTCTTCGATCAGGCCGTCCTGCTCCATTTGTGCGACACGGCGGTCAATCCGGTCGTAAAGAAGCGCGCGATCACGGTAATCGAGCCCGATGATCACAGGCGCGTAACCCGACGGCGCCTCACGCGAGCGCCGGCGTTGCTCCGTCATCGTCACGCCGGTTTTCTCATAGAGCTCCAGTGCGCGCAGAATGCGCCCGAGATTGTTGGGATGCATCGTTTCGGCGTATGCCGGATCGATCTCCCGCAGGCGCTCGAGCATCGCTTTGCCGCCGTATCTTTCCGCCTCGCGGTACAGCTTTTCCCGCAGCGCGGGATCCTGCTCCTCTTCAGCAAAGCGGAGCCCGTCGAGCAGCGACGAGATATAAAGCCCCGTTCCGCCGACAAGGATCGGCAGTTTGCCGCGCGAAGCGATCTCGCCGATCACACGGCGGGCGTCATCCAGATAGCGGGCGACACTGTAGCTCTCATCCGGATCGAGGAATCCGACCAGATGATGCGGTATCCCCTGCATTTCTTCCTCGGTCGGCCGTGCGGTGGATATAGATAAAAAACGATAAATCTGCATGGAATCGGCAGAAACCACTTCCCCGCCAAATCGCTGTGCCAGATCGACGCCGACCGCGGTCTTGCCGGAGGCGGTCGGGCCGACAACGGCCAGCAGCCGAATCTGCTCCACGGCACTCACCCCAATCTGCCGAACATCTTTTCGATGTCGCGGCGGGAAAGCGTAACGAGCGCGGGGCGCCCATGCGGGCAAAAGCGAATCTGCTCGTCGCCCAGCACCAGATCGGCCAGCGCGGCAAGCTCGGGCAGGGCGCTCTTTTTCCCCGCCATTACCGAGGCGCGGCAGGCGCAGGAATAGAGCAGCTCATCCATTGCGGAAGGCGTCAGATTGCGGCGATTCTGCATCAGCTTTTCGGCGGCCTCGGAAAGAATATCCTGCAGAGAGCAGCCGTCCAAAAGCATCGGGATCTCGCGCACCAAAAGCGTTCCTTCGCCGAAATCCTCAGCGGTGATACCGAGTTTTTCAAGAACCTCCGGATGCTCGCACAACACAAAATACTCTTCGCGCGGCAGTGTAACGGCCTGCGGCGTCAACAGCAGCTGCCGGTCGCCCGGCTCCTCGCCCAGATGACGCAGGCGGTTATAATTATGGCGCTCATGCGCCGCGTGTTTATCGATCAGATGAAACTGTTCTCCCTGCTGCACAAGGATGTATGTATCAAACAGCTCGCCGATCACATGCCACGCGGGCGTTTCCGGCTCGCTGACCGGCTCGCTCGGGGGCGGTGTGATTTCTCGCCGTGCGGGCGGCGCCGGCGGGGCTGTGCGCGGCTTTGTGCGTTCGATGTCCGCCGAGACCGCCGGACGCGGATATGCGGGGCGCACAGGCAAAGGCGGCGCTTCGTCCGCGGCGCGCAGCACGGTCGGCGCAGGCGCGACAGGCTGCAAAGAGGCGGGCGGCTCCGCGGCCGGTTTTTCCGCGGCAGCGGCGGGCGCAGCCGGCGCGCCGATGCGCGTCTGCTGATCGGAATAATCAAAATCGTCGAGGGAGAGCATTGTCAAACGCTTTTTCGGCACCTCACGGGGACGCTCCGCGGCGGCAAGCGCCTCAAGACATGCAAGGTTTACCGCGCCGTAGATATCCCGTTCGCTCGAAAAACGCACCTCCAGCTTCGCGGGGTGCACGTTTACGTCCACAAGCGACGTATCGACGGTGAGGTTGAGCACGCACGCCGGAAACCGCCCGACCATCAGACGGTTTTTGTAAGCGTCCTCTACGGCGGCGGCACAGGTTCTCGAACGGACGTAGCGCGTGTTGACGAAAAAAATCTGCAGGGTACGCGAGGTGCGGCTTGTGCGCGGCAAAGAGATGTATCCCTCGACCGCGACGCCTCCCGGCGCCTGAGAACGCACGGGAATCATCTGCGCGGCGACTTCGCCGCCGCAGACGATACGGATCGCGGCAAGCAGATCGCCGTCGCCCGATGTCTGCAGCGTGCGCCTTCCGTCGCGGATCAGCTCAAAAGCGACCGAGGGGTTTGCGAGCGCCAAACGGTCGAGCAGCGTCGCGACGGCATTGGCCTCTGTCTGGTCCTTTTTCAAAAATTTCATACGGGCCGGCGTGTTGTAAAAAACGTCGCGCACCTCAAACGACGTACCGACGGGGCAGCCGATATCGGTGAGCTCGGCCTCACCGCCGCCGGAAAGCGTATAACAGGAACCGACGGGGCTGTCGGCGGTGCGGGTCGTCACGGTCACGCGGCTGACTGCCGCGATCGACGGCAGCGCCTCGCCGCGAAAGCCGAGCGTCCCAATCGCCTCCAGATCGCGCGCCGTGCGGACTTTGCTCGTCGCGTGGCGGACAAAGGCGTTCGGCAGGTCCTCGCGGTCGATCCCGCAGCCGTTATCGGTCACTCGAAGATACCCCACGCCGCCGGCGCGCACTTCGACCGCAATACGGGTCGCTCCCGCGTCAAGGGCGTTTTCCACCAGCTCTTTCACGATGGACGCGGGACGGTCGATGACCTCCCCCGCCGCGATCATCTCCGCAACCTGCTGCGGCAGAATCCGGATTTTCGCCATGGGAAAACGCCTCCTTTTTTCCAGATTCACGAATGGAGCATGGACTTGAACTCGTAAAGCTTGTTGAGCGCCTCCAGCGGCGACAAATTATCCACATCGAGCATACGAATCGCATCATCGATCGGCGAAGGCTGCGGCAGCACCGTCTGCTCCGCTGTTTCCGGAATGCCGCGCACCGCGGCGCGCCGCTCGGAGATCGGGCGGGACTGCTCAAGATCGGACAAAATCTCCTTGGCGCGCCGCACGATCCAATCCGGAATGCCGGCGAGCTTGGAAACCTCGACGCCGTAGCTGTCATCGACCGCGCCGCGCACGATGCGCCGCAGAAACGTGATATCGTCGCCGCGCTTTTTGACGGCTGTGTTGTAGTTTTTGACGCACGGCAGCACATGCTCCAACTCCGTCAGCTCATGATAATGCGTCGCAAACAGGGTTTTGGCGCCGACCTTCTTCTTGTCGGCGATATACTCCAGCATCGCGCGGGCGATGCTCATGCCGTCAAAAGTGGAGGTGCCGCGCCCGACCTCATCGAGGATCAGCAGGCTGTTCGGCGTCGCATTTTTGAGGATTTCGGCGACCTCGTGCATCTCGACCATAAAGGTTGACTGCCCCGTCGCCAGATCATCGGATGCGCCGACGCGGGTAAAAATACCGTCCACAACGCCGATCACCGCCGACGACGCAGGCACAAAGCTGCCGATCTGCGCCAGCAGTACAATCACGGCCACCTGCCTGATATACGTTGATTTGCCGGCCATATTGGGACCTGTCAGGATTGCGATGCGGTTCTCGTTTTGATCGAGCACCGTATCGTTCGCAACGAAACGATGCCGGGCGTCCAACAGCTTTTCCACAACGGGATGCCGTCCGTCCCTGATGCGGATCTCCCCCGTCGCCGTGATCTGCGGGCGGCAGTAGTCGTTTTCGACGGCGAGCGTCGCAAAACCCGTAAACACATCCACCCGCGCGACGGCCTCCGCCGTCTGCTGGATGCGTTTGGTCTGCTCGCAGACATAGGCGCGCAATTCGTCAAAAAGGCGCTGCTCCAGCTGCAGCTGGCGTTCATGTGCGGTCAGAATACGGTTTTCGAGCTCCTTGAGCTCCTGCGTAATGTATCGCTCGCTGCCCGTAAGGGTCTGCTTGCGGATGTATTCCTGCGGAACGAGATCCTTAAACGAATTCGTGATCTCGATGTAATAGCCGAAGACCTTGTTGAATCCGATTTTCAGCGTCTTGATCCCGGTGCGCTCGCGCTCTTCGCTCTCGATACGCGCCAGATATTCCTTGGTGTTGGTGAGGATACCGCGCAGCTCGTCCAGCTCATCGGAAAAGCCCGGACGGATGTACCAGCCGTCCTTCATCAGCGCGGGCGGGTCGTCTGTCAGCGTCTCCTCAATGCGCGACGCGGTATCCTCAAGCGGATCAATTCCTTCCGCCGCTTCGCGCAGATACTGCGTGCGCACGCCGCGCAGCCTGTCCTTGAGGGCCGGAAGACGCCGCAGCGTGGAAGCGAGAGACGCCAGCTCGCGCGGCGTTGTCGTGCCGCAGACAATGCGCGTCAGCAGGCGCTCCATATCATAGACTCCGCTGAGCGCTTCGATCAGATCAAGGCGCAGCATCGAGTCCTCCTTGATCTCCTCAACGGCGTTCAGGCGCTTATCGATCAGCACGGCGCTGCAGAGCGGTTCCTCAAGATAGTGGCGCAGCAGACGCTTTCCCATCGCGGTGTTCGTTTTGTCAATAACCCAGAGCAGGCTGCCGCGTTTTTCGCCGCTGCGCATGGTCTGCGTCAGCTCCAGATTGCGGCGCGCAACGGCGTCGAGCATCATCGACCGCTGCTGCCGTGTGACCTCGAGCGAGATCAGACGCTCCACGCCGGTTTTCTGCGTCTCATGCAGATAACGCAGCAGCGCGCCTGCGGCGAGGACGGCCTCCGGCAGGCTGCCGAGGCCGCTTTCTTCGAGCAGCGCCGCCCCAAATTGATCGGTGACGAGCGCCTGCAGCGCTTTGGGATCGTGATAGACGGCGTCCTCGAGCGGCTGGGCGCAGCAGCCGATGCGCTCGGTCAAAAACGCGCCGATCCCCTCAAGGAGGCAAAAGCTCTCGTTGCAGATAATCTCGCTCGGCCGGTAACGGGCAAGCTCATTCTGCAGGCGGGCCGTCTCCCCTTCCGCCACGCAGGCGGCGTACATGCGTCCGGTGGAAATATCAGCAAAAGCGAGGCCGAAAGCGGTCTCGCCGCGGTAAACGGAAGCGATATAGTTATTGGCGCCCTCCTCCAGCATCGCGGATTCGATCAGCGTGCCGGGCGTGTAAACGCGCACGACCTCGCGCTTGACAAGCCCCTTTGCAAAGCGGGGATCCTCCATCTGGTTGCAGACGGCGACCTTATATCCCTTTTTGATCAGGCGGGCAATATAGGTTTCACAGCTGTGATAGGGCACGCCGCACATGGGCGCGCGCTCCGGCAAGCCGCAGTCCTTTCCGGTCAGCACCAGCTCGAGCGCCTTGGACGCGATCACCGCGTCGTCAAAAAACATCTCGTAAAAATCCCCTACCCGATAAAACAGAAGGTGATCCTTATGCTGCTCCTTCACCTGCAGGTACTGCTGCATCATCGGCGACAGCTCCGCCATATCCTCACCCGCCTTTTGCCGTCTCGTGTATCGCTTCAACAATCAGTGACAACCGCCGCAGGTGGAACAGGAGCCCGTGCACTCATCCTCTTCGAGGATCGAATCGGGGTCCTCGCCGTTGGCGCTTGATGTAATGATGCGCATCATATAATTGACCAGCGCCTCGAGCTCCTTGCGGGACGCCTCGTAATTGATCATCAGCGGATGCGAGTTGATTCGGTTATAATGCTCGTTGATCTGCTCGTCGAGATCCATGATGGCGTCGTTGGCTTTGCCCTTGGCCTGCGCCATCTCAAACTCCATCTTGGCGCGGATTTCGTCAAAATCGGAAATCATCTGCTTGAGCTCCTCCGACGCGTTCACCAGCTGCGCATCGGCCGTTGCGCGGATGTAGCGCTCGTCCTTCTGCAGGGTTCTGCCGATTTCTCTCGCCATTTCGATCATATCCATTGTTGTGTCTCTCCTGTCTTTTCGATTAATTTTATGAAGTACCGACGGCGGGTCAGACAATCTCACCCGCCATGGCCCAATTCATCGCTTTGGTGATCAGAACGTCCGCAAACGTGCCGAGTCGGCTCTCGTCCGCCGGCGCTTCGACAATGATATTGCCGGCCGTGCGTCCCGCAAGCATGCCGGGCGATTTTCCGGCGCCGTCGAATAAAACACGGACTGTTTTGCCGAGAAACGCGCGGTTCTGCTCGGTACAGATTTCTGTCTGCACCGCCAAAAGCTCGCGGAACCACGCGGATTTTTCCGC
>Ga0079305_1003649_pt1 | contig 10067 bp, 9 predicted proteins | sample LMS_cellobiose_e_FD_79183 | JGI IMG/M metagenome (GOLD analysis project Ga0079305, IMG submission 79183) | Rumen-fistulated moose microbial communities from Alaska, USA - LMS_cellobiose_enrichment | ecosystem: Host-associated > Mammals > Digestive system > Stomach > Rumen fluid ...
AGCGGGATTTCACCGCAACGCGATTTCACCCACCGAAGGTGGATTTCACCCGTCCGTAAGGACGGATTTCGTTGAAAAAAGCGCGCACCGGATAAGCATTCTGTAAACCTATGCGCTCAATCTCGTTTTTCGCTCATATGCGCCGCGCAGCTTCACATTGCGGTTTTTGATATTCTCAAGTAAGGTCTGCGATATAGGCGCAAAGACGTCAACAGAGCGGTTATACAGGAAAATTCCATTGGAAAAGCTTCTCCCTTCCTGTTCGGGAGAGATGAGGCGATCAGAACGCCCATCTGCCGCGGCGGAAGATCGGCACGGTTCTGCCGTCGAAGGTGACGGCGTCGATGTCCAGCCCCTCGTAGCCGATCATGAAGTCGTTATGCTCCATCGAGTCGTTCACGCCCATGGCGCGGCACTCGTCGAGCGTCATGTTTTCAAACCCGCGGATGGTGTTCGTAAAGCCTATGCCAAGCGCAAGATGGCAGGCGGCGTTCTCGTCGAACAAGGTGTCCCAGAACAGGATGCCGGATTCGGAGATGGGCGAATCCACCGGCACCAGGGCGCACTCGCCGAGATAGGCCGCTCCCTCGTCCATCGAGATCATCTGCTCCAGAAGGACTTGATTCTTTTCGGCGTGGACCTCCACTGCCTTGCCTCCCTCGAAGCGGACCCAGAAGTTCTCGATCAGCTCACCGTTGTAGCTCAGGGGCTTGGTGGCGTACACGATGCCTTCGGCTTTGCCGCGCATCGGCGACGTGTAGCACTCTTCGCTCGGGATGTTGGCGTCGAAAGGCAGACCGTCGACCGTGGTCTCCTGCCCGCCGAGGAAGGTCCCCTCCGGAATCATGCCGACGGTCAGATCGGTGCCGTTGTCGCCTTTATAGTGCAGCTCGGCGATACCGAGGCTGTTGAGATAGACGCAGCGGTCGTGAAGGTCCTTGTTGTGTGCCTCCCACGCGGCTATGGGATCGTCGCCGTCGGCGCGGGATGTGAACAGGATCGCGTCCCACAGCTTTCTGACGGCCTCGTTCTTTCTGAGGCCCGGAAAGACCTTCTTTGCCCAGGCCTCGCCCGGGACGGCGGCGATGCACCACTGCTGTTTGTTTTCCATCTTGTCATAGTAAGGCTTCACGATCGGCCAGCTACGCTGGTCGGCTTTTGCGATCTTGCCCTGGTTCACGCCCTTCAGACCGTCGGGGTCCGAAGAGATGATGCTGATTGTGCAGGGCAGAGTATCCACGTAGTGCTGCAGACGGGTCTTTTCCCATTCTTCCACCGTGCCGAGCGTTTTCACAGTCTGGTGGCGCACGTCGAGCTTGTAAAGCGGCTGATGGCTGAACTCCACCGTCACCTTTCTCGCTCCGGCCTTGTAGCATTCGTCCACGAGCAGCTCCACGAACTTCGGTTGGTCGAGCTGGCAGTAGACGATCACGTCCTGCCCCTTCTGGATGTTCACGCCCATGCGGGCGATCAAGCGCGCGTAATTGCGAAGCGTTTCGATTTTCATAATTGTATCCTCCGTTAAGTATCTTTTTTTTGTTCGTTTTACAGTTTCAGAATCGCGGGCATTTCTTCGCCCTCTTTGTAATTGTCCGGATCCTCCACGAAGCCGAACGAGGCGTAGAGCTTCTTCGCGGCCTCGTTTTCGGGCTCATACGAGAGCCAGCAGAGGTCCGACAGCCCACAGGGGAAAGTTCTGATAAAGTCGAGCGTCATTTGGAACGCCTGCCGCCCGTAGCCCTTGCCCTGCCAGCGCTTGTCGATCATAAAGCGCCATACGAAATAGGTGTTTTTGAAGTATTCCGGTTCCCCTTCCTCGTAGCCGTTATAGCCGACCATCACGAAGCCGATCGGCTTTTTGCCGAGATAGATGCCGAACGGGAACGGTACGGGCGAGCCGTTCGACAGTCCCACGTAGGCATGTACGAGGCTCCACTTGTTTTCGGCCACGTAGTTCCTCTGCTCCTTCGACACCCGCAGCTTGGTGATCGCGTAGTAGTTGTCCCAGGTAATTTTTTCAAGATGCACTTGCTGTTCCATTTTTATTCCTCCGTTGGGTTTACGAATTCTTTGATCTCTTTTGCCAGCTGCTCGTATGCAAAGCAGTGGATGCAGTGGCCGCAGTCGAAATACAGGATTTTGCTCCTTTCCGAAGCGGCGGCGAAATCCTGATGGGCTTTGATCCAGTCCTCTTCATACGGACCGAATTTTCCCTCTTCGCCTTTGACGTACCACGCCGGGGCGTTGACGAACTGGATCGTCGGCTGCGTGGGCAGCGGACGGCTGTTGATGAGGTCGCTTGCCGCGGATTTGTTCAGCTGCTCGCTGTAAGTATCGAAATTGCCGTCGTTCTTGCAGCTCAGCTCCCGATAGATCCGCCGCTCTTCTTTGGTAAGCAGCTTTTTGAGACCCGGGCGGAAATCGTTGCGGCACCAGCCCGCGATCCGGCGCAGATTGTATCCGAACGCTTCCAGCTTCCAGTGTCGGAACCAGAATTCTTTGCTCCAGTCGAACGTATAATTTGCGAAGTTCGCGTCGATGCCCGCAAACACCTCCACTTCGTCCGGGTAATGCTGCTCCCACAGCTCTACCTCGTTGCCGCCGAGGGAATGCGCGCACAGGATATACGGGCCTTCAATGCCGAGCATCGCGAGGGCTTTGCGATATTGATCCACCGTGTTCATGTAGTCGCGGTTCTCTTTGACGATGTCGCTCTGGCCGTAGCCGAATTTCTCGGGCACCACGATCCGGAATTCGTTTTCGAGCAGGGAATAGAGCGGCTTGAATTCCAGGATCGGACTCGTGCTGCATAATCCCGGCAGGAACACGATCGTATGCGCGCCCTGCCCCTTGACGAGTACGCTCATCCGGTGCCCGTCCACCTCGATATACTGTCCGAGCGGCGTTTCGACGAGCTTTTTGTTCTTCGCACGAATGATCAGGTTCACGAGGCACGACACGAGAAACACCGTCGGCACAAGCGGGAAGAACACAACGACGAGCACGGTTTTTATGATAAATATGCTCTTATCTTTCATCTGTTTTCCTTTCTGTTTGACCGCGCGGACATAAAAATACCGCGGCGAAGCAGCTTCCGATAGCTGCGTCCCGCGGGTCCCACGATCAGAAGATACTAAACTGGCGCACGCCGAACCAGAGGGACCTGTCCCTCCGTAAGCGCGCTTCTATTCAGTTAACCGACGATCGCAATCAGCATGGGTCTGTCTCCTTTTTCGGATTTCACAGATATTCTACACGATAACGAGGTAAATGTCAATAGAGAAACACGGCGGGGTTGGCGCCGTGAACCCCACGGCGCTTCGCCGCTAATGACATACCAACCCGCCAAGGCGGCTTGGATAAAAAAAGAACGAGGTTAAAACTTCGTTCTTTTTTTGGTGGAAGCGAGGGGAGTCGATTCTCGCGCTGCGGCGCTCGGTCAGGCGCGGCTCTCGACGTCCACCGGACGTCGATTCAGTACCGCGCCGCTTCGACTCCCCTCTTTTTGGATCGAATAGAAAAACAAAAGGCAGCGCACGGCTGCCTTTGTTTTTCTGTCAATGGGGTACGTAAAAGATGGATTTGCGTTTTTGATAGATGGATTCGAACCCTTGTAAGATGCGAACTCTACTGAATCAGTTTCTCAACATCGTCTGCTTTCAGCACTTTTCCCATCGAAACGACCTTCTCATTAACCACAAGCGCAGGCATACTCATCACGCCGTAGGACATGACTTTTTCCATATCGGTGATGTATTCTACTTCCAAGTCAAGGCCAAGTTTCATAACTGCCTCTTTGGTATTTTCGTATAGTTGATGGCAGGACTTGCACCCAGCCCCCAACACCTTGATGCAGCAAATACCATTTACGGGCTTTCCACAGCACTCGTTTGTCTCTTTGACCTCCACAGGCTCAGCGGGAGCATTGGCTCCGCAGCAACATGTGGGCTGCTCTGTTTTCTCTTTTTTCTTGAATAACGACATAATAGATACCTCCGATTCTTGTTTTTCTGCGGGAAACCATCCCTGCGCCTCCTATAACAGCCATCCCTGAACGGCATTGAAAACATATCCCACGATTATTATTCCACCCGTGCAGATCGCCACGAAGATGCCGAGCAGTTTTGCTTTGACCGCTTTCTTCAGCATAATCATGGAAGGCAGGGACAGTGTCGTAACACCCATCATGAAGGACAGAACTACGCCCAGCAAGGCACCCTTTCCAAGAAGCGCCTCGGCAATCGGGATTGTTCCGAAGATATCGGCATACATTGGGATTCCAAGGACTGTGGCGATGACAACCCCGAAAGGATTATTGCTGCCGAGTGCCGTGACTATCCATTCCTCTGGTATCCAGTTGTGGATCACGGCACCGATGCCGACGCCGATCAGCACATAGGGAAATACTTTCTTCGCTGTGGAAACAACCTGCTCCCACGCATATTTCATCCGGTCTTTGAAATGCAGTTCTTCCTGCGGCAAATCGATGGCTTTACCGTTGCGTATGAAATCCTGTACCTGATCTTCAAGGTGCAGTTTTTCGATCACGGTGCCGCCTGCCACGGCGATCACAAGACCAAGCACGACGTAAACGACAGCGACTTTCCAGCCGAAAATACTCATCAGCAGCACCAGCGATCCGAGATCAACCATCGGTGAGGAAATGAGGAAGGAAAAGGTCACGCCGAGCGGCAGTCCCGCGCTTGTAAAGCCGATGAATAACGGGATCGAAGAGCAGGAACAGAAAGGCGTCACCGTACCAAGCAGAGCGGCGATGATCCTTGCGCCGAGTCCTTTGAATCTTCCGAGTATCTTCTTGCTCCGTTCCGGCGGGAAATAGCTCTGGATATAAGAAATAATCAAAATCAGCACCCCAAGCAACACCATGATCTTGATGGTGTCGTACAGGAAGAATCGTATGCTGCCGCCGATCCTGCTCTCCAAATCAAGCCCGGTCAATGACAGAAGCCAGCCGATCAAGCGGTTCAGCCACTGCATGCCGAGAATCTCATTTTGAATGAACTCCCACATATCAAAGCCCTCTCATATCAACTATTTTCGATGTAATGTGGTTTTAGGAAGCCATCGGATGACGATGGCTTCTTACATGGTATTATTTGCAGCATCCGCACTTGGTGTTTTGCGATGTGTCCGTGCTGGTGATCTCCGTTAATAGGGTGACGGCCTTGCTGCTTCCTTCCGGGCTGATGTGGTAGTACGTCCATTTGCCTTCATCCCGGCCTTCCACGATGCCCGACTCGCAGAGTATCTTCATGTGATAGGAAAGCGTCGATTGCGGCATATCCAACTGTTCCAGCAGAACACAAGCGCATTGTTCGCCGTTCTGAAGCAGCTCGATGATCCTCTGCCGCTTTTCGTCGCATAGCGCCTTGAAAATCTTTGCGCGTTCTGCGTAGATTGTTGCCACGCCGCTCACCTCACATCAAGAAATCTTGATATAAGTATAACGCTCAAATCAAGAAATGTCAATATGTTCTGCCAAAAAAGTATCTGAAGTTATCTGAAGTTATTTCAGAATATGCACAAGAGTGCGGAGAGGAGTGACTGCATGCCAAGAGCGGATACAAGACACCGTTCAAGAAGGAACTGGTTTTTCTCAGCAAACAAGCCCTTTTGGAGCTGAAATCGAATTAGATACGGGGGTTCGGATCGTAAGACTTTTTCGTTTCCGGTTTCCGTTTTGAGCTTTTTTGATTTTCGAGTCCAATTCGGAGTCCAGAAACAAAAGCCTGCAAACCCGCATGAAATCAAGGAAAATGAAGAAACATCCTTTGTTGTCCAAACCCATGGGGTTCAGATTGCAAAGGATGTTTCAGATGGTGGGAGCGGGTGGATTCGAACCACCGTAGGCATTGCCAACAGATTTACAGTCTGCCCCCTTTGGCCACTCGGGAACACTCCCATGTTCCGTATATCAAGTTATCTGCTCCGAAAAAAAGTGGAGCTGGTGGACGGATTCGAACCCCCGACCTGCTGATTACAAATCAGCTGCTCTACCGGCTGAGCTACACCAGCAAATGGGGAGCTTCAAACGCGTTATTCAGTATAACACAAGCCCCTGCAAAAAGCAAGCTTTTTTTACTTATTTATTCGCACTTTTTTCGATTTTTTCCGACACATTGTGCAGAAGAGAGAAAAGGGACGGCGCAAGCTGCGGATATCCCTGCTGGATCACGCCGATATCCATATCCGGCAGCGACTCTCCGACCTCTTTATCCCTGCCCAGCTCGCGCAGAGCGCCCTCGCACAGCTTCATGCGCGCGTCGCACAGCTCGGAATAGCACATGCCGGAGACGGAAAACGCCTCCTCGCGGCTGTCCCTGTCGAGCTGATACACCAGACGGTACGCCTTGTAAAAAGCGGTAGAGAGATAGTCCGAAACCGAGGTGATGAGCTTGTTGCTGCCATGCTTGCCGATCAGCTCGAACAGGATCGAGATGCCGTTGACCAGCAGCTTTTTGCTCAGCATGGCATAGGCGCTGCCGCGCAGAACATTGCCCTTATCCAGCGAGCTGTCTATCAGATCGTCGGCGATGATCGCGCCGCCGTCGCGCAGCATGGTGCGTCCCAGCAGATAATCCGCTGAGACGCCGTAATAATCCGCCGCGCGCACGACAAAGCTGAGTCCGGGCTCGCGCACTCCGTTCTCATAATGAGAAAGCAGCGCCTGCGAAACGCCCAGATCGAGCGCCGCCCTGCGCTGACTTATTTTCTTTTCGACCCGCAAAAGATGCAGCGTGCGCGGAAAATCATCTACCATTACCTTATTCTCCCTACTGAAAACCGCCATTTTTCGACGGCGAGTATTTATAGTATAATGCTAATTATACTGATTGTAAAGTACATTTTTTCAAATACCTGCGATGAAAAAGCACCGAAAAAGAGCCTTGATTTTTGGTCATTTTGACTGTTTTTTCGCTGGAACACAAGATATGCTTTTCATTATTTTCACATATCACAAAATATGGCTTGAACAGTATATCTCAGTGATGTATAATAATTTTCGGAAAAATAAATTATCGTACGGGGAGGTGCGCGCATGTCCATTGAAAAGGTGCGCGAGTTTCTGCGTCCGCTGGGGCTGGCGGATAAGGTGATGGAGTTTCCCGTTTCCAGCGCCACCGTGGCGCTGGCGGCGGAGGCGCTGGGCGTGGAGCCGGGACGCATCGCCAAGAGCCTGTCCTTCGCCTGCGGCGAGGGCTGCATGGTGGTGGTGACCGCGGGCGACGCCCGCATCAGCAACCGCAAGTTCCGCGACCGCTTTGGCTTCAAGGCGAAGATGCTGACGCCGGAGCAGGCGCTGGCGCTGACCGGACACGCCGTGGGCGGCGTCTGTCCCTTTGCGCTGCCGGAGGGCACGGCGGTGTACTGCGACGAGAGTCTGCGCCGCTACGCGACGGTGTTTCCCGCCTGCGGCAGCTCCAATTCCGCCATCGAGCTGACGCCGGAGCGGCTGGCGGAGATCTGCGGCGCGGAGTGGGCTGACCTCTGCCGCGCTCCGGACGAGGAATAAGCGATATTTTGCGGCAAATTACACATTCATAACCTATAAAAACATGAACGGAGGCAAACAAAATGGTATCACCCAAGTTTCTTGTCAGCGGCGGCAAGCGTTCGCCCATCAGAGAACTGAGCGAGTACGGCGCGGCGCAGGCGGCGATCGTCGGCAGAGAGAACGTCTATGACTTCAGTCTCGGCAACCCCAGCACGCCCCCGCCCAAGGAGGTCGAGGACGCCATCATCGACATAATCCAAAACGATGACCCGGTGGAGGTACACGGCTATTCCAGCAACATGGGGCTGGACAGCTGCCGTCAGGCTGTCGCGGAGTCGTACAACCGCCGCTTCGGCACGGGGCTGGACAAGAAAAACTTCATGATGACCACCGGCGCCAGCACCGCGCTGAACGTTGTCAGTCTGGCGCTGAACATCGACGAGCAGAGCGAGATAATGGTGATCGCGCCGTATTTCCCCGGATATGCGCAGGCGTGTGAGGCGGGCGGCAACAGGATGGTCGTCGTGCCGCCGGATATGGACGGCTTCCAGATCAATTTTGCGGAGATGGAGCGGCTGATAAATCCCCATACGCAGGGCGTCATCATCAATTCTCCCAACAACCCGACGGGCGTGATTTACAGCGCGGAGACGATACAGAGGATCGGCGCGCTGCTGGAGAAGAAGAGCCGCGAATACGGTCACGCCATCTATATCATCTGCGACGAGCCGTACCGCGAGCTGGTGTACACCGACGCCGAGGTGCCGTATATCCCCAAGTATTACCGCAACACCATCATCTGCTATTCTTATTCCAAGTCGCTTTCGCTGGCGGGCGAGCGCGTGGGCTATATCGCCACCGACAACGATATCGACGACTTTGATCAGGTGTGGATCGCCCTGCGCGGCGCTGCCGGCATCGTTGCCAACGTCTGCGCCCCCACCCTGTTCCAGAAGGTCGTGGAGCGCTGCGTGGACGTGGCGCCCAACATGGCGGATTACGTTTACAACCGCAATCTGCTGATGGACGCCTTTGCCGAGATCGGCTATGAGTTTGCGCGACCGGACGGCGCTTTTTATCTCTATTTCAAGGCGCCCTTCGGCATGGACGCGCAGGAGTTCTCCGATCTGGCGAAAAAGTACAACGTGCTGATCGTGCCGGGCTTTGGCTGTCCGGGCTATCTGCGCCTGTCCTACTGCGCCTCCCGCCGCTCCTGCGAGGCGTGCATACCCTTCATGCAGAAGCTTTACGACGAGGCGCGGGAGATCATGGCAGGAAAATAAACGGCATACCGCCTTGAACGGGCTGAGAGCCATGCGGCTCTCAGCCCGTTTTTTTGCCGCAGGCGGCTTTTACAAAAAGCATTGTAAAAAAACGTCGAAAATGATATAATTGAAGGCAGGAAAAATATCGGTTTCGAGGTGAGGCTGGGATATGGCGGCTGGAAAAATTAAATTGGGGCTGGATCAGTTTATTGCCGACGTGATAATCAACGGCGGCGACAGCCAGAGGCTGTGCTTTGTTTTAGGCTCCGGCGCGTCCGTAACTTCCGGGATCCCCGTCGGCGGCAGGCTGGAAATGGACTGGATGAACTACATCATGGAGCAGAATGACGGGTATATAGCCGGCGTGCGCAAAACTGCGGCAAGCTTGTACAAAAACAAAGACCTCGACCACAGGTTCTCGGAGATAGAAAGGGCATGGAAAGAGGCGAAGAAAGCCGGCAGGGATACTCTGCCCGGCAAATATTACTTCGATATTTTTGTTCTGCGCTTTTACAGCAGGGAGGGCAGCGGGATCGAGGAGCTGCAGCGCCTGATGCGCGGCTGCGAGCCGAGCGTGGGATATTACGTTCTTTCCCGCTTGCTGACAAAGGAAAACTGCCGAAACAATCTTGTGATCACCACCAATTTTGACAGCCTGATGGAAAAGGCGGTATTTGCCTTTACGGAGCAGGCGCCGGTCGCGGTTTCCCACGAAGCCCTGTTGGAGGCTATGGATTGGAAGGTGCGCTACCCCATCGTCGCCAAGGTTCACCGCGACCTGCTGTTCAAGCCGTTAAACAGCACCAGGGAGGTAAGCGAGCTGAAGGAGGGATGGCGAGAGCCGCTGCGGCGCGTGCTGGCAAACTACACCCCCATCGTGATCGGGTATGCGGGCGCGGACAAAAGCCTGATGTCCTTTTTTGAGGACAGCGGCACGAGCTTTCCAAACGGGCTGTATTGGTGCTATCGCGAACAGAGCGGCGAGCCGGACGACAGGATCAAGGCGCTTGTGAAAAGCAAGGGCGGTTTTCTCGTTCCCATCGAGGGCTTTGATGAACTGATGGTGCGGATAAGCAGGTACAACAATCCCGATGACGATCCCGATGATGCGGCTGTTTTAAAGGATTTGAAAAAACGCTATGATGACAATACGAAAAGACTTAGCAAGGAACTGAAAGATATAACCGAGCGCATAGAAGCCGTAACCCCTACCACCTATTGGGGCTACTTTAATCGCGGCAATTCGCTTTTCAACAGCGGAAAGCTAAAAAAGGCGATCGCGGACT
>Ga0079305_1003650_pt1 | contig 10063 bp, 12 predicted proteins | sample LMS_cellobiose_e_FD_79183 | JGI IMG/M metagenome (GOLD analysis project Ga0079305, IMG submission 79183) | Rumen-fistulated moose microbial communities from Alaska, USA - LMS_cellobiose_enrichment | ecosystem: Host-associated > Mammals > Digestive system > Stomach > Rumen fluid ...
ATGAGCTACCTGCTCTTTGCGGAGGCCCTCGCGGACGGGCGCATGGCCATGACGGACCTGGTGAAGATCTCGCCCGAGGCTTCCGCCCTCTCGCGCTCGGCCGACGGCATCATCCCCATGGACGCGGGCAAACAGGTGCCGGTCTCGGAGCTGATGGACGGGATGCTGCTCGCCTCGAGCAATGAGTCGGCGCTGGCGCTGGCGGAGTATCTCTGCGGCTCGGAGGCGGCCTTTGTCGAGCAGATGAACCGGCGCGCGGAGGAGCTGGGCTACCGCAGCGCGCGCTTCTACACGCCGCACGGCCTGCCGGTCTACACGCGCTCGGCCGTGACCGCCAAGCTCCAGAACTGCATGAGCGCGATGGAACTGTTCAAGCTCTGCCGCCTGCTGCTCACGCAGTACCCGGAGCTGACGGAGATCACGCGGCAGAAGTTCGCGCGCCTGGAGTCGCTCGAGTACACCACCGCAAACTCCAATCCTCTGGTCTTCAACCTCGAGGGCGTGGACGGGCTCAAGACGGGCTCGACCAACCGCGCGGGCTACTGTCTGGCGGCGAGCATGCCGGTGACGCACGGCGGGGATACGCACGAGATCGTGCTGATCCTGCTCGGCGCGGAGACGGCGGAGCTGCGCGGCCAGGCCGCGGAGATCCTGCTGCGCGCGGCGCAGCGCCACTACGAGCAAAACGGCTTTTAGGGCCGTACAAGCTCCGTCTCCCCTCGCAGGGGCGAACTTTACGGTCGCCCGCGGGCGGCAGATTGCCGCCCCTACAATACTCCACCAGGAGGTCCCCCATGCGCAAATCTCTTGTGACGATCCTGTTCGCGGCGCTGCTGTGCGCGGCGCTGCTCGGCGGCTGCGCCGTGCCGGAGCTGCCCTCCCTGCCGACGCCGACGGTCACGCCGACGGCGAGCCCTCCCCCCGCGCTTCCCGCCGCCGCCGTGCCTGCGCCGGAGGCGGAGCCCGCGCCGGAACCCACGCCGGAGCCGACGGACGAGCCCGCGCCTGCGCCGCTCGAGCCGCTCGCGCTCAACGAGCACGTCATCGACCCCGCCTTCTTCGCGCCGGCGAACGAGCAGGGCGAGCTGCGCTTTGTCGATTATGAGAGCGTCTTCTACCTCAACGGCGAGACGCTGCACAAGCGTCTGGGGGTCTACCTGCCCTACGGCTACGACGGGAACAGGCAGTACAACGTGCTGCTCCTGCTGCACACCTCCGGCGGCACCGAGGAGAGCTGGCTGCTCGACGGGCACTACTACAACTTCGGCGATTACACCGACCTCGTCAGCTGCAAGAACATGATCGACAACCTCATCGAGCGCCGCCTGGTCGCGCCGCTGATCGTTGTGACGGCGAGCGGCTACCCCGAGCCGGGCCCCTACTTCATGCAGAACACCCACTATGCCTACGAACAGTTCGACAAGGAGTTCGCGGAGGACATCCTGCCCTTTATCGCGGAGAACTTCGCGACCTATGCCGAGGGCGGCAGCCACGAGCAGCTCGCGGCTGCGCGCAGCCACTTCGGCGTGCTGGGCGCGAGCTACGGCTCCTACATGACCTACCTGAGCATCTTCGCCACGCACATGGACCTCGCGGCGAACTACTGCTTCATCGGCGGCGGTCCGATCGACTACAACTACTGCTATGAACGCTGGTCGAGCCGGGGCTTCCTGGACTACGGCCTGGACTGCGTGTACATCGTGGAGGGCGAGTACGACGACCACGCCGGTCCGGAGCTCGCCTACCGGGCGCTGCTGAATTACGCGCCGAACACCTTCAGTGACGAAAACCTCCACTACTCGACCATCTACGGCGCGGCGCATGAGCCGCGCGAGTGGGTCAACGGCCTGTACAACACCCTGCAGATCTTCTTCCGGGACGAGCCCTACCCTATCCCCTACGTCGTGCAGTGAGGGCGCGCGGATGGAGATGAACTACTGCATGCACTGCGGCACGCGTCTTGTGCCGCGTCCGCACGGCGCGGAGGGGGAACTGCCATACTGCGAAAGCTGCGGCGCCTTCCGCCACCCGGTCTTCAACACCGCCGTGAGCATGGTCGTCACCGACGAGAGCGCCGAACACATCCTGCTCATCCGCCAGTACGGCCGGCCGCACTACATCCTGGTGGCGGGCTACGTGGAGCGCGGCGAGGACGCGGAGGACGCCTGCGCGCGGGAGCTGCGCGAGGAGCTGGGCCTGACGGCGCTGCGAGCGCGCTTCAACCGCAGCCGCTACTTCGCCCCCTCCAACACCCTCATGCTCAACTTCACCGTCACCGTCTCCCTCGGCGAGCCGCCGCGTCCCAACGAGGAGATCGACGACTGGCGCTGGTTCACCGTCGAAGAGGCGCGGGAGAACATCCGCCCCGGAAGCCTCGCCTCCGCCTTTTTAAACGGCTGGCTGACGGGGAAATACGAATTTTAATCCGCAGGGCGAGCCTTGCGCTCGCCCGTAAAAAAGCAGCAGCCCCCTCTGTCCAAACGGGACAGAGGGGGCTGCTGCCGTAAATCCTTCAATCGCTGAAATCCGAGTCAAGCACGATGTCGAAGCGGTAGTCCGGCCAGCGTGCTTCGAGCTCGCGGCGGATGCGCTCGCTGACCGCCTGCGCGTCGGCGGCGAAGTCCACGATGAGGTCGAACATCACGCGCTTTTCCTCCTCGTCGACGTAAAAGCCGTGCATCTGCAGGATCTCCGGCGACTCGGCGCACAGCCGCGCAAGCTCCCTGCGCATGCCGGCGGCGGCCTCGTCGGAGTCGTTGGCGGCGTAGACGCCCACAGTCAGCACCACGCCGAGCTGCTGGTAGACGTCGGCGGCGATGGCGCGGCTGAGACGGTGGATCTCCCGGGCGGTCATGCCGTCGTCGAGCTCGATGTGCACCGAGCCGATGGTCGTGGTCGGCCCGTAGCTGTGCAGTGTGATGTCGTAGGCCCCGCGCACGCTCTCATAGGAGCAGACCTTCTCGCGCAGCGCGCGGGTCAGTTCGGGGTCGGCCCGCGTGCCGGTGATGCTGTTGAGCGTCTCGAGCAGCATCTCCACGCCCGCCTTGATGATGATGAGCGAGATGAGCGCGCCCAGCACGCCCTCGAGCTTCCAGCCCCAGAGGAGTCCCGCAATCGCGGCGATGAGCGTGGCGAAGGAGAGCACCGCGTCGAAAAAGGCGTCGGAGCCGGAGGCGACGAGCGCCTGGGAGTTCACCTGCTCGCCCACGCCCTTGACGTAGCGCCCGATGAAGAACTTGACCGCAACGGCGACCGCGATGATGACGAGCGACACGACGGTGTAGCTGGCCTCGGCGGGGTGGAGGATCTTCTCCACGCTCTCCCTGAGGGAGCTGATGCCTGCGAAGAGCACGATCACGGCGATGAGCATGCCCGTGAGATACTCGATGCGCCCGTAGCCGTAGGGGTGCTTCTTGTCCGGCTTCCGTCCGGCGAGGCGGGTGCCGATGATGGTGATGATGGAGGAGAGCGCGTCGCTGAAGTTGTTGACCGCGTCCAGAATGACGGCGATGGAGTTGGTGACGAGCCCCACGGCGGCCTTGAAGGCCACCAGCACGAGGTTGACCGCGATGCCGAGGACGCTGGTGCGGATGATGCGTTTGCTTCTGTCCATGTTCAGGCCTCCTTTTCCGCCTGCAGCAGGGCCTCCACCTGCGCGCGCTTTTCGTACAGGACACAGCCGCCCTCGTGCTCGTCGAGCAGGATCTCCCCGGAGCGCAGCGCCCGGAAGAGCCCCGAATTCATCGCCTCGCGCAGGGAGGTCTGGCGGACGTTGATGTCAGAGTAGGGCGAGAAGGGGCAGGGCTCCGCCCCGCCGTGAGAATTGATGTGGAAGAAGCCGCGCCCGGCCGCGAGGCAGCCGCCGGAACTCTTCTCGTCGCCGGGGAAGGAGATGAGGAGCATCGCGTCCTCGCTCTCCCGCAGCGCCTGGATCCGCGCGGCGAGCTGTCCCTGCTGCTCCTCGCTCAGCGAGAGCGAGCGCAGCTCGTGCGCCGTGGGCACAAACTCCACGTAGATGATGCCCTTGCAGCCCTCGTCCGCGAGCGCGCGCACAAAGTCCGGCGACGTGACCTCCCCGAGATTTTCCGAGGTGACGGTGATGGACGCGCCGAAGGCGATGCGCTTTTCGCGCATGCGCTCCATTGCGCGGCGGACGCGCTCATACACGCCCTGCCCGCGGCGCTGATCGGTCGTGCCCTCGCCGCCCTCAATGCTCAGAATGGGCACGAGGTTGCGGTGTTCGCCGAGCAGCTCCAGCGTCTGCTCGTTCAAAAGCGTGCCGTTGGTGAAGATGGGAAAGAGGATCTCCGGATAGAGCGCGGCCTGCTCGATCACGTCCCGGCGCACCATGGGCTCGCCCCCGGCCAGCAGGATGAAGCCCACGCCGAGCTCTCGCGCCTCGGCGAAGATCTTTCCCCAGTCCTCGGCCTCGAGCTGGCGCACCGGCTCGCCGTCATCGACGCTCTCGAGCGAGCGGGCGTAGCAGCCGGCGCAGTGGAGGTTGCATTTGCTGGTGATGCTGCAGATGAGGAAGGGCGGCACATGCTCGCCGCGCGCGGCGCTCTCCTGCCGCAGCCGCGCGGCCTTTTTGCTCGCGAGCGCGTAGCGCGCCATGTAGGCGCTCTCCGCCGGGTGGAACACCGCGCTTTTGATCAGATCGCGCACGACCTTCTCCACGCCCCGCGTCAGATACGCCTCCAGATCGAATGCCTGCGTCGCCGCCATGCTTTATGTCCTCCATTTCGATTATGTGCAATATAATTTTATACCATTTATTTCGCATATTATTATATACGACCGTCGCGCGCCTGTCAAGCTTGAAAAAGGGCGCGGACTGTGCTAATACTTATATCATATGAGACCTTGCGGGAGGTGGAGAAATGTCTGGGGAAAAGCCGCTCGAGGCGGGCTTCAGCGCCGAGGGCTACATCATCGACCAGGACTGCTTTTCGTCGCTGCGCTACCGCGGCATGCGCGCGAGCGTCAACGGCTGCGGCTGGATGGCGGCCTACAATCTGCGCCGCTTTCTCGACCAGGACGCGGACTGGGACGCCGTACGGCGCGAACTGGAGGCGCTGCACCGCGTGACCCGTTTCCCCGGCCCGACGACGCTGCGCGCCATGCGCCTGTATCTGGGGCGGCATCTGCCCGAGGTACGTGAGACAAGAGGGCGCAGGGCGGCTGTGCGCGCCGCGGCGGCGGCCTCTGCCGGGATCTTCCGCTACCGCGAGGGGCGCGAGCCGCACTATGTGAGCTTTTTGCGCGAGGGAGAGGGCGTCTATCGCTTTTTCAACGTCACGGACGGGCTGGAGGACTGCCGCATGAGCATGGAGGCCTTCGCGGCGGGGCATCTGCGCGGCGCGGTATGGGTCTTCACGGTCCCGGAGGCCGCGCCATGAGCGGCGCTCCCCTGCCCCGCGCGTTCTATGCGCCGGGCGCGCTCGCGCTCGCCCCGGCGCTGCTGGGGAAGCTCCTGTGCTTCGACTCGCCGGAGGGCTTCGCCGCGGGCGTGATCGTGGAGACGGAGGCCTACTGCGGCCTTGCCGACGACGGCGCGCACTCCTACGGCGGACGGCGCACCGCGCGTACGGAGATCCAGTTCGGCGAGGGCGGCTACGCCTATGTCTTTTCGATCTATGGCATGCACTGCTGCTTCAACGCCGTGTGCGCCGCGCCGGGGCAGCCCGAGGTGGTGCTCGTGCGCGCGCTCGAGCCGGTGGAGGGCCTGCCGCTGATGGCAGCGCGCCGCGGCACGCAGGAAAAACTCCTGCTCTGCTCCGGCCCGGGCAGGCTCTGTCAGGCCCTGGGGATCACGCGCGCGCAGACCGGGCTGGACCTCTGCGGCAGCGCACTTTATATCGCAGAGCACGAGAGCGTGGCGCGGGAAATAATCGCCGTCTCGCCGCGGGTGAACATCGACTACGCCGAGCGCTGCCGCGGCGAGCTCTGGCGCTTCTTCATCGCGGACAGCCCCTACGTCTCGCGCGTGCCAAAGCGCTTCGCCGCGCGCGGGAGATTGGGATAAAAACACACAGCGGGGATGTGGAAAACACATCCCCGCTGTTCTTTTGGTTTCGCGCCGTAGGGGCGGCTATCAGCCGCCCGCGGGCGGGGACGAGCCCAGCCCCTACAGGTTGAAAATCCCGCACTTCATTTCGCCGTCCCCGCCGATCTCAAGCAGGGCCCAGCTCGGGCGCGCTCCGCGCCCGGCGCTGCCGGGGTTGAGGAGCCTCACGCCGCCGAGCTCGCCCCAAAAGGCCCGGTGCGTGTGGCCGAAAAGCGCGAGCTGCGCGCCCGCCTCCTCGGCGGCATAGGCCAGCGTATCGAGTCCCCGGTTGACCGCATGGCGGTGCCCGTGGGTGAGCAGAGCCCGGACCGGGCCGAGCGGCACGAGCAGCGTCTCCGGCGTGTCGGAGCCGGAATCACAATTGCCGCGCACGCTGTAGAGCGGGATGTCGGGAAACTGGCGGTGCAGAAGCTCCGCGTCGGCGTCGTGGTCGCCGAGGTGCACGACGAGGTCGACGTCGTTTTGCCGCAGGGCGCGCGCCATGGGGGCGATGCTGCCGTGGCTGTCGGAAAAAACGGCGATTTTCATATGCGGACTCCTTTCTCACGGGCGGGGGCAAGCTCCGCCCCTGCAACGTCTTTTTCGTCTCACGCCGCAGGGGCGAGCCTTGCGCTCGCCCGCATCCGAAACCGGAGGTATCAAGAATGAATCTGCCGAATACAATGGAACGAAAGCGTATCGCGTGGAGGGAGGTCGGAGCATGCAGGATCTGGAGGCGCTGCGCCGCGAGCTGCAGCGGCAGGGCAAGAGCGGCGAGCTCGAGAAGCTGGCCGCGTCCGAGGACGGGCGGAAGCTGGGGCAGATGCTGGACGCACAGGCGCTGCAGAGCGCCCTGCGCAGCGGGGACGCCGGGGCCGTGCGCGGCCTGCTCGGCGGCGTGCTGGGCACGCCGGAGGGCCAGAGGCTCGCAGGCCGGCTCAAGGCGCTGCTGCAGGACAAAAAATGAGCGGCCTCGAGGAGCAGCTGGGCAGCATTCTGGGCGACGGCGAGAAGATGCGCCAGATCTCGGAGCTCGCGCAGGAGCTCTTCGGCGGCGGGGAGGGCTCCCCTCCGCCGGAGAGCGGCGGCGGGCCGGATCTGGCTGCGCTCGCGCAGACGCTGCTGGGCGGCGGCGCGTCGGAGACAGGCCCGGGCACGCAGGGCTCGCCGGGCATCACCGCTCCGGAGACGGCGCTGCTCGGCCGCATCGGGCGGCTGCTGCGCCGCGACAGCGGGGACAGCCGGCAGCGCGCGCTGCTGGAGGCCATGAAGCCCTATCTCTCCGAGAAGCGCCGCAGCCGCATGGACCGCGCGATGCAGCTTGCGCACATGGCAAAGCTCGCGCAGCTGGCCATGGGAGAGATGGGAGGAGACGAGGATGTATAAACGCTACGCGGGCAACAGCGGCCGCGTGATCGAGGTGGAGGAGCATCATCCACCTCACCCGCGCCCGGAGCGGCCCGGGAGGCCCGACCGGCCGGAACGCCCGCCGCACAGGCCGGGGATGCCGCGTCCGCCGGAACACGGACCGGGGCCGCGTCCGCCCTGGCCGCCGCGCCCGCCCTGGCCGCCGCGCCCGCCCATGCCGCCGCCGGGGCCGCGGCCCTTCCGCTTTCTGGCGGAGCTGGAGACGGAGGATCTGCTTTTGCTGCTGATCCTCTATCTCCTTTACCGCGAGAGCGGCGACAGCGAGCTGCTGATGATCCTCGCGGCGATGTTTGTGATCTGACGCCCCGGGCATGACGAAAAGAGGATGTGAAACCCGGGTTTCACATCCTCTTTTCGTCATGCCCGTTGTGCCGAAACACGAAGAGCCAGACGGTGATGGAGACGGCGAAGGCTGCGACAAGGCAGACGATGCGCACGATGGCGCTGTTGCCGGCGAGGAGCACTGCGATGAGGCCCAGCACGGCGGACACGCCGTAGAGCACGGCGACCACCTGCTTCTGGTTCATGCCCATGGCGAGCAGCCGGTGGTGGAAGTGGCCCCGGTCCGGATGGAAGGGGCTCTGCCCGTGCAGGATGCGCCGGAAGAAGGCGAAGACCGTGTCCGCCAGCGGCACCGCGAGGGCCAGCAGCGGCACGAGGAAAGTGATGATGGCGTGGAACTTGAACAGGCCGACAATGGAGGCGGTGGAGAGCACGAAGCCCAGAAACTGCGAGCCGACGTCGCCCATGAAGATCTTGGCGGGGTTGAGGTTGTAGGGCATGAAGCCGACGCAGGCGCCCACGAGCGCGGCAAGGATGACGCAGACGCTCGGCTGGGACACGAAGAGAGCCACCAGCAGCATGGTCAGCGCGCTGATGGCGGACACGCCCACCGCGAGGCCGTCGAGGCCGTCGATGAGGTTGACGGCGTTGGTGCAGCCGACGATCCACAGCACTGTCAGCGGCACGGACAGCCAGCCGATCTCGATGGGACTGCCCGGGGCGAGCAGGTTTGTGAGCACCTCAAAGACCACGCCGCAGCGGATGGCGACGGCGGCGGCGACGATCTGGCCGGCGAGCTTGACCCAGGCGTTGAGCGAGACGATGTCGTCCAGCGCGCCCATGACGGCGATGATGACGGTGCCGAGCAGGATGCCGGTGATCTGGGTGGACATCTCCACGAACAGCAGCATCGACACCACGAAGCCCAGGAAAATGGCGAGACCGCCCATGCGCGGGATGGGGTGGTCGTGCACGCGCCGCCCGTCCCTGGGCACATCGATCGCGCCCACCAGCTCCGCAAAGCGCTTGACCGGCGGGGTCATGAAGAAGGAGACCGCAAAGGCGATCAAGGCGGCAAGAAGCAGCCGCAGCCACAAAGTCGTAGACGGAAGCATCGGTTGATCTCTCTCCTGTAAACGGCGTCAGAAGGGCTTCTCCACGAAGCCGACGCGCTTGTAGACCTTGCGCAGCGTGCGCCGCGCGACGGCGGAGGCGCGCTGCGCGCCCTCCGTGTAGACCCCCTGCAGGTAGGCCTTGTCGGCGATCATGCGCTCGCTCTCCTCGCGGATGGGGCGCAGCGTCTCGATGACGGCCTCGCCGACGGCGGGTTTGAAGGCGCCGTAGCCCTTGCCCGCGAAGTCCCGCTCGATCTCGTCAAAGCTCTTCCCCGTGACGGCGGCGTAGATGCTCATGAGATTGGAGACCCCGGGCTTTGCCTCCGGATCGTAGCGCACGCAGTTTTCGGTGTCGGAGTCGGTGACGGCGCGCTTGAACTTGCGCGCGATCTCCTCGGGCTTGTCCAGGATAAACACGCAGCCCTGCGGGTCGGACTTGGACATCTTGGAGTTGGGGACGGACAGGCTCATGATGCGCGCGCCGACCCTCGGGATATAGGCCTCGGGGACCTTGAAGGTCTCACCGTAGAGATTGTTGAAGCGGATGGCGATGTCGCGCGTGAGCTCGCAGTGCTGCCTCTGGTCCTCGCCCACGGGGACATAGTCGGCCTGATACAGCAGAATGTCGGCCGCCATGAGCGCGGGGTAGGTGAAGAGGCCGCCGTTGATGTTCTCGCTGTTCTTGCTGCTCTTGTCCTTGAACTGGGTCATGCGGCTGAGCTCGCCGAACATGGTGTAGCAGTTGAGGATCCAGCCCAGCTCCGCGTGCTCGTGCACGTGGCTCTGGAGGAAGAGGGTGTTCTTCTCGGGATCCAGGCCGCAGGCGATGTACTGCGCCAGCTGCGAGACCGAGCGGCGCCGCAGCTCCGCGGGGTTTTGCCGCACGGTGATGCTGTGCAGGTCCGCCATGAAGTAGTAGCAGTCAAACTCCTCCGCCAGCTCCGACCAGTTCTTCACCGCGCCCAGGTAATTGCCCAGATGCAGGTCGCCGGAGGGCTGGATGCCGGAGAGCATCACTTTTTTCGCGCTTGTCGTGTTTTCCATTGTTGTCTCATCCTCGATCCATGGTAATCGGTCACACTTCTGGATATTTTACCAAAATAAGTTCATCTTGACAACAGGGAAAATGCAAATTAAACTGTTCGCAAAGGCTAAATTTCAGTTTTCGGAGGCAGTTTTTATGGATATGAGC
>Ga0079305_1003651_pt1 | contig 10048 bp, 6 predicted proteins | sample LMS_cellobiose_e_FD_79183 | JGI IMG/M metagenome (GOLD analysis project Ga0079305, IMG submission 79183) | Rumen-fistulated moose microbial communities from Alaska, USA - LMS_cellobiose_enrichment | ecosystem: Host-associated > Mammals > Digestive system > Stomach > Rumen fluid ...
TATATCCAGCTCTATCTGGTCCAGCCAATCCCTGCGTACATTTTCTCCAATGGATGGATCCAGGGAAAGGAGCTGATCCAGCCTTACAGCAGGGTCTCTGACAATCTGGTCAAAGCTCTTGCCTATATGATGCCTTAGAACCTGCCCCAGATCCTCCTGCTCCACTGCCTGAATCTCCTTCTCGCCAAGATGTCTTTTGGCAAGGAGCTCCTTAACCTCGTCAATCCTGGTCCGTTTCTCAATGAACTGCTGATATACATCCTCTTCCACAAGCCCGGCCGAATACCCTTTCTCCAGAAGACGGAAGTCGGCAGTATCATGCCTGAGCGAAAGCCTGTGCTCTGCCCTGGAGGTGAACATCCTGTAAGGCTCTTTTGTACCCAATGTCACCAGGTCGTCTATAAGAACTCCGATATAAGCTTCGGTCCTTTTGAGAACAAGTGGTTCTTTGCCCTGAAGATATAGGCTTGCGTTTATACCTGCCATAAGCCCCTGGCATCCTGCCTCCTCGTAACCGGAGGTACCGTTGGTCTGTCCTGCTATAAAAAGCCCTTTAAGCCTTTTTGTCATGAGCGAAGGATAGAGCTGAAGCGGGTTGAGGTAGTCGTATTCCACCGCATAACCGGGGCGTACCACCTCTACATGCTCAAGCCCGGGCAAAGTATGGAGGAACTGGTTCTGAACCTCCTCCGGAAGGGAAGATGATATTCCGTTCAAGTACATCTCCTCCGACTCAAGTCCCTCGGGTTCCACAAAAATCTGGTGCCTGGGGCGGTCTGGGAACCGTTTTACCTTATCCTCGATAGAGGGACAGTAACGTGGTCCAGTACCTACTATTTTACCGGAAAAAAGCGGGGACTGATGAAAGTTGTCCCTGATTATCTGATGGGTCTTCTCGTTTGTATAGGTAATCCAGCATGGAACCTTGGGCCTGACAATCTGTGGGCCGAAGAAGGAGAACTGTACTGTCTCCTCATCTCCCGGCTGCATCTCCATCTTATCATAATCCAGAGAACTGCGCTTGACCCGGGCCGGGGTGCCTGTCTTAAGACGCCCCACATCAAAGCCCATACGACGCAGGCTGACTCCCAGCCCCTCGGCTGCAGGCTCTCCGATACGGCCTGAGACCTTGGAATATTTTCCTATGAAAATACGCCCTTCCATAAAAGTACCGGTGGTAAGGACCACAGCCCGGGCAGTGAACCTCATATTCCGCTCAGTTATGACCCCCTCTATGGAGTGTCCGTCGGAAGAAAGGATAAAGTCGGTGACAGTATCCTGGAAAAGGTGCAGGTTCTTCTGGTGTTCCAAAGTATATTTAGCCAGTGCGCTGTAGGCAAACTTGTCGGCCTGTGCCCGGGGGGCCTGCACAGCAGGACCACGGCTTTTATTAAGCATCCGGAACTGGATCATTGTGCGGTCTATCAGGTGGGCCAGCTCGCCCCCAAGAGCATCAATCTCCCGTACTATATTTCCCTTTGACAGGCCTCCCACTGCCGGGTTGCAGGAGAGCTTTCCGATTGTATCTATATTCTGGGTTATAAGCAGAGTACTGAAATCAAGCCTGGACAATGCAAGAGAAGCCTCTATGCCGGCATGTCCTCCACCTATCACTATTGCATCAAAATCCATTTTATTTTCCTACACAGAAATGGGAGAACATATTCTCCAGCAAGTCAGAGGTGGTGATTTCCCCTGTCAGTTCACCCAGAGCATCCACCGCATCCTCAAGGTCCACAGCCACCACATCCAGAGGCATCTGGGAAGATATGCCGTTCCTGACTTTTCCTATTGCATCCAGAGACCGTTCTATAAGCTCCTTCTGCCTCTGGCTGTCAATCACAGCCTCCCCTGAATCTATCTGACAGTTTCCAGAAGCCTTTGTATAAATAGTATCCTGAAGCTGCTCGAAACCTGAACCGGTAGATGCACTTATAGGAATAAACCCATCTGGAGCCTTATCCTTGGATATATCTGTCTTGTTCCACAGCGGTATGCACGGATACTTTCCTATAAAGTCCCTGTCCTCCTGAGTCAACCCTTCGGTGCTGTCCACCAGATAGAGTATGATGTCTGCATTCTCAATGACCATACCGCTCCGGCGTATTCCCTCGGCCTCAACTGGATCGCTGGAATCACGGAGCCCTGCAGTGTCTATAAGGACAGCAGGTATTCCCTTGACTGCAACAGAAGATTCTATATAGTCGCGGGTGGTTCCTTTTATATCAGAGACTATTGAGCGGTCTTCCTTAAGGAACAGGTTGAAAAGCTTTGATTTACCTGCATTGGTACGTCCGGCCAGAGCGATACGTATTCCCTCTTTATACAGTCTGCCCACCTTATATGTGGACTCAAGACGTTTCAGAATATCGGCAGCCTTATCCAGTTTTTCCATATCAAAACCGGCGGCAGGGTCAGCCTCGTCCTCGGCATAGTCCAGCTGAATCTCCACAGCTGCAAGAATATCGGCCAGAAGATGCTTAGCCTGGTCTATTGCATCAAAAATGCTGCCTGAGAGCCGGTCCAAGGCCAAACGCTGAGCCTGCCTGCTCTTGGACAGGATAAGCTCGTTCACAGCCTCGGCCTTGGTCAGATCCACCTTGCCGTTCAAGAAGCTGCGCATTGTAAACTCCCCCGGCTGGGCGTCACGGAACCCTGTCTTGTGCAGAAGTTCCATGACAGCCTCTATTCCCGGCAGGCTTCCATGGCAGAAAATCTCCACCATATCCTCGCCAGTGTAGCTTTTGGGAGCACGGTATATGCCCAGGACCACCTGGTCCACAGCGCTCTCTCCGTCAAGGAGCATTCCGAAAGCCATCGAGTAGCCAGGAAGCCTGGATATATCCCTGTTTCCCTTGAATATCGATGCTATCTTCTCCAAAGCTCCGGTACCAGAAGTACGGATTACAGCCAGGGCACTCTCTCCCCAGGGGGTAGCCAATGCGGCAATTAGGTCATCTGTGTCATATCCGCTTTTCATTGTCTGAAATCATACCCCAAACAGGGTTAGTGGTCAATAAAACTTTATTTTTCCGAGTTCTCCACAGATGGATAAGTAATGAAACACAGATAATATTTGACAGCAACGAGCCTGCCGGGGCGGCCAGTCCCATGGGATACAGTGTCGCTGGCCAGAGTATGACTGCCAGGTAGGTGCCTGGAATGCGCACCAGGATCACAGAAAGCACGTTGTGTATGAATGAGTAGAAGGCCTTGTTGTAGGCACAGAAATAGCCGCTGAAGCAGAAGTGGATGCAGGCCAGCATGCAGTCTATGGTGTAGGAACGCAGGTACTGGCTGCCATAGTGGACGACCCCTTCATCACTTTTTACAAAGAGCCTCACTATAGACTCTGCAAAGAACTGACATATTGTAAAAATTACAGCTCCGAAGCAGACACATATTACGATACCGTAAACCAGTACCCGTGTTGCCCTTCTGTCCTTTCCTGCCCCTGCATTCTGGGCCGCGATGGCCGATACCGATGACAGCATTGCAGATGGCACCAGGAAGAAGAAGCATATAAGTTTCTCCACAATGCCTACGCTGGCCGCAATAGTGACACCTCTGGTATTGGCAATAGCTGTGATGACCAGGAAAGATATCTGGATAAAGCCCTCCTGAATCGCTATTGGAACTCCAACTTTCAGGATGGCAGAGAAAACTCTCTTGTCTATTACAAAATCTTTTCTGGAAACCGATATGCCGGTATCTGTCTCCTTGAGCACTATGAAAGCCAGCAGGACGCTTAGCACCTGGGATGCCACTGTGGCCAATGCAGCACCGGCAGCCCCCATTCCCATAGGGCCTATGAGTATGTAGTCCAGCACTATGTTCACTATCCCTGCCACCAGCACAAAATACATCGGTGTCTTTGTGTCGCCGAACCCTCTGAATATGCTGCTTATCACATTATATGCAGTTATGAACGGAATTCCTGCAAAGCAGATCATAAGGTAATGCCGGGTCTCAGCCACAGCTTCGGGTGGTGTGGCTATAAGAGTGATTATGCCGTCAGTGCAAAAGATGAGAATTACCGAAGCCAGCACAGAGAATACCAAAAAGATGGTGGCAGTGTTTCCAACACTCTTGGCAGCTTTCTCTGAATTCTTGGCTCCAATTGCCCTTCCAACAGCAATAGTTCCGCCCATGGAAAGCCCCACTATAACAACGGTCAGCATATGCATAACCTGGCTGCCAACAGCCACAGCAGTTATGGTGGAGGCACCGTTGAACTGTCCTGTAATGAAAAGGTCTGCCAAACCGTAAAAGGTCTGTAGAAAACAGGAAATGAGGAACGGCACAGAGAATGCTATGAGGATAGGAAGCATCTTACCTTCGGTAAGCTCTTTTTTCATCTTGGCTTCAGTATATAAAAACCAAAGGTAAAAAAAAAGGGACTTCCATAAAGAAAGTCCCCTAAAATTTGTTTTTAAATCATTTTTTGGCGAATGTCAGATTGCCATCCTTGGCATCCACTTCGATTGTGGATCCCTCCGGGAATTCGCCGGCAAGAAGGTGCTTGGCCAGCTGGTTCTGAAGCATATTCTGGATAGTCCGCTTAAGCGGCCTTGCTCCAAACTGAGGCTGGTACCCCTCCTGGACAAAGAGCTTTTTAGCTGCATCGGAGACTGTGATACCCAGCTTCCGTGCCTTAAGACGGTCAGCAATATGCTCAAGCTCGATATCCACAATTTTGCCGATATGTTCCTGACTGAGCCTGTTGAACATAATAATCTCATCAATACGGTTAAGGAACTCGGGCTTGAAAGTCCGCCTCAGAAGCTCATCCACCTGCGGCCGTGCCTTCTCGGGGTCATCCACCTGCAGAATATATTCACTTCCCAGGTTGCTGGTCATGATGATGATGGTGTTCTTGAAATCCACCACCCGTCCCTGACCATCGGTAAGCCTTCCATCATCCAGAAGCTGCAGCATAATGTTGAATACATCTGGATGAGCCTTCTCTATCTCGTCGAACAGAATGACAGAATATGGTCTTCGGCGCACTGCCTCGGTAAGCTGTCCACCCTGGTCATAGCCTACATATCCCGGAGGAGCTCCAATAAGCCTTGAGACTGTATGCTTCTCCATATACTCGCTCATATCGATACGGGTAAGGGCATGCTCATCATCAAAGAGGAAGTCGGCCAGAGTCTTGGCCAGCTCTGTCTTTCCAACTCCGGTAGGTCCCAGGAAGATGAAAGTTCCCAGAGGCTTGCCCTCCTCGGAAAGTCCTGTCTTATTACGGCGGATAGCATCGGCAACTGCACTAATAGCCTTTTCCTGTCCTACTACACGCTTACTCAGGATAGACTCCAGGTTTATATACTTCTCTATCTCGGAAGCCATCATCTTGGCAACAGGAATACCGGTCCAGGCTGATACAACCTTTGCAATATCCTCCTCTCCTACTTCCTCCTGGAGCATGCTGGTCTCTCCCTGAATCTTCTGGAGCTGCTCTGTCTTCTCCTTCCGCTGGGCCTCCACCTGTGGAATAAGGCCATATTTTATCTCTCCAGCCTTGGCCAGGTTGCCTTCCCTCTCATACTTAGCCTCTTCGCTTTTCAGCTGCTCAAGCTTCTCCTTGAGTCCACGGATCTCATCTATGGCACTCTTCTCGTTCTTCCACTGGAGCTTCATGGCATCCTGCTTGTTCTTAAGCTCTGCCAGCTCCTTCTCTATATTTGCAAGCCGCTCCTTGGAGGCATCGTCAGTCTCCCGGGTCAGAGCATGCTTCTCTATATTGAGCTGCAGAATTTTACGTTCTATCTTATCAAGCTCTGTCGGCTGGCTCTCTATCTCCATCTTGAGCTTGCTGGCAGCCTCGTCCATCAGGTCGATAGCCTTGTCCGGCAGGAACCTTGATGTGATGTATCTGTCAGAAAGAACTGCCGATGCAATAATAGCCTCGTCCTTGATTCTGACGCCATGATGAACCTCGTACCTGTCCTTAAGACCACGGAGGATTGCTATTGTATCCTCTACAGAAGGCTCCTTGGTATAGACTGTCTGGAACCGCCGCTCAAAGGCTGCATCCTTCTCTACATACTTCCTGTATTCATCCAGTGTGGTAGCTCCGATGCACCTAAGTTCTCCACGGGCCAGAGCCGGTTTAAGCAGGTTGGATGCATCCATGGCACCCTCGGCAGCACCTGCACCCATCAGGGTATGGAGCTCATCAATAAACAGGATGATATTGCCATTTGACTCAGTGACCTCCTTCAGGACAGCCTTGAGCCTCTCCTCGAACTCTCCTCTGAACTTGGCACCAGCCACCAGAGCTCCCATATCCAGAGCCAGAAGCTTCTTATTCTTAAGGGAATCGGGCACATCCCCAGCCACAATACGCCGGGCAAGTCCTTCTACAACTGCAGTCTTTCCTACGCCAGGCTCTCCAATGAGCACCGGGTTGTTCTTTGTACGGCGTGAAAGAACCTGCATAACACGACGGATCTCCTCGTCCCGGCCGATAACAGGATCCAGCTTGTCGCGCCTTGCCAGCTCGGTAAGGTCACGGCAATACTTTTCCAAAGTCTGAAACTTTCCCTCCGGGTTCTGATCTGTGACCCGCTGGTTGCCACGGATTGCCACCAATGTCTGAAGGATTGAATCCTTGGTTATGCCACGCCCTTTAAGCATTCTGCCGCACTCGGTATCTGACAGTGCTATTGCAATGAAAATATGCTCTGTGCTTATGTATTCATCTTTAAGGTTGTCTGCCTCTTTCTCTGCCTCGTTCAAAATCTGATACGAAGCATTGCTCAGACTTACCTGTGCAGTGCCTCCATAGGCTCTGGAAAGACGACCAAGAAGCCGTTCGGTATCTGCTATAAGCATATCCTTTCCAGCTCCCAGCTTATCCACCAGTGGAGGTATGATGCCGTCCTTCTGGGTCAAGAGTGCTAAAAGCAGGTGTTCAGGCTCAAGAACTGGATGGTTGTATTTGGTCACAAGATGCTGAGCCTCCATGATGGCTTCCTGTGTTTTTACGGTAAATTTTTCCTGATTCATATTGTGCCTCTCAATTGTCTGGTATACATAAAAAATACTAATGATTTTGGTTGCAGACAATAGAATTTTTCGGTATCATAAAACAGGAGGGGAATGATGGAGACAACCAACGATCTTATCATCATAGGAGCTGGTCCAGCCGGCCTTACAGCTGCCCAGTACGGAGCCAGGGCAAACCTGAGGACACTGCTTATAGAGGAGGCCTCGGTAGGTGGTCAGAGCCTTAACATCACAGACTTGGAGAACTATCCCGGTTTTCAGGAGCCTATAAGCGGAGCAGAACTCTGCAGCAGGATGAAGAACCAGGTCGATAAGTTCGGTGCTGTATTCCTGGCCGCCTCTGTCCAGTCTATATCAAAGCAGAACGACATATTCACCATAACCACAGACAGCGGAGTGTTCACCACATATACTGTCATCCTGGCCACTGGAGCCAAGCACCGGAAGCTGGGTGCCAAGGGAGAGGATGATTTCATAGGCCGGGGTGTCTCCTACTGTGCAGCCTGCGATGGGGCTTTCTTCAAAGGGAAGAAAATCATTGTAGTCGGTGGCGGCGACACAGCCTGCTCCGAAGCCCTGTTCCTGGCAAACCTGTCTGACAAAGTTATCATGATACACCGGAAGGAACGGTTCCGGGCGCAGAAAGCACTGGCTGACCGGGTGCTGAACAACAAGAATATCGAGGTGCGTTTCAACACCACCTGCACCGAAATAAAGGGCGATACAAAAGTTGAGTCTGCCATTCTTATGGAGAACGGCATCCAGTACGAGCAGGATACCGATGCAGTATTCATATTCACAGGCATTCTGCCGCAGAACAGGCTGGCCGAGGGGGTAACTATGGACGAGGCCGGTTATATTGTTACAGACAGCCACATGATGACATCACTCCGGGGACTTTTTGCTGTAGGCGATGTCCGTACATCCCCATTCCGCCAGGTGGTGACAGCCTGCTCCGATGGTGCAGTTGCAGCACATTATGCCGGCATTCTTGTGGATGAGATCAAAGGAGAAACATACCGGTAATGGACTGGCTTTCTATAGAAAAAGCCGCAGAATCCCCATGCTGGAACTCCATTGAAGCTTTAGTACGCCAGCAGGAGACCAGCTGTATTGATGCAGTACCCCTGCTTGATAAATCACCCATTGTACATACCGATGGAAAGAATGTAGATGCTGCCCTGTTCTTTACCAGCTACGGCAGAATTATTCCTGTGCTGGGAAAAGATTTCCTGTTCCATCAGGAAGATGTGAGAGATATAGCCTATCTGGCTGGGAATGCTGTATATCTGCCTACATCAGTATCGGGCAGAAAAGAGGCTGTGGATATGTTTCTGGAACGCTTTTCCTGCGGCCAGAAAGAGCAGGTGCTGGAACACTATATCATGGAGCTGGACAGATCCCGATTCAAGAGCGAGCCTGTTCCAGACCATCTCAGGATAAAGATATGCAAAGGCTCCCTGCGCCACCTGCTTCCACTGCTTCCACTGCAGCGGACATACGAGATACAGGAGGTGCTTCTGGATCCCGGCACCATAGATACCCTGGAGACATACCGCTGGCTCAAGTCTATACTGACTAGGGAGATTTGTTTCTATGCAAAGCGTGGATTCAGGTATGTATCAAAGGCAAATACAAATGCCAGAGGATTTGATCATCTGCAGATCGGAGGAGTATTTACAGATACCAGGTTCCGGAACCAAGGCTATGCATACTATACTGTTTCTGCACTATGCCGGCATATATTGGAAGAAGAACATATGATTCCATCGCTTTTTGTCAAGAAGGATAATGAGAAAGCCATAAAACTGTATAAGCGTCTTGGGTTTGAGATAACAGATAGTACAAAGACAGTCTATCTGAACTGATTACCAGTGGTTGAATGAGACAACCTGGGAAATAGGCTTGCGGTCAGACTTTCCCTGATCCTCGTCTTTCTCTCCAACAGCAAGCATCATGACAGCACGCATGGAATAAGGGAGTGTAAGTATGTCGTGGACCAGAGGCTCATTGAACATGGTCACTATGCAGCTTCCATAGTCTTCCCTCTCAGCCTGGAGCATCATGAACGAGACTGCAAAAGTTATATCGATAGGATAAGCCGGCTGGCCATTGGGCATGACATATTCAACATTTGTGGAACAGGCTACTATGACAGCCCCTGCATCCTTGACCTGCTGCTGGCCATAGGCGGCATTGAAAATCTTTTCTTTGATCACAGGGTCATCGACTACCAGAAAACGCCAAGGCTGACGGTTCTTTGCAGAGGGGGCCAGCCTGCCAGCTTCAAGAATCCGGCTCAGCTTTTCTGGATCCAAAGGCACATTCTTGAAGTGCCGTACACTGAATCTGTTTTTTATCTCTGGCAACAGTCCCATAATTTCATTATATAGTAAGGAAATATTCCTGTCAACATCAAATGTTGTAACTGAATTGCCTCGGCGACAGAAGCTCTGTGGCAGAGTCTATGGCAAATTTATCGGTCATTCCGGCAATGTAATCGGGAATGACATAGGAGAAATCATTCTCTCCACGGTAGAAGCTCTCCATCTTCTGAAGATACCCCGCAAACTCAGAAGCCACATTGGTCTTCTCTGACTCGTATCGGTCAAACTCAAAGCCATACCTGCTGAATATCTGGGAAAGATATTCCCACAGTGTGTCGATAAGCCTCTGGATACGCTGGTGATATTTCTCAAGCTCCTGGCTGTGGTATATGTGCTCATAGTTGAACTTCTTAAGACAGACCAGAGCCTCGTATACCGGATCAGAGAAGCCTATCTTTCCAAGTTTTTCTGCACTGCCCACCACATCATAGACCATGGTGTTGATCATACCGCTGTTGTCCATTCCCAAGTTACGGATAACAATATCGGGAATCTCCTCACGTTTGACCAGCCCCAGCCGCATGGCATCCTCAAGGTCCCGTCCCAGGTATGCAATCTTGTCCGACATCCGCACTGCAATTCCTTCCCAGGTGCATGGATAACAGTTTCTGGTATGTACCTCCTCTGGTACACATGGAACAGACGCA
>Ga0079305_1003652_pt1 | contig 10046 bp, 5 predicted proteins | sample LMS_cellobiose_e_FD_79183 | JGI IMG/M metagenome (GOLD analysis project Ga0079305, IMG submission 79183) | Rumen-fistulated moose microbial communities from Alaska, USA - LMS_cellobiose_enrichment | ecosystem: Host-associated > Mammals > Digestive system > Stomach > Rumen fluid ...
CTGCTCCCCAACGGGGCCCACAGACGCGACAATCCTCCCTGACGGTTTGTTTTATCCCGCAATTCGTAACCAGTCCTTGATTTGAGAAGCGTAAAGGGCGTTTTCGCCAAGTTGTTCCTCGATTCGGAGCAGGCGGTTGTATTTGACCATTCGTTCCCCGCGACACGGGGAACCGGTTTTGATCTGCCCGCAATTCATTCCGACGGCAAGATCCGCGATAAAATCGTCGTCGGTCTCGCCGCTCCGATGACTGACGACCGTTGCCAGACTGTGACGCCGGGCAAGTTCAATGGCGTCCAGCGTTTCGGAAACCGTTCCAATCTGATTTGGCTTAATGAGAACGGCGTTGGCAACATCGAGTTGAATTCCCTGACGGATCCGTTCAGTATTGGTAACAAACAGGTCGTCACCGACAAGCTGAACTTTATCGCCTAATTGTTCCGTCAATATTTTCCAGCTGTTCCAGTCGTCCTCCGCGCATCCGTCCTCAATCGAAACCAGCGGATACTTCTGAACCCAGTTTTTCAGAATGTCAATAAACTCGTCGGGTGTTTTCAGGACGTTTTCAAATTGATAACCGTCCTTCTGATAAAACTCCGTACTCGCGACGTCAATCCCCAGCGCGATTTCCTCACCCGGCAAATATCCCGCCTCCTCAATCGCGGAAAGAATCAGCTCGAACGCCGTCTCATGACGGGGCAGATTTGGGGCAAAGCCTCCTTCGTCACCCACTCCGGTCCCCAGCCGCCGGACGGTCAAAACATTTTTCAAAGTGTGAAAAATCTCGCTCCCCGCCCGGAGCGCTTCGGCAAAGCTATCAAAACCGATGGGAAGAATCATAAACTCCTGAACGTCCAAGGTGCTGCCGGCATGAGCTCCGCCATTTAAAATGTTCATCATGGGAATCGGGAGAATCTGTGTATTTGTCCCTCCCAGATAACGATAAAGCGGGAGCCGGACACATTGCGCCGCCGCTCTCGCAATCGCCATTGAAACCGCCAGAATCGCGTTCGCCCCAAGGTTTTCCTTATTTCGGGTACCATCCAGTTCGTTCAAAAACCGGTCCAGTCCCTGTTGATCACAAACATTCCTGCCGCATAAATTGTCCGCGATTTCGTGATTGATATGTGAAACCGCGTTCAAAACGCTCAATCCCCGGTATCTTTTCAGACGGTCCCGTAATTCACACGCCTCATGACTTCCGGTACTCGCCCCGCCCGGTACCGCCGCCCGGGCTGTAATGCCGTTTTCCAGGGTGATTTCCGCTTCAACCGTCGGATTTCCCCGACTGTCCAATATCTGCCGTCCGGTCAGATTGATGATAATGTCATTCATGGCATCCTTTTCCTGCTGTTTATGATTTCTGTTCTTTACAAAACGCCGTCTGTCCGTTTTCCTCCGGAACCCGCCGGAAACAGGGCGGACGACAGAATCCGCCCCCAATCCGCTCCAGTATAGTTTTCTGTCTGTCCGTTTGCCGTTTTCTGATGTTTTTACCGGCCTTTAATGCGGAAGTCCTTTGTTTCAGATAATTTGCCCGGGTTGTTTACCGGGGGCCTTTGTCCGGGCAATATTATTCCGGCGATTTTTTCAACCCGGATTTTCCGGATAATCATCGCTGCTCTTTCCGCTTGAAAGATACCGGCTTTCATCAGTTTTAAAGAATATACGTTGTCGAAAATTTAAGACGTTACTGAAATTTTTAAGAGCGTCTCCTCTGATTTTTGGAAAAACGCGATTGAAAAGATTTTTTAATATCCAATTATTTAATATTCAATATGATACCATAAAAAGAATGGGAATCTCAGTACACAAAAGCATATAAAATCGCCGCGGCGGGAAACGCGACTCCCCGGAATAATCAGACAAAAGGACAGGCTTAATATTTTCCCCTGAATGGGAGTGTCCTCACAGGGCCTCTTCGACAAAAAACCGTCATCCTTTCAGCATTACCGTTTTTCCCAACGGCAGCCCCTGGGGAACATCCCCTGCGGCCTTCTTAAAAAACAACAACAGAATCCCTGAAAACCGAATTCTGAAAACAAAAATATCTCCATTCCACTTGAAATTCCCCGGTCTGTCTGCTATGTTAAAATAATGAAAAGCCGAAATCATCACCGCTGTTTTTTATCATTCCGGCCCAAATTCCGCCGTTTTCGGACATGAACATCATTCCGGTCTGGAAAGACTTTCGCTTCTTACTTATCAGGTAAAATATGAACCATTTCAAGATGAACCGTATGAATTCCCTCCTTCCGTTTCGTCCTGTTGTTTTGATTTTTTTATTCGTTTTTTCCCTGATTTCGTTTTCAGGAACCTTGATTTTCAGCGAGGAAACGGAAAACGAGCTGATCCCGGCTGCGGTCTGGACGGCTGGTGAAGTTCATGTCGACCAAAATCATCCCGGTCTGTTTGACGCGGATAAAATGCTGGACAGCAATCCGGAAACCTACGCCTGTCTGCTGGACACCACCCGAACAGGTTCCCGGCCGGAAACGTTTCCCCCCAACGCGGAGGATCCGGTTACTGCGGAATTCGTGCTTGACCTGGGGCAGGAAACGGAAACGGTCGGTATCCGGTTTGTCTCTCCGAACAGCTGGCGAAGTCTTTGTGTCCGGAACGTCACGTTGTTTGCCTGCGATGACCTCCAGGGAACGCAAAATCTGCGGCTCATCCGAAAAAACGTTGAGCTTCCCCCATGCAACAGCTCTTACTCTGTTTGCGTTACCTGGGAACCGGTCCGTTTCCGCTGTCTGCTTGTTAAAGTCAATCGTTCATACCAGCTCCGGAGTCATCGTCAGGGCGTCGCTGAAGAAAACTATTTTAATACACAAATCGCCGAAGTCCGGATTTTGACTCATCTTCCGACAGAGACACTTGCCCCGAATCCAAACAATGTCGCGTTTCCGCTTCCAAGATTGCAGCGGGACTGGATGCTTCAGGATTTCGGGCCGGACGTTACCCCCTGTTTCCGTTCGACGGATTCTTTCGGGCTGGAAAAAAAGATGGTTGACAAGGTTCTTGACGAACTGGAGCAAAGTGACGAATACGGCAATGAGGCGAAACCGTTCCGCGATCAGGAAACCGCGCTTGTGGAAAGCAACCTCCCTGGCAGCGACCCCCGTTGGAAAGAGCTGTATTTCAACGCCTGTGAAAAACGGCGTCTTGCCCGATTAAGTTCGCTTCTGGAGTCGACGGACACCGTTATTTATACCAAACATTTTGTTTTCGGCGGTACCGAGGGCCTGACCGGAATCAGTCATGTCACTGACGAACAGTATTATGACGCGACAACCGAACGGAGGGCCGGTTCCCAGCTTTGCCGGATTACCATTGACGAAGACGGCCGTTTAAACCATGAGGTCCTGCTGGATAAACCCAACGGTCTGATCCGTGACCCCAACCTTTCCTGGGACGCTCAGACGCTTGTTTTTTCGATGCGGGATTCCTTTACCGACGACGATTATCATCTTTACGTCATGAATCTGGCGGACGGTTCGGTCCATCAGATTACGTTCTCTCCGGAGATTGACGGGCAGAAGTATCCCTGCGCCGACTTCGAACCCTGTTTCACCGCGACCGGCGATCTGCTCTTTGCCTCAACACGGCATATTCAGATTAACGACTGCTGGCCAAACGCCAATACTGATATTTATACCTGTACCATCGACGGTAAAAACATCCGGCGACTGACTTATGACGAACTGGATGTCAATTATCCACAGGTCATGAAGGATGGCCGGGTTCTCTTTACCCGTTGGGAATACAGCGACCGGAACGCTTATTTCCTGCATCCGCTTATGACCATGAACCCCGACGGCACCATGCAGACGGAATACTGTGGCAACAATTCCATGTATCCGTCTTCTTACATTCAGGCCCGGCCAATTCCCGATTCCACCAAAGTTATCGCCATTATCAGCGGTCATCATGTTCCCCATAAAGGCAAGCTCGCCCTGATCGACCGAACCCTCGGTACCCAGGACGGGAAATGTATCGAATACGTCGCCGGTTCCTCGCCGGACGGCACGCCGGGCCGCCAGCGTTCCAAGATTCAGACAACCGGCTATTGTGACCGGGCGATCGATTTTTTCGGCCAGAGCGGGCCGCAATATCAGTATCCCTGTCCGCTCGATGAAGAACATTACCTTGTCGCTTACTGTCCGGAAGGCTGGGCAACCATCGACGGGCCGTACCTCCCCCCATTTGGCATTTATTTCATGACCGCCAACGGGGAACGGGAACTCCTTGCGTTCGATTGGACGATCTCCTGCGGTCAGCCGGTCGCCGTCATGGAACGGGAAAAACCGATTGCCCGCCCCTCCCAGGTCAACTTCGAGAACAATTTCGGGACGTTTCTCTGTCAGGATATTTACTACGGTCCCGGCCTGGCCAATATTCCGCGCGGCACCATTAAAAAACTCCGGGTTGTCGCCCTGGAGTATCGCGCCGGGAAAATGGGCAAGGGAAGCAATGCCGGAGAAGCGGATCGCGGACTGGTTCAGACGCCTGTTTCCTATAACAACGGAAGCTGGGACGTTAAACATGTTCTCGGCGAAGTCGATATTGAGGAAGACGGCAGTGTCGCGTTTCAGGTTCCGGCCCGAACACCGGTTTACTTCCAGCTTCTGGACGAACGCGGTTACTGTGTTCAGACAATGCGCAGCTGGTCAACACTTCAAAGCGGCGAACGTTTCGCCTGTCTCGGTTGTCATGAGGACAAACTGGAAACCGGAACGATGCACGAAGCACAGCTCAACACCGTCGCCGCGAACACCCCCCCACAAATCCCCCGGCTTGTTACCGGCGAACTGTATCCGCTCATTCAACGGCTTCAATCGGAAAGCGCTCTCGATTCCGTGAAAAATTATCTCGGCGTCAACGCGCCCGACGTAACCGCCGCCCCAAACGCCCCTGCAGATGGATTCAGTTACATTCAGAAGATTCAGCCGATTCTCGACAGACACTGCGTCCGGTGTCATTCCGGAGAAACGGATCCCGCCGAACCGGAACAATCGGCGCTTGATTTGCGAGGATATCCGGTCCGCGTCAAAAAAGTCAGTCCGGATGACGATCACAAGCGGAATTTCACACAATCTTACATCGCGCTGACCAACGGCGGCAAGGTTGACGGCAGTCAATGGGTTCAATGGCTGGAAGTCCGGAGCCGCTCGGAAATGCTCCCACCCTATCATACCGGTTCCTGTAAGAGTCCGCTTATGAAATATCTTGAACCGGAACATTATCAGGTCCAGGTTTCCGACCAGGAAAAACGGACGGTCGCCTGCTGGATTGACCTGCTCATTCCGTTCTGCGGTTCGTATACCGAGGCGAACAGCTGGACACCGGAAGAAAAGATCATCTATCTTCATTATCTGAAAAAACGACTCGTTTTCGCTGACCTGGAACGTCGGGAAATACAAAAAAACCTTTTGAAAAAACAGAAGTAATTTCATAACCCTGTTTTACATTTTTTATCCCGGTCTTCTCCGTCTTAAAAACGCCGAAAAACGTTTTTGAAACTGTTTCCAATCGGGAAAGGAATCCGGCGAAACACCGCGCAGCCTTTCCCCGGCTTCAAAAGGGAATCGCCGGGACGTTTTTAACGGTTCCGCCTCCCGATATTTGCTTCCCGGTTCAAAAAACCGTTTTAAAAGAACGGACGGCCTGACAACGGTATTTTGTCTTGATAACGTTCCTCCCTTCAAAAGCAGAAGTCCTATCTTCCCCAAAAATCAGTCAGGAAATAAAAAAGCCATTCTCCGAAGAAAATGGCTTTTCAAAAAACGTCCTGTCCCGGAAATCCAAATAAACGGAAAGCCGAAACGTTTTTGCCAAAAATTTATGTCAAAAAAACACCGGTTTTCAAATAAAACTGACGTTTTTTAACATTTTATCAGGCTCAGCGGTTCTCTTTTTCAAATTTGAGCATGAAATCCCGAAGGGCCACAACGCCTTCACGCGGCATGGCATTGTAAATCGAGGCGCGAAGACCGCCGACACTGCGGTGACCACCAAGGGTGATCAGATTGTATTTTTTCGCGTCCTCTTGGAATTTTTTGTCCAGTTCCGGAGACGGAAGACGGAACGGAACGTTCATAACGGAACGATATTCCTTGTTCGCGTGTCCCTGATAGAAACCGTTCGACTGGTCGATCGCGTCGTACAGCAGTTGAGCTTTTTCCTTATTGAATTCGGCCATTTTTTCAAGTCCGCCAATCTCGTTCATCAGCCATTCCGTGACGAGCTTGACCATATAAATACCGAAACATGGCGGAGTATTGAGCATGGAGTTCGCGGCGGAAAGTTTTTTGTAGCTCAACATGGAAGGAAGATCGTCGCCGGACATTTCAACGAAATCGTCACGCATAATCACAACGGTGACACCGGCCGGACCGGCGTTCTTCTGAGCACAACCATAGTAAACGCCATATTTGGAAATATCAACCGGACGGCTGAAAATCTCGCTGGAAGCGTCGCAAACGAGCGGAAGACCGTTGGTTTCCGGTTCGGTCGGCCACTGAACCCCCTCAATGGTTTCGTTCGCGGTAAAATAGCAGTACGCTGCGTCAGGACTGATCCTGTACTCACCCGGCTGAGGATCACGGCGAAACCCTTCTTCCTTGCCGTTCCAGATAATATTGACCTTCCCCTGAGTCTGGGCTTCGGCCGCCGCCTTTTTACTCCAGGTTCCGGAAACAATGTAATCCGCGGATTTGTCCGTGTTACGGATAATGTTCATCGGAATCATGGCGAATTGAGTCAGCGCCCCGCCCTGCAGGAAGAGTATCTTGTAATTTTCCGGAACGTTCAACAGTTTGCGAATGTTTTCCTGGGTCTGGTTGATAATGTCGTCAAACGTTTTGGATCGGTGACTGATCTCCAGGATAGACGCTCCTGCGCCAGGAAGACAAAGAAGCTCTTCCTGTGCTTTTTTCAAAACAGAAACCGGCAATACAGCCGGACCAGCGGAAAAATTGTAAGCTCGTTCCTGCATGGGAAATCCCTTTATTTATTTTAATGGTTCTCTGTTCAACGGCCGGCGTCTGTTCTCACGTTCGGTTGATCTGTCAATAACTGCATCCTCTGACACTGGCCACATTATTACACAGAAGAAATGATACCACAAAACAAAACGCGGACAAGGGGGAAATTGTGAAAGAAATCCCCCTTGTTTTATACGGTATGTGACATAAAATGAATGATGAATCCGGTTTCCCGGTTTCGATGATTTTATATCCTTTTTTTATTCCCGTTTTTGCCATTTTTGTTCATTTCCCCGTTTCCGGAAAGATAATCATGAATCTTGAAACATTGAAAATTTTTTGCGATGTGGCTCGACATCAAAGTTTTTCTTTGGGAGCGGAGGCAAACAATATCAGCCAGTCGGCGGCAACCCAGGCCATTCATCGACTGGAAAAGCAGCTCGGCGTTTCCCTGATTGACCGCGCGAGACGTCCTTTTGTTCTCTCTCCGGAAGGGCAGCTCTGTTATGAAGGATTCCGGGAAATACTGGAAAATTACGAGACCATCATTACAAAAGTCCAGATGTTTTCCAATCAAGTTTGCGGACTGATTCGTGTTGCCGCGATTTATTCGATCGGTCTGCATGATATGAGCCGTTGTATGCGGAATTTTATGAAAACATATCCCAAAACAACGATTCGGCTGGAATTACTGCATCCCCAGAAAGTGTATCAGGCGGTTTTGAACGGGGAAGTTGATCTGGGGGTCATTTCCTATCCGGTCGCGTCGCCGGAAATTAACGTTATTCCGCTTCGATCTGAAGAAATGGTGGTCGTCATTTCTCCGAACCACCCTCTTGCCCGCAAAAAATCATTAACGATAGAGGAACTTCGGGACATCGAGTTTGTCGGCTTTGACCGCGATCTCCCCATTCGCCGGGAAATCGACAGGACATTACGGCAACAGAATGTCAGAGTCAATATTGTCATGGAGTTTGACAATATTGAGACGATCAAACAGGCCATTGAAGCGGAACTTGGGCTCAGTATTCTTCCGGTTCAGACCGTTCAGGCCAGTGTCGACATGGGACGCCTGAAGGCGATCCCTCTGGTCTCGCCTAAAATGTCACGGCCGATCGGCATCATTCACAAGCAACGCAAGGTTTTTTCAGTAACCGCGCTCAAATTTATTGAAATGCTCGGTCATTTTCCAGAAAACGTCGAGTAAACGGGAATACCCTTTGAATAAACAAGATGATGGTTGCCTGTGACAAACCCCGGAAGACGGTTCCTCATGGGCGGCGGTCTTAAAACCTTTTGTCACATTGTCGGCTTTGTCCCTTTTTTGTGAAGACGGGCCACCCATGTCACGATTAACAATCCATTCGTTATTTTACGGTTGAACCCAGATAGAAAGCAATCAGGAAACAAACCATGGCTAAAGTAAAAGTTGCTGTTTTTGGAGGGGCGGGCCGAATGGGTCAACGACTCATCGCGCTCGGATCTGCGGATTCGGAACTGGAAATCGTTGCGGTTCTGGAAAGAAGCGGTCATCCGCAACTGGGACAGGACGCGGGAATCATCGCCGGAATCGGCGCGACGGGCGTTCCCCTGACCGACGATTTCCCGGCAAATACCGCCATCGACGCGGTTATCGATTTTTCTTCGCCGCGGGCGACCGACCTCCTGATCGAAAAATGTCTTGCCAAAAAATTTCCGCTCGTTTACGCGACGACCGGCGCAACCCCGGAACAGATTCAAAAACTGACCGACGCCTCCCGGCAGATCCCGGTTTTAATGTCGCCCAGCATGAGCCCGGCAGTCAACCTGACGATGAAACTGGCCAAAATCGCGGCCCGGACCCTCAAAGATATGGACGCCGACGTTGAGATTCTGGAACGTCACCATCGGTTCAAGGTCGATTCCCCCAGCGGGACCGCGCTCAAATTTGGCCGGTTGATCGCGGAGGAAATGGGTATTGATCAATTCCGGCACGGACGGGAAGGTAAAGTGGGCGTCCGGCCTCACAACGAAATCTGCTATCACGCGATCCGGACCGGCGACAATCCGGGGGAACACACGATACTGTTCGGCATGCCTGGCGAAACCATTGAACTGACCGTCCGGGCCTCCAATCGGGATTCCTACGCCACCGGCGCCCTGAACGCCGCTAAATTCCTCGCCCGAAAACCCGCCGGAATGTACAGCATGAATGACGTTTTGAATCTCGACTGATTTTCCGGTAAATCGACACATCGAGGCGGATCCCCTTCTCCGGAAACGCCTTGTCCCGATCCCGCGGCAACCGGCCGTTGCCCGGACTCCCCCGGAACCGGGATAACTTCTTTAACCCAAACAACCAAGAAAAACCGAAGACCCTTTTATGCCATCCAGAAAACGAACCTGTTCCATTATTTCGCTCGGCTGCCCCAAAAACCTGATCGACAGTGAAAACATGATTGGCCGGCTTCTGGAACACCATTTTGAGCTGAAAACCGACGTCAAAAATGTTGATGTCGTCCTGCTCAATACCTGCGGATTCATTCAATCGGCGAGAAACGAAGCGTTCGGGTATCTGGAAAACCTGATCCGCTGCAAAAAAGCCGGGCAAATCCGTTTTCTGATTGTAACCGGCTGCATGGTTTCCGTTGAAGGGGCCGCGCTGACCGAACGTTATCCCGAAGTTGACGCCTGGCTGAGCCCTTTTGACGAATCGCAGATCGTCCCGGTTGTTTCCATGCTGTTCCCGGAACACAAAAACGGCAGACGCCCCTCTGTTCCAAACGATCCCAGAACCGCGGGCACCACGTCAGACGGCTGGCCCGCCGGGCAAAATTCCGAACCGGTCGGCGGACCGGATTCCGGCAAACCGGAAATTTCCGACGCGGCCGAAACAAAAAACGCCTTAAAAGCCGGGCAAGGAGCCGGTTCCCCCAATAAATCCAGGGAAAAACTAGGCTTTAAACCCGCGTTGAATATTGTCCCGCCGGTTTTCCGTTTCACTCCGACGCGGCATCTTCCGCTGAACGACGTCCATCGCAGGCAACTGACCGCTTCCCATGTCGCCTACCTCAAAATCGC
>Ga0079305_1003653_pt1 | contig 10043 bp, 19 predicted proteins | sample LMS_cellobiose_e_FD_79183 | JGI IMG/M metagenome (GOLD analysis project Ga0079305, IMG submission 79183) | Rumen-fistulated moose microbial communities from Alaska, USA - LMS_cellobiose_enrichment | ecosystem: Host-associated > Mammals > Digestive system > Stomach > Rumen fluid ...
CTGAGCGTCCTCGGCCTGAACAAGATCGAGGAGAAGGAGGTCCGCCATGAGTAATCTCGCCGGGCTTCTGAAGAAGCACAAGGCCGTCGTCCTGCTGGACACAGAGACGAGCGGCCTCGATCCGGAGGTCAACCAGATCATCGAGCTCGCGGCGATCCGCGTCGAGACGACCGGATCCGGAGGCCTGAGGATCTCGCACCGGATGGACACCTTCATCCGCCTGCCCGAGGGCGAGAAGCTGCCCGAGAAGATCGTGGAGCTCACCGGCATCACGGACGAGCTGCTCGACCGTGAGGGAGTCAGACCAGAGGCGGCCGCCGGCCAGCTCTACAACATGGTCAAGGACGGGCCGGTCGTGATCGCCGCCTACAACGCGCAGTTCGACCTCCTGTTCATCCGGGAGCTGCTGCGCGGCAGGAAGTTCTCCGCCGACTTCCTCGACGTCCTGACGGTCTACAAGGACCGCAGGGCCTACCCTCACAAGCTGGCCAACGCGATCATCGCCTACGACCTGCAGGACAAGGCCCAGAACACACACAGAGCGATCGACGACGTGCTGGCCATGTTCGAGGTCATGAAGGCCATGGAGGCCGAGCGGGACGACCTCGGCAGCTACGTGAACATCTTCGGCTACAACCCGAAGTACGGCCGGCAAGGCGGAAACATCAAGGGCGTCCGCTACTACGCGCAGCCCTTCAGGAAGCAGATGACGAGGCCCGAGCAGACGCTCCCGCACCTGTTCTGGGCTCATTGTAAAGGAGGACGAGCATGACAGAGACCATACTGCTGCCGGCGCCGAGAGATCTGCCGGAGATCAAGGTCCCGGAGATCCCTCCGGAGGTCGTCGAGGCCTTCCAGAAGATCGCCGAGAAGGTCAAGGAAATCATCAAAGCCATCGCCGAGGCCCTCACGCCGGTCATCAAGGCCGCCGTCGAGATCGTCCGGAAGATCTGGGACGCCATCGCCCGCGGGCTGGTCCCGAAGAAATGGTGGCACCTCTACAAACACGCGAAGAAGCGCCGGATCCGCAAGAAGTACGAGAAGCGGATCCGCGAGAGAGTCCTCGCCATCCTGAGCGAGGGAGAGGCATGAGAAGGCGAGAGGGCAGCCGCTACGAGATCTGCGTGATCTGCGGTCTGGAATGGAACGTCCCGAAGGACCTCAGGATCCGCTACCCCGGCTACATCTGCCCGCATTGTACCGGGAAAGAAAGGAGCAAACGAAATGAACGACAAGATCAAGAGGCTCGCCAAGATCTACGGGAAAAGACCCGACGAGATCATTGAGCAGCTGGCCGATCAGGCCCTTCAGAACGGCCCGCCGGCCGGACTCGGGCCGAGACTCATGTGGCTGAGAGGAGTCAACAACATGACGAGGGATGCGCTGGCCGAGGCCACCGGGATCAGCGCGAGCAGCATCGGCGCCTATGAACGAGGAGAGCAAGAGCCGAAGGCTGGAACGATCGCAGCCCTCACAGCAGCCCTGCGCTGCTCTGCGGACTACCTTCTCGGGCTCTCAGATAGGAGGACCAATGAATGAGCAGATCGCCCGCAATTACTATCAGCAGCGAGGAGCTGCGGCAGCAGGTCGAGGACAGGCTGGACCGCTTCATCCCGGACAAGCTCTGGGAGAGATCCGAAGCCTACGCGAGGCACAAGATCGAGCTCTATCAGGAGCGGTACCCGGAGGCCGACTACTACGACAACCGGTACCTCGTGGCGCTGACGGCGGACACAGTCAGAGAGACCGAGTTCAGCGACGCAACGCTCGCCGCCTTCGGGCCCGCAATCGTCGGATCGCTCTCTTGATCATCACGATCGGCGTGATCGTCGCCGTCACCATCGGAGCGACGAGAGCAGGAAGGCCGGAAGAAGCACCGGCAGGCCCGGAGATCACCGAGACGCTGCAGGCGGCATCCAGCAGCTCGCTCGTGATCCTCGAGGAGACGGGATCCGGAGCGGAAGCAGCGACCCTAAAGGAGCCGGCCGCTGCAGAGGATCCGCTCCCGCCCTCTCCCTTCACAGAGGCCGACGTGAGGCTTCTGGCGGAGCTCATGACCGCCGAGGCTGAGGTCGTCATGTGGGACGGCTACAAGTACGGCGTCAGCCCCTACGCAAGGATCGCCGCGGTCGGATGGACGGCTCTGAACCGTCTGGACCTATACGGCGGGACGCTCGAGGAGATCATCAAAGCCCCGCACCAGTTCGCATGGCGCTCCGGCATCCAGCCGGCGGACTGGATGCTCACCCTCGCGGAGGACATCCTCGGCCGCTACTGGGCCGAGAAGAACGGCGAGGAGAACGTCGGCCGGACCCTGCCGGCGTCCTACACCTTCTTCCACGGCGACGGCCGCGAGAACTACTTCCGGGAGCAGTACGAAAAGACCGGCACCTTCTGGGACTGGTCCCTCCCGGATCCATACGACGGATGCTAAGAACGCAAAGCACGGCCGCAAGGCCGTCGAAAGGAGCAAGAACGTGAACAACTACCAACTCTACAACGGCGACAGCATCGAGATCCTCGAGCAGCTGCCGAAGGTCAAGGCCATCATCACAGACCCGCCCTACATGATCAACACCAAGAGCGACGGCAACGGAAAGCTGAACCCGTGGACGGACTACTGCAACGGCGCCTTCTGGTACACGGAGTGGATCCGGAAAGCACGGGAGCACCTTCTCCCGGACGGCTGCCTCTGGACCTGCCTCAGCTGGCGGAGCCTCGTCACCTTCCAGAAGGCCGCCTGCGACGCCAAGTGGCCGATCGAGTCGCTGCTGGTCTGGGACAAACAATGGATCGGACCGGGCGGCCACAAGGGCCTCCGCCCGTCCTATGAGCTCGTCGCCCTGTTCGCCATGCCGGACTTCCAGATCCCGAACAGAGGGCTCCCGGACATCCAGCGCTTCAAGTGGTCGAGCAACAAACCGCACGGGCACCCGGCGGAGAAGCCGGAGGCGCTCATGCGCTGGCTGATCCTGAACAGCACCAAAGAAGGCGACACCGTCGCGGATCTGTTCATGGGATCCGGAACAACCGGAGCGGCCGCCCTTATAACCGGCCGGAAGTTCATCGGGATCGAGCAGGACGAACAATGGTACCAAGTCGCAAAGAACCGCATCGAAGAAGTCGACCAGATCGTGCGGGGGGGGGTACTCCTCATTGTGATCTGTTCGGCGACCCTATTCACTAACAAAAGCGCAGCGTGAAGCTGCCGAAGAAAGGAGCAAAACATGAGCGACATCACCAACGCGGCCATCGACGCCGCCAACATGACCGGAGAGATCGAGGAGATCCAGCCGGCCGCCATCACCATCGACGAGGTCGAGACCTACGACCTCCCGAGCACCTACGACGACTACGAGGGAGCCCCCCCCTGCCGCCCCTGCACCGTTTCGGATCGCGGACGACGACGTGGCCGACTGGGCGATCCAGAAGATCGCCGAGAAGAAGGCCGAGTACGACCGCCTGAAGGAGCTGGCCGACCGGGAGATCTCCCGGATCACCGAGAAGGTCGAGCAGGCAAAGCGCCGCTTCGAGGCGGACAGCAGCTTCCTGACGGGACGCCTCGCGGACTACTTCCAGACCGTCCCGCACAAAAAGACCAAGACCACCGAGAAGTACAACCTCCTGCACGGCACCCTCACCATGAAGATCGGCGGCGCCGCCTTCACGAGGGACGACACCAAGCTGGTCGCGTGGCTGAAGGAAAACGGCCACGGCGAGCTCGTGAAGGTCAAGGAGGAGCCCGCGTGGGGCGACCTGAAGAAGCAGCTCGAGGTCGTCGGCAGCGTGGCCGTCATCAAGGAGACCGGCGAGATCCTCGAGGGCGTCGAAGTCACGCAGGCCCCGGACACCTTCAAGGTGGACATCTAAGGAGGGCGAGATCATGAGCGAAACCAAAACGACAGCGGCAGCAGCCGCGAAGGCTCAGGAGGATCCGCGGAAGATCCTCACCCTCGAGCAGAAGTTCGTCGAGCTCCGCAAGGCGGTCCCGGCGATCATCCAGAAGCAGCACAGCGACGGCGTCAAGTACAAGTTCGCCAAGATCTTCGACGTCTATCAGCTCCTCGCCCCTGCCATGAACACCTACGGCGTCAACTTCGACGTCATCGGAGAGGCAGCCACGAGCCACAAGGAGAACGGCGACCCGCTCTACTATTCCAGCTTCCAGCAGCAGACCCGGAACGGCCCGCGCACGGTCTGGGTGTACGAGGCGGACATCACGATCCGCTGGACCAACGCCGACAACCCGGACGAGAAGCAGGAGGTCACGCTCCACGCTCTCGGCACCAACGACGGCGGCCCTGACAAGGCGAAGGGATCCGCGTGGACCTACTGCCTCAAGTACTACCTGTTCGAGAAGTTCAACATCGACCAAGGTGAGGACGACCCGGACAACTACGACCACGGAGACGAGCCCGGAACAGCCCCGGGAAAGCCTCAAACAGCCTTACAGACGAACGGAAGGCCGCAGGGTGGAGGAAATACCCGCCCGCAGCAGCAGGCGCCTCAAAACGGCTCTCAGAGCCCGCAGGGCGGCAAACCGGCCGGAGTACTCTCCGACGCCCAGATCAACCGCCTCCACAAGAAGGCGAACGCCGCCGGCATGACGGACGAACAATGCGACGCCCGCGTCCGTGAGAAGTACGGGAAGAACGACCCGCACGAGCTCACGCGGCAGCAGTATGACGAGATCTGCAGCGCACTCGACGCGGCAGCAGCCAGAGCAAAGGAGGAGCAGCCATGCTGAACCACAGCGAAATCATGGGACGCCTGACGGCGGACCCGGAACTCAGATACACCCAGAGCGGGACGGCCGTGACGTCCTTCACTCTGGCCAACGACACCGGCCGAAAGAGAAACGACGGCAGCAGGATCACGAACTTCATCGACTGCGTCGCGTGGAGAAATCAGGCCGAGTTCGCGGCGAAATACCTCACCAAGGGCCGCCTGATCGTGGTCGAAGGTGAAATGACGCAGAGGACCTACGACGACAAGAATGGCGTCCGGCACAAGGTCACGGAGCTGAACGTCGACAAGATCCACTTCGCCGACAGCAAGAACGGCGGAGACAGAAACGCAGCACCAGAAGCGCCGGCGGGATCCTCGCCGGACGGCTTCACGGAGGTCGGAAGTGACGAGGATCTCCCGTTTTAACTCAAAAGCGTCCGCAGGACGTCCGCAGGACGTCCACGGACCGAAGGAAGGAGCAAGAGCATGGCATGGCTAAAAATTGACCAAACGCTCCGCGACCATCACAAGATCTGCGACGCAGCCGACGAGCTGCAGGTGGATCCGGCACACATGACGGGCATGATGGTCCTCCTCTGGCTCTGGGCGATCGACAACGCCCCGAGCGGATCGCTGGCCGGCGTCTCAGCGGGAACAATCGCCCGCGGCGCCCAGTACGGAGGCGACCCGACGGCCTTCGTGGAGGCCCTGAAACGGCAGGAACTCCTCGACGAAGGGCCCGACGGGCTTCAGATCCACGACTGGGAAGAACACGCCGGCAACCTGATCGACAGGCGCCAAAAGGACGCCAAGAGGAAGGCAGCGGAGCGAGCAGCAAAGAAGGCGGCAGAGCCGGAAACGTCCGCAGGACGTCCGGCGGACGTCCGCAAAAAGTCCGCACCCAGAGTAGAGCAGAGTAAGAGTAGAGAAAGAGTAGATATTCCTTCACCTTCTGACGAAGGTGAAGGAGAAGCTCCGGCAGCGGACCCGATCCCGATCGAGAAACTCCGGATCCTCTGGAACGACACCTGCCTCTCCTACTCGAAGGCGAACGGAGTGAACGGCAACCGCCGGACACTCATGACAGCCAGATGGAAGGAGCACCCGGATCTCGACTGGTGGAAGGCCTACTTCGACCGCATCGAGGCCAGCAGCTTCCTGAAGGGCAAGAACGACCGCGGCTGGAAGGCGACCCTCGACTGGATCCTGAACGCGGCCAACATGGACAAGATCCTCGAGGGTAAATACGACGAGGAAGGAGGACGAGCTCATGGGGATGACACCGATCAGCGAGCTGCTGGGGACTACACCAGAGGCTTCAAGGAGTGACATGACCGTCCTCTGCACGGATCCCGAGTACGCCGGCAACCCCGGCGTCCCGGATCCGGCCACCTGCGAGTACTGCGGCAAGATCCGGCCCGTGAAGGGCTTCCGCTTCGGCGATCGGATCTTCTGGGCTCCCTACGGGCCCGAGCGCTGCGACTGCGCGGAGGCCGTCGCCGCCTATGAGAAGGAGCAGGCCGAGAAGAAAGCCCGCGAAGAAGCGGAGCGCAAGGCCGAGGAAGAACGGCGCCTGAAGGAGCGGATCCGGAAGATCATCGGCGAGTCTGGCATGGGCGAGCGCTTCCTGAGGAGGACCTTCGAGACCTTCGAGATCACGGAGGACAACCGGCGGGCGGCCGCCACGGCCAAGCGCTACGCGGACGCCTTCGACTCTCTCCTGCCCTCTCCGGGATCTCCGGAGCCCGGCCGGAACGGTCTGTTCATAGCAGGCCCGCCCGGGACCGGCAAGACGCACCTCGCGGCAGCCATCGCGAACGAGCTGATCCACAAGGGCCGCCCGGTCATCTGCATGACGATGATCGACCTGCTCGAGAGGATCAAGCGAACCTACAACAGCGCCGGTACCGACGAGGGCAGCGTCCTGAAGATCTACAAGACGGTCCCGCTGCTGATCATCGACGACATCGGCAAGGAGCCGCCGACAGAGTGGGCGATCTCGACGATCTACAACATCATCAACGGCCGGTACGAGGCGTACCTGCCGACCATCATCACCACGAACTACGACACCGACGCCCTGATCCAGAGGATGACGCCACGGGACACCCGGGACGACACGACCGCGAAGGCAACCCTCGACCGGCTCATGGAAATGTGCAGAGGCGTCAACCTGACCGGCGAGAGCTGGCGGAGGAGATAACCATGACGACCATCACCTTCGAGACGAGACTCGAGACGGAGCTGCCTGACGATCAGGCCGCCAAAGTCGTCGCAGTCATCGAGAACTACATCAACAACATCACCAAGCTGATCCCGGCGCCCTACATCCGGGCGGGGGTCAGCGAGACACCGGAAAGGAGAACGGCATGAGGAAGAAGATCTACATCTGCAGCCCGTGTAGGGGCGAACATTATGACGACAACATCGACAACGCGATCGGCTGGACCGGCGAAGTGTTCCGGCTCGGCTACCTGCCGGTCACGCCGCACATCTACTTCACGCGCTTCCTGAACGACGAGAACAGCGAGGAGCGGGCCGAGGCTCTGGCCATCGGCAAGGAACTCCTGCAGGAGTGCTCTGAGGTCTGGGTGTTCGGCATTGACAACCCGAGCGAGGGCATGAAGGGCGAGATCGCCCACGCGATCAGGCTCGGGATCCCGGTCCGCGACGGCCACGCCGAGATCATGAAAAGGACCACGGAGCTCCGGATCCGGAAGGACATCCCGGAGGACGATCTGAAGAAGCTGGTCGAGGCCATGAAGAAACAGCCGGTCACGCTCATGCAGCGGGGACCTGAGCGCCCTGTCATCGTGATCGAGATCCAGCGGATCTTCGGAGGCAGGTCATGAACACCATGAGCGCCGAGGAGTACAGACGGATGATCGCCGGCGCCCGTTCAAGGATCGCCGGCCAGACCTTCGAGGATCAGATCGCCGCGAGCCTCGTCTGGCATGAGGAGCGCGGGATCCTGAAGGCAGCCAAGACACCGGAGCCGATGAAGCCGATCGGGCCGAAGCAGGCCGGCGGCCGCTTCACCGCCGTCTATGTAAAGGCCGCGCAGGTGGACTTCTCCGGGACAATGCGCGGAGGCCGCTCCGTCCGCTTCGAGGCAAAACAGACCGACACGGACCGCTTCGAGCGGAAGCGCCTGACCGACGAGCAGATGGACGACCTCCGGGGCCATGAGAAGCTCGGCGCCCTCTGCTTCGTGATCTGCTGCTTCGGCTTCGATCACTTCTACCGGGTCCCGTGGCGGATCTGGGACAACATGAAGGCCACCTTCGGGCGGCAGTACGTCACAGAGGCAGATCTGCAGGACTACCGGATCCCGTACACGGCCGGCGTCATCAAGATCCTGAGCGGGATCGTGAAACCGGACGACGGCGATCTGGTCTACGTTCCGGACATCTGCGTCGTCTGCGGCGAGTACGCCGGAGAGGGCTCGCACATCTGCCCGAGGTGCAAGAAGAAAATCAAGGACGAGGGCCTCCTCTAAGAGCCCGACGAAAGGAGCCACCAACATGATCAACCTACCAGACAAGAAGTACAACATCATCTACGCAGACCCGCCGTGGAGCTACCAGAACAGGGGCACGCGGGCGGCTGCCGAGAAGCACTACGACACCATGACGATCGACGAGATCAAGGAAATGCCCGTAAATATCGCGGGGGGGGGGTATAGCTTCTGAGAACTGCGCCCTCTTTATGTGGGCGACCTTCCCTATGCTGAAGGAGGCGCTCGAAGTGATCGAGGCGTGGGGCTTCACGTACAAGACCGCCGCCTTCTGCTGGATAAAGCAGAACCGGAACGGCTCGGGCCTGTTCATGGGCCTCGGGAACTGGACGAGAAGCAACGCGGAGATCTGCCTGCTGGCCACCAAGGGTAAGCCGAAGCGAGTCGGCACAGCAGTCCGCTCCACCATCGTCTCCCCTCTCGAGAGACACAGCAAAAAACCAGACGAAGCCCGCGACAAGATCGTGGAGCTCATGGGAGACCTCCCCCGGATCGAGCTTTTTGCCCGACAGACAGCGCCCGGCTGGGACGCATGGGGAAACGAGGTATAACAACCCGGCCAGAAAACGAAAGGAGCCAAAAAGATGGACGAAATCACGAAAGAAACACGCCGCGAGAGCTATGACGCCATCCTTCCGAAGGTGAAGGAACGCGCCCGCCTCGTGCTCGAGACTCTGGGAGCCCGCTCCATGACGGTCAGCGAGCTCACCGAGGAGCTGGTGAAGGCCGGCAAGATCCCGTACTTCAACCGCAACTACGTCGCCCCGAGGCTCACCGAGCTGAAGGACATGGGGATCGTCGAGACCTGCGGACGCCGCAAGTCGACCAGATCAGACGCCACCGAGGCCGTCTGGCGCCGCGTGGAGGTGAGAGCATGAACGACGTGGGCTACTGCCGCAGCTGCGGAGCGAGGATCCGATGGATCAGAACCGTCGGAGGAAAGGCCATGCCGTGCAACGCGCAGCCGATCACCTTCACCAGAGGCGGAGGCCCTGAGACCTTCGTGACGCCTGAGGGCAAAGTCGAGCGCGGAAAGCGGGACCCGGGCGGTGATCTCACCGGCTACATCAGCCACTTCGCCACCTGTCCGCAGGCGGACCGACACAGGAGGAGGGTGAAAGAATGACAACAAACGACAGAGCCCGCAGGGCATACGACTCAGCGGTCGACGATCTGAAGAAGTTCTGCGAGGACAACACAGAGCTGACCGCGATCATCATGGACGAGACCTACCCGATCCGGGTGCAGTTCATCCCGGATCCGCAGTATAGCCTATTCCAGAACCCGGAGGAAAACGTCGACGAAAACGGCGAGATCAACGACATGACCGTCACGGTCGGCCTCGAGACGTCGGTCAAATCGACGCTCAAGTTCAAAATGGACGCCAAGCTCCTGAAGAAACTGATCAGGCTGGCCGAAAGAGTCGGGGCAATCTACTACCACGCCTTCAGGGAGGGCGCCGATGAGCTCAAAGAAATGGAGGCGAAAACATGACGCGCAGCGAGAACATGAGCCCGGAGCGCTGGGAGATCCTGAACCGGGCGGTCGCTACCTACGGGCCGGAGGCTCAGCTGAAGATGATGATCGAGGAAATGAGCGAGCTGACGAAGGCGATCTGCAAGCTCTGGCGGACAAAGCCGGGATCCCCGGAAGTGTTCGAGGCAGAGCGGAACATCCTCGAGGAAGCGGCCGACGTCCAGATCATGCTCGACCAGATCCGGATAATCTTCGGCGACACCGAGGAGATCGAGGGCAAGAAGGTCGCCCGCCTCCTATCCCGGCTCGACAACAGCGGCAG
>Ga0079305_1003654_pt1 | contig 10043 bp, 5 predicted proteins | sample LMS_cellobiose_e_FD_79183 | JGI IMG/M metagenome (GOLD analysis project Ga0079305, IMG submission 79183) | Rumen-fistulated moose microbial communities from Alaska, USA - LMS_cellobiose_enrichment | ecosystem: Host-associated > Mammals > Digestive system > Stomach > Rumen fluid ...
ACGAAAGGGCGCGTAGAGAACGTGGGCGATTACAGCGGCGACAACGTGGAGGTCCACGTCTGGACTCGGAAGGGTCTGCGCCGCGAACCGGACATCATTCACAGGATCAAACTGCGTCCGGGCAGTCACGGCGGCGCCGACGTGCTGATCGCCAAAGCGTTCTTCGACTTCATTCTCGACGGCAAGGCCCCCTCGGTCTCGCCGGTGGCGGCCCGGTACGCGGTGGCGGCGGGCGTCCAGGCGCACTACTCCATGCGCAACGGCAACGTTCCCGCCGACATTCCGCCGCTGCGCCGGGAACTTGCGGAGTATTTCGACAACGGGCAGCACAAACAGGGAAAGTGAGATTTTCTGCGGATAGACCGAAATGCGGAAAGTTTCGTTCTGCTGACAAAAAACAACAACAGAAAAGAAAGGAAAACAACATGAGCAGTAAAAGAAGTGCAGTTCCGGCAGGTGCGGTCCGCCGCGGTTTCACGCTGATTGAGCTTCTGGTCGTCGTCGCCATCATCGCGATCCTTGCGGCGATGCTGATGCCGGCGCTCCAGCAGGCGCGGGACCGGGCGCGGATCTCCAGCTGTCTCTCGAATCTCCGGCAGATCGGTTCGGCGTTCCAGTTCTACATCGGCGGGAACGACGATTATTTCCCGGTCATGAACAGAGAGTATTACGGCGGCAATGCCAATCTGGACACCTGGGGCTGGAAACTGGTGGACGGCGGCTATCTGGCCAACGGCAAGATCCTGCACTGCCCCGTGGCGCTGAAGATTCTCACCGCCTACGCGGCGGAATTTGGTTCGAACGGCTCCTATGCAAACACGAGTTACGCGCTTTCCGGATATTACGGCGGTTACAACGTCTGGTCGTCCGAGCCCAATTACAGATGTCAGGTGGCCAAGCTGAACCGGATCAGGACTCCCTCCGGCAAACCTTACCTTTTCGACTCCATGCAGTACAACGGCGGCATGTATCTCGGAACCCACAGATTCGACACCTATTCGACCCAGAAGACCGACTGGTACAACTGCATGACGGCGATCCACGGCACCAACGATCCCGACCTCAAGATCGGCCGCAACGGCTCCACCGGAACGCTGCTCGCCGACGGTCATGTGGAAAACCTGCCGAATCTGATCAAGAAAAGCATCAACCCCGCGGCTGTTTTCCACTGGGAACGTGCCGATGTCAGAAAGTAACGCAAAGGAGCTTCCGAAAATGAAAAAGATATTTACAGGAGCGTTCTGCGTCCTCGCCGCGGTCCTGTGTCCGGCACAGGAAGGGAACAGCGGTCCGATCTTTGCGGCGGACTTCGACAGTTTCTCGCCCAGGGCCTCCTTTGCCGCGGGAGACGCCGCCGCGGGCGGCCTCAAGACCGGGCTTGAGGAAAGAAAGTTCCCCGGCGTCGCGGGCAAAGGCAACGCCGTCTGCCTCAAGGCCGCGGAACGCATCACGTGGAGCGCGCACAAGAACTTCGATCCCCGGCACGGCACGGTCTCGTTCTGGATCGCCCCGCAGGAGTGGAATTACGAAAAGAAGGGGCTCACCACCTTTTTCGAGACCCGTTTCGGCGAGTATTATTTCGCCGTCTACGAAGAGAACAAGTACGGCACCTTCAGTTTCGTCATCTGCACCTTCAAACCCAAATACCGCGAGATCGGTCAGGTGCGCTTCCGCATGCCGGCCAAAGAGTGGAAGATGGGCGTCTGGCACAAGATCGACGCTGTCTGGGACGAAAACATGATGGCGCTCTATTTCGACGGCGCTCTCGCGAAGACGTTTTCGAAAAATCCCTGCAGATTCTCTGCTCCGGTCCGGTTCCCCGGGACCGCACCCGGCAGGTGGATGCAGTTGGGCTGGGGCACCCGCCTCGCTGTTCAGGACACGACCGCCTTCGACGATCTCAAAATTTACGACCGGGTCCTCTCCGCCGACGAGATCAAACGGGAATACGAAAAGGTCTTTCCCGCGAAAACTCCCGCCGACGGCAAATAACGGCATTCCGGTCCATTGACGGAGAAAAAGCATGAAAAAGTCATTTGCAGGGGTGTTTTGCGCCCTTTTTTCGGTCCTGTGCCTTGCGCAGGAGAGGGATCCGGCGCTGATCTTTTCGGCGGATTTCGACGATTACACCACCAAGGCCTCTTACGCCGCCGGGGCTCCCGGGGGCGCGGGCATCAGCGCGGATCTTTCGCTGAGAATGTATCCCGGCGTTGCGGGCAAGGGCAACGCGGTCAGCCTCAAGGCCGGCGAATGCATCACGTGGAGCGCGTACAAGAATTTCGATCCCCGGCAGGGCACGGTCTCGTTCTGGCTTGCGCCCCGGTCGTGGAACCGCGAAAAAAAGGGGCTTCACACCTTTTTCGAGACCCGCTTCGGCGAGTATTACTTCGCCGTCTATGAAGAAAACAAGTACGGCACCTTCAGTTTCGTCATCTGCACCTTCAAGCCCAAGTACCGCGAGATCGGCCAGGTGCGCTTCGCCATGTCCAAAAAGGACTGGACCATGAAGCGCTGGCACAAGATCGACGCCGTGTGGAACGAAAAGACCATGGCGCTCTACCTCGACGGCGCGCTGGTCAAGCCGCTGCCGTACACAAAGAATCCCCATCTCATCGCCCGTCCGGTCAAATTCCCGGAAACCGCCCCCGGCAGACGCATGCAGTTGGGCTGGGGCCGTCCCGTCGCCGAGGATACGACCGCCTTCGACGATCTCATGATCTATGACAGGATGCTCACCGCCGCCGAGATCAAGCTGGAATACGAAAAGAAGATCCCCCGCAAGACCGACGGCAGACGTCCCGAGATCATGGTCCCGGCGGGCAAGAACATCACGCCCGACGGCCGGATCGATCCCGATGAGTGGCGCGACGCGTCGTGCCTCGTCGTCCGCAATCCCGAACTGAGAAGTCAGGTCGGGGATATGTCGGCCAAAGTGTACCTCAAGAAAAACGCAGAGCAACTCATGCTCGCGGCCGAGATCAAAGGCGGCGGCAAGGCGGACATCACCGGAAACGACATCGTCGATATCTGGCGGGACGATGCTTTCGAATTTCACATCATGACCGCGGATAAGAAGCGGTATCAGTTCATCGTCAATCCCGCGGGAGCCCTGTTCGACGCCGTCGTTTCCCGCACCGACGGCATTTACGACCCGGCGAAACTGGATGCGAAATGGCAGTCCGGCGTCAAATACGCCGTCCGCAAGGGCGAGGGCAGATGGTTCCTCGAGATGGTCGTTCCCCGCAAGAATATCGGCGCGGACGCTTCTTCTCTTCTTGTCAACTTCTGCGCCACGCGCTGGGGCGAAAAGAGCGAACATGTCAACTGGGGCGTCGATTGCGCCAAGTTCTACGACGAGACCCGGTTCGGCCGTCTGCATCTGGCCTCCGAAGCCCCCGCCGTCCGCATGGAGCAGTGCGCGTTTGCCGACGGCGAATTCCGCCTCGAACTCACGCCGGGCGTCGCCGCAAGGCTCGTCACCGCCGACGGCAAAGTCATGCCCCGGCCCGCCGGAAGATCGTGGAACGTCGCCCTTCAGGAAGGCATCTACGAGTTTTCCGCGCAGGGAAAGGATTTCTTCTACGCCTCGCGCGTCAATGCGAGCAAACCCTTCGAGCTGGATTACACCGGCCGTCCCTCCCTCAACCGGCTGGATGTGCTGGTGGACCTCTCCGGCGCGGGAAGCGCCGTCCGCAAAAAGATCGCCGCGCGGCAGCTGGAGTGCGTCGCAAGTCTCGTCGACGGAAACAAAAAAGTTCAGGTCACCCGCACCTTCGCCGTCGAACGGCTGAAGAGCGTTTTCGAACTGCCTCTGCCCGAAAACCTCACCCGCGGCACCTGGCTGCTCAAGGCCGATATCACAGACAACGGCAAAAGCGTGCTTTCGGCTTCGAAGCGCATGCGCGTGCCCGACATGACGCCCTTCCGGGCCAAAGTCGCGGCCGATCACACCGTGCCTCCGCCGTGGTCCCCCGTCAGAAAACTGGGAGAGGGCAGGTTCGAAGTCTGGAACAGGGTGTACACTTTCAAAAACGGCCCGTTCCCCGCACAGATCGTCGCGGAAGGCAAAGAAATGCTCGCGCAGGCTCCCCAACTGTACCTTGCCGGGCGGCCCGTCCAGTGGAGTCCCGCCAAGATAGTCGGGGAGTTCGACGACGAGATCCGTTTTGCCGGGACCGGTTCCGCCCCGGGAGTGAAATTCACGTGGAGCTCCGTGCTGAGTTTCGACGGTCTGGTGAACATCAGGATCAAAATGGCTCCGGCTCAGGACGCCTGCGATATCTCGGATCTCAAGCTCGCGTGGCAGGTCCCCGCCGAATTCGCCCGCGCCATGCTCTCGCCCCTGCTGACCGGCTGGGACAACAAGGGGAAATACCTCTTCCCCTACGCCAACGACTACGATTTCTGCATCTGGACCATGGGCATCAAACACGGCTTCATCTGGCACCCCGTCTCGAGCGCCAACTGGCGTAATCAAAACGGACACAAGCAGTTCTCGCTGACCCGCTCCGGCAGTACGGTCACGGTGAACGCCGATTTCATCACCGTCGACAGCACGCTTGAAAAAGAGGCGCTCTACGAAATGTGCTTCATGGCCACCCCGAGCCGTCCGGAACCGGCGAAACGCCGCGACCTCAACATGGGACACATCTGGGGCAAAATCAAAAACGAATCCTGGCGCGTCCAGTATTACAGTCCCACCCCGAAACCCGTTGCCTACTCCACGGAACCCTGGACCGGCCTCGTCGCGTGGGATCCCGGAAAGTACAGCGCCCACATCGACAAGCTGGAAAGCGAGGGGACCCGCTATATGCCCTACAGTCAGCCGATGATGCTGGAATCCATCGACGATTACTACGACCTCTACTTCAAGGAGTGGCGGCAGATCCCCGGCTACACCTGCGGCGCGGGAGTCTCGTACAGGACGGGAGAACACTACTTCCCCGAGTCCTGCTGCGGCGGGACCGGAGCCGAAGACCTCGCCGTCTGGCGCGCGGACCGGCATCTGGCGGACTTCCCCAAGGTGCCCGGCGTCTACTATGACTGCGCCGTGGCCAGAAGCTGCGGCAACGCTCTGCACGGCTGCGCCGGGGTGGACGCCTTCGGCAAGCCCTTCCCTCGCTCGGCGGCCCTCAGATGCCGAAACTATTACATCAGGCTGAAACGGGTCTTCGCCAAACACGGAAAGGACAAGATCCTCTTTTCCCACGCTCACGACCGTTTTCTGCCCTTCCTGCACGGCATATCCGACTATTACGCCACGGGCGAACAGTATTTCACCACGATGATCGTCAATCCGAAATACTTCTACGCCGAGAACGTGCCGCTCAAACGCTGGCAGTCTTTGTACTATACGCCGGCCAAGGGAACGGGCTTCCTCTTCGAGACGGCCTATGATTACATCACCCGGCGCAAGATGACCAGAGAGGACTGCACCAAACCGGAATACACGTGGGGGATCCTCACCGCCTGTACGCTCCACGATGTCAATCTGGGCAGCGCATGGCTCAACAACGCCGCGCTGGAGCCCTGGTGGGTCATCAAGAAGGACATCGCCCTCTCCGACGCCGAATTCCACGGCTACTGGTTCCAGGACGCCGTCAGGACCGACGGAGAAAAGGTCTTCGTGTCGTACTACAGCTGGAAAAAGCCTTCTCCGTACGGCAGACTGCTCTTCGTCGGCAACTTGAGCCGCAAAGATCAGACGGTGAAACTTGCCGTCGACTGGAAAAAACTGGGCGCGGATCCCGCAAAGGTGAAACTTACCGATCTGTGGACCGGCAAAGAGCTCGACTCCGCCGGCGGACTCGAAGTCAAAAGCAACAATTTCAGGCTCATAGGCATAAAACGGAAGTGAAGCGAAATATGTATCAGTCATTGCTCAAACGCTATGAAAAAAATCCGGTCCTGACCATCGACGACCTGCCGGTGAAGGGATTGGGATACTACGTGTTCAACCCCGGAGCGGTCAAGTTCAACGGCGAGTATCTGCTCCTCGTGGACGTCTTTCACAGAGAGGGCAGCATCATCTTCTGGATCGCCCGCAGCAAAGACGGGTACCATTTCAAGTTCGATCCCGCGCCCGTGGACTGGCCCGCAATGCCCGCCGACACCGGCTGGGTCGAAAACGGCGTCTACGATCCGCGCATCACGAAGTTCGGAGACGACTACTACATCTTTTACGGCAGCAACAAAAACGGCTGCGGCACCCGCATCGCGCTGGCGAAGACCCGGGATTTCGTCAAGTTCGAGCACGTGGCCGTGACCTCGGAACTCAACAACCGCAACGCGGCGCTCTTTCCCGAAAAGATCGACGGAATGTACTGCCGCTTCGAGCGCCCGTTCCACGGGGACGAGTTCAGTCCGTGCTACATGTGGCTCTCTTTCTCAAAAGATCTGGAGTTCTGGGGACGGCACCGCGAGAGCCTCAAGCCCCGTCCCTGTCACTGGGACGATCAGAAACTGGGCGCGGGGGCGCCCCCCATCCGCGTCAAAGAGGGGTGGCTCGAGATCTATCACGGCGTCAATCCCTCCTGCGACGGCTCCATGTACATGCTGTTCGCCGCGATCCTCGACTACAAGGAGCCGTGGAAGGAGATCGCCCGCTGCAAGTACCCCATTCTCTTTCCCGAAACCGATTACGAACAGCGGGGCAGGGTGCGCAACGTGGTCTTCACCTGCAACGCGCTGGTTGACGACGACGGCATGGTCAAAATCTATTACGGTGCTTCCGACACCTGCATCGCGCTGGCCGAAGCGCCGCTGGACGAGATCGTGAAAGCGTGTTACGAGCCTTATCAGCTGACCCTCGGATCGAAAGGAGCTGCGCCATGTTCACGGAACTGCTGAGCCGGATGCAGGATCCCGGCGTTCTTGCACGCTTCAAGGAAAACACCTTGAAGATCAACGAACTTGAGAGATCGGTCCGCAGCTGTGACTTCGACCGCTCCACGGATCTTGTCGTATCCCTGCTGCGCGAGGCGGGCTTTTCGGACATCCGGAAGATCGCCCATCCTGCCGACGGCGTTTCCTTCTGCGGCGACTGCGTCATGCCCGAAGCGTGGGAGTTCACCGGCCGCTGTACGCTCGAAGTCGTTTCCGGCCGGCCGGAAGAGGAGCGCCTCATCGCCGATACCGACGAAACCCCCATCGCCGTCGTTCCCGGCTGCGGACCGACGCCCCCCGGCGGCGCCACGGGCGAACTGGTGATGTACGACCCGGAACATCCCGAGGCAGCTTCCGGCAAATGGGTCCTTTACGACGGGATCCCTCAGGGAAAGATCAATCAGCCGCTGGCAAAGGCCGGAGCGCTGGGCATCGTTTCGACCCACCTCGAAATGGGCAGGTACGATCCCGACGCCACGTGCTGGATGAACGGCGTCGGCCTTTACGGCTGGTACCGGCTCAAAGAGGATCTTCAGCTGCCCATGTTTGCCGTCACCGCCCGGCGGGCGAACGCCTTGCTTGCCCGGCTGGCGGCAAAAGAAAAAGTCGTTCTCCGCGGCGTCATGCAAACGCGCAATTACAACGGAAAGATCTTCACCGTCACCGCCAAAATCCCCGGCGAAAGCGACGAGGAGCTGGCTCTCGTCGCCCACATGTACGAGCCCTTTCCCGCCGACGACGCCTCGGGCGTCGCCGCCGCGATCGAGGCGGGCCGTCTGCTGCGCAAGTCCGGCGTCAAACTCAGGAAGAGCCTGCGGGTGGTCTTCACGATGGAGTATTACTCCACGCTGGCCTTTTTCCTCTCGAAAGAGCACAACATCAAAATGGCGCTGAACACGGACGACCTTGCGCCCATGACGTGCAGACTCTTAAATTACCCGCTGGAGTGGCGCACAAGTTCGGTCGCCCTGCCCTGCTTCACCGATCTGCTCATGCTGCGGGTCTTCGAGGTCTGCGCGCCCGATATGCGCGTCGCGGTGAAACCGGGCACGCTCTCGGACGACACTTTCGGCGGCGATCCGGCCATCGGCATCCCCACCAACTGGCTCTGGGCCGACGTTGATCCCTTCCACCATTTTTCCAACACCGTCTTCAGCGATGTGGACTGGGAACTGGGCGAACGGCTCATCCGGCTGATTGCCGTCTACGCCGCCGTTGTGCTGGGCGCGTCGGAACAGCAGTGGCGGGAGCTTCTTCCCCAGCTTGCCCGCATCGCCGTCCTGCCCCTTGCGCAGGCTCAGGACAATGCCGATGTCCGCAAAGTCAAATGCGATTTCGCCGCGGGTCAGCTGCGTTCCCTCGAAAAGTGGGTCCCGGGTCTGGAGACTTGTGCCGAAGAGGCCGTCAGGTACTTCCGGAAGCCCGTCAAACCGCTCCCGCCCGGCAACCCGGCCGAAGAGAAAGCCGCATCGCTGTATTTCCGGCGTCTGCTGTCGGGAGTCCCCTGGTCTCTGGTCAAAATTCCCTATCCCGAAAAACGGCGGCTTTTCCTCAATCCCACCCAGTACGTGCTCATGGACGGCACCCGCTCTCTGCTCGATACGGTCCGGCTCGCGCAGAACGCCGGACTCATGGGCCGGATATCCGAAACGGGACTCGAAAAACTGATGGACGACCTCTTTTATCTGGAGTCCTACGGCTATCTTGCCCGGGAGCTTGAAAAGCCGCGGTGAGGTGCTATAGTAGTATACCGCCGGGCTCGGGCCCGGCATTACCGGTCATGTCCGGGATTGCCGGACGGCAAGCAGTTCACGGAGAGATCATGGAAAAATTCATCCGCAGTATTCTGGCGCGGATGTCGACCGCCGACAAGATCCGCCTTGCCTGCGGCAGGAGCAATCTGTCGATCGGAAAACTCGAAAAATACGGCATCCGCGAAGTCTTCATGGCCGACGGTCCTCAGGGGATCCGCCGGGAAAACGGTGAAAAAAACACGGCTCTGCCCTGCGGGATCGCCCTTGCCGCAAGTTTCGACGTCCGTCTTGCCGAGCAGTACGGCGCCGTCATCGGCGAGGAAGCCCGCGCCTGCGGCATCAGGGCCAGTCTGGGGCCGGGGGTCAACCTGATGCGCACGCCCCTCAACGGCAGAACTTTCGAGTATTACGGCGAAGATCCCGTCCTCGCCGTAAAGATCGGCGCGGGCTACGTGCGCGGCTGTCAGTCGAAGGGCGTCGCGGCGACTCCCAAGCACATGGCGCTCAACAATCAGGAGATCTGCCGCACGACCGGCGACTCCCTGTGCGGCAAGGCCGTGTTGAGGGAACTCTATCTCGAAAGTTTCGAGATCATCTGCCGGGAGTCCTCCCCGTGGATGATCATGACCTCATACAACAGGATCAACGGCGTTCAGGCCTCGGCGTGCGGTTACACCCAGAAGGATTTTCTGAGGGACGAGTGCGGTTTCGACGGCGTGACCGTTTCGGACTGGGGCGGCACCCACGACGCCAAGGCGTGCATCCTCGGCGGTCAGGATCTGGAAATGGGCGGCGGCGACCGGACGGTCATGAGCGAAAATCTGCCGCGTCTGGTCGAGAACGGCGAAGTTCCCCTCGAAGCCGTCGACCGGATGGCCCTGAACAATCTGCGTCTGCTCTTCCGTCTGGGCGCTTTCGAAAAGGGAGAGGACGTTTCGGCCTTCGAGTGCAATTCGCCCGCCCATCAGGCCTTTGTCCGCAAAGCGGCCTGCGAGTGCGCCGTTCTGCTCAAAAACGACCGGGATTTTCTGCCGAAGGATTTCTCCGCCTGCCGCAGGATCGCCGTCATCGGCCCCGCCGCCGATTACCGGCACAACATGGGGTCCATGCTCTGGTGCGGCGGCTCCGGCGCGGTCCATCCGCCCTACGAGATCACTCTGCTCGAAGCGGTCCGCAAGCGCTGGGGAGGGAGTTGCCGGATCACCTATGCGCCCGGAGTCCATTTCGATCTTGACAGAAACGTGTCCGGTTCTCTCGTTCCCGACGGTTTCACGGCGGAGTATTTCGAGTCGCCGGAAGCCATGGCCGAAAAAAAAGCGCCTTTTCTCGTCCGCAAAGAGGTCCTGCCGCTGCACTTCGGCGTGCTCAACGCCGGAGGTCTGGACGCGGATCACGCATTCGACC
>Ga0079305_1003655_pt1 | contig 10041 bp, 10 predicted proteins | sample LMS_cellobiose_e_FD_79183 | JGI IMG/M metagenome (GOLD analysis project Ga0079305, IMG submission 79183) | Rumen-fistulated moose microbial communities from Alaska, USA - LMS_cellobiose_enrichment | ecosystem: Host-associated > Mammals > Digestive system > Stomach > Rumen fluid ...
ATCGACGACCCCGGACCCGTGCTCTTTGCGCAGAAGCGGGTGGGGAAGGATAAGAAGCTTTTCCGGCTGTACAAATTCCGCTCCATGAAAATGTCCACCCCCCACGACATCCCTACGCACCTGCTGGAGAATCCGGAGCAGTATATCACCCGCGTGGGGCGCTTTTTGCGAAAGAGCAGTCTGGACGAGCTGCCGCAGATTTGGAACATATTTGCCGGGACCATGTCCGTCATCGGACCGCGCCCCGCCCTTTGGAACCAGGACGATCTGGTGGCGGAGCGGGATAAATACGGCGCCAATGCCGTGCGCCCCGGTCTGACCGGCTGGGCGCAGATCAACGGACGGGACGAGCTGGAGATACCCGTGAAGGCGGGGCTGGACGGAGTCTATATAAAAAACCTCAAGGCAGGGGGACTGCCGGCGTTTGCCTTTGACTGCCGCTGTTTCCTTGGAACCATCTTCTCCGTCGCCAGGGGCGACGGCGTGGTGGAGGGCGGCACGGGAGAGCTGCATAAGCACAGCGGAGAACGGCGATAATGACGACCGGGAGGAGCCCATGGAAAAAGAAGTCCGAGAACCCGCAGCGGGCAGAGCGCTGGGGAATACAGGGATAACCGTATCCCCCCTGGGATTTGGCTGCGCAAGCGTATGGGGAAAGAACCTGATCAGCGACAGGGAGGCCGCCGCGCTTTTTGAAAGAGCCTATGAGCTCGGCATACGGTTTTTTGACACCGGCCACAGCTACGGCAACGCTGAGGAGCGGATCGGGAAGACGCTTCGAGCCTCTTCGTCGGTGGAGCGGGAGAAGATCGTTATCTCCACGAAGTTCGGCACCAGGAGCCTGGATGGAAAGCTGGTTCACGACGTTTCTCCCGCCTGGATCAGAGAGAGCGTTGAAACGAGCCTGCGGCGAATGGGAATAGATTATATTGATTGCCTTCAGGTGCATGGCCCGATAATCACGGATTTTACGGATGAGCTGCTCAACGTGATCTGTGATTTGAAAAAGCAGGGGAAGGTCCTCGCTTTCGGGGCAAACAGCTTTGATACGGACGTGCTGGAGTATATCCGCGACAGCAGATGCTGTGATTTTGTGATGCTGGATTACAATATTACCCGCCCGGACAGAGAGCCCTTGATCCGGCAGCTTCACGATAACGGCGTGGGTGTGATCGCCGGCGCTGCGCTGGCCCAGTCGCTGTACTCCAACCGTGTATTCCGGCTCAGACGGCCCAAGGACGTCTGGTATCTTGCCCGCGCTGTCGTCAAGTTCCGCGATACGAGGGCAAAGGGGAAAAAGTATTCGTTTATCAATAATGTGGAGGGCATGACCGGCAGCCAGATCGCCCTGCGATATGTGCTCGACAATGAGTATATCAGCACCGCGGTGTTCGGCACCACAACCATGTCGCATCTGGAGGACAACATCCAGGCGCTGGACAAGGAGATTCCGCCGGAGGTTTATCGTCGAATCCGCGCGTTTTCCGGCCGATAAAACGATTTGCCCGTGCGATGGAAGGCGAAGAGAGAAGCCCGATGAATGTTACAGACATAACCGGAAAAAGGATACTGTTTTTTTCTCCTGCTTTTTTTCGGTATGAAAACCTGATCGCCGACAAAATGCGGGAGATGGGCGCGGATGTGGATATGTACGACGTCCGTGCCGTGACCGGCGCGCTCGACCGCGCCCTGCTGAAAATTTCCCCGGCGATCTTTCCGAGAAAGTCAAGGAAATACTATGAAAGCATCGTTGAGCGGAACAAAGGCAGGGACTATGACTATATCCTGATCGTAAAATGCGATATGACGCCGGTCAGTATTCTCATTAAGCTCCGCGAGCTTTTTCCCCGGGCAAAGCTGTGCCTGTATCTGTGGGATTCGGTGGATAATATTCCGGGGGTGGCGAGAAAGTTTCCGTACTTTGATACGCTGCACTCCTTTGACCCGAATGACTGCAAAAAGTTCCCTCAGATGCAATTCCGGCCCCTGTTTTTTGCTGACCAGTTCAGAATGCCGGTGAAAAACGTAAAGGAATATGCCTATGATATCAGCTTTTTGGGAACCGTCCACTCTGACCGCTATGCGGTGATCCGTCAGGTGCGGGAGCTTGCAGAGAAAGACAATTTGAAGTGCTATTGGTTTTTGTATCTGCAAAGCCGATTTATATACCGCTTCTATAAAGCGACGAAAAGGGAATTCAAGAATGTACCGGAAGATGTGTTTTCCTTTGAAAAGCTGTCCTCTTCTGAGATTTCCCGGATCGTCGATGAGAGCCGGATTACCTTGGATATCCAGCATCCCGGACAGACCGGACTCACCATGAGGACCGTTGAAATGCTGGGCATGAACAAGAAACTGATTACGACGAACGCTTCCATCAAGGAATATGATTTTTATCGGCCGGAGAATATCCAGGTCATTGACCGTAAAAACGTCCGAATCGATCTGGATTTTTTACATACGCCCTATGAGCCTTTGAGCAGGGAGCTGTATGAAAAATACTCTCTGAGGCACTGGATTTTGGATGTTTTGAGCTGAAAGGATATGCCTGATGGGAAATAAATATTCAATCTCCGAATACATAAAAACCATTTATTCTCTGCTTTTGACAAAGCTGACAATGAACCGGGCACGGCTTGTTCGTCGTCCCATTTATATCAGAGGGCGCAGATCGCTCTCCGGCGGGAAAAGCCTGACCACGGGAAGATTCTGCCGCTTTGACCTGGAAGGGACCCGAAAAACGCTTTTCATCGGCGATAATTGTGAAATGGGGGATATGACGCATATCGTGGCCCATGAAAAGGTGGAGATCGGCGATAATGTGCTCATGGCGTCCAAGTGCTTTATCAGCGACACAAATCATGGCAATTACAGCGGAGAAGAGCAGGACAGCCCTGCGCTTGCGCCAAATCGGCGCAGGCTGTATACAAGGCCCGTGAAGATCGGCGCCAATGTCTGGATCGGGGAAAACGCGGTGATCCTGGCGGGAGCCAGCGTCGGCGACGGGTGTATCGTCGGCGCCAACGCGGTTGTAACCAAGGCTATTCCGGCCAACTGTATGGTGGTGGGCAGCAATCGGGTGATAAAGCGGTATTCCGATGAGCTGAAGCAGTGGGTGAGTGTGAAATGAAAATACTTGTGACAGGTGCCAACGGATATTTGGGGCAGGGGATCGTCAAGCGCCTTCTGGACGACGGTACCGATGTGATCGCCGCGTGCCACAGGGCCACTGACTGTGTTGACAGCCGGGCGGAGATCATAAAGTGCGACCTTTTCGCTCTGGAGGACCCTTATACCGCTCTGGGCGAGCCGGAGGTCGTGCTCCATCTGGCGTGGAGGAACGGGTTTATCCATAATGCGCCCAGCCACCTGGAGGAGCTGCCCAGGCATTACGCCTTTTTAAAAAGGATGACAGAAGGCGGCGTTCGTCGTCTGGCCGTAATGGGCAGTATGCATGAGGTCGGCTTCTTTGAGGGCAGCATCAATGAGAATACGCCCACGCATCCCATGAGCCTTTACGGAATCAGCAAGGATGCGCTGCGGAACGCGGCATTGCTGCTGGGCAGGGATGCTGGCATCCCCGTGCAATGGCTTCGCGGGTACTATATCGTCGGCAATTCCGATTACGGCAGCTCTATTTTCTCCAAAATCACCGCGGCGGAAAAGAAGGGACAAAAGCTCTTTCCCTTTACCAGCGGCCTGAACCAGTGGGATTTTATCGATTACGAGGATTTTTGCACGCAGACGGTTGCCGCGGTGGAGCAGACTGCGGTGACGGGCGTCATCAATATCTGCTCCGGGCGCCCGGAAAAGCTGTCTGAGCGGGTGGAGCGGTTTATCCGCGAGAATGGCTATAAAATAAAACTGGATTACGGAAAGTTCCCTGACAGGCCGTATGATTCCAAGGCTGTTTGGGGGGATGATTCCAGAATCAGAGCGATTCTGGAAAAATATAAGAGCGCTTCCGCAGGGAGATAATTACCGCCCTTATTAAAACGCTCCTTGACAGGCCTTATAAGGAGAAAAAACGTGTTTGAAGTATCTGTGGTGATCCCCCTGTATAACAGCGAGAGCACCATTACCGATGTGCTGGAATCGGTTAGAATGCAAACGGAGCTCGACTGTGTAAAGCAGGTCATTGTGGTGGACGACGGTTCAAGCGACGGCTCTTACGCGCTGGTGGAGCAATATGCGCTGGAGCATCCGGAACTGCCCATTGAACTGTACAGACAGGAAAACCGCGGCGCCTCCAGCGCCAGGAACGAGGGCATGAAGCGCGCCGGAGGGAACTGGATCGCCTTTCTGGATTCTGACGACGAATGGCTGCCCCATAAGCTCCGGCGGCAAAGACAGGTCGTTGAAGAGCATCCTCAAATCGACTTTCTCGGCGCAGGGCACGACGCCGGGGACCTGAAGATACTCTGGAAAAGGATTGATACGCTGCATAAGGCCACAGTGAAGGAGCTTGTGCTCAAATATTTTCCCTGCACGCCGACGATCCTGATGAAAAAAAAGATTTTTGACGAGATCGGAGGCTTTGACGAGAACCTGCGCTATGCCGAGGATGGCGAATATTATACCAGAATATGCCGACAGTATAACTATTATTATCTGCCCGAACAGCTTGTGGAGATCGGCCACGGAAAACGGCCGTTCGGGGAGAGAGGCCTGTCGGGTAATCTCCGGGAAATGTATCGCGGGAACAAGCTGATCATTTCCAGACTTCGGGAGGCGGGAGATCTTTCCGCTCCGTTTTATCTGTTTCTCAGACTTTTTTACTGGGCAAAGTATCTCCGAAGAATCGCCATCACGCTGCTTTATAAGATGAGGACGAAGAATGGGAACCAATGACTCTGCAAAAAAGTTGAGCGTTATTATTGTCAGCTATAATTGTCTGGAGTATTTAAAGGACTGTCTGCGCTCCGTAAAGGAAAAGAACGATATCGGGGAGGCGCTTGAAATCATTGTTGTGGACAACAGCACCGATGATGAAACAGTCAAGTACCTCCGCCGCGAAGAAAAAGATATCGTCTGCATCCCCAATGAGAACAGGGGCTTCGGCCAGGGAAACAATGTCGGCGCTGCCGTTGCCGGGGGAGATATCCTTCTTTTTCTCAACCCGGACACGGTCCTTACGGAGCCCGTCTTTGGCTGGGCGTTGGAAAGGTTTGAGGCGGATCCCTCGTTGGGGCTGTTCGGCGTGGAGCTCGTCGGCCCGGACGGGAAGAGAAACAGCTCTTATGGGCTGAGAATGCCGTTGGGGCTTGTCAGAACGACGCTGTGCAACGTGCTTGTTTTTTTTCGGGTTTTTATACCCCGCATCATGTACTCCAGCGGAGCGGATATTTTTGTCCGGAAAAAGGCATTTTTCGACGCCGGATGCTTCGATGAGAATTTTTTTATGTACTGTGAGGAGGCGGACCTCCTCAACAGGGTCAACGCTCTTGGCTTAAAAAACGGGTATTACCGGGATAAGAAGATCATCCATCTGGAAGGGAAAACCCTGCAGAGCAATCTGTACAGTACATATACAAGGCAGATGAAATCGAGGAAATACTACTGCGAAAAATACGGCCTGGATTTTTCTGCGTTCGCCGGAAAGGAAAGAGCTTACTGCCGGCTGAAGGCGGCGGCAAATTCCCTGCTGGGAAAGAAAGATCGGAGCCGCGAATACGCCCGTATCGTGAAGTATTGGGATGCGGTGCTCAGTGAAAGCAAAGAAGATCCTGCTGTAAAGCAACTTCAACGGAATCATAATGGAGATAATAAAAAATGACCCATACAACGGACGCGAAAAAAGAGTATTGGCAGTTTCTTAACGTTGCGGCCGGGGTCGCTGCGCTGCTGATTGCCATGGAATTGAGCAATTCCCACCGGTTTTTGGCCGGCTTGATTGTTTTAGCAGTCGCTGCGGCCGGTTATTTTCTCACGGTTTTGTTTTTGTATGATAGAAACTGGCTTGATCTTCGGGCGGTGTTTGCAGCCGTTTGGCTGTTTTCCATCGGCATCGGTCAACTGCGGCTGCTGAGTTACCAGCCCCTTTGGCAAAGGAAAACATGGTACTGTCTTGCGCTTGCTTATGCGGCCTTCGAATTGGGTGTTCCCGTGGGAATGAGAATAATGGAGGCCAGGGAAAAGAAATGCGGCCGGAAGACGGGCAAAAGGATTGTTGAGCTGCACGAAGAAAGATTATTCTATATTTGTCTTTTCGTTACGTTGATCGGCTTTACATGCTTTCTGATCACATATCGTATGGTAGGCTTTTTGCCCCTTTTTCCTCCGGAGGGCTCCGATTACAGTTATGTGGATTTTTACACTCGTTTCCACGTTTTCTCTGTGGCCTCCACAGTGATTTCCGGCCTTTGCTACTATACGCTCAGGACACAGAAGCTCAACGGCCTGAAAAAAGCTGCTTTGCTCCTGTGCATTGTTTATGAAACATTTGTTTTTCCTCTTCTTACTGTTTCCCGCGGGACATTTTTAATATCTTCCGTTCCGCTGACGGTTACAATTTTTTTCCTGGAAAAAAAGCGCCTGCGGATATTGGCTCTTTGTCTGGTGGTGATGGTTGGCTTTTATCTGCAGATATCAACGGGAAGAGGGTATTCCGATGACGAGCTGGAAACTCTGTTTGAGCCGACGGTTGTGGAAACAGACGCGGTCTCAGTGAAGCTGAGCCCCAAAGAATCATTTATATACTGCTACTTTACGGTCAGCCATGACAATTTTGATGAAGCGGTCAGGAACGTGACGGAGTATTCTCACGGGCTGAGAGAGTTGAAGCCCTTTGCCGTTGTTATCCGGATAAGGGCGCTGCGGGAGAAAATGGATTCTTTCAGCCATTATTTGATTAGAGAACATTTGAACACGATAAACATAGTTGGCGATGCATATTATGATTTCGGTATCATCGGCGTGGGAATTATGCCGTTCCTTTGGGCCGTTGCCTTCGGTATGATCCAGAAAAGGTATCTGCTTCACGCTACGCCCTTTTCCCTTATTACCTTAGGCGTGACGACAACGCCGGCGGCCTTGTCGTTTTTCTCACCCTGGATGAGCGATTTTACTCAATGGATGTTCTGGGGGACCATTCTTCTGTGCTATATCGCTGCCATTTGGCCAAAGAGAAAAAAGACCTAATCTGTATATCAATGCTTTAGGAGGCCTTTGCCCATGAAAGGAATCATTCTCGCCGGCGGCGCCGGCACGCGCCTGTACCCGCTGACCATGGTAACGTCCAAGCAGCTTCTGCCCGTCTATGACAAGCCCATGATCTTTTATCCCCTCTCCACGCTGATGCTCGCGGGCATCCGGGATATTCTGATTATCTCCACGCCCACCGATCTGCCCAGCTTTGAGCGGCTGCTGGGAGACGGCTCGGAGTTCGGCGCGCGCTTTTCCTACAAGGTGCAGCCCTCTCCGGACGGCCTTGCCCAGGCTTTTTTACTGGGGGAGGAATTCATCGGCGACGATGCCTGCGCCATGGTGCTGGGAGACAATATCTTTTATGGCAACGGTTTTAAAAAGCTGCTGCGCGCAGCGGCGGCGAATGCCGAGAATGACCGCCGCGCCACGGTGTTCGGCTATTATGTACCCGACCCGGAACGCTTCGGCGTGGTGGAGTTCGATGAAAACTGGAAGGCCGTCTCCATCGAGGAGAAACCAAAACAGCCCAAGAGCCATTACGCCGTGACCGGGCTCTACTTCTATCCCGCAGGGGTCAGCACCCGCGCCGGTGAGGTCCGGCCCTCCGCCCGCGGCGAGCTGGAGATCACCACTCTCAACGAGATGTATCTGCGGGACGGTCTGCTGGACGTGCAGCTGCTGGGGCGGGGCTTCGCCTGGCTGGACACCGGCACCATGGATTCCCTGGCCGACGCCGCCTCCTTTGTACGGATGATCCAGAACCGGCAGGGGATCACCATCTCCGCACCGGAGGAGATCGCCTTCGGCAACGGATGGATCGACAAGGCGGCGCTGTTGCGCTCGGCTGAGCGCTACGGCAAATCCCCCTACGGCCAGCACCTGAAAAAGGTTGCCGATGGCGAAATACATTATTGAGGAGAACAATGGGCAACTTTACTTTTACCGAGACGAAAATCAAGGGCGTCTATATCATTGATACCAGGGTTTACGGCGACTACCGCGGCTATTTTATGGAGACCTATAAGGACACGGATTTCCGCGCCGCGGGGCTGAACTATACCTTTGTGCAGGATAACCAGTCCTCCTCCCGCCGGGGCGTGCTGCGGGGCCTGCACTTTCAAAAGACCTTCCCCCAGGCCAAGCTGGTGCGCGTGCTCCGGGGCGAGGTGTTCGATGTGGCGGTGGATTTGCGCCGCGGCAGCGAGACCTACGGCCGGTGGGTGGGGGCGCTGCTCTCAGAAGAGAACAAGAGGCAGTTTATGATCCCCCGCGGCTTTGCCCACGGCATTGTTGTGCTCAGCGAGAGCGCGGAGTTTGCCTACAAGTGCGACGAGGTGTATCACCCGGAGGACGAGGGCGGCATTCTCTGGAACGACCCGGACATCGCCATCGACTGGCCGGACGCGGGCGAGATCGTGCTCAGCGAGAAGGATAAGAACAACCCCACGCTCGCCCAGGCGAGGATCGAGTTTTGACGGAGGAATAGCTATGACGGTCATCGTTACCGGCGGCGCCGGTTTTATCGGCTCCAACTTTGTATACCACATGCTGGAAAAATACCCGGAGTATAAGATCGTGTGCATCGACTGCCTGACCTATGCGGGTAATATGTCCACTCTGGCGAAAGCCATGGAGAATCCCCATTTCCGGTTTTATAAGACCAACATTTGCGACCGGACCGGCGTCAACGCCATTTTCGAGACGGAGAAGCCGGATGTGGTGGTGAACTTTGCCGCCGAGAGCCATGTGGACCGCTCCATCGAGACGCCGGAAATCTTCCTCCGGACCAACGTCCTGGGCACCCAGGTGCTGATGGACGCCTGCCGCAGGTACGGTGTCGCACGCTATCATCAGGTCTCCACCGACGAGGTCTACGGCGACCTGCCTCTGGACAGGCCGGATCTGTTTTTTACCGAGACCACACCCATCCACACCTCCAGCCCGTACAGCGCCTCCAAGGCCGGCGCCGACCTGCTGGTGCAGGCCTATAACCGCACCTACGGCCTGCCGGCGACCATTTCCCGCTGCTCCAACAATTACGGCCCCTATCATTTCCCGGAAAAGCTGATCCCGCTGATGATCGCCAACGCTCTCAACGACAAGCCCCTGCCGGTCTACGGCAAGGGCGATAACGTGCGCGACTGGCTGTATGTGGCCGACCACTGCAAGGCCATCGATTTGATCATCCATAAAGGCCGGGTAGGGGAAATCTATAACATCGGCGGCCACAATGAGATGCGCAATATCGACATCGTGAAGATGATTTGCGCCAAGCTGGGCAAGAGCGACGAGCTGATCACCTATGTCACTGACCGGAAGGGTCACGATTTGCGCTATGCCATCGACCCCACAAAAATCCACAGCGAGCTGGGCTGGCTGCCGGAGACAAGATTTGCCGACGGCATTGATTTGACCATCGACTGGTACCTGAGCCACAGGGAATGGTGGGAGACTATCATCAGCGGCGAGTACAGGGATTATTACGAGCGCATGTACGCCAATCGGTAAGGGCATGAAAGTATTTGTAACGGGAGCGAGCGGTCAGTTGGGCCATGACGTCTGTGCTGAGCTTGACCGCCGGGGCGTGGCGAACCGGGGCGCGGCCTCCCGCGATGTGGATATACGCGATGCCGGGGCAGTCAAAAGTGCCATCGCGTCTTATGCACCCGACGCGGTGATCCACTGCGCGGCCTATACCGCGGTGGACGCCGCGGAGAATGAGATAGAGGAGTGCCGCGCGGTGAACGTGACCGGCACGGCGAACATTGCGGCGGCCTGCAGGGACGCGGGCGCCAAAATGCTCTATATCAGTACCGACTATGTTTTCAACGGCCGGGGGACCCGGCCCTGGGCGGCGGACGGAGAGGAATACGCGCCCTTGAGCGTTTACGGCCA
>Ga0079305_1003656_pt1 | contig 10039 bp, 8 predicted proteins | sample LMS_cellobiose_e_FD_79183 | JGI IMG/M metagenome (GOLD analysis project Ga0079305, IMG submission 79183) | Rumen-fistulated moose microbial communities from Alaska, USA - LMS_cellobiose_enrichment | ecosystem: Host-associated > Mammals > Digestive system > Stomach > Rumen fluid ...
CAGTTCTGCGGCGGCGTCAACGGGGATTTCGTCGACGCCGGGCTCGAAAAGGAGGGCATGGAGTTCATTTCGGTGAGGACCCAGGCTCCGACCCGCTGCTGCGACACCTGCATCGACCTTGCCGACGGTAGCGTCACGGAACTGATCGAACCCTCTTATCCCGCCCGGACCGGCGAGATCGAAAACTTCGTCACGGCCTTTGCCGGGGTGCTGGGGCAGGCCTCGGCGGCGGCGCTGTGCGGCACGCTTCCCACGGGCACGGACAAAGATCTTTACGCCCGGCTCGCCCGTCTTGCGGCGGAGTTCCGCGTGCCCCTGCTGGTGGACGCCTGGCGCGACGCGGACGGCATATTTTCTTCGGGCGCCGAGATCATGCTCAAGATCAACCGCGAGGAGCTGGCCGCCCTGACGGGAAAGACGGGCGTCGAAGAGGGGCTGAGATTTGTGACGGAGCGCTGGCACATCCGCAAGGCGGCGATCACCGACGGTCCCGGACGGGCCTTCGCTTCGGACGGGACGCGCATCGCCTGCTACGAACTGCCGGAACTGGCCGAAGTGGTCAACACCATCGGCTGCGGCGACACGGCAAGCGCGGTGTGGTGCAGCGAAATGCTTGCGGGCAGCGACGTTTTCGAGGCGTTCCGGTCCGCCTTGGGCGCGGCCAGCGCCAACTGTCTCACCAGTTTATGCGGCAATTTCGCCCCGGCCGAGGCCGCGCGTCTCGCCCGGGAAACAAAAGTAAAATGGATATCGGGGTGACGCAAATGAAATTCAAAATGGTGCACAACAACTTCAACGTCTTCGATCTCGACAAGAGTCTCAAGTTCTACGCCGACGCCTTCGACATGAAGGAGGTCCGCCGGATCGACGCCAAGGACGGCAGTTTCATCATCGTCTATCTGGAGGACGGGAACAGCGGTCACCAGCTGGAGCTCACGTGGATGCGCGACATGGACCGCCCGTACAACCTGGGCGACAACGAGTTCCACCTCGCCTTCAGGGTGGACGATTTCGCCGCCGCCCACGCCCGTCACGAAAAGATGGGGTGCATCTGCTGCGAAAACAAGTCCATGGGCATCTACTTCGTGACCGACCCCGACGGCTACTGGCTGGAGGTCCTGCCCGAAAAACGGTGAACGGCAGAAGCACATGGCAATCATCCCAGCAAAGAACAAACACGTTTACCACAAATCGATGAAAAAAACCGGGATCGTACTTGATTTGATACAATATGATGCTACATTACCCACATCAGATGCTTTGGAGGCAGAGAATGGGAATGGAACAACAAAGAGCCGAATTGGGGAGATGGCTTCCACCGAGAATCGTAGAAACTTTTGAGATCTTCAACTATAATCATGCGGCGGAAATCTTGTCTCAATCGTTTACGAATGAACTGGCAGATGTCATTGCTGCATTAACCTCCTTGAAGATTTCCGAAGAGGACATTCTCCAAGCAGGAGGTAACGAGTCTCCTATCCCGCCAAAGTTTGCCGAGGTTCTTGAGCCGAGAGGTTGGAAAGAAATTCGCATTTCGGGGGATTTGTTGATAAAATTCTTTCCGAGGAAGGGGGCCAGACGAGGCGTTTTTGCAGAGAGTCCTGACGGTCAAAAGACGATCACAAATTACATCGATGGTCACAACATTGATTTCGTGAAAGGCAGAATTGCCGTAGATGTTGAATGGAACAGCAAAGACCAAACATTTGATAGAGACTTGTTTGCAATGCGCACTTACTATGAGTGCGACATCATAAGTGTTGGAATAATTATAACGCGTTCCGAATCTTTGAACGCAATCTTCAAAAGACTTGGGATAATGCCCAAGTACGGGGCAAGTACCACATGGATGGGAAAATTATTGCCGCGTCTTGACTCAAGACGACATGGCGGATGTCCAATTTTGGCGATAGGGATTACTCCACAGTGCATTGCAGGGGGTAAAAATGAAAAGTGAAATCTCAATAGAAGATACGATTTTGAGTTTCAAGTCAACATGCGCCCAAAAAAAATTCAAGACGATTTTGGCAGATCCCCCGTGGCAATTCAATAATCGTACTGGGAAAGTTGCACCGGAGCACAGGCGGCTCAACAGATACCCGACATTGTGCTTGGAGGATATAAAGAAGATACCGGTCCAGATGGCAGCCGCGGAAAAGTGTCATTTGTACCTTTGGGTTCCCAACGCTCTTCTGCCCGACGGTCTCGACGTTATGAAGGCATGGGGATTTGAGTATAAAACGAACCTGATTTGGGAAAAGGTCCGTAAGGATGGGTATCCGGATGGCCGTGGTGTCGGTTTTTACTTCAGAAATGTTACGGAGATTCTCCTTTTTGGTATTCGCGGAGAAGGATACAGAACCCTTGCTCCCGCACGCAGTCAAGTAAACATTATCCGGAGCATAAAGAGGGAACATTCAAAGAAACCGGATGAAGTGTACGACATCATAGAGTCCTGCAGTGAAGGCGATTATCTGGAGTTGTTCGCCCGCGGCGTACGGCCCAACTGGGTCATGTGGGGCAATCAGGCAAATGAAGACTATGCTCCCGATTGGGCGACATATAAAAGTGCCTCTCCCGCAGTCCCGGAAATGGGTTATCTGTTTTAGCCCCGTCAACGAGGGACACATTTTTGTCATATTTTTTTGAAAGACTGCACAAAGGGCTCCGCAAATGAATTGCCGGATAATCTGTAACAACTTTAATGTGCTGAACGTAAAAAAAAGCATCGTGTTCCACTCTGACGCTTTTAACAGGAAAGAGGTCCGCCGGGTCATCAGTGCACAGGATAGTTTGTTTATCATTAAGGAGCCTTACGATCTCTGTGATGATGAATTCGATCTGGCACTCAGAGTGGATAACTACGAAGCGGCTCATGCCCGTCATGAAAAGATGAGCTGTATCTGTTGCGAAAACCCGGCGACGGGGATATGCTTCGTGACCGCCCCGGACAACTACTGGCTCGAAGTTTTGCCAGAGAAACGGTAATGTGGCAATACTATGGCAAATGATAAAGATACAAGTACATTAGAACAAGGCGTCCTCTTTGAAGAAGGATACTTGACTCGCACTCATAAACTATTGACATCCTCCCCCGATATTGCGCTAACAGAATTGGTCGCAAATGCGTGGGATGCCGGAGCGACCATTGTTGAAATAACAATACCCGAACGATGCGATGAACTACTGATAATCAAAGACAACGGATGCGGAATGTCTGAAAAAGACTTTTCAGAACACTGGATGACCCTGAGTTACAATAGGCAAAAGCATCAGGGTAAATGGGCATCTACAACAGGAGAAACGCGTTCACGATTGGCATATGGGAGAAATGGGATTGGGCGTCATGGGCTTTTATGCTTTGGAGACACCTATACTGTCATTACCACACAAAGCGGTAAAACATGTACGTTTGAAATATCGTCTCTCGGCGACAAACAACCACTAACTATTCTTTCCAGGCAAATCCAAGATGCACCAATCTCGCAATCTCATGGCACAGAGTTGCGAGTCAAAACACAGCATAATCGCCCAGACCCAACAAGAATTTTGAATACATTGGCGGCAAGATTTGTCGCCGATCCAACTTTTAAGATTTTCGTAAACAGGAACACAATATCCATTGAAGACCTAACGAAGGATGCGGAAACAACAACAGTAACGGTCGCCCCCAATATCAAACTTGAAATACTATTCATAGACACCGAAAAGGCTGCTAGAAAAAGCATATATCAAGGGATCGCCTTTTGGCAACAAAATCGTTTAGTCGGCGAACCATCCTGGATTTTAGGGAAGGATCAAATTTTGGATGGAAGAACTGCTATGGCGAAACGCTATGTATTCATTGTTAAGAGTGATGACTTAGGGGATTTTGTAACTTCTGATTGGTCCGGTTTTATTCCACATGAGACAATGAATAGTGTATATGTAGAGGTTGCAGAGCACATCAGAGATGTTTTTTCAAAATTGAATCAAGAAAACCTTGCCGAGATCAAAACCAATATCAAGGACGATTACAAAGAGAAATACGCAGCGCTTTCTCCGTTGGGTAAATTTGAGGTAGATGAAGCCATCACTCATATTGTAACGATAAAACCATCTGTGACTCCGGAAACCATATCATTGGCGGTGGAAGCCGTGATCAATCTAGAGCAAACCAGAAGCGGCAAGGCTTTATTGCAAAAACTATCCCAGTTGCGACCAGATGAGATTAGTGCCTTGGATGAGCTTTTAGAAAACTGGAGTGTAAAAGACGCATTAACAGTACTTGATGAGATTGACAAACGGCTTTCTGTAATTGAGGCCATCAAAAAACTATCTTCTGACCCCAATGTAGACGAACTCGCAACGCTTCATCCCTTGGTAACAGAATCCAGATGGGTGTTTGGCCCAGAATTTGACTCTCCTGAATACGCATCAAACAGACAGCTGCAGACAATAGCGAAACGAATCTTCAAAGTTGAGGATGCTGACTTTGTTAATGCGAAAAAAAGGCCAGACCTTGTCGTAAAAGGTGACTCAACTTATAGTATCACGGGGATAGAGTCTTTTGAAAGCGAAATTTCTTCTGTTGAAAAAATATTGATAATTGAACTGAAGCGAGGCGGCTTTACGCTGGAAAGAAAAGAGAGGGACCAAGCCCAAGGGTATGTTGAAGATTTATTAAATTTAGGAAGCATTCCCCAAAATGCAAAAGCAACGGCATTTGTCGTAGGAGAAAAAATTGGGAAAGTTACTGGAAGCAAAGTTTGTGAAGACAGAGGAACTATACGTGTGGTAACTTTCTCAAGCCTTGTGGATACTGCAAACAGGAGACTATTTAGGTTAAGAAGCACGTTGAGTGAAAGATATGAAAAATTATCTGGTGTTGATTTGATAGCCAGAGCGGAGCAATTAACACTAATAAAGTAATCGACCCACATATTCAAGAAAGGATTATGTCTATGATAAAGCGAATGTATGTGGACAACTTTCGTTGCCTGACTAACTTTGAATTCAAAGTAGGAGAAGACAAGAATGCTCTTTTCCTTGGCGAAAACGGAGCTGGTAAATCAAGCCTTCTGAAAATCCTATCTATTCTCAAAAAAATAGCCCGTGGAAACAACGGATTGGCGGATAAGGACAAGCTTACCAAACAAGATTATGGTTTTGCCGGGACGAAAAAGCCAATAGTATTTGAAATTGATATCGAAATATCACAACGTCTTTTTACCTATGGTATTTGGATTGATTATCCTGAAACATTTTTCAAACCTCGCATAAAAAAAGAACAATTATTTGTAGATGGCAAAGCATGTTTTACCCGTAACTTGGCAGATATTTCCGTCGGAAAGGCGGTGTTCTCTCTTGATTGGCATATTGCGGCACTGCCGATCATTCAGGCACATCCAAGTGATCCTGTGAACATATTTAGAGATTGGTTAAAAAACATGTTACTTATGGCTCCTGTCCCTGCACAAATAAAGGGAGAAACTGATGACAACGATGATGTCGCATTGGATTTTTGTGCATCAAATTTTGTTTCATGGCTGTCTAGTATTCTCGGCCAATATCCGCACCTCTATGGTAACATCGCTCAGTATATTAAAGAATTCTTGCCTGATTTTGGTCACTTTATTTTCTTTGATGTCGGGAAAGATTCTCGAGAACTAAAACTTATTTTTGAAAAGAACGGTGGAGATTTTTCTATCCCCTTTGAGAAATTGTCCGACGGAGAAAAATTACTTTTCCTGTCGGGCGCAGTTTTTGCAATTGCTCAAAGCCGCAAAAATGTATTTTGCTTTTGGGACGAACCCAACAACTATATTTCCGTTTCATTGCTTGACGGTTTTATACGAAAAATGCTTAATTGCTTTAAACAAAACGATGGTCAACTGTGGGTCGTTTCTCACAACATAGAAATAATCTCTGGATTTAATGATGACAACTCATGGATTTTCCATCGAAACGGGCACACCGACGCGACCCTGCCATTGCAGACAATTGCAGAATTTCGGAAAACAAAAAATTTCACGGGGAGCCTTGCCACAGCCCTACTAACGGGAGACATTTACGATGCCGAATAGACACAAATGGCATATTGTTGTGGTTCCAGAAGACGATGCGACTCGACAATTGGGAAATGGATTGAGCAACGCATTTCCCGCCATCGCAACCCGGATTAAATTCCTTCGAGAGGCAGGAGGATGGACGGATGCCGTTGCAACAATAAAAGATCTTGAATTGGATAAATATCCGAACCGCCGAGTTTTGCTGATAATTGATCTTGATCAAGATGATACTAGGCTTAAATTCATAAGATCGCAACCTGAAATTTCTAAATTCAATAATAGGATTTTCATACTCGGATCCTTCATAGCCGCAGAGTATGCGCCGCCGGAGAACTTTCCCGTGACCGAACCCGACAAACCCCGGATCGTCGACAGAAACAGGGTCAGGGCCGCCCTGCCCCCGCACTGTATGCCCGCCATCGCCGATTTCGCAACCGGTCCGGAAATCCTGGAAAGCGGGAGAAGTCATGAAAATATTTAGTTCCGATTTCATGAGGAAACTCTTTTCCGCTTCCGGGGACGAAAAAAACGCCCTGCTCATCGACCGTTCGCATATGCAGAAAAGGGCGCAGGGCAGCCGCTGTCATTTTCTCTTCGTCCTGCTTTACGGACTTGCCGTCGCATCCGCGCTGTGGCAGCACGGTTCGCCGCTTTTCACGCTGGGAGCGCTCCTGCTGCTGATCCCTGCGGCGGTCTTCGTGTACGTGCCCTACCGCGTCACCGACATTCTGCTGCGGCGGCTGTTTTCCGGTCTGGTCTTCATCGGCAGCTGTATCTGGATGGTGTACCGCCTGAGCCGGGGAATGGCGCCCGATCTCGTCTTCATCGAAGGGCTTATCCTGTGCGGCTTTTCGTTTTTCGTCAACTGCACGCAAAAGGACTACGCCTACATATTTCTCATCAGTCTGCTGCTGATCACGTATGCGGGACTCGTTCCGCGCAGACTTCTGCTTTATCTCATTCCCGGCGCGGCGGGGTGTCTGCTGGTCTCCTTTGCCGCGGAGCGCACGCAGGCGTTCTGCGGTGCGCGGAAAAGGGTGCTGCTGGGCCGCCGATCCCCCCTGCGGGATCTCGGGCGCATCTGGCACTTTTATCTGCTGCTGATCCTGTTGGCCGTTCCGCTGTTTCTCGCGGTTTTCATCATGATCCCCATGCAGGAGGTCGGTCAGGAGGGCCTGCTGGAAGTCTCCTTCGCCACCTCGCGCACGTCCGTCATGCCGCCGGATCTCAGGAAATGGCTGTTTCACGACAGAAAATTCATTCCGGGCAAACACGCGGACTTTCTGTTTTCGGGAGACGATCCCGAAGTCCCCGACAACGCAGGAAAAAAGAAGATATCCGCGGATCTGCCCGGCTGGGACGAGGGCAGCGGCCGGGGCGCGCCGCCGGGCAAGGAACTGGTCTTCACCGCCGTCATGCCGGTGAAACTCTATCACCTGGGTACGCTTTACGACGTATACGACGGAAAAAAATGGACGACTTCGCCTGAACTTGTCAAAAGCAAGCTCCTTCCCCGCCGCCGGGGCGGCTTGAACCGGCCATTCATCATCGAAAGCGAATACGCCGTTCAGAAGTGGATATCTCCCCATCTGTACGCCCCGTTCCGTCCTCTCGACCACGTGCCGAAAATGGAAATCGACACCCTGCAGAGGGGGAAATGGTCTCCGGCGAAGCACAGGATCCGGCAAAACTCCTTCAACGCGGTGCTGGAGCTGAAAAAGGACTACCCGCACATGCCCTTCCGCTACACGGTGCGCAGCCGTCTGCTGGTCCCGGTGATCCCGCCTCCCCCCGGAACGAAGCCCCCGTTTCCCCGGATAACCGCTCCTCATATCTACACCTCGGCGGAAGAGTATTTTGCCCGGATCACCGAAAAGGAAAATCTCCGGCGCGAAAAGGAGCGCATCGCCGCGGAGAAACGCGCCGCGGCAAAGAAGGCCGCCGAAGAGAAACGGGCCGCCGCCCGCCGCGCCGCGGAAAAACGGGCGGCGGAGAAACGGGCCGCCGCCAAACGCGCCGCGGCAAAGAAGGCCGCCGAAGAGAAACGGGCCGCCGCCAAACTGAAAAAGAATGTCAGAGGCGTACCGAAAAGCATCGCAAAAAAAACCGCCGCGGCTCACTCCGCGGCGAAGAAGCCTGCCGTAAAAAAGATTCCGGTCAAAAAGGCGGTCGTGCGCAGGCCGGTCAGACCGCCGCGGCCCGTCATCGACCCCGCATGGCGACTGGCTCTGCCGGAATCGCACTTTCTCCAACTGCCGGAGACTCTGTCGCCCCGCATAGCGGAACTGGCGAAGAACATCACCCAAAACGTGCATACGCCCTATGAAAAGGCCGTCGCCCTGCGGGATTTTCTGCGCAACAACTACAAATACAAGCTGTACGCCGAGCCGGTCCCGCAGGGCAAGGAGAGCGTGGAGTATTTTCTCTTCGAACTCAAGGAGGGGCACTGCGAATATTTTGCCGCCGCCCTGACCGTGCTGGCCCGCTGTGCCGGTCTGCCCGCCCGGGTGGCCACGGGATTTTCGCCCGGCAACTACAACGCCCTGACCCGCCGGATCGAGGTTTACGAGTACCACGCCCACGCATGGACCCAGATATTCATCGCCAACACCGGCTGGCTGACCTTCGACGCCGTTCCTCCGGAGGAGATCGTTTCGGAGACGACCCCCGCCGGGATCGGCCGTTTCAGGGATCCCTTCGGCGAAGAGTGGCGCGTCATGCCGCCGGAAATGACCCGAAACACCCTGCAGTATGTTCAGAAAAAACTGCAGGAAGAGGCCGCCCGGCGGGAAGCGGACCGCCTCAGACGCGAGGAATACAGACGGCGGCAGGCGACGCAGTTGCCGCAGACGAAAAAGCCCGTTCAGAACAAAGTTCTGAAAAAAGCTCCCGCCAGGGTCCGGCAGGTCAAACCGACCGGATCGCAGGAGCGTATCCGGGAGTTCATCGAAAGATACAGGGAAAAGATCAGGGAAAGGCTCCTTCGTCTGCCGGCCGTGCCGGAAGCGCGCAATGTTGTTCTCGTCTGTTTTGCCGCCGGGGTCGTCATCATTCTGTTCGGCCGCCGAACGCTCAAGCTGCTGAAGCATCTCTACTGCCGCAGCCGTTCGAAAAAACTGCTGGCCCGCGCCCGGCTCATCCGGGAAGACGATCCCGCGCAAAGCGTTCTCTGTCTCTACCGGGCGGTGCGGCTGCTGCTAATCCTTGCCGGAATGGAACGCAAAAAGAACACGGAACTTCTGGCCTACGCCGGTGAAGTGTGCAAAGATCATTCCGCGCTTCTGCGGAAAAACCGCCCCGCAGTTCCTCAGGAGTTACTCGCGGAAAAAAGTCTGCGTATGGAACAAAATCTGAAACTCGTCTTCGGTCTCTTTTACGCGCTCGAATACGGCAGTTGTCCCTGTTCCGCCGCCGACGCCGCAAAATGCGCTCAAGCCGCGGAAGAGATCCGCGCTTCCTTGAAGGAACTGCTTCCCGATTCCCTGCTGCCCGCCTGAACGCCGGGCCGCGGCCGAAACGTCGGCTTCGGGATGTCGCGGCGGCTGCTCACTGTGTTCGCGACTCGCCTTGATCGAAAAGGCGTCCGCCCCACGCCTATCCGGCCTATCCGGCCTATTGCCCGATATGGCTGCACGGCGGGCCGAAACGCCGGGCCGCGCCGAAAAACGAAACGGAGGGGGGAAAAGAGGGTATGAGCTATGAGAGAAGAGATGTCGGAGCTGTTTGCCCGCCATAACCTTGGCGAAGGCGGATCGGACGGTCCGGCGGCAAATAAAACCTCGGCGGCATAATCGTCACCATACGGGTTGCGACTGAGTAACAGTACAAGAAGGGGGTCGGGGGGAAGAAAATCGCGTGAGCGACTTTTCGTCCCCCCCGCGGCAAGCCGTTGCAAAATATGTGCCATCTCTTTCCGCAGAAAAGCGGGAAGAGATGGCATTTATTTTGCAACACGCATTTCGAGCCGGAAGCCCGCGTGCTTCCGGCCC
>Ga0079305_1003658_pt1 | contig 10036 bp, 7 predicted proteins | sample LMS_cellobiose_e_FD_79183 | JGI IMG/M metagenome (GOLD analysis project Ga0079305, IMG submission 79183) | Rumen-fistulated moose microbial communities from Alaska, USA - LMS_cellobiose_enrichment | ecosystem: Host-associated > Mammals > Digestive system > Stomach > Rumen fluid ...
CGATGAATCCGGGTGTTGGACGCTCTGATTTTGGAAGTATTTCAACCATGCGTGGACGGGAATTTGGTCCTGCCATGGGGATGAACGGCGGCGGAAAAATTGGTGGTGGTCCCGGAATGGCCGGACCTGGTGGTGGACGCCCGGGCGGAGGTCCCGGCAGACGCTGATAAAAGGTCTGATTTCATATTCCCGGATAAGATAATTTCCTGGTTACGCTTGGTTTTTCCCGCTTTTTATTGATACCTTGTTGCTTACAGGCTTGCGATCCCTTGGGAGATGAGGTGATTGAGCGGAAATATTGCGAAGGAAAAATAAAAAGCGATTCTTTCAATTTTCAGAAAAATTTCCGTGTTGTGAATCCGGAGTTTTCCGGATAACGTGATATTTCAGTGGAAGGGGATTTGAACAGGCTGCCGGAAAACATCGGGCAGTCCGGGATAATTAACGTCATTCAGTCATCCCGTATAAAACGGGGTAAAATTTTCAGTGAGTTCCTGAAAAAATTGGTTCTCTAAAAATTTTACCCTGATTGATGATCATTCTGTTTCTCTGTTCCGGCTTTTTACTGTTCTTCTTCCTGTTGATCCTTTTTTTTATTCTGATTACTTTCAAAAATCCAGTTCGCGTTTCTTTTGAGACGTTCCAGCCCGACACGGTGGATGATCGTTGACGAAAAACGTTGCTGGAACATTTCTTCCGTCATTTGCTGCACCTCGGCGAGGGGAATTGTTATGGGCGGATAGTTTTCCCGTTTGTTTTGAGGACAAACCTGCTGGCAAAGATCGCAGCCGATCAGATGTTTGCCTATCGTTTCGCTGATTGACGGCGGCAGGAAATCCTCCTTATATTCAATAGTCCAGTAATTCAGACAACGGCGCGCTTCCAGTGTGCCGTAAGGTTTTTCGTGAATTGCTCCTGTCGGACAAACCTCAATACAGCGGCGGCAGTAACGACAGCATTCCGCCTGTGGTAAAACAGCCGGGATTTCATTTGAAACGGGATTGATTTGATCCGAAGAAACCGGTGTGATCGAAACAGAATCGGATTTTGTGTCAGACACTGTTTTTATCTGGGAATGTGTCGGGACTGAAGATAATCCGGATTGAGATGTCAAACGGGGATTCAACGGTAATTTCTTTTCATCCTGCGGAACAGACAGCGGGAATGGCTGGGGAATTTCGTCCTCGGAAGCCAGCAGTGAAACAGGAATCGAGAGAAGGAGCGTTCCAAGAAAAACCCGGCTTCCCCAAACCGGATGAATGAGAAGTGAGTGGCGGCCGATTGTCCCCAGTCCGGCGCGGACGGCCCACTCTTTTTCCAGAATCGGCGCCGTATCGACGACCCCGCGTCCGTGAAACGAGGTGATTCGTTCTTTAATGAATGAGCCGATTTTCCGAAGTTTATTTCGAAAATTCTGATGATAATCAATCAGTCCCGCGTAATGAATGATCTGTCCGGTGGTTCCCTGAATCTTTATGGAATCCTGATTTAAGAAATCCGCTTTCTTCGGAATCAGGTTGTCAGGATTGGGAGCCGGATTATCGGTTCCATCCTCATTTGAGGACAGTAGTGGGGGCCGTGGAAACGACATCTGCGGCCGGCTTATGTTTCCCCTTTCCCCGGATTCTTTTTCCAGACGTTTCTGGGATAAAACAACAATAAGCATCGACTGTACATCCGATAAGACAGAACTCGGGTTTTTGCGTAATTCCGCGTTGTCCAGATAATTCATTGTCCCATGATAGCCGTGATGTATCCATTTGGCGTATCGGGAAATGGTCAGCGCGTCGCCGGCAGGGACAACGGCCATATCATCAACTTCAAATTCCGCTTTTCTCCGTCGCAGTTCCCGTAAAAGAGATTCCATCGTTTATTTCCTGTCTCTTCTTCTTTTTGTGGGACGCGCTCCACTCTCTGGTAATTTTTTCAAAGACTTCAGGTGTTTCATATCTTACAACCCCTCCTGTATCGGGAAGCGGACCGATGAGTCCGCGAAACACAGGTTGTCCCCGTAAACGTAAATCAATACTGCAATCGTCGACACCTGTTTTTTCGTGACGAAGTAGCAGTTCTTTTTCCCGGGCATAATCCCGAATCCGAAGTTTGCCGTTGGTACCGCGGGTTATTACACGATATGTCATCCGGATGATTCCTCCTGTGAAAACCGTTAATCCTGTTATCCTGAATAAAAAGACCTGAGCCCATTAACCGCCGGAAAGCGGAAACAAAACGGATCAGAAATTTTCGATCCCGGTAATAATATATAACAATGTTGTTCGTCGGGGAGAAATCGGTAATTTTTATGGAATAATCCTCGGATTCTTTCGATAAACAATAGAACGGATAAAAATATAATAATGCGATTCGGCGGTATTATTTACATGATTCCATGACGTCCGGATGTTGGGAATACGGGAGGCCAGGTATCCGGAAACCGGGTGCCGCCGGGAAGTTGGTTGATCACCGGACAATAACCTGTTTCGTGTCCCTGTAATTCATAAAATTCATGATAACGTCCGGAACAGGGAGTTAATCGCCCTGGCCATGGCGTCAGGATAAATGGCGGCGTCAAGCACATGAAACAGGAAACGGTTGGTCGACTGGTCAGTTAGCTGCCATTGTACCCGGCCATCGTCGCCGCACTGCGCGGTGATCGGCTCCATTCGAAACAGCTCGTCCTTTTTCTCGATTTCTACCAGCGGTACAATTTCCCCCTGTTTTGTGACCGTTAATTGAGCCATAAGAAACAGACTCGCGGTCGACCACATTCCGCGATTCTGAGTGTTGATTTCCGACCAGAACGCTTCATCGGGCCGTCCTTCCAGAAAACGGAGGTATTTCATTTCCCCGCTTTTTTTGAACATGTATTCAAAATACATTCGCAACGGATCGGAAATCCCCCGGAAAGCCTTTTCATGCGGGAGCCAGTAGAAAGACCCCCATTCGGAAGATTGCCGCTTTTCGATGTAATGCCAACAGGGAAACCAGTAAAGCGGACAGGGAAGATCAAACATACCCGCGTAAGCCTGCGGGTTAAGCCGGGTGTTATATTCTTGTTTGTCCGGTTCCTCTGTTCCGGAACCGGCGTTCAGCCAGACCCCGGCGCATTTTTCCCGAAACAGTTCCGGTTCCCGGTTGGCGGCAAGGACAATGTCGCTGGAAGAACCGACACAGACAATGGCAACGTTGCCTTTTGCCTTACGTAACGTTGAAATCATCGTGTCAACGGACTGGCAGTCACAGTGATCAAGCTCCGGCAAAGTATCGTTTCGTTTTTTGAGTAATACACTGGAGCCAATACAAGTTGGAACGCCAAGCCCGCAAAGCCGGTTCATTTGAGCGACAGGAATGATTCCGGGATCCCCTGAACGATGAGGGGGCGGGTAATCCAACATGATTTCCAGAAGATCAAAATAGCCTTGTTTTGCCAGTAAATAAACCGTCGCCAGGTCAAAATGATCGTCAGGGTCACCATGGGGATGAAACAGATCGGTTTCATATAAAACCTGAAGGTTTTCCGTTTTTTCGCCGGGCTGGGAGCTGGTGTTTGGTCCTGGCTGAGCGTAAACGGGAAGTTGACCTGCGGCCAGCGTTATTCCAAGCCCCTGAATACTCCGTTTTAAAAAATGACGTCGATCCGTGTTGTTTTTACTCATATTTCATCCCTTTGTTTTTTCAATCAGTTGTACCGCGTCAATCGTTTTTTGATTCTGCGGTTACAGGCTCCAGATTCCCAGTTTTTTCGATTGGGCGTATTGTTCCGCTTTCCGGAACCGGTCCTTTATTTCCTGAGAATAGCGATATTGAGTATTCGCTCTGGCCAGACCGCGCATAATCAACTCTTCGTTGAGCATGTTGGTGCCGTGGTCACCGAGATACACCAGCGCAAGCCGTCGTCCGTATTTATCCCGTTTGTCGCCGTCCGATTGTAACGTGACGATGTTATCAAATTCCGCGATTCGTTTTTTTGTGTACGCGGACGCTTCCGGACCAAACGGTTCGACGGGCGAATTGGGACGGACGGTTTCCGGAGTATTGCTTCCAACAAATCGAACGCGCTCTTCGGTTCCGTCCGACGTGATCACGATCAACGTGTCCCCGTCGACACAGCGTTTGACCCGACAAACTTCCAAATCCGGGACATCCCGGTCTTTCGTTTGTGCGGCGGATGAGTTTTGATCCTCTGTCGCAACGCCCGACGGTTGGTCCGGGGAATTCTTTAACGGTTCCTTCATCTGCAAAAAGCCGACCAGGAGCGCAATCAGAATAAGTAAAAGAATAAAGCCGGAGCTGTTCCTGTTTTTTTTAAATCCTTTTTTCGTCAATTCCTTTAAAACCATATTGACCAACGGAATGTTAAGCTGTTTTTTTGCCATTTAACGTCAAATCCTTTTGCTGTTCTTTTAACGGAATCAGTTTATCTGAAATTTTTATTTGAAATCCAACGAAAAAACCGGCTGATTACGTCGGAAAATCGCGGATCGTTTTTTAATTCGGCCGTTGTTTTGGTACATCGTATGATGTACGGAATAACGAGCTCTCACCTACACCCGGGATACCTGAAAACACCCTCAAAAAAGGTTTGAGAAACCGGTATACATCCTGACAACGGCATGAACAGTAAATATTATATAATTTAGACGATAATTTATACGGAATCAATATCAGTTTAACCGTCTTTGCTGTTTTGGCATAATGCCGGTACCCGGGTTCTTTATGAGGGAGATCAATCAGGTTTGTTTTTCAACTTTTGTAAATTCAGAAAACCTCCTGATTTTGAGGAGGCCCGGGCATATCCGGAGAACTTTATTTTTCGGGTAATTATCGGAAATGTCCCGATACCCCGTTTCGGTGGTCCGCCGCATAAAATCCCTGTTCCCGGACCGCTTTCCTGCTGGCGGGAACTGTCATTCCAATAAGCCCCCAAAGTCAAAGGATCATTACGGAAAACAGGCAAGTGCCACCGACAGACCGCTTTGAATCGAATTCCTGTTTGAACTATTCCTGTTTCCGTTGACGGTTTACCGGTTACGGATAGCGTCCGTCAGGATTTCCGTTATTTTTATGACGGTTGTCTCCTGCATGTCCGGATAGAGCGGCAAACATAAAATCCGACTCGCGACGCTTTTTGCGACAGATAAATCACCGACGACTCCGGCGTTCCGGAAAGCCGGTATTTCGCTCAAAAGAGGCCAAAAATACCGACGCGGAAAAATTTGCTGATCGTTCAGTATCCTGACGGCCTCAAGGAGCCGTTCTTCGTCAGAAAACAGTATCGGGAAATAGCTGTAATTGTATTCGTCCGGATTTATTTTCTGAAAGGTTAATGTTTTGTGAGCCAAAAGTTGTTTCAAATACAGTTCATGGAAATATTTCCGTTTCTCTAATATGATATCGAGATACCTGAGATTGATCAGCCCGATCGCGGCGGAAACCTCCGTCATTTTGGCGTTTGTTCCAATGTCGGTCAGATTCTTGTCGACGTCATAACCGAAAAAACGAAGCTGACGCAATTTTTTTCGAGTTTCTTCATTTGTCGAAAAACAGGCTCCCCCTTCAACGGTATGGAAAAGTTTCGTCGCGTGAAAACTCGTTGTGGAACAATCGCCCCAATCAAATATCGAACGTCCTGACGCTTGAACGAAGTTTGCGTGAGCGGCGTCATAAATCAATTTTAAACCGTGTTTATCGGCGATTTCCTGTAGACGGACCACATCGCAGGGACAACTGAAAACATGAACCGCCAAAATCGCCTCCGTTTGAGAGGTAATGGCATGTCCGACCTGTTCCGGATCGATATTCCAGGTTTGCGGGTCAATATCGACGAAAACAGGCTTCGCTCCGACACGACGAATTGCCGTTGAGGTTGCCGGAAAAGTAAATGGCGTCGTAATCACTTCACCATGAATATCAAACGCCTGAAGCGCCAGTTCAATCGCAATGGTTCCGTTCAAAACGGCAATTGTTTCCGCAACCCGGTTTCGTTGGGCTATTTTCTGCTCCAGTTCCAGGAGCAAGGGCCCGTTATTGGTCAGATAAACCCGTTCCCAGATTCCTTTCAACAGTTCCGTTACCTCTTCGAGAGGCGGAAGAAATGACTGTGTGACATTAACTGGTTTTGTCACGGGCGATTCCTCCTCTTTCATAACCGTTCATCCTCTATCCGATCGCGAATGTATTGATAATACGCTCCTTTATAATCTTTAATTCGTTCCAGAACGAATTCCGGGGTGACAAACCGTTTAAGCATGGCGATTTCTTCCAGACAGGCAACTTTAAGTCCCTGACGTTTTTCAATGACTTCGATAAAGGTTGACGCTTCGGACAGGGATTCCGGAGTCCCGGTGTCAAGCCAGGCGACCCCCCGTCCAAAAAGCCCGCAACGCAAAAGCCCCTTTTCAAGATAGAACTGATTGAGCGTCGTAATTTCCAGCTCGCCCCGCGTCGATGGTTCGACCTGACGGGCATAACGGCAAACATTTCCATCGTAAAAGTAGAGACCGACCACCGCGTAATGTGACTTGGGGTGTTCGGGTTTTTCTTCCAGACTGAGAATCCGTCGCTGCTCATCAAGCTCGACAACGCCAAAACGATCCGGGTCAGCGACACGGTATCCGAAAATCAGCGCGCCCTCCTTTTTGACGATCATTTTTGCGTCGTGAAGAATAGGGGTCAGACCGGTGCCGTAAAAAATATTATCACCTAAAACAAGGCATGCGGAAGAACCTGCCAGAAATTCCTCTCCGATTAAAAAAGCCTGAGCCAATCCTTCCGGCCGGGGTTGCTCCGCGTATTGAAGAGTAAGCCCCCATTGACTGCCATCCCCTAAAAGCTGTTTGAATAACGGGAGATCATGGGGCGTCGCGATCAGAAGAATTTCCCGAATTTCAGCAAGCATGAGAACACTCAACGGATAGTAGATCATTGGCTTGTCATAAATCGGGAGAAGCTGTTTACTGATCGCCAATGTCATGGGATGAAGACGTGTCCCGCTTCCACCTGCCAAAATAATCCCCTTCATTGATACTCTCCTTGATAATCCGTCAGAAACCAACTTGTCGAAAAAACATAAAACATATTATACCGCCGGATATGGCGTGATGACAGTGTTGATCCGGAAAACATTTTACAACACTTTCGCCCGTTTTGTAAATTCTGATTTCCTCTATTTCAACAGGCGGCGCATCCGGAGTGATTGATGGTTGCGGCAGTTGTCGTGTAACTGATGTTGCTGTTGGCCCCCATTCCGCTTTTTTGATGGTCGGTCGGTATCAACCGATTTTTCCCAGACGTTCCCCCGTGTATTTTTTTTCGCGGATGGGACGCCACCACCATTCGTTTTGAAGATACCACTGTACCGTTTTACGAATTCCCGACTCAAAATTTTCTTCCGCGTACCAGCCGAGTTCCTTTTCCAGTTTGGTTGCGTCAATGGCGTAACGGAGATCATGCCCCGGTCGATCGGTAACAAAGGTAATAAGATTGGAATAGGGGCCTTCCGGCCAGGGACGCTGTTCATCAAGAATGGAACAGATCGTTCTGACAACATCAATGTTTCTCCGTTCGTTATGTCCTCCGATATTATAGGATTCTCCCGGTTTCCCATGAAGTAAAACGGTGACAAGCGCCCGGACATGATCTTCCACATAGAGCCAGTCGCGGACATTTTCGCCCCTGCCGTAAACAGGAATCGGAGCATGATCAATCGCGTTTATAATGGTAAGCGGAATCAGCTTTTCAGGAAAATGATAGGGGCCGTAATTGTTTGAACAGTTTGTGATCAGAACCGGCAAACGATAGGTACGAAACCAGGCCTTTACGAGATGATCGCTGGCCGCTTTACTCGCGGAATAAGGGCTCCGGGGATCATACGGTGTTGTTTCGGTAAACATTCCGTTGCTGTCAGTCGCTCCGTAAACTTCATCTGTTGAAACGTGATGAAACCGGAATTTTTCCTGTGAATCAGAATCAAGTGTTTGCCAGAATTCCCGCGCTGATTCGAGTAGATTGTATGTTCCGACAATATTCGTCTGAATGAATTCACCGGGATCGTCAATACTCCGATCGACATGGGTCTGGGCTGCAAGGTGAATAATCGCTTCCGGCCGGAATTGCTCAAACGCCTGCCGTATTTCAGCCCGATTTTCAATATCCACCTGTAAAAACGTATAATTCGGGCTGAATTCAATTTCTTTAAGCGATGACAGATTGCCCGCGTAGGTCAGTTTATCGATATTAAGGACAGTCCAGTCGTGATACCAGATAAGATGCCGAATAACCGCGGAGCCGATAAACCCCGCCCCGCCTGTGACAATAACACGTTTCATGATTTCAGATATTTTCCCTTCCCTGATGATGATTTGATGTTCAAAAATAGAATAGTCCGGATTTTCTCTTTGAACTGACTAATATGATAGCATACAGTTTTCCGGTTTGTAAGATGCCGGTACCATTTTTGATGAAAACGTGATAATGACTGTCTTGCAATTAAATGGCGGCTGTTGAATAATATTATAGAATCGGGAGATGTCATAACAGATGAAAACGCCTCCTTGACGCCGGAGGGCGGGGAAAATCATAAATTTACGGTTGATTTTTGAAAAAGGGGAATTTGATGAACATGAAGATTAAAAAAACGGTCTCGCTTTTGATTGGTATCGCCATGGTGTTCTGTCTGACAGGAACGGTTTCCGCGGAGGTGAGACTCTGGCCCGTTCCGGTGCAGGAGCCGGTAAGTGAGTATTGGAAGGTAACGGTTAATGGTCAGGAAGCAGGGGTTCTGACAGCTCAGACATGTGATCCACCGTTTGAAAAATACAATTTCGGGGGGGAATACGCTTTTGTATCGATAGATACCAATGAGCCGATACAGTTGAAAATCACGAAAACAGGCGAAGCGGTTGAGCGGTTGACGATCCGGCCTGAATCACTGCGTTTGACCGCGGAAAAATCAGAGGATGGCGCCTGGTGTGTGACCGTTGACCGCCCGTGTCAGTTTTCGGTTGAATATGATGGCCGGAACCATCCGTTATTGATTTTCGTTAATCCACTTGAAACCGATGTTCCGTCGCCCGAGAGCGCGGACACGCTTTTTTTCGGTCCCGGTATTCATTACCCGGATAACGGGAATATTACGCTTGACGACAACAAGACGCTTTATCTGGCTCCCGGAGCGATTGTTCATGGCGGCGTGGTTGTTCACGGTGAAAACATCAGAATATGTGGCCGGGGAATCATTGATTACGGCGACTGGACCTGGGGACAATGGGCCCCGACCGGAAATGTTGTTCAGATGACCCATTCCAAAAACGTCACGCTTGAGGGGGTGATCATTCGCGGGGCGTCCCGCTGGACGGTTGTTCCGAACAACTGCGAGGATGTGACGATTAAAAACATCAAAATCTGTGGCGGCCGGGCGCAGAACGATGACGGAATCAATCCCTGTAATTCCCGACGGGTGACCATTTCCGATTCCTTTATCCGGACGGACGACGACTGTATCGCTTTAAAAGGTCTTGATATACAAAACGGGAATTGTGAGGATATAACCGTTGAACGGATGGTTTTCTGGTGTGATCGTGCCCGAATCGTTTTAATGGGGCATGAAAGCCAGGCTCCTTATATGCGCCGAATTACTTTTCGTGATTGCGATATTATTCATTCGCGGCAACGGAATTTTTTGCTTGAGCCGGGCGAAAATATGTATCTGGATGATGTTCTGCTTGATGATATCCGGTATGAAATCGAGCCTGATCTGGCGATGACTCCGGAGGAAATCGCGGCGGTTGGAAATGATATGAGCCGGTTCCGTTTCGACATTGATCAGCAGTATAAAGAGAACTGGCTTGTTATTGCCCGTCCCGCCGTCAATCAGTATATGAAAGTCCAGGAGCCCGGGTATATTTCCGGTTTAACCGTTCGGAACCTGACGGTTACGGGCCCTGTCGCTTTCTGCGGAATCTGTATTGCCGGCGAGGGTACGGAACATAAGGCGACCAATATCCGGATTGAAAATATCCGGTTATTTGGAGAAAAA
>Ga0079305_1003660_pt1 | contig 10027 bp, 9 predicted proteins | sample LMS_cellobiose_e_FD_79183 | JGI IMG/M metagenome (GOLD analysis project Ga0079305, IMG submission 79183) | Rumen-fistulated moose microbial communities from Alaska, USA - LMS_cellobiose_enrichment | ecosystem: Host-associated > Mammals > Digestive system > Stomach > Rumen fluid ...
ATCGATCACATAATCTGACAATATAATGAGCCGGGCAAAAACGCAAATTGTGTTTTCGCCCGGGACGGGAAGAAGCGATGAAAGGCTTTCGGATTCAGAATCCGGTTGGCGTCTCTGCCGCTGCCTCTGCAAAGGTCTCCTTCAGGGAGGGGTAGAGGGAAAGGTAGGTGCGGTATCCCTTTTCGTACGCATTCCGCACGGACGGATCGGGAATAAGGCTCCCGCTGTATTCGCGGGCAAAGCTGTCTGCAGCCTCATAGACGTCGCGGTATATGCCCGCGCCGATGCCGGCAAGGAGCGCAGCGCCGACGGGCGCCATATCGTGTGCTTTCAGGACATCGATCCGGCAGCCGGTGATGTCCGCCTTGATCTGCGACCAGATCCTGCTCTTTGAACCGCCGCCGAAGGAGGAAAAGCGCCGGATCGGCGTGCCGGTGGTTTCTTCTGCGATCTCTTTGAGCTGCCGTAAGCCGTAGCCGCAGCTTTCCAGCACGGCCCGGTTTAAATTGGCGCGTGTCGTCTCCGGCCGGATGCCGAAGAAAACACCGCGCGCATGCGGATCCCAGACAGGGCTCCGCTCTCCCTGCAGATAAGGCAGGAATACTATGCCGCCGCTGCCCGCCGGGGCGGAGACGGCTTCCTCGTTCATGAGACGGTACGGATCCGCATCCGGAGCTTCTGCAAGGTCGGGGCAAAGGGTGCGAAGGAACCACTCATTTGACAGCCCGGTACCGGACATGGCGCCCTGGTAGATCCAGGTGCCGGGAACGACGTGACACCGGTTGATAAAGCGCCTGTCGAACAGGGGTTGGTCAACGCACACGGTCAACACGTCCGTCGTGCCGGCCGATTCACAGACGTCGCCGGGATGGACGAGGCCGGCCGCGAGACAGGCACAGGGCGTGTCCGCGCCGCCGATGACGACGGGTATATCCGCGGAAAAGCCGAGCGACAAAAGGGCCGGGTGGTTTAACGTGCCGGCCACGGCGAAGGATTCCGCAAGCGGCGGGAGTTTTCCGGGATCGATATCCAGCATTCCGCAGATCTCTTCAGACCATTTCTTATCACCTGCCGTCTCAAAGAGATTCGTGTAGGAGGCATTGGTGTAATCCATGACAAAACGCCCGGTGAGCTTTGCTGCAAGCCAGGTGTTGAGATGTCCGAAGCAGTTCGCATGCCGGTAGATCTCCGGCAGGTGTTCCCGGATCCACAGGATCGAGGAGCCGGAAAAGGCGCCCGCCATGGATCCGTTGGCGGTAATGGAAAAGAGTTTTTCCGCACCGACGCTCTCTGAGATTCGGTCCGCCTCCCGGATGCTCCGTCGATCGGAATAGATGATCGGATCAAGAAGTGCTTCGCCTTCTGCTGAGAGCGGGACGAGTCCGGGACAGAGACACGAAAAACCGATCCCAGCAATTTTTTCCGGCGCAATCCCGCACAGATCGCGAAGCTCTCTCAGCGCCGACAGCAGACTGCTCCACACAAATGCGGCATCGAGCTGCGACTCGTCTGCTGCGTGCGAATAGATCCGGCAGGGCCGGGAGACAGAGGCGACGGCCTCCGACCGCCCGTCCAGGATCGTGAGCTTTATGGAGGTGGTTCCGATATCGATGCCCAGAAGATACGGATCAGCCATGGCGCTTACCTGTTCAGGTCCAGATAATCCGCGTAATTCTTCTCCCGCATAACGCTGGCAAGGAGTTCTTTTGTCTCCTTTACGCTGTATCCTCTGTGGATCAGTCTGCGCAGCGCGATGACGAGCGCGGTCACGTCCTCAAAGTCCCAGACCCAGCGGCCCATGGTCACGCCGCCGACGCCGGCATCCAGCGCCTGCCTGGTCATGGTGAGGTAATAGTCGAGAAGCTCTTCATTGCTCAGCCCCTTCGGTGCGTCGCCGCCCTGGATCACGACACGGAAGCTCGACGGCACGCAGGCGATGACCTTTGCCATGCTCTCCGGATCGCCGGTGTAGGTCGTCTTGACGACGTCCATTCCAAGCTCGCAGGCGCTGCGGACACAGTAGGCGATGTTCTCCCAGGAGGTGCGCTGATCCGTCGGAACGCTTTCTCCCTTCGGATAGATATGCCCGATGAGCGGCATGCCAACCTGGTCACAGTATTCGGAGACCTCGCCGATCCGTTCAAACTGCTCGTCCTGATAGTCGCCGAGCGTCATGCACCCCATGGAGACGGCGTCTGCGCCCATCCGGATGGCGGCATCGACGGAGCCGAATACGGCGTCCCTGGTGGGATAGGTCGGCCCGTAATTGGAGATCTTGTGCAGGATGCTGATCCCCGAACCCACATGGGGCCCCCAGCAGCGCTTCTGGATGCCGCCCGTCATGGTGATGGCATCCGGCCGGCCCGCAGCGATTTTGTCGATCGCACCCTGGATATCGTGGATCCCGGTCATGGGAGCGATCCCGCGGCTGGTTGCGTGATCCACGGTGATGGCCATCATTTTATTGCTGTCCGGATTGACCATTCTTGAAAGTCTTACTGCCTTGCCCATTGCGTACATCGGTTCTGCCATTGCTGTATCCTCCTTATTTGTTTTCGATCACGACCTTGAGACCCGTGCCGGACATGTGTACATCCAGCGCTTTCCGGAATTCCTCCAGCGGAAAGCGATGTGAGACGATCGCATCCAAATCAATTTTCTTTTCCTTCACCATCTCCGCGGCCTGCAGGTAATCGATCCGCTGGTAGGCGGTGGAGCCGGTCACGCGGATTTCATTGTAGTGAATGACGGAGGGATCAATGCTGCTCATCCCGCCTTTCGGGAAACCGGCAAAGAGACAGACAGTCCCGCCGCGTTTTGCCAGAAGGAGCGCCGTATTTACCAGGGCGTTCACACCGATTGCCATGACGACGCGGTCGACTCCCTGCCCTTCGGTCTCCCGCAGGATCACATCGCTCAGGTCCTCGCTTTCGGGATCGATGACGAGGGAGGCGCCGAGTCTTTCCGCGACAGCGCGTTTGGCCGCGTCCGGTTCACTGACATATACTTTTTTTGCGCCGGCGGAAAGCGACAGCTGCAGGTGCATCAGACCGATGGGGCCGGCGCCGATGATGAGGACGGTATCCCCAAAGGTCGTACCGGTGTTTTTCAGGCCCCGGATGCAGCAGGCGAGCGGCTCGATCAGCGCGCCGGCGGCAAAGCTGACATCTGCCGGGAGCTTTACGACGTTGCCGCTCCTGATGCACACGCCCGGAATCCGTATGAACTCTTCGAAACCGCCGTCAAACTCATAGCCGATCGCCTGACGTTCCATACAGGCGTTTTCGTGCCCGGACAGGCATGCGGGGCAGTGTCCGCAGGGAATGACATTCGCGATCGCGACGCGCTCGCCCGCGATAAACCCACGGACCTGTTCGCCGACCTGCACTACTTCTCCGCTGATCTCGTGGCCGACGACGCTGTCGGGGCGGATGCCCTTTGTCTTTGCGCCCGTGAAGATCCGCTTGTCGGTGCCGCAGAGCGCGGCGGCCCGCATCCGGATCACCATATCGTCCGATCCGCAGCCGGGCGAGGGAATCTCGGTGACTTCGTAATTATCCGGATAGTTCTCCGGTCCGTGCAGTATGACAGCTTTCATGTTTTTCTCCTGGTTTCGTATTGTTTCGATTGTTGGAAAATCAAAAGTATCCTCTCGTTGCCAGGGAGTATAGCACGACTGTCGAATACTTTCAATATTTTTCGTTAAATTTCTTTATTTGGGATATTCGAAAACAAACAAATCCTAATCCGTGCTTGCGCATCCGAAAAAGTTGTTGTATGATAGCGAAAACCCATTAAACGATATTAAACGAAAGGGATTGAAATGTATTTAGAGGAACGCAGGAGAAAGATCCTGGAGGAACTGGAAAAAAACGGGACCGTACGCGTGGCGGATATCAGCCGGCAGCTGAACTGTTCGGAGGTGACGATACGGAACGACATACAGGCCATGCACGAGTCCGGGCTCCTGCGGCGGGTACACGGCGGCGCGATCCTGCCTGCGGCGGCGTCGGCGGAGGAGCAGTATCTTCCGGACGATCCGACGCTCCACAGGCACGAGGCGGAAAAGCGTGAGATCGCGGCTGCGGCCTATAAACTCGTGAAGCCGCAGGATATGATCCTGATCGACGATGCGACGACCAGCTACTATCTGGCAATGCAGATCCGGGACAACCCGGAGAAGCCGGTCGCAGTTGTGACGAACTCCCTCCTTGTCGGCGTACTGCTGCACGGGGCAAAGCATGTGGACCTTTACATGGTCGGAGGATCTGTCGGCGGCCGGCATGCCGCGACGTTCGGGGAAGCGGCGGTCCATTTCATATCCGGACTTCACGTGGACAAAGCCTTTATCGGCGTGCACAGCATCAATATGGATGTCGGGTTCACATCGATTGCCGCGCCGCAGATGGAGGTCAAGAAGGCGATCCTGAAATCGACCGATAAGGTATTTGTTCTCGCGGACAGCTCAAAGTTCGAGGGAGGCTACCTGTTTGTCGTGGGTCCCATGACAAGTGCGTACCAGATCATCACAGACAGTAAGGTCAGGCCGGAGTATGTCGAGCGCGCCCGCCGGGAGAACATTCCGCTCGTGATCGCCGACTGATCCGGGAGCCGCGGGGAGGAGCGCGGCGCGGCAAAGCAACCGCAGACAGAGTTTTCGTTTTTCAGAGCTTCGGCCGATGCCGGAGCTCTTTTTGTGTCATTTTTGCCAATAGACGTTCCGGGTTATTATGAAATATTTACGAAAAGCACGGAAAACGAAAAGAAGGGGTTGCAAAACGAAATAATCCGAATATAATTTACGATAAGCGAAAGCAAACAGAACAAATATCAAAAGATAACAAAAGCTAAAACGAAAGATACGCAGAAGGGAAGGAGTGAAAGAATGAAAAAGCACCTGCATGCAGACGTGATCGCCGGCGGCATCATGATCGTATTTGCACTGATCTGGGGCAAGACCGCGCTGGGTTTCCCGGAGATCCCGCGTCGTTTCCCGCTGTTCGTCTCTGTTGCATTCATCTTTCTCGGCGCGATTATCCTGATCGGCGGGATCCGGAAGACGAACTCGAACGATGAGAAAGCGGTTTCTCCGATCAGCTGGACGAAATTTAAATATGTGATCGCGGGCTTTGCGATCATCGCCGGGTATGCGTTCCTGATGGGAACCATTCACTTTTTCCCCGCGACACTGATCTTTGTGCCGGCAATGATGCTTTACCTGCGCATTCGAAATCCGATCCAGATCGTTCTGACAGACCTTGCGCTGAACGGTTTTCTTTACTGGATGTTCATCATCATGCTGAAGATCAAGCTCCCCTGAGTCATAAGCGGTTTTGACATAAGGCGGCACTTATTCGGACGAGATAATCGGACGAGAGAAAAGGAAAGGAAAAGATCATGGCAGCATATTTCGCAGCACTCTTACAGCCGGATGTCCTTCTGGCGCTTCTGCTCGGTACAGTCATCGGCATGGCGATCGGCATCATGCCCGGCATGGGCGCGACCATGGCGATCTCCCTGATGATCCCGGTGACTTACAAAATGGGCCCCGTCGCATCCCTCGTCATGCTGGCTTCCCTCTATACGACGGCAACCTTCGGCGGGAGCTTCACGGCGATTCTTCTTCACACGCCGGGCACAAGCTCCAACGCCGCGACGGCCAGGGACGGCTATGAGCTTACCAAACAGGGCCGCGCGCTCGAGGCGCTCGGCATGACCATCCAGGGCTCTCTTTTCGGCGGCGTCTTCGGCGGTCTCGCGCTCCTGTTTATCGCGCCGCAGCTGGCGAAGCTTGCGCTTCATTTCAGCGGACCGGAATACTTCTTCATTGCGATCTTCGGCCTGACGATCATCGGGAGCCTCTCCGGCGACGAGCCGATCAAGGGCTATGCAACCGGTGTCCTGGGGCTTGCGATCGGTGCGGTCGGCATGGAGCAGAGCACAGGATATCTCCGCTATACCTTCGGGCACCTGCGCCTGATGAACGGATTCACCATGGTGCCCGTGCTGCTCGGACTGTTTACGGTATCGCAGATGCTGGTGCAGCTGGAGCGCATGAATACACCCGGCGCGATTGAAAAGGGCCAGGTCATCGACCCCAACATCACCTTCTCCGGAAAATTCCTGATGGGCCCGGCCGAGTTCCTGAAGAACCTGCCGCTGATGCTGCGGGCCGGCGTTCTGGGCGTCCTGATCGGGATTCTTCCCGGCGCGGGCGGAGACATCGGCTCCTGGGTGGGCTACAACGAGGCGAAGCGCAGCACCAAGGATAAGACAAAATTCGGCCACGGCGAGCCGCTCGGCGTTCTCGGAAGCGAGACGGCAAACAACGCGGTCTGCGGCGGCGCCTATATTCCGCTCCTCACGATGGGCATCCCCGGGTCCGGCGCATCTGCGGTCCTGATGACAGGTCTGATTATGCACGGACTGGTTCCGGGAGCAAGTCTCTTCACCGAGCAGGCGGACCAGACCTATCCGATCATCCTCGGCTATATCGCGGCGAACATTCTGATGGCCGTGATCGGCCTGATCGTCGCAAAGAAGGTGATTATGGTCGCCAGGATCCCCATGAACGCGATCCTTCCGATCGTTATCGTGCTGGCGCTGGTCGGATCCTTCTCCATCAACCGCTCCATGTTCGATGTCGGCGTCACGGTCTGCTTCGGCTTCATCGGTTACTTCATGCGCAAGCTCGGTTTCCCGACGGCGCCCGTAGTGCTGGGGATCATCCTGGGCAAAATGGCGGAGCGGAGTCTTTACTCCTCGATCCAGATGAAAAAAGGCGCGACCCTGATCGAGTTCTTCATGGGCCGCCCGCTCTGCTGGCTGTTCTTCATCCTGACGATCGCCGCGGTCTTCGCCCCGATCCTGATGAACATCCTAAAGAAACGCGTTGTCAATTCCAATTCATAAATACTTTAAAAGAAAATAAAGGAGGACCAAAAATGAAAAAACAGATCATCGCACTTGCAATGGCAGGCCTGGTTGCAGCCGGTGCGCTCGCGGGATGTGCCGCAGCCCCCGCTGCACCCGCAGCAGCTCCCGCACCTGCCGCGTCTGAAGCTCCGGCGGCAGAAGCCCCGGCAGCAGAAGCAGCGGCGGCACCTGCAGCGGAAGCTCCGGCGGAGGATTATAAGCCTCTGGCCGGTGAGACTGTCAATGTTGCAGTATGCTCCGGTGCGGGCGGCTCGACCGACAACGGCCTTCGCCTGATGCTTCCTTATCTGGAGGAGCTCACCGGCGCGACCTTCACCGTGACCAACGAGTCGGGCGGCGGCGGCTTCATCTGCTGGCTGGCACACGCCAATGACGCTCCGGACGGCCTTTCCTGGATCATGGTCAACGACACCATGGACTTCGCGGGACTCAACCCGCAGGCACCGCAGACCCTGAACTCCAGAGATTTCCAGCTTCTGGGCTGCCAGGTGGTCGACATTTCCGCGCTCTCCTGCAGGGCAAACGAGGACCGCTGGACAGACCTGCAGAGCCTGATCGACTATGCAAAGGAAAATGAAGTTACTGTTTCCGTTTCTTCCCTCGGCTCCGAGGACGCGAACGTTATCTACCTGATGAACAACAAGCTCGGCACGAAGTTCAACCTCGTGGTCGCTTCCGAGGGCAGCTCCGGCGCGGTTGCGGACGTTATCGGCGGCCATGTCGATGTCTACTCCAATAACGTTGCCTCCACTGCAAAGAACTTAAGCGACGACGGCCTGCGCGCGATCTGCGTCTTTAACAGCGAGCGCTCCCAGCTGTGGCCCGATGTTCCGACCTTTGAAGAAGTGACCGGTCTCGCGATCTCCTCTCACTCCGCGCGCGGCCTGATGATGCCGAAGGGCGGCGACCAGCAGCTGGTTGACTACATCGTGGACGTTGTCGCACAGGCGACGCAGAATCCGGAGTATGTCAAGCAGATGGCTGACATGTATCTCGAAGTTGTCTATCTGAATCCCGACGAGTTCCAGAGCCTGTTCGACAACAGCAAGGCGGATGTTGAGTCCATCCTGGAGGATATCGGCTGGAAATAATGCGCGGCAATGCGCATCCGGAAGCTGAAAGTCCAGTAATAATGCCGGGCGTGCAGAGGCCCGAAAGGCAGCTGCACGCCCTACCCTTTCCTTTTCATCCCCTTAAGAGGGGGATATCCATGGAGGGCAAACATGAGCGAGAGCAAATTCAGACCGGTAACGGCCATTACCATGGGCGACCCAGCGGGCATCGGACCTGAGATCACGACAGGAACGATGCTGGACCAAGAACTGCACGAAGTCTGCAGGCCCTTTGTGATCGGAAGCATCGCGGTGCTTCAGAGAGCGGCGGACGTGCTGGGAAAAGACGTCAGGTTCCGCCGCATAAACGATCCGGCGGAAGCGAAATACGAATTCGGGACGATCGACGTCCTGGAGACCGGCGACTACGACACGGATTCGATCCGCTGGGGCGAGGTCCAGGAGTTATGTGGCCGAATGGCCTATGATTTCATCAAAAAATCCGTCGAGCTCGGTCTTGCCGGCAAGGTCGACGCAGTCTCCACCGCGCCGATCCACAAGCAGGCGATCAAGCTGATCGGCGTAAAGGAACCGGGCCACACGGAGATCTATCAGCATATGACGAATTCCCGCTATGCGCTGACCATGTTCTCCTGCCACAAGCTGCGTGTCTTTTTCGTAAGCCGACATATGTCGCTGGTAGACGCCTGCCACTATGCGACGAAGGATGTGATCCTGCAGGACGTGATCGACATCGATCATGAGCTGAAAAACGTCGGGATCGAGAATCCGCTGATCGCAGTGGCGGGGCTGAATCCGCACAACGGCGACAACGGCCTGTTCGGCACCGAGGAGATCACCGACATCGCGCCCGCGGTCGAGGCGGCAAAGGAAAAGGGCATCAACTGCGTCGGACCCTGCCCCGCCGATTCCGTTTTCCACATCGGGAAATCCGGGAAATACGATGCGATCCTTTCGCTCTATCATGACCAGGGCCACATTGCCTGCAAGACGCTCGATTTTGAAAAATCCGTCACGCTGACCTTCGGTCTTCCGTTTATCAGAAGCTCGGTGGACCACGGAACGGCATTTGACATCGCGGGCAAGGGGATTGCAGACTGTGTCAGCCTGATAGAATCCACGAAAGTCGTTTCGGAGTACGCCAGCCGGCAGCACGAGAGGAAGAGCGCATGATCATCTACTTTATCCGTCACGGACAGACCGATTACAACTTAAAGAGCCTGATTCAGGGGAACAACGACATTCCGCTGAATGAGACAGGCTTAAAACAGGCGGAGGAGACCAGGGATCTGCTGCTCTCCAAGGGGATCACCTACGAGAGGATCTACTGCAGCCCGCTGGACAGAGCTCTTACGACCTGTGAGATCGTCTCCGGCAAAAAGAGAGATTCTTTCATCATCGACAAGCGGCTGGAGGAGATCAATGTCGGCGACCTTGCGCACACCAGCATGCTGGTGGATGATCCGTACACGATCGATTTCATCAAGCATCCGGACCGTTTCGTTCCGCATCCGGGGGCGGAGAGCTATCAGGACATGATCGACAGAGTGGGAAGCTTTCTGGATGATCTGAAGCGTGAGCAGCCCGCGGAGAAGATCCTGGTGGCCTGCCACCGCGGGCCGATCCAGTCCGTCGTCATGAATCTGGACAAGACCATTCCGCTGAAGGAGTTCCGGAGGATCACCATCCCGAACGCCTCCTGTCTGGAAGTGGAACTGAAGGACGACGTCTACAAGGTCACGAATCTATACAAAAACGACAACAACATCCTGCAGGACGAATCCCTGTTTTTCTAAGGAGCATACTCCGGAAAGAGGCATCATATGAAGATCGCAATCGGCTGTGATCCGAACGCGCAGAGGGAAAAAGAGGCGCTGATCGATTACATTAAGAGCAGAAACTACGGAGAGGTCACGGACTTCGGGAGCGATGACCCCGTTTACGCGCACGTTGCCTGCGCGGTGGGTGAGGCGGTCGCAGCGAAGGAATACGACCGCGGCGTTCTCCTGTGCGGAACG
>Ga0079305_1003662_pt1 | contig 10022 bp, 9 predicted proteins | sample LMS_cellobiose_e_FD_79183 | JGI IMG/M metagenome (GOLD analysis project Ga0079305, IMG submission 79183) | Rumen-fistulated moose microbial communities from Alaska, USA - LMS_cellobiose_enrichment | ecosystem: Host-associated > Mammals > Digestive system > Stomach > Rumen fluid ...
CCCCGGCGTCGGCAACTATACGGTCACCTCGACGCAGGCGAAGGATATGCCTACGGTGCTTTCATCCACACTTATCCTCTCTACCTTCTTCTGCCTTATAATGCTGCTGGTGGATATTTCCTACGGCTTTATCGACCCGCGCATCAAGGCGAGATATACGACCTGAGGAAAGGGGGAGCTGAATAATGGCTAAGGATAAGAAAAGAAAAGTCAAAAAAGGCGGCTTTGCCGAGATAGCCTTCAGATTCTCCCGCAGCAAGACGGCGATGATCGGCTTCGTTCTGCTCGTGCTGATAGTGCTGGTGGCGGTGTTTGCCGACCTCATAGTGCCTTATGACAAGGTGCTGGAGCAGAACAGCAGCAACCTGATGGCGACTCCCTCCAAGGATCACTGGTTCGGCACGGATCCGCTGGGACGCGACCTGTTTGCCCGCGTGGTGCACGGCAGCCGCGTTTCCATCGCGGTCGGTCTGCTGACAACCATCGTGGCGATGGTTGTGGGTGGTCTGTTCGGCATCATCGCCGCCTACTACGGCGGCAGGGTGGATATGTGGATAATGCGTATCGTCGATATCTTCACCTGTATCCCCGGCATACTGCTGTCGATAACCATCGTGGCAACGCTGGGACCGAACTTCATCAACCTGGTGCTGGCGATGGTCGTCACCAGCATACCGGGTACGATACGCTTTATCAGAGGCGTCGTCATGGGCGTCACAGAGAATGATTACGTCGAGGCGGCGAAGTCCTACGGCGCAAATGATATGAGGATAATGCTCAAGTACATCATGCCCAACGCCATGGGCACGATAATCGTCGATACGACGATGACTGTCGCGGGCTGTATTCTCAGCGCGTCGGGACTTTCATACCTCGGACTGGGAATTCAGCCGCCGTCGCCGGAATGGGGCGCCATGCTGTCAGATACCAAGCAGTATCTGCGCACGTCGCCGCATCTGCTGATATTCCCCGGACTTGCCATCATACTGACGGCGTTTTCCATCAACCTCGTGGGCGACGGTCTGCGCGACGCGCTTGACCCGAAGCTGAGAGACTAAGGGAGGAGGAGCGAAATGGCGGATAAATTGCTGGAGATAAAGGATCTGGAGGTCATCTACCAGAGCGATTTTGAAACGGTTCACGCGGTGAACGGCGTCTCCTTCTCCATCGAGAGGGGGCAGACGATGGGCTTGGTGGGCGAGACGGGCGCCGGCAAGACGACGACGTCGCTGGCGATCCTGCGTCTGCTGCCGGACAGAACGGGCAAGGTGCTGGGAGGCAGCATCGAGTTTGACGGACGGTCGCTTTTGGACCTGAAGGAGAGCGAGATGCGCGAGATACGGGGCGAGAAGATCAGCATGATCTTCCAGGACCCGATGACGGCGCTGAACCCGATACTGCGCGTAGGGGATCAGATATATGAGGCGCTTGAGCTGCACAATACGGAGAAAAAGACGACGGAGGAGCTGCACAAGCGCGTGGACGAGATGTTCGAGATGGTGGGGATACCGCCGTATCGAAAGAGGGAATATCCGCACCAGTTTTCGGGCGGAATGAAGCAGAGGGTGATCATTGCGATGGCGCTGGCGTGCGAGCCGGAGCTTTTGATCGCGGACGAGCCGACGACGGCGCTGGACGTGACGATCCAGGCGCAGGTATTGATGATGATGCGCGAGCTGAAGGAGCGGCTGGGGACGGCGATGATCATGATAACGCACGATCTGGGGATCGTGGCGCAGACCTGCGACACGGTGGCGGTGATGTATGCGGGGAGCATCATCGAATACGGGACGCTGGAGGATATCTTCAGCAAGGAGAAGAACCATCATCCGTACACGGAGGGACTGTTCGCGTCGATACCGAACCTTGAGGAGGAGACGGACAGGCTGCACCCGATCGAGGGACTGATGCCGGATCCGACGAACCTGCCGACGGGGTGCCGGTTCTCGCCGCGGTGTCCGAAGTGCATGGAGATATGCAAGACGACGCCGCCGCCGGAGTGGGAGGAGAACGGACACCGGATCGCCTGCCACCTGTTTAAGAAGGAGGTGCAGTGATGAATGAGGGAAAGGGCAGAGCCCTTATCGAGACAAGGGAGCTGAAGAAGTTCTTTTACACGCCTCAGGGAACGCTGCACGCGGTGGACGGAGTAAATATCCGGATAGACAAGGGATGCACCTTGGGAGTGGTTGGCGAGTCCGGGTGCGGGAAGAGCACGCTGGGACGCGCGATACTGCGGCTGCACGAGCCGACGAGCGGAGAGATATATTTCGACGGGGACGACCTGATGAAATATGACAAGAAGAAGCTGAGAGAAGCGCGCAAGGAGATGCAGATGATCTTCCAGGACCCGTATTCAAGCATCAACCCGCGCATGTCGGTATATGAGCTGATCGCGGAGCCGATCATCATCAACAAGGTATGCCGCGGGAAGGCAGAGATAGGGAAGAAGGTCGCGGAGCTGATGGAGACGGTGGGCTTGGCGGAGAGGCTGACGGGCGCGTACCCGCACGAGCTGGACGGCGGACGGCGGCAGCGTATCGGCGTGGCGCGTGCGCTGTCGCTTGATCCGAAGTTCATCGTGTGCGACGAGCCTGTATCGGCGCTGGACGTGTCGATCCAGGCGCAGATACTGAACCTGCTGATGGACCTTCAGGACAGCATGCATCTGACGTACATGTTCATCACGCATGACCTGAGCGTGGTAAAGCATATCTCGGACGAGATAGCGGTGATGTACTTGGGGATGTGCGTGGAGCGCGCGCCGACGAACGAGCTGTTCAGGAACCCGACGCATCCGTACACGAAGGCGCTGTTGAGCGCGATCCCGATCCCGAGCCTTGAGATGAGGCATAAGGAGATACAGGTGATCAAGGGCGAGATAACTAGCCCGATCAATCCGAAGCCGGGGTGCCGGTTTGCACCGCGCTGCCCGCTGGCGACGGACGAGTGCGTGGGGCACGACATCGAGTTCCGCGAGATATCCCCCGGTCACTTCGTTTCCTGTATCCACGCGGATAAATAATAAGAAAAGCCGGTCTTCCCCTGCGGGGAGACCGGCTTTTGCAACAAAGCCATAATCCGCGGGCAGGGCTGCGGCACGCACGGAAAATCGCCTGCCTGCTGCGGTTTTCCGACGGGCTTCGCCTGTGCCTGCACAAAAAAGGCGCTGTCTCAAAACAGCTTTGCTGAGATGAGGCGGCGCCTTTTGATATCGTTAATTCAGTCGCGGTAGCCGTAGACTATCGGCTTTACGCTTTCGTCCAGCGGCAATATCTGCTTGCCCTGCGCGGTCAGCGAATCTATCATGCCGGGCAGCGCCGCCACGGTGGCGGTCTTGTCCTCGCCGTCGTGCAGCAGCACGACGCAGCGGCTGCGCTTTTCGGACTGAGAAATGACGTTGGAGGCGACCGCCTGCGCGGTCTTGGCGCCGGCGGCGTCCTCGCCGGACACATTCCAGTCGTAATAGAGGAAGCCGCGCCGCAGCATCTCGGAGATAAGCTCCTTGTAAATGCTCTTGTTATAGGTATTTATGCTTCCGCCGGGGAAGCGGAACAGCGTCGGATGCACGCCGGCGATCTCGTAAATCAGCTCGTATTCCTGATTGAAATCGTCCAAAAACGCCTCCACGGAGGAATATATGACATTGTATTTGTGCGTCATGCTGTGCATGGCGACGGTGTGTCCTTCATCAACGATGCGCTGGAGCATCTTTTTGCCGAAATCGCTCTTGAGATTGGTGCCGACAACGAAGAAGGTCGCCTTCACGCCCTTCTGTGCGAGGATATCCAGCACCTCCGACGTGCGCTCGGTCGGACCGTCGTCAAAGGTGAGGTAGGCGACGTTGTCCTGATCGTTCCAGCCGGCGGAAAAGTCTGTCTCGGCGTAAAAATCCGGATAAAGCTCCTGATATTCCGGATGCTCCATTCCCTCGGTGGGGTTGCTGACCGGCACGCCGGGCGCGTCCTCGCCGCCCTCGGGCGTGTGCTCCTCGCCGCCGGAGCCTGCCTCGTCCGGATCGCCCTGCCCGCCGTCGTTTTCCGGGTCGCCCTGCGCCTGTGCCTCCGTCTCCTGAAGCCTCTGCGCGGTTTCCGCAAGCTGCGAGGACAGCTCGGCGACGCGCAGCCGCAGCTCGCCAGACTCCTTCCGCAGCTTGGAGGAGTCAACGCCGTATTTTACGGCGCAGAGCATGGAGATGACCAGCGCGGCTGCAATGCAGAGGAGCAGCAGCGGTCTGTGATTTTTTTTGCGGTGCGGCATGATCTTTCAGTCCTTTGTTTTTTCAGTGACAGGCGCGCAAAACAAAATCTGCCGGGGAAAAGTGATTTTTTGTCGCATTTTGTGCAGCTTATCCGATAATCATGATATCACATGTACACGATTTGTCAAAGGAAAAAATTCTTAAAAAAGTCAGCTTTGACACATTCCGTGCAAGACGGTATAATGATATGGACATAAAAGAGTGCAAACGGAGGAAAAAAGATGAAAATAATGGCAATAGACCTCGGCGACGTGCGGACGGGCGTCGCCGTGTCCGATCTCAGCGGCTTTTTGGCGGGGCGCAGCGTCACGGTGACGGAGCGCCGCCGCGACAGGCTGCTGGAGCGGCTGGCGGAGATCATTTCCGAGGAAAAGCCGGCGCGGATCGTCGTGGGGCTGCCGCTCAATATGGACGGCAGCGAGGGCGCGCGCGCGGCGCTCTGCCGCGAGTTTGCGGAAAGCCTGCGGGAAAAGAGCGGTCTGCCGGTGGACATGTGGGACGAGCGCCGCAGCTCGGTCACTGCCGGACACATACTCAGCGACATGGGGAAAAAGCGCGGAAAGCAGCGCGCCCGGGTGGACGCCGTCGCCGCCTCGGTGATCCTGCAGGGCTATCTCGACCGCATGAATATGGAGAAGAAATAAAAAAGCGCCGCCGTTAATCTAAACGGCGGCGCTTTTATCCACAAAGCCTCTGCTCGGCGGATGTTATTTCTTGACCGTCCAGATCCAGCCCATCGCCTTCTCCTGCGAGGTCTCGACTTTGCCGACGGCTTGCTCGTCGGTCAGCACTGCGTCCAGCGTGACCTCCGCCTCATGCACCTCCAGCAGCCCGTCAAAGGCATCCGCCCGCGGCGCTATCACCGTGCCGTCCATCATTTCGGCATGCTCGCGCCGCGCCCGCTCCTCGCCGACGTAGGCGGCGACGACGCCGATCCATTCCTCGTTGCCGATCTTCTCGCCCTTGCGCTGGCGGCGCAGCACCGTGCGGCAGAGATCGTCGAGGCACTCGCGCCCGCCGGTCGCCTCGCGCACCTCCGCGTCCACGTTTGCGAGATAGATAAAGCCGCGTCCGTAGGGCAGCCGCTGGGTGCGGCGGTCGGTCCAAAATAGCTTTGCCGCCTCCATCGCGGGCATATCGCGGGTGGGATTGCGGTAGAGATAGTCGGCGTTGAGCTGCACCTCGCGGCACAGCTCGTCGATGCTCGTCATGCCGAGGCGGTAGGGCAGCATGGAGCAGTAAAACTGCGCCGTGCCCTCCGCATACCAGTTGCCGGAGCCGTATGGCTCGTCCTCGATATGCGGCCAGTTGTGCACCATTTCGTGCGCGAACAGGTGGATAAGGCTCTTGCCGGAGGGCGCATCGTTCCCGTCGTTGCTGTAACCGAGCATATAGGAGCGAAAGGCAGCCGTGCCGCCGCCGCTGGGAAAGCCGTTTGCCCGCAGGAATATCTTGTAGGGCAGCCCCTCGTCCTCAAACTTCTCCGCCATGTGCAGGAAAAGGCGGTTGACGTTTTGGGCGGTCTCCTCGATGGGGAAGGGCGTGGAGCCGAACCAGTATATGCCTACATTTTTTTCGCAGAGGCTGTTCATCACGCCGACGGCGTAATAGCTGTAAAGTATATCCTGCACGCTGACCTCGGCGGAAACGTCGCCCTCGCCCAGCGCCCACACGCCGCGCGTGCCCGCCGGCATGTCGGAGAGGTCCCAGCGCAGGCGAAAGCTGCACTTGCCCTCTATCTCCGCCATGGGCAGAAAGACCAGTCCGGAGCCGTTCATGCCGCCCTGCTCGCAGACCAGATCAAAATAGGGCGAGGAGCGATAGCCCTCCGGCTGCACGCGCGGCAGGACGGTGTAGCGCAGCACCAGCTCGCCGCTGATATCGCGTCCCGTCTTGTAATGCAGGCGCTTGATGGGGTTGACGTACTCCTCCTCCGTTTCCACGGGCACGGCGCCCAGCGCGTCGCGTATCTCCATCGGCTGTACCAGCTCGCAAAAGGGGATGACCCGTACAGTCTCCATGTGAAGATAAAACAGGCGCTCGCCCGCTTTTTTTCCGGCCAGCCCGAGGCGCACCTCCACGTCCATGCTGCTTATCGCCCTGCCGCCGGCATGGGGAGTGAGCGAGACGTGATATGCAGGATAGTTATTCATAAAAAAGCCTCCTTTAAATGAAATACAGAATATCTCTCTGAAACATTCATAGTTTTATATATTTTACATTATGTCAACAAAAAATGCAATAGGTTTATGGAATTTTGATGAATTTGACATAGCTCATGCAGCCATATAAAATAAATACCGAGGGGAAAGGAGAAGGATATGGAAGAAAATACTTATTTTGTGTCGGAGCCTGCTGCGGAGGGCGCGCCGGATATGCCGCCGGAGACTGCGCCGGGCTCCTCCGCGGCGCGGGCGAGAAAATGCGTCTCGCGCATCGGGCTGGCGCTTTTTGCCATGATGGCGGCGCAGTACGCGGCGTCATATCTGCTTGAGGCATTTGCGCTGGAGCATTTGCGCGGTCTGCCGGGCTGGGAGGGCTGGCAGCTTTTGCTTATGGGCATCGTGCCGATGTATTTTGTCGGCTTGCCCGTGCTGCTCGCGGTCATGCGCGGTCTGCCCGCAGAGCCGCCGCAGAAACAGCCCGCGCGCGGCTTGGTGCTGCGCACCGTGCCGGTCTGCGCATTTTTGACCTATGCCGGCAGCTTTGCGGGCATTCTTTTGATGACGTGGATAAACTCGCGGCTGCCGAATTCGGTGCCGAACGGCGTAGCCGAAAATATGATGGGGGAATACGGCTGGCAGATGCCGCTGCTGACAGTAGTGGTCGCGCCCGTGATGGAGGAGCTGGTTTTCCGCCGTCTGCTGATCGACCGCCTGCACATGTACGGGCAGCGCATGGCGGTGTGCGTGTCCGCGATGGTGTTCGGACTGTATCACGGCAATTTCTATCAGTTTTTCTATGCGGTGTTTCTGGGGATCGCGTTTGGGTATGTTTATTTAAAGACGGGAAAGCTGTGGCATACGATGGCGCTGCACGCGGGGGTGAACTTCATCGGCGGCGTGGTCGCCTCGTCGCTGGCAGACTTGGAGCTTACGGATCCGAACGGGGATATCGTGCAGACGATTGCCGGCATGCGTGAAATGCTGCTGATATTGCTGTTCACGATGGCGATGCTCGGTGCTGCGATAGCGGGGCTGACGATATTGATAAAGCGCCGCCGCGAAATACGGCTGGAGCCGACGCCGGCGGACGGCGTTACGGCGGGACGGGCGCTGCTCACGCCCGGCATGCTGCTGTTCATAATCGCGGCGTGCGGGAGCTTTGCCCTCTACATGCTGTCGTATCAGATGCGATAAGGACGGCTTGCAAAGGGCGGATTTGCATTAAAAACGGCGGGATAGAATATATCCCGCCGTACTTTTGTTTTCACGGTAAAATCAGGGGAGAGGCGTCCTATCCCGCCAGCGCGGCGTCCAGCGCGCGGCGCAGGTTCTCGCGTATTTCCTCATATCGCTGTCCGGGCGCCGCCTCGTAGAGCTTGCGCCCGTCCAGATATGCCGTCGGCACGTAGTAATAATCATACTTGTCCGCCAGCGCCGGTTCGCGGCTCTCCTCTATCCATTTCAGCGGCACGGCATATTCCGTCCGCTCGCTCCGCAGCTCCTCCAGTGCCCGCTTGGCGTTTATGCAGTAGGGGCAGCCTTCCAGATAAAACAGGGTCAGTTCCTTCATAAAAAAGCCTCCTTTTGTCAGCGCAGCAGCCGCCGCAGGGCGTCCTCGCTCGCCTCCGGCAGCAGACTGCGCAGGTGCGCAAGAATGCGCGCGTGCGACTCCGCCGGCTCGCGGCGGTAAGCCTCGCGGCAGAAATCCGCGCCGAACAGCCGCTCCGGCGTGGTGTATTCCGCCACGCCCCAGCCATAGGCGCTGCCGCTTTTGTCAGTCGAATAGACAAAGTCGCTTGTCAACACATAGCACTGCTCCTGCAGGCGGGTCATCGTGCCGTCAAAGCCGCGCCTGCCGTGCTTGCCGTAACCGCCCAGCCGCTTCAGCTCCTTGGAGAGAATGGGTGCGTTTGCCTCCAGCAGCTCGTACAGCTCGCGCTCGCGCACCGGCGCCAGTCCGTCGTCGCACCTCGCGTCGAAGTCATAGCCGTCGCGGCGGTAGTTGGCAAGCTCCGGAAACCATTCGCGGCTGACGAACGCCGCCTTTTTCTCAAAAAGCTTGCCGTAGGCGCAGCCCGCCTCGCGGATGACGGGACCCTTCCACTCCCAGACGCCCTCCCCGCCGCCGAACCACGCCGCAGGCGCGGCGTGCTCCTCGACGGAAAAGCCGGGCACGGAGTTTTTGAAAAGCGGCAGAAAGCCGAATCGCTGCACCGCGTCCGCCAGATCCCGCATGGTGCGGACGGTAAAATCAAAGCTCATGCGCTTATTTCAAAATGAACTCACGCACGTCATCCGCCATCTTTTTGAGGCTGGACAGTCCGAGATAAGGCATGTGTCCGGACTCATAATACTGCATGGTGGTGCGCTCCGCCGGATATTTGTAGTGAGAGGCGATATAGCGGACATTGCCGACGGTGGTCAGCAGGTCGTAGTAGCCCGCGCAGAACATCAGCTTCAGCTTTTCGTTGCGGAGCATGGCGTTTTCCAGCGACGCCATGGGCGATATCTTGCAATTGAAGTTCCAGCCCTCATGCACGTTGGCAGTTTTGCGGTAATCCTCGTCGGTCTCGATGTTGAGGAATTTCTTCATCGTGCCGTTGAAGGCGCCTACGAACATGGCGCTCATCACCGCGTTAGAGGCGTCGGTGTTGGAAACAAAAGCCATGTGCGGCGGGTCGCGCCGCGCATCCTTGGTGGAGAGGTTGAGTCTGCCGTCGTACACGCCGACCGCCATGTTTTCCTTGGCAAAGCCCTCGACGGTATAGCTGAACGCCTCTATCACGTTATCGCGCGCCAGCAACTCATCCACCGGCAGTCCGGTGAAGTAATTCAGACGCTCGGCAATCTTCCGCTTCTGCTCGTCGGGCAGCCAGCTCCCCTGTGCCAGCGCGGAAACGTAGTCCGTCACGGCGAACTGATAGCACTCCTCGACAAAGTCCTCCAGCGTGCCCTTGCCCTCCGGATGGTAGTACCAGTTGACGGCGGCGTAAGGCTCGATATTGGCGCAGGAACGCGGGAAGGGCAGCTCCACCGTGCCGTGGTTGAGCGCCGTGCCGAGCATGATGACGCCCGCCACATGCAGTCCGGGGCTGGCATAGCCCTCACTGCCGCCGATGGAGAAAAGATGGTCGGCAAGCACCGCGTTGCGCGGGGTGCCGTAGCTCTCGCCGTAGAGATATATCGGGCTGTCCCAGCGGTCGTGCGCGGTCAGCCACGCGCTTATCAGCTTGGCAAAGGCGGCGACGTCGCCCTCCGTGCTGGAGAGGTATTTTTTCTTCGCCTCCGGCTCCAGCAGACGGGAATATCCGGTGCCGATGGCGTCCACCACCACCATGTCCACCACGTCGATGACGCAGTCGGTGTTCTCCTCCATGGGGAAGGGTCCGACCTTGGGCATGCTGTTCACATCGTCGCCGGTCTTGAGGCGCAGCGGCGCGCAAAAGCCGAGATTGATATAGATGCTGCACGAGCCGGGACCGCCGTTGTAACAGAACATGACGGGGCGGCTGCGCTTGTCCTTCACGTCCGCACGCTCATAGGTAAAGGTGAAGATGGACGCCTCGACGTTGCCGAACTCGTCCTTGATGGGAAAA
>Ga0079305_1003663_pt1 | contig 10015 bp, 11 predicted proteins | sample LMS_cellobiose_e_FD_79183 | JGI IMG/M metagenome (GOLD analysis project Ga0079305, IMG submission 79183) | Rumen-fistulated moose microbial communities from Alaska, USA - LMS_cellobiose_enrichment | ecosystem: Host-associated > Mammals > Digestive system > Stomach > Rumen fluid ...
CATAGAGCTTCACGCCGGAAAGATCGGCGCCGAAGGCGTTTTCCATCTTGGAGCGCATCGCGTCCGGCAGATCGACGCGATGTCCCATCTGCTCGTTCGTCGGCTTTGCCGCGCCGGTGCGCAGCGCATCGATCGAGGGCTGCGCGGGAGCGGCCTTCTGTTCGGAAGCGGGTTTTCCCGCCCGCTTTTTATCCGCGTAGGTGTAGCTCATATCTGTCCGTTCCTCTCTTGCGTTATTTCGGCGCGGGGATCGGGATGACCGCCTCCCGCTGGCTGTAGGGCTCGTAGTTTCCGCCGGTGAACCACTCTGCCATCGCGGCGGAGCGGGGATTGATGGGGGAAATGAAGAAAACGAAGCTGCCGCCGCTGCGGTACCAACACTGGTTGACCTGCGTGCAGATGAGCGCGCGGAAACTGCCTGCGGGGGCGTCCTTCCCGCGCCAGACGGAGCTCTGGCAGAACATGCGGTCGCCGCTCTGAAACCCCAGGGCGAATGCGGCGGGCGCGCCGTCCTCCAGCCATGCGGCGGAAAGCGCGGGATCGAGCCGCTCGCCCAGCGCCGAGGGCCGCAGGAAGTCGGGAAGCCCTTCTTCCTGCTCGAGGCGCTCCCGCTGCCGCTGTGTCAGCTCGGAGAAGAGCGCGATCTGCGCCGGCCGCTTCCAGTCGGCGCGCAGCGCCGGTCCCAACAGGGGAGACGCAAGGAAATCGTCGCTCTTCATCCCGCAGATCGGTGCGCCCGTCTTGAGCGCGGCTCCTCTGGCCGTGACGAGCGCATCCATGGCGGTGAGCTCCTCCGCCTTCAGAATATAATCGACATACAGGGTTTTCTTTCCCAGCCGCGCGCCCTCTTCCAGCAGCAGGTCGAGCATATGGCCGGCCACGCCGCAGCCGCGCGCCTTGGGATCGATGAAGAGACTGTGCAGCATCCCGTCGTCCCGATCCCATTCGACGACCGCGACGCCGCAGGCAAAGCCGTTCCAGATCGCGCCGAGAACGGTGCATTCGTCCGCTCGGGCGATCGTTTTGTGCACATAGGGCAGAACGTATCCGGCAAAGGGCGCCGGAATGAATCTGCCGAGAAGACAGAAGGATACGTTGACCATGGCATCGGCTCCTTTCGGCCGGATTTCAGAAAGGGTCAGCCGCACAGCGGCGGTGCTTCGGGGGTTTACCACTCCTCACGGAGCTGATCGAAATCGATGCTCCGCAGCACCTTGACGAGCCTCAGGAGGAAAAAGAGCTCCACCACGGTCTGAACCGTATATACGCCGATCGAGGCGTAGGCGGTGGTGAGAGCCCCCTCGACGCTCGTGTCCGTCACGTAGTTGCCGAGGTCTCCGCCGAACATGAGGGTGGGGAGCAGGGGCAGCGCGTCGTAGATCGCATGCGCCAGCGCGATGCCCCACAGGTTGCGCGTCTTCCAGTAGAGGATCAGCAGGGCCAGGCCGAAGATGGCGCAGGAAAGCGTTTTGAGGATCGCCTGCGCGATGGCGGTCGGCGAGGAGAGGCTGGCGCCCGCCACATGGATCCAGCCAAACAGCAGCGAGGAGATCACGGCGACCCACACGAAAACGGACTTCTGATCGCGGAAGCGGTAGATCAGCGCGTCGTTGATGATCACGCGGAAGCACATCTCCTCAAACAGGCCGACGAAAATGACCAGCAGGATCGAATAGAGCAGCTCCCGCGGCCAGTGCTCGATGAGGGGGGTGTGCTGATAGATACTGTAGCCCAGGTAGAGCAGGCCCATGAGCCCAGAAAAAATGAGGAACCCGAGGAACTTTTTGAGCACGTAGCCGGTCCGGTTGCCGAAGCTTTCATACGTCTTTGCGCCGGAAATCAGATACAGGGCCGAGGCGCAGACGATCGTCAGCAGTACGCGGACGAGTACCAGTCCCAGTACGGAGCCTTCCTCCGCGTGCAGGGTCATGATGGAAAAATAGCACAGACCGATCGTCAGAGCGGCGATGATCAGCGGCTTTTTTCTGATCAGTGACAATAATTTTTTCATGGGATATCCCCCTCTTCGTTGATCTTGTTTCTTATTATAGCACCGAAAAAATGCGCGCAGGAACGTAGTTCGTGCCATTTTCACACTGTTTTTGACGCTTCTCCCCATTTTTTTTGAAAGATCGGTATAATTATCATGCAAACAGTATAAGGAAAGGCATCGGCTCATGCGGCCGAACCGGGAAGCGAAACGGAGTTGATGGAAAAGCCGTGATGCGAATTGCGGTGTGCTGTCCGAACGCGCAGGAGGCCGGGCGGATCTGCCGGATCATCGGGGAACAGGCCGCGCTGGCGCACAAAAGCGCCGCAGCCGACCCGTTTTCCTCTGAGGAGACGTTTTGGCGCGTGTTCGAGCCGGGGCGGTTCTTCGGGGCCGTGATCGGCTGGGGAGACATCCGGGGCTTTCTCTGCGCGCGCAGAGTCTGCGAGGAGGATCGGGCGTGCCGCGTGATCGCGCTCGATGATACGGATCGGTATGCGATCCGCGGCCTTCGCATCCATCTCACCGATTATCTCGTGCGTCCGCTCGAGGAAGCGCGCCTGCGCGCGGCGGCGGATCGCCTGTTGATGTAAAAAGCGTATGCAGATCAGGAAAAAAAGACCGGCAGCCGCCGCGTCCGCCTCTGAGGCGGCCAGAATGGCGAAGGAGCGCATCGCGTGGGCGGCAGGCACGGAGCAGTTTCACCATCGCGATCCCGTCTACCATGTGACGGAGAGCTTTCAGCAGACGTTTGACCGCATCGGGCGCTCCCACGCGCGCCGCGCGGCGGGCTTTGATGAGGAGAAATCCCCCGAAGAAGGAGCCGCGCGTGCGCAGACGGACGCCGCGCCGCGGAAAAAGCCGCAGCGGCAGGCCCCCGGACCGGCCTCGAACGACGGCGGCGGGCAAAAGCTCTGGATGGGCAATACCCCCGCCGCGCTGACGAGGTTTTCCGATCTCGCGTTTCAGCGCGGGGCGCTGTCCGCCTCGGTGATCAACGGAACCGGCAAGATGATGCTGGCCTCCTGTATCCGGCGGACGACCGGCGAGAGCGGGCCCAAGCGCATCCAGCAGCAGACACTGTTCCGCACGGGCAGTCAGGTGCGCAATATTCCGGGGCGGTCGCCGGATCAGATGGTGTTTCATCGCGGGTTCGCGAACAGCGCGCTCGGCATCGTGGTGGATACGCTGCGGGATGCGCGGCGGATCGCGGAGTCCATGGCCGAGATGGCCCGCGGAACGGGCGAGCTTGCGGGGGAGGACAGCGCGGCCATGCTGAAGCTGTACCCCTTCCTCGACGACAGCCGCGACGCGGCGCTCGAGGCCGAATACCGGGAAAAGCTGGCGGCCTGCACGGACGAGCGCGAAAAGCCGATCCTGCAGAACGCGCTGGTACAGACGCTTTCCCTTCGGGCGAAAAAAGCCCAGATGAAGACAGAGTTTATCAACAAGCTGCGATTCCTTTCGGATCGCGCCGCGGAGACGCTGGCGGAGCTGGAGGCGCCCGGCATCCTGGATGAGCTGGTTTCCTCGGCGTGGGGAGACGAAAGCGCCGACCTGCCGGAAAACCCGGAGGAGGGAGCACAGGACGATGCTTCAGACGGATCGGAAAACGGAAGCGGCCCTGAAAACAGCGCCGGAGAGGGAGAAAACGCAGCCGAGACAGAACCGTGAGACACGGACGGAGGCCGCTGCGGCGCTCGAGGCGATCCTCGTCGGCGCGAATACCGAGCAGCTTCCCGCGCGGGGCGTTCTCGCGCTTTCCCATACGATCGGCAACGCCGCGCTGACGAAGATGCTGGCGCTGCGCTCCGCCGGGCCGAAAACGGCGGCGGGCGCGCTGCCGGAGGGCCGCTGCGATACCGTACCGGTCGAGCGGGAGGCGGGAATGCCGGCCCTGGCGGAGACGCCCGATTTCGGCGCCATAAGCCCGATCGCGGAGACGGCGCCGCTGTCGCTGTAGAAAAGAGGCGATACCGATGGACGAGAACGACGCAATGCGCCTGCTGCGGGCGCTGCTGGAGGAAAAGGGCGCCGAATGGACCGAACAGGGCGGATATCTCCGCTTTCGTTCGCGAAGCGGCGCGATGCTCTGGGAAACGGCATGCCGCGCGGGCGACGGAGCCCTGCTCATCTACGGGCGCTTCCCGTTTCGCGCCGCCGATCCCGAGCGCGCGCGACGCATCTGCGGGGAACTGAACCGGCATCTCGTGCGCGGCGCGCTCTATCTGGCAGAGGACGGCTCGCCCGTCTACCGCTGCCGGGCGGAGCTCGACGACGTTTACGGCGCAAAAGAGCGCATCGCGGCGGCGCTGCAGTATGAGGCGCAGGTGATCGCCTACGCCTGGGGCCGCCTGAATCAGGAGCCAATCAAATTCAAATAGATGGCGTCAGAAACAAACCCACAAACCCAAAACATGAAAGGAGGAAGCTTCACGGCAGGGAGAACCGGAATGGCGTGAAGCGAAAACATGGCAGAGTATTTGTCCCCCGGCGTGTATGTAGAGGAGTATGACTCCGGTGCGACCCCGATGCAGGGCGTCAGCACCAGCACCGCAGGCTTCATCGGCCTGGCGGAGCGCGGCCCTGTGATCGGCGAACCGCAGCTTGTCACGAGCTTCGCGGATTACAGGCGTATGTACGGCGGATACCTCAGCGAAGCCGGTTACGGCTCCGCGCGTTTTCTTCCCTATGCGGTGGAGCAGTACTTTGCCAACGGCGGCTCCCGCGCATATATCATGCGCGCCGTTCCCGGCGACGCAAAGGCAGGCTCCGTCACCTCCGGCGTTCTGAAGATCACGGCGGCGAGCCCCGGCGCGTGGGCGGACAACATGCGCGTGACCGTGGAGCCGTCCTACAAGGCCAAAACGCAGGTCTTTGAGGTCAACGGCGCCGATCTGACGCTGAAGAACGCCGACGGCTTCAACGCCGGCGACGTCGTGGAGCTGTTCGACGGCGCCAAGAGCGCGTTCGCGACCGTCAAGAGCGTGCTCGACAAGGTCGTGACACTCGACGCGCCCTGCGCGCTGGATGTGGCCGACAGAACGGTCGGCACGGCGAAGTTCATCCGCACCTGCGAGATCACGCTCACCGCGCGGCTCGACGACACGGTGGAGACCTTCCCCAATCTGTCTCTCAAGCCCGGCGCGCTCAACTATGCGCCGATCCGCACCGAGAAGAGCGATCTCATCCAGGTGGAGATCGTACCGGCTGCAAAGCCCGCGGCTCCCAAGGAGGAGAAGAAGGACGAAAAGGGCAAGGACAAGAAGGAAGCGGATCCCGCGCCCGCTGCGGCCGGCGGCATCACGCCGTATGAGCTCTGCGGCGGCGTGGACGGCATGCTGGTGCTGACGCCGGAGGGCGGCTCCGACGGCGGCGCTCCGAAGCCCGACGCCTTCCTCGGCACGGACGGCGGCCCCGGAAAGCGCACCGGCATGCAGGCCTTCCTGGAAAACGCGAATGTTTCGATCATGCTCATCCCCGGCATCACCGCTCCCGAGGTACAGGCCGGACTGATCGGCTTCTGCGAGGGCAAGAAGAGCTGCTTCGCGATTCTCGATGCGCCGATCGATCTCAAGAAGCCCAACGATGTGGCGAACTTCCGGGATATGTACGATTCCACCTACGCCGCGATGTATCATCCTTGGCTGCAGATGTACGACGCGGGCGCGAAGCGCTCCGATTACTTCCCGCCCTCCGGCGCGATCGCCGGCGTCTATGCCCGCAGCGACAACGAGCGCGGCGTGCACAAGGCGCCCGCCAACGAGGTCGTCCGCGGCTGCACGGGTCTGAGCTGCAACTACAATACCGGCGAGCAGGATATCCTCAATCCCATCGGCGTGAACCTGATCCGCGCGTTCCCGGGCCGCGGCATCCGCGTCTGGGGCGCCCGCACGATCAGCTCGAACGGCCTGTGGAAGTACCTCAACGTCCGCCGCCTGTTCATCTACGTTGAGGAGTCGATCCGCGCCAATACGAACTGGGTCGTCTTCGAGCCGAACAGCGAGGTGCTCTGGGGCCGCGTCAAGCGCACCATCGAGACCTTCCTCGCCACCTGCTGGAGAGACGGCGCCCTGGCCGGAACGAGTCCGGATCAGGCGTTCTATGTGGAATGCGGTCCCACCACGATGACGCAGGACGATATCGACAACGGCCGCCTGATCTGCGAGATCGGCATCGCGCCCGTCAAGCCCGCCGAATTTGTGATCTTCCGCATCACGCAGAAGACCTCTACCGCCGAATAAGCCGCGCGCGGCTTTCAGATCGACAGAAAGGATGACAGATAGATGGCAATCAATTATCCGTACAGAGTATTTCGATATCAGGTCGAGATCGACGGGATCAGCCGCGCGGGCTTTTCTGAGGTTTCGGGCATGAGCTCCTCCGTGGATGCGGTGGAATATCGCGAGGGCGACGATCTTCGCAACACGCCGCGCAAGCTGCCCGGCCTTGCCAAGTTCGGCAACGTCACGCTGCGCTGGGGCGTTTCGGACGACAGCGACTTCCTCGACTGGATCTACTCCGTCGCGCCGACGAATACCGCGCCCCCGACGGGCATGGTGCGTCATAACGTGACGATCACGCTCGTCGACGATGCCGGCAACCCCGGTCCGTCCTGGAACCTGATCAACGCCTGGCCGGTCGGCTACACCGTGCCGGATCTCAACGGTATGGGCGGCGAGGTGGCGATCCAGTCCCTCGAGCTCTGCCATGAAGGTCTCGAGCATACGCCCGGCTCCGCCGCGGGCGAGCCGTCTCCCATCTGATGACATAATGACAATGGCCCTCGCGCCGCTGTGCACGAATCCTGCGGCGGTGCAGAGGGCTTTTGCCGAAAACAGGGGGTTATTATGGAAACCGAGTTTGAGTTTGAGCTGCCGAAGGGCTACGTCGATAAGAACGGCGACGTTCATAAGCGCGGCGTAATGCGCCTCGCGACGGCGGCGGACGAAATCCTGCCGATGCGCGATCCGCGCGTTCAGCAGAACGCGGGATATCTCACGATCATCCTGCTCTCGCGCGTGATCACAAGGCTGGGGACGCTCAGCACGATCAACACCCATGTGATCGAGGGCCTTTTCACGATGGATCTGGCCTATCTGCAGGATCTCTATCAGAGGATCAATATGTCGGATATGCCGAAGTATCAGATCGTCTGCCCGCACTGCAACCAGCAGATCGAGGTGCCGCTGGATTTTTTATTGGCTTAGGGCTGGTGCTGTATCCGCAGGAGCAGCTCTTTCAGGAGATGACGTTCCTGTCGTATTATCTGCACTGGTCCCGAAATGACGTCATGGCGCTGAGCCATCTCGAGCGCCGCCGCTGGTGCGCCGAGGTATCGGCTGTCAACAAGAGGCTCAGCGGTCCGGAGAAGAACAACTCGTTTGAGTTCCGATAAGGGGAAGCGGCCATGCTGATCAATCTGCCCGGCTCACTGAAAAAATACATCGGGCCTCTCAGGGCATTTAGGTTTCTGGTGGAGGTCGACGGCGACGCGGTCGGCGCGTTCACGCAGTTCTCCGGCATCCGGATGGAGGTTCAGAGCATTCGGGCCCGCTCCGGAAACGACTGGAGAGGCGTGCAGGATACCATACCCGTGCTCACGAACTTCGAGCCCGTCACGCTGACGAAGGGCGTGATCGGGGACAACGAGTTCCTCAACTGGATTTTCGCGGCGGCGGCGTCCGTCAACGCCGGCCCCACCGGCGTGCGCCTGCGCAGAACGATCAACGTGATCGCGCTGGACGACGCGGGTCAGCGGGGCGTGATCTGGTCGCTCAAGGACGCCATGCCGATCCGCTATGAACTTTCGCCGATGGACAGCTCCCGCAGCGAGGTGCTCTCCGAAAGCGTCACCTTTGACATCGGAGGGATGGAGCGCACCGTCGGGCCGCTCAGCTTCCTGCAGCAGCTCATGGAGGGATGATGCCGCATGCTTTCAAGCGAATATCTGTCCGGCGCCTACTTCGAGGTGGCGCTGGCAGGGCCGGGCGCGGCGCTCGCAGGCAGATTCACCGCCGTGAGCGGCCTGAATATGGAGGTCGAATACGAGGTCTACAACGAGGGCGGACTCAACTATCCGCGCTTCTTTTTCAAGGAAAACAAACCGCAGGTGCTTGTGCTGGAGCAGGGGATCGTCACAACGCTGGATTCCGTTTCTCTGCTGATGGCGATGTGCGCCTCCGGCATGTCGGTCCCGCTTGCCGGAACCGTCGTTCTGATGGACAGCTTCGGCACGCCGCAGCGCACGTGGAGCATCGTGGGGGCTTATCTGCAGAAGTATATCGGCCCCGATCTGAACAGCAACGAGCCTGCGCTTGCCGTAAGCCGCATTGAACTGATTTATAACGGGTGCTACTGATGAGATCCATCGCCGTGACAAAACCGAATCCGACGGCTGCCCGACAGGAGCTTCTGTCTCCGTTCGCGCTGCTGACGCAGCTGTTCACGCAGGAGCTGATCCGCCGCAACGGACAGGCGATCGGCAGCTATCGCCCCATGTCCCTCGCCTATCTGGAGGAAGAGGAACGTGAGGCGCAGCCTGTCGCGCCGGAGATCCGTTTTGATTTGAACATCGATCTGCTTGTGAACCGCCTCGCAGAGGAGCGGCAGGACAAACAGGGCGGGAAAAAGGCCGAAACGCCCGCGGAACGGATCATCGAGCGCATCCTTCTGCGGGAAAAGGAGCTGCGCACCGTCTATCGGGACACCCGCCGCATCGTGATCGAAAGCGGCGGACGGCAGATCGCGGCGACCCTGCCCGCGCAAAACGAAAAACAGAACGATCGCACCGCCGCCGAGCGGGAAACGACGCAGCCCGGAGAGGGACGCAGCAGCCGAAAGACAGAACCGCTGCGCCGCTCTGCGGAGCTGGCGCGGTTTTCCCGTGCCGCTGTTTCCGAGGGCATCGGACAGCGGGCGGAACAAATGCGCCATCGGCAGCCGCTGCCGCTGGCAAGTCAGATGACGAGCGCACCGGCCGCCGGCGGCTGGACGCCGCAGCAGCGGGAGCTCCACCCGGGCTATCCCGTCCGGGGACAACAGGAAGCGGGCGTCAGCCCTGCCGCAGGAAGCATCCTTCTGCCGGATGTGCTGCGCCGCCGTCGGGAAACGGCCCTGGAAACGCAAAACACGCAGCCGGACGCCGCAGACGGCACGGCATCTCTCGAGGACGCCCTGATCTGGAGCGCGGAGGGAGTGCCGCCGTCGCCGGAAACCGATCGCGTGCTGCTCGCGGTACGCAAAGCGGTGCGGGAAACGCTGCGGCGCAATGCGCAGCGCAGGGCGGGAACGACGCACAGCGCGGCGGATTCGGAACCGGACAGGCCCGAACAGCCGGCAGAAGACGCAAGGCCGAAATCGCAGGCGTTGCCTGAAAAAACTGACGAGAAACAGGGAAAGGAAACCGCTTTGCCCTTTGAGAAGCTATCTGCGGGGCTGCCCGCAAAGCTGCCCGAAGGGACGCCGACCGCCCTTCCCACAGAGACAGACACGAAACCCGCTGTTCCCGCGGAACTGGCCTACCGAGCCGAAACAGGCGAGGCCCCGCAGCAGAGCGCGGCGCAACCCGCGGCGACCGCCATTTCCACAGCGACGGTGACACAGCCGTCCGCCCCCGCGGAACTGGCCTACCGAGCCGAAACAGGCGAGGCCCCGCAGCAGAGCGCGGCGCAACCCGCGGCGACAGCTATCCCCGCGGATGCAGCGACACAGCCGAGTGCCCCCGCAGAACTGGCCTACCGAGAAGAAACAGGCGAGCCCCCGCAGCAGAGCGCAATGAAACCAGCGGCGACCGCTATCCCTGAGGAGACGGCGACACAGCCGCCCGCTCCCGCGGAACTGGCCTACCGAGAAGAAACAGGCGAGCCCCCGCAGCAGAGCGCAGCGCGGCCAGCGGCGACAGCTATCCCTGAGGAGACGGCGACACAGCCGCCCGCTCCCACGGAACTGGCCTACCGAGAAGAAACAGGCGAGGCCCCGCAGCAGAGCGCGGCGCAACCCGCGGCGACCGCTATCCCCGTGGAG
>Ga0079305_1003664_pt1 | contig 10011 bp, 10 predicted proteins | sample LMS_cellobiose_e_FD_79183 | JGI IMG/M metagenome (GOLD analysis project Ga0079305, IMG submission 79183) | Rumen-fistulated moose microbial communities from Alaska, USA - LMS_cellobiose_enrichment | ecosystem: Host-associated > Mammals > Digestive system > Stomach > Rumen fluid ...
CGGCAGCTTTGCCGCCGTCGGTGAAGAAGCTCCCTTTTCCCACATAGCAACCGTTGAGCGTTTGACTCCAACCGCAGCTGCGAGTTCTTCTTGCGTAAGTTTTCTTTCTTTGCGTATGTCCTGGATCATCAGATCACCTCCGCCTGTTATAATGTCAAGCTACTTGACATTAATATACTACTGCTTGACATGTTTGTCAATACTCTTGACATAATATTTTTTATTTTTTATTGCCTGTCAATATTTTTGACATTATAATAAAGGTGAGGTGTTTTTTATGACTAATATCAAACTGCTTAGAAAAGCCGCAGGAATAAATCAAGCTATGCTTTCTGAGAAAATCGGTGTTAGTAGATCTACTATCGCTATGTGGGAAACAGATGGCAGCACTCCCGATGTAATGTCTCTGCAAAAGTTGTCTGATTATTTTGATGTACCGATTGATTTTATAGTTAATGGCTCACCTGTTGAATGGGAGCACCCAAGCCTTATAGATGATTACTATAATGCGTCAGATGCGGATAAACTTTATATCGTCGAAAAGCGCGGTATAGATTGCCGTATAGCGTCTGACTATTTTTCTATCCTTGCAAAAAATAAAAAGCCCGCCCCCGAAAACGGGGACGAGCTCTCTGAGGCAATTTCTATTTTTTCTTCTTTGACTCCTGCCAATCGTGATAAATTGCTTGAACTGGCGCAGCTTTTTTTAAACGATCAAAACAAAAACGAAGATACTCAATAAATTCTGTTTTGTCTTTTGCGCGGGAGAATAACTCGGTCACTGTAGATTTTTCATTTGCTGTCCTTGTCCCCTTCCAAAATAAAAAGATCCTCTACCCTGCACTTTAAAGCCTCTGCTAATAGTAACGCTATATCAATTTTTGGCATGTGCTTGCCGGCTTCTATCTCGCTTATTGTACTGCGTCCTATCTTGATAAGTACGGCAAGCTGCTCTTGTGACATGCCCTGAGCCTTGCGAAGTTTTTTTACGTTATTCTTCACTCTCACATTATTACACCCCATACAATTAATGTAAATATAATGTCGAAATCTCGACAATATATTATGCAGAAACTGTATTTTTATTCGAGGTTATGTATTCTATGAAAATTGCAGCCGCCTATATCCGCGTGTCGTCGGATGATCAGCTTGAATATTCGCCGGATAGCCAACTAAAGGTTATCCGCGATTATGCGTCCCGCTCCGGATATGTTATTCCTAATGACTTTGTATATCAGGATGACGGTATTTCCGGTAAGAGCGTGAGCAAGCGCCCAGGCTTCCGCCTGATGATAGCCACGGCAAAACAGGAGCCGCCGCCGTTTGACTGCATTTTTGTTTGGAAGTACAGCCGTTTTGCCCGCAATCAGGAAGAGGCTATTATGTATAAAAACCTCCTGAAAAAGCAAGGCGTATCTGTTATATCAATTTCTGAGCCGTCGTTTGACAGCCCCTTCGCGTCGCTGATGGAACGCATTATAGAATGGATGGACGAATACTATCTCATTAATCTCGCCGGTGAAGTGAGGCGCGGCATGACGGAAAAAGCCGCTCGCGGTGAGGCAATGGGTAATGCTCCGTTTGGATATACAGTAAAAGACAAAATTTTTGTCCCTGATGATAAGGCTGATATTGTGCGGTATATTTACAATGAATTTTTAAACGGTAAAAAGATGCGGGCTCTCGCTATAGAACTTGCCGATAAAGGAATAAAAACGCACCGCGGCAATCTGCCAGATAACAGGTGGATACTGTACATACTTTCAAACCCCGTATATACGGGTAAAATCAGATGGTCCACGGACGGCCATGCAAATTACACCAGAGCTAACTATAACGGCGATAATGTGATGATCGTTGATGGTATGCACGAGCCTATTATTGACAGCGACACATGGAACGCCGTGCAGGATAAATTAAAAATGCGGAATGAAATTAAATATGTGCGTAAGGATAAACCGGAGATATGTATGCTAAAGGGCCTGCTGCGCTGCGACAACTGCGGATCTACGTTGACGCCGACCTCTACTGCTGTTCCCTCTTTTCAGTGTCATAAATATGCTCGCGGCCAGTGCACGGTCTCACATAGCATTACGGTAAAAAAGGCAAACAGTTTAGTTATTTCCGCTCTTGACCAGGTTTTAAAGGACCGGACTTTTACCTTTGCACCGAAACCGCCGAAGAAAAATAAAGTAGTCCATGAGTGGGATAAACTTATACTCTCAGAAGAGAATAAACTTGAACGCGCAAAGACCGCCCTGCTCGACGGCGCATTTTCGACGAAAGAATATAAAGCCTTGAAAGAGACCATAACTGATAATATAAAAAAGCTCCGCGCCGGCAAGGACGCGGAAGAAAAAGAAAACAGTATAGTTGTTGATATTCCTGAATATACAAAGAAAGTCGCCCGTGTGCTGGATATAATAAAATCCCCTGACGTTTCCGAAGAAGCTAAAAACGAAGCCCTCCGCTCCGTCCTTGATAAAATAGTATTCAATAAACCCCTCTATACTTTCGATTTCTATTTTATTCCTTAATCATATCTTTATGGAATACGGCGGTCCCGACGGTGAACTCGGCGCCTCGTTGCGCTATCTGAGCCAGCGGTACTCTATGCCGTATCCGGAACTTAAGGGACTGCTGACAGATATAGGTACAGAAGAACTTAGCCACCTCGAAATGGTAGGTGCGATAGTGTATCAGCTTACCCGTTGCATGAATGTGGATGAGGTAAAGGCTGCAGGACTTGAGGCATACTTTGTTGACCACACTGCCGGAGTATATCCGCAATTTGCATCAGGTTATCCATGGTCGGCATCTACGATACAGGTTTCAGGCGATATGATAGCCGATCTGGTCGAAGATATGGCCGCAGAGCAAAAAGCGCGCAAGACTTATGATAATATTCTTCGTCTGAGCGATGATCCTGATGTCAATAATGTAATTCGGTTCCTAAGAGAACGCGAGATTGTACACTACCAGAGATTTGGAGAAGGTCTAAGACTGGCTCAGGAAAAACTGAATCAGAAAAATATTTATGCGATAAACCCAAGTTTTGACAAATAAACAAAAAAGTGCCGGTCAAAGATCGGCACTTTTTAAACGTAAAAAATCAATACAATAAATCAGACTGTATACCGTAAATATTGCAGATCTCTTTTAACCCTTCAAATATTTCCTCTCTGCTGAAATTTATTTCTTCCAGCGCTTTGTCTGACAGCTTGTTTACCTCTGTATAAAACAGCACTGCGGCTTCAAGCGTTCTCTCTTCCCCATCTTGAACTGCTATGAATAATTCATCTTCAGCTTCGCATATTTTTCCTTGATTAACCATAGCCAGAAGCCTCAAAAATAAGCTGTTTGTCTGCGCGGCTTTAGTTCTGATTTCTTCAGGAGTATCGGTTTCTGCCGTTTTGCCGGACAGGACAAACCAAATAAAAGCGGCAGCCATTTCGATTTGCCTCATAAGCCAATCATATTGATAAATCATGACACTTACCCTTTTCTGAACCGTTACAGCAGAATGGCCGTTTAACTTTATTATCTGACAGCATAGGAGTTATACACGTTTTAGCGTCCTTAAATAGGCTTTTTGTTCATTGCTCACGCGGAAACTTTCTATTGCCTTCTGAATAGTCTTATTATGTGTCCACTTGTCAAGTCTTTCCTGCTCGATATAAGAAACGGCGGCGGCATATTGTTTGGCGAGAGCGGTTGCAAAGAACCAGGCTAGCATCATATTTACATAGTATTCGCCGCTCCTTACCTCTGCAGCCATTTCAAGATATTCGGGAGAAAAAAACTCGTCCAGATAAAACGTCATGAGCATTTCCATCCCGAACCGTATTGTATATGTATGATCGGAAGAGATCCAGCGGCGTATGTCGCCTATAAGCCTGTCTGTGTTCTTATCGAACGCTTTTGGACGCATGAGATCGCATGTAGCCCAGTTATCGATGTATGGCAAGAAGCGGTCAAGCTCGCGGACGGTTTCAATATAACCTTTTAGTGTAGATATAATGAAACCGTGGAGGTTATTCTCGTCGTAGTATTTATGAGGAAGCTCATCGAGGAAATAATGCACATCCGGCCTTTTCGCAAGCTCTCTTGCAAGTTTTCGGAGCGCGGGGGTGCGGACGCCTATAATTGTCTCAGATGCAACAGTCGGCGTTAGTTTAGATTGAAAAGCCTTATACTTTTTATCCTGCAAACAAAAAAGCCTGTCGCGTATTTCCTCTGAACAAGTCATATCAATACTCCGAAAATGATTATTTATCAGCCGATGATTTAAGCTTTTCAAGTATCGCGCTATCCGCCGGACAAAATTCATAGTTGTCAATTTCGCAGGCGGTAATCCATCGAATGTCATTATGTTCCAGCTTTTGCGGTACGCCATCAGATATTGAGGCGTTGAAAAGCGTGAGTTTTACCGTCATATCCGGGTAAGCATGGACGAGTTCCATGTAAACGCCACCCACAGATACCCCTACGCCCAGCTCCTCCCGGCACTCACGGATCAGGGCTTCCTCCCTGCTCTCGCCAGGCTCAACCTTGCCGCCGACGAATTCCCAAAGCAGGCCGCGTGCCTTGTGCGGTGGGCGCTGACACACAAGAAATCTTTTCCCATCACGTATAAGGGCTGCAACGACGTCTATCATTTCTGCACTTCCCCGTTATTTGATCATATTTTCAAAATCATCCTCTGTGATTATAGTAATCCCGAGTGACTGAGCTTTTGCCAGCTTTGAGCCGGCATCCTCGCCCGCGAGTACATAATCCGTCTTTTTTGAAACAGACGCCGATGTCTTGCCGCCGTATTTTTCAACCAGTTCGGTCGCCTCTGCCCGGGTATACTTTGCAAGAGCTCCAGTAAGGACGAAAGTTTTGCCGGCAAATCTATAATCGATTTTTTCGGCCAGACTTTTCATATTTATGCCTGCCTGCTTTAGCTTTTCTATAAGATGACGCGACTGTTCATTGGCAAACCATTCTGTTATATTTTCAGCCGTTACTGTACCTATGTCGTCGATTTGAATGAGTTCTAAAGGTGTTGCTGACATAACTGCATCCAGTGTCACAAAATGTTCTGCGAGGGCTCTGGCGGCGCTCTGGCCGACCTGGAGGATACCCAATGCGTAGATTAGACGCGAGAGATCATTATTTTTTGATTTTTCTATTGACGCGATTAGGTTTTCTGCGGATTTTTTCCCCATCCTATCGAGCGACGCAACAGACTGCGCGTCAAGATAATAAAGATCCGCGGCCGATTTTATCATACCTGCGTCGAGCAGCGAGGCGACAAGTGACGAGCCGAGTCCGTCAATATCCATCGCGTTTTTTGAGGCAAAGTGTATTATATTTCGTTGGAGCTGCGCCGGACATTCCGTACCGATACACCGTACCGCGCTTCCGCCCTCATCGCGTACCACGGGCGAACCGCATACAGGACATATGTCGGGCAATTTATACGGTATCGTTCCATTTGGGCGCTTGTCTTTGTTAACACTGAGGACCTCGGGAATAATCTCTCCCGCCTTTTGTACGAGTACCGTATCCCCGATGCGTATATCTTTTTCGGATATGAAATCCTGATTGTGCAAAGTGGCGTTTGTGACGGTTGTACCCGCAAGCCGGACTGGCTCAACTACAGCCTTTGGCGTGAGAACGCCTGTCCTTCCCACCTGCACGACTATATCTATGAGCTTTGTTTCCTTCTTTTCAGGAGGATATTTGAAAGCTACTGCCCAGCGCGGCGCCTTCGCGGTGCTTCCTAGAGAAACGCGTTCAGACAGTGAATCCACTTTTATAACCGCACCATCCATATCGAAGTCAAGCGCATCCCGATTGTCGCCAAGCCAATTGATCCGGTCTATGCACTCTTCTATGCTTGAACAAAGTTTATAATCGACGACCTTGAATCTAAGCTTTCTCAGATATTCAAGACTCTCAGCGTGGCTGCTGAACTCAATGCCGGTAACGGACTGTATATTGAATACGATGATCGATAACCTACGTGAGGCGGCCACTCTAGGGTCAAGTTGACGCATGGAGCCTGCAGCGGCATTTCTGGGATTTGCAAAAAGAGGCAATCCTTCGATTTCACGCTCATCATTTAGTCTGTGGAAGACCTTCTTAGGCATGTAGACCTCGCCGCGCACGACGAGCCTTTCTGGGGCGTTTTTGAGCTTCAGCGGTATGGATTTTATAGTCTTTAAGTTTTCGGTAACATCCTCGCCTGTCCTGCCGTCGCCGCGGGTAGCGCCGCGGACAAAAATTCCGTCAACGTATTCGAGCGACATTGAAAGGCCGTCGATCTTGGGTTCGGTTACATAGCGCACATCTGGCGCGGAGGTCTTGATTCTTTCATCAAAAGTGCGAACTTCATCAAATGAAAAAACGTCTGTCAGGCTCTCAAGTGGTACGTCATGAGTAACAGGTACAAATGCGGAAAGCGCCTGACCTCCGATACGCTGCGTAGGGGAGTCAGGAGTGATGAACTCCGGATTTTTATTTTCGAGATCAATAAGCTTATGAAGAAGCATATCATACTCGTAGTCGCTAATCGAGGGGTCATCGAGGACGTAATAGCGATAACTGTGCTCGTTAAGAATGTTTTTAAGTTTTTCTATTTCATCTCTTACGTTCATATTCTATTCTCCAAATTCCGTGTGCCCTCAACATAAGCGCCGGGGACCTCTCCGACAATTATTGTTTCCGCTATTACTATCTCGTTGCTTACGGTAACGGTTTCTGTGCTGGATGGGAGCAGCACATTTAGTTCAACATCTATATCAAGCATTATCTGATGCTGTGTCTGATTTATACCGGCAGCGGTAAACTTATTTTTGAAATCCGTATTAACGCTTGAAAGCGAAAGTACCTTTGCTGCTATTTTCGGGCCGCGGCCCGAAAATAGTACGCCGCCTATAAGATTGCCCAGCGGCACCTTCACTGTTTCGGCATCGCTTTCGTTCAGTTTTTCAATAACAGTGTTCGATATTTTCGCCTGCAGACGGTTAATACTTGCCATATTGGTTACAAGAGCAGTAATATTTCCGGCAGAGTCCTTTTTAAGTGTAACCAGATCGTCGTAACCGACATGTTCCGAAGCAGTGACCTCAGTCACAGAATCGTTTACAATTTTTGTGATAACATCGCCGGAATTAGAAACGGCAAACTGTGTGATAAGTGGACTTAACCTCGTTACGAGTATTATCATAACAAAAAGCAGCAGTATGCCTGCAGTTAAAAGGATAAGACCAAGCCTGGCTCTTACATATGGATCGATCCTGCGGTTTTTTACGGCTGAAAATTTTCTTCGAAACTTAAGCGACAGCATAAGGACTCACACTCCTTAAGATTATTTCTATGCGTGTGAGCCTGAAATTTTTCTGGTTACTTTCTGTTTTTAAGCATTTCCGCGGCCAGCATGATTCCGAGCTTGCCGGACTCAAAAGTAAGTCCGCCTTGTAAATATGCGCAGTAAGGAGATCTGATAGGACCGTCTGCCGAAAGTTCGATAGAGGCGCCCTGAATAAATGCGCCGGCAGCCATAATGACCTTATCATTATAGCCGGGCATATCCCAAGGCTCAGGTGTAACATATGAGTCCACAGGGGCTCCGGACTGGATACCTTTACAGAAAAGGCACAGATCCTCTGCATTGCCGAATTCGATGACCTGTATAATGTCTGACCTCGGGCTAAGTGGCGCCGGAGTGGATTTATATCCCAGCATTTCCATCATGCCCGCACAGTAAACGGCTGTCTTGAGAGCCTGGGCAACAGTGTGCGGCGCTATGAAGAGGCCTTGGAAAAGAAGCCGGTTATTTCCGAGTGTTGAGCCGCATTCGCCGCCGATGCCCGGACATGTGAGGCGCATGGAAGCCGCTTCGACAAGTTTACTTTTGCCAACAATATAGCCTCCTGTCGGGGCAAGCCCCCCACCAGGGTTCTTAATAAGCGAACCAGCCATAAGGTCTGCCCCCACTTCAGTGGGTTCTTTTTCATCGACGAATTCACCGTAGCAGTTGTCGACAATAACAACAGCACCGGGGTTCACTTCATGGACAATGCCGCAGATTTTTTCTATTTCATCAACCGTGAAAGCGTCGCGCGTTGAATAACCTCGGGATCGCTGCACAGTTACTTCCTTGACTTTTGGATCCGAGGCGGCCGTTCTTATCGCTTCATAATCCGGCTTTCCATCACTGGTCAGATCAACTTGTTTATAACCAACGCCGTAATACTTCAGGGATCCGGGATAGCTGCCTGAAATACCGATTGCACTCTGCAGCGTATCGTACGGCAGGCCGGTCGCGGAAAGCAGGATATCGCCCGGTTTCACTGCCGAAAACAGGGCGGCAGTTATCGCATGAGTACCGTTTACGAAACCTATTCTAACAAGTCCGGCTTCGGCGCCGAAAATATCGGCATAGACTGCGTCGAGAACTTCCCTGCCTTTATCGCCGTATCCGTAGCCGGTCGTTCCAGCAAAACAGCCTTCATCGACGCGGTGCTTCCTGAACGCGGCCATGACTTTTGCGGTGTTTTTCTCAGCGATTTCATCTATGCGCTTAAAAGCGGGCGCTATATGCTCCATGACAGTTTTTGAGTATTCCGTTATTTCCGGTGAAAATATAAGATTTTCCATATCCTACAAGCTGTTCACAATCTCCTTGAACAGCTTTCCCCTCTCGGCAAAGTTTTTAAATCTATCAAAAGAAGTGCAGGCTGGCGAAAGGATGACGATATCGCCGTCTGAAGCGATCTCCGATGCAGCTATAACAGCGTCGCGGAAATCTGCTTTCGTTATTATAGGATACCCGTCGCGGTAATTCGGCGCCTTTAAAACGGCACTCTTAATTTTTTCTGCCGTCAAACCGGTTACAACAAGAGCCTTGGTATGCATGAGTATCTCGACTCCAAGCTCGTCAAACGGTACGCCTTTATCTTTGCCGCCGGCGATAAGGATGACCTTCTGCTTGAATGATCTCAGTCCTGCAGTCGTACGCGACGGGCTGGAAGCTATCGAATCATTGTAGTACTTTACGCCGTTGAGCTCTCTGACGAACTCTATACGATGCTCTACGCCTTTGAACTCCCTGGCGACACTGCGCATTACATCATAGCTTACAAGCCCTCTTACAGCCGCAAAAGCGGCCATATAGTTTTCGATATTGTGATCGCCCGGGAGAAAAATCTCAGAAGCGTTTAATACCGCCTCTGTTTTACCGTCGTGCGCGTCATATATCACTCCGCCCATGTAGTAAAACCCGTCTGTTACAGCGGATTTCCGGCTGAAATAAGAAACGTTTCCCTTTGCCTCAGGGGCAAAGGATGAGGTTATCGCGTTGTCGAGATTTAAAATCACGCGGCCACGCTCAGATTGATGCAAGAAAATATTTTTCTTTGCTGTTACATACTCCGCCATGTTTTTATGCATGTCAAGGTGATTTGGTGCTAAATTTGTGACGACAGCGATGTCCGGTGAGTATTGCATGGTCATAAGCTGGAAAGACGACAGTTCAAGAACTGCTATATCATCTACAGACATGCTCTCTGATTCACATAGCAGGGGTTTTCCTATATTTCCACCCAGATGGACAGTATAGCCAGCCGCCGTAAGCAGTTCGGATATGATGGTAGTCGTAGTTGTCTTGCCGTCGCTGCCAGTGACGGCAATAATACGGCACGGACAAACTTTGAAGAAAACTTCCATTTCGCTTGTTATTTCACTGCCGCATTCCCTTGCCTTTTGCAGTTCCGGAAGGTCAGGGTGCAGTCCGGGTGTGCGAAAAATAATATCCGCGCCGTCAAGATGCTGTAGATAGTCGTCGCCGAGATAAAGCACGGCGCCCATATGTTCCAGTTTATCAGCGGTGCTTCCAAGTTTTTCGCGGCTCGACCTGTCACATGCAATGACCTCACAACCGCTCTCGAGCAGCTTTTCGATAAGCGGAATATTGCTGACACCGATACCGATAACGATTATCTTCTTATCTTTAATCGA
>Ga0079305_1003665_pt1 | contig 10009 bp, 5 predicted proteins | sample LMS_cellobiose_e_FD_79183 | JGI IMG/M metagenome (GOLD analysis project Ga0079305, IMG submission 79183) | Rumen-fistulated moose microbial communities from Alaska, USA - LMS_cellobiose_enrichment | ecosystem: Host-associated > Mammals > Digestive system > Stomach > Rumen fluid ...
TGCTGGGAACGGGTCAGGTAATGGTATGCCAGTTTTTTCCCGAAATAATAATCCACAACGGCATCGGAAAACTGCGGCCAGCAATCGATGATATTCCACCAGAGGATCCCACCGCAGGATGGATCCAAACGTGCACCTTCCACCATGAATTTGAATGCTTCCGCCTGATGAATCTGCGTATACCGGGCATATTCTTTCAGATCCTTCGGATAAGTATGGAAATATTCACGCAGCTGTTTGCCGTTCAGCAGAGAGCGTCCCTTCATGGGACCGCCCTTCCAGGTAAACGGATTAGAGGCATGATAATCCCATTCCGGATCGCTTTCATCCAGTTTGAAATGTTTGGGCGTGAGGAACTTTTTCAGCGATGAAAGATTCGGGGAGCCATGCCATCCGGTCTCGCTGATGAATTTTGCCTGGCTCTGTGAATAATATGGCAGTTTGAAGGTTTCCCGCGCGCCCCAGAGATGACGTTCCGGCTGCATTGTGATGTTACCGGCATAAACATGCGATTCCGCTTCCGGTGCAATAAAGGGGGAACTTGGGATATAAGGACGCAGCGGATCCAGACGATGCACGATCTCCGGCAGCAGTTCCCGGTTCAGGTGATTATATTTCAACGGGATATGATGTGCACAGTAAAATTGATCGCATTCATTGTCACCGCACCAGAGAACCAGCGAAGGATGATTGCGCAGACGCCGGACCTCATATTCGATCTCCGGCTGAACGATATCAAAGAACGTTTTGTTCTGCGGATATACTGCACAGCCGAACATGAAATCCTGCCAGACCATGATTCCGTTACGGTCGCAGAAATCATAGAATTCATCTGATTCGTATACTCCGCCACCCCAGCAGCGGAGCATATTGCAATTCGATTTGCGGAAAAGTTCCAGAACTTTTTTCATCCGCTGCGGATCACGGGAATGCATGGCATCCAGCGGGATATGGTTGGAACCGTGAACTCGGATCCGGATCCCGTTGATGTAAAAATCAAAACGGCCATTGCCGTCGGCATTCGTTTCAGTCATATCCAGTTTTACCGTACGGATCCCGGTATTCCGGGTAAAATCCGCAATCTTTTTGCCCTGCGGATCATAGAGTTCCGCCGTCAACTTGTAAAGATTCGGAGAACCGTAACCGACCGGATACCAGAGTTCAGGGTCCTGAATGATAAAACGAAGCTGACCGTAGGTAAACCATGCCGGCGTTTCCTGCGTAAAGACAGATTTTCCGCAACGGCCTGTAAACTTCAGCATGTACCCGTCCAGACTATGCCGCCCCGCCTCGAAATGGTAATGCAAAGTCACCCATGCATTCTTTTTTTCCTGATCGATCAGACGGGTGTCCATCCAGACGTTGATGAAATTGAAATCTGATTCCTTCTTTTCAAGCCTTACACTTTTCCAGATTCCGCCAAGCTGAAGGCGCGGAGAGATATCCCAGCCTGTATCATGCGCCGATTTGCGTGCGTAAAGGGTACCCCAGACCTGAGCCATGTGCGTGATCGATGCCGACTCTTCCGGCAAATCACGTGCTGCGATCTCTGCTGAAATGATCCTGACGGTCAATATATTTTTGCTTTTGACCATGACAGGGAAACGGAAAGGGATAAAGGCATTGGCGGATGTTCCGATCTTTTCCCCGTTCAGGAAATATTCCGCAAAACAATCCACCGCCTCAAATACCAATTCACAGGCTCCGGTCATGTTTCGGGGAACGGTAAACTCGCGCTGATACCAGAAATCAAAGTATTCATACTTCCGGTAAGCCTTGCCGTTTTCACCGACAAACGGATCCTTCGTGATCCCGGCCCGAACCAGATCCAGTTCAAGATTTCCAGGGACGGTCCCGATGATCGGCTTCAGCCCTTTCAGCTGGGACAGCTGAGTGATCTCCTGTTTTTCCGGATCAACGGCATAAAGTTTCCATTCCCCGGACAAATCGAATTGAAGCATTTGCTATTCCTCCTGTGCTAAAAGTTTATTTTATTTCAATCTTTATTTTTTGATATCCTGTTGAAAAACCATTATGCTTACAGTATTATTGCAGCGACAGAAAAACCAGTCCGCACAGCAGCAGAAAAAAGGCACCAACAGCCAAACGGTCCGGCCGGGCTTTGAGACAGCCGTAAAGGAAGACCAGTGCAATACTGACCCCTTGTCCCGCCGGGTAACTGATCGATGCGCATTTTGCATCTGCCAACAGATTCTGTCCGGAATAAAACAGAATCAGTGCGATCAGATTGGAAAATCCGAAAGCGGCGGCAAAAAGCCATGCTTTCCGATTTCGAAAATTTATTTTTTTTGAACGAATCAGATTGTCGCACAGGAAAGCCGAAATAATTCCGGCCTGCAGGATCAGCATTCTCCGGAGCGGGGTCAATCCCTGCATTTGAAAATAGGACGGCAGGCTGGCCAAACATTGGGCGATCCCGGCAATCGCAAATGCGGCAAGAGTCGGACCAAACCAGCTGCCGGAATGGTCGCAGTCGGACTTACGACCCAGGGAAAACAGGATCAGCGCGGAAAGGATCAGCAGAAGGCCGATGATTCTGGATAATGCCGCCGGTTCGTGGAAGAAGAGGATCCCCAAAGCAAAAGGACAAATCATCGCGCTCTGGGAGAACGCCCAGACAACGCCTTCATGTCCGGACTGCATCCCCCGCTGAAGAACATTCAGCATAAAGTAATTGCATACGCCGACCAACAGGGTGGTCAGAAGCAGGATCACACTGCTGCTGTTCCAGATGAACGGATCTTCAAGCAGAACGGTCCATCCGGCAAAGATCAGAATGATGATCCCGGCAAACGGCTGCACGATTTCGATAGGTGCATTCTGTTTTTTCCCGCACGCCGTAACAATACCGAGAACCGCCCAGAAGGCTCCGCCCGACAGCGCTAGGATCAAGCCTGAAATCATTATTTCACCTGAACAGAACGCAGACGGATGCTTTTTCCGGAAGGTTCACGACAGCGTATTTGCTTCCGGCAATATTGTCAACAACAAACTCCGAACTCTCTCCATTGATCTGAACAGCAAACGGGGCGGTCCCTTCCGGCGCATACATCCGCAGTTTACAGGTCCGGTGAGCGGAATAAAGTTTGAATTCGGCTTTCCGCCGGTCGTCCGAGGATTTCCATTCATACTCGCAGGCTGCACCGGATGATGCATATTCCAGACGGACATAGGCATGATCCTCCCCGGCTGCCGCAAACCTGGGTGAAACAGTTACATCTTCAAACAGCTTGGAGCCATCTGAGACTCCGGCGAGCCCGCTGGTCATGGCATTCATGATTTCGGCACCGCACCAGCAGCGGGGACCGCCTCCGATATCGTTTTCATTCCAGTCATACAGGAAGGAGATTTTTCCATCTCGCAGGAATTTGCAGCCGATACGGTCAAGGATATCCGCACCGTATTTTTCTTCACCGCACTCGAAAGCGGCAACGGCCAGCTGACCGGCAACAAAAGGAGCATTGGCCCCATTGACATAACTTCCGGCTTTCATGCCGTGAAATACGGGAAACGGCGGTTCCAGATTGCGGAAATCATCCAGTTCCCCCTGGTATTTTTCACGGCAGGCACGGTATGCTGCCAAAATGGATTTTTTCTCTTCCAAAGTCAAAATGCCGCGGTTCAGGGCATACGCATTGGAAAGACTCATCTGCCACTTTTCATCGACCCCGTAGTCAACTGGATCAAACATCAGGAAATGACGGAAGAATTTCCCGTTCCAGAGGTGTTTCATGATCCGTTCGCGCAAAGCCGCCGCATCATTTTCATGGCGGAGAGCTTCTTGTTCATTGCCGAAATAACGGTACATCTTCGCCATCAGATTATGGGCATAAAATAATCCGGTATTGTCACCATGGAAAATCCCCATCGGATCTTCCGGTCGGATCATCCGGTCGCGGCTGGAGCTCAGACGGTCAGTAAAATCCCAGGTGTCCAATGTATGCGGACGCTTGACCATCTGATATTTGGTATCCCAGCGCCAGGGATCGGAATGCATATAATGAAGACCTTTTTCCAGACGCGGCATCTGCTGCTTCAGCCATTCATCATTCCCGGTTGCCTGCCAGATCTGATAACAGCCCTCGACCATCAGATATTCGATATCGGCTTCCAGCTGGAGCCGCTGGAGTCCGAATTTGCATCCGGGTTCGTATTTGCGGTATGGTTCTTCCGTCATGTGCATCTTTTTATCCAAATCAGAAAAGGCGACTCCGGAATGACTGTCGGTCACCGGCGCCATGATCTCATAGAAAAAACCTTTTTCATTCTGGTTTTCCAAAATGAGATCGGGAAAACTGGTCACATCATTTTCCGTATATTTGAATCCTTTCAAAGTCAGCATATAGTCCCGGATCCAATGCGGATTGGTTCGGATCAGCCGGTCCATATACATAAAGGTCCGGCTCCAGCTTTGCATGGCGCCATTGCAGAAACCGAACAGACAGGACAATGGCTGTTTTTTGTAACTGGAACAGCCGTTGAGCAGTCCGTCGACTGCAAAAAAACTTCCTGAAAGATGATTTTTCATGACCATATTCCTTTCCTGCTGTTTCCTGCGGATTATGTTTTTTCAGATAAGCTGATAAAAACAGTTTGTTTGATTCGGTCCGGGTCTGTCCGCAAACAGAATCTTTCTCCTACCGATTCCGCTGCTGCAAGCCGAAATCCGCTTCAGGACATTCATACTGTGAAGACAAGGCTGACCCGGACAGGAATTTTAATCGTCAAACGGTTTCGGCTCAATGGAAGCTTTCGCTTTCAGACCGTTGTAGTAAAAATAGCTCATATCCCCGGGACGATATTTCATATAGGTGAGATGCCCGTCAACGGCAATCGTATGGGCCTTGTCGCTGTGCCGAAAATCGGCGAAATAAGTGCTTCCAAAGGAGGGTTGGATCGTCCATCCCGAGTATGTCTTGCCGGGACTGTCCGCGTAGGCTCCGGCACGGGAATCCGTCATCAGGATTTTCAGAGAAGGCTTGTAAACTTCCCGCCGTTTGGTCGCCTTGTCCGGATAGGTACTGGCATCAGCCGCCAGTGTATGTAATATCTCTTTGTTGGCTCCATAGGAAATATAATTGTAATACCAGTAGTCGTTCTGGTTGTGAAGGTTCGGCAGCGGACGGGTACGATAGCGGCATTCCGTGAATATCTTGGTGTTTTTGATATAGAGATTCAACAGCCCGAACCACAAATTATTTATATCGTTATAAGAGTATGCCTGGGATCCCGGGAGATAGTCGGCATAATCATCCCCATACATCTGAAAAGCAAGACTGATATTTTTCATGTTGGAGATGCAGGAAGTCTTCTGAGCGGACTTCTTGGCCGCGTTCAGCGCCGGCAGCAGCATTCCCGCCAGGATCGCGATGATGGCGATGACCACGAGGAGTTCTATGAGGGTGAAATTCACTGCATACGTCTTGCGGATTCCTGATTTCAGATCTTTCATGACAATTCCTTTCTTTTTTCAGCAGCAGTTCGTTCTGCCGCGGTTATTTTGCAAATTTGACATGGACAAAACGGTAGGAGTCTTTGTCCACGGAGAGTTTCAGTTTTTGATCCGGCGCGATCTTCCTGCCGGTGGTGAGATCGGTAATGGCCAGAGGCCGGCGCGGCAGCTGGAATTCAGCACTTTCCGGAAGCAGTCCGCCGTAGTTTCCGACCAGGAGCAGAAGATCATCGCCCATTCCTCGTGCAGTGACCGCGACTTTCCTGCTGCTGCAAGGGATGGTGACCAGCGGAGCCTTCAGCAGGAATTCCTCGAACGGCAGCAGCTGTCTCATGGCCCGGGCGATATAGGTGTAATCCAGCGGGGATTCCAGCGACTGGAAAACATAGAGCTCAAACCCGGATGCGCCATTCATAACGGCCTCCAGAATGAGATGTTCCGGGATGTGATACATGGCGCCTTCGTAGTAGGACCCGGATCCTCCGGTGATGAACGGGACCAGACGGCGCGGATCTTTCAGTTCCGTAAATGCTTTCCGCATGATTTTTTGCAGTTCCCGGGGATCGCGCCCGTAATAGGACATGTGCAGTTCGTCAGTATATTTCGGGAAGAGATCGAACCCGCCGAGATGAGGCACTGGTCCCAGCCGGCAGGAATAACCCGGAACGAACGGATTGAACACATAATGTCCGTTGGGCGGATATTTTCTTCCGTCCAACCCCTTGATGACCGCTTCTTTGTAATGTGACAGGAAATCCGCCTGGACCCACTGCATGAAACGCTTGGCATCCATGCCTTTCTTTTTGCGGTATTCCTGACAGCGGCTGCAGTCCAGACTGTAATTCATCTGAGCAGGCTGCCAGCATTCGTCTTCGAACGTGATATAATCCGGCGGCATTTCCCGGACGGATTTGGTGATCATGTCCAGGATCTCCTGATAATATTTGCCGCGGTAGGAGGGACAGAAGCCATACATGGTTTTTGGCATTCCGACACAGCGGTAATCGGGCATGTTCTTGTATTTGCCGGTGATGAACAGGGTGGGTACGGTGAAATGACGGATGCGGAATCCGGCCTTTTTCGCCGACTGATAGAGCTTTTTTGCAGCCGGTGATTTCAGCGAATGCGGCATCAGGAAAAGGACATTGCCCATGCCGATGCGTTTCAATGTGTCCAGACCATCCGGCCAGCCGAGTTCGTAATCCGTACGGGCGTCGATCGAAGCATTGAACAATTTGGACTGGCGGTCCGCTTCCGGAATGCTGATGATCTTCAGCGGCAGCCGGGTGACCGAATGTTTTTTCCCGTCGATATAAGTCGTGAATTCCGCATATTGATCCTTTGCGTTCACTTCGGTCCCCGGCGCGGCCTTGAAATAGAAAGGTCCCAGCCGAAACGCCTTGCTCAGCGAAATAAACCGGTCATACGGGAGTGTGGTCATAAAATAATGGACTGCACGTCCGTTGGCTTTTTCAGTTTTCACATAAGTCCGTATCGCGCGAGGATAAGAAATCGTATCATCTATATATTCGACCGAATCAGGCAGATCGACCGAGTAGGTGATTTTTCCCTTTTTCACCGGATTGCGGTCCTCGATGACCAGGAAATTGGGCACCTGCATATTGTCCGGCACGTAAAATGTTTCCATCCGCGGACGGATGCGGAGTTCCTTGTGGAACAGGTCTTCCGGCGTCTTTTTGTAGACATCATTGAACCCGTCGGCCGATTTCGGATGGTCTTCGCGGATGACTGCGAGTTCGTCGCAGGCCATCGTGACCCAGGAAGCCGGCTGAGGTGCGCGGATGACCACATACCGGGCATCGGCATTGATCGTCAATTCGAACGGATAGACATACGGAATGCCGGAGGCGTCATCGGATTCCTTCAGGAAATAATGGGTCTTCCAGTTGGACAATTCGTATTCGGCTTCTTTGAGTTTAATAAGTGAAGACGCCTGATAAAAATTCTTCCCGTCTTTGCTGACATAAGCCTGAAGGACTTCTGGGAACTTGATATTGCGTTCGGGAAGCCGTCCCCCGCAAATGCGGATGACCGCTTTTTTCACATGCTGGACCGAACCGAGATCGAGGATGATGTTGGCTCCGTTCCAGGCATTGAACCATGCTACGCACCGGGGATCGAACCAGAGTTGATCTCGCGTATCGTTGAAATGGCCATTGGTCAGATCCCAGGCATCGGTTCCCCCGCGTTTAGTCAGTTTGTAGTTGGGCTCTGGATCGAAAGAGACTTTTTTCCCGAGAGCCAGATTGCAGCCTTTGGTCCGTTCTTGCCACAGCTTCAGGTTGTGACTGGGAAGCAGATATTTTTCCGCATCCGCCAGTTTTGTGATCCGGACCGATGCAAACATCATGCTGTCGCCGCCGGTCACGGAAATATACGGTCTGACTTGTTTGGTTTCCGGTTTGCGGATGCCGAAAAAGAACTGCCGCTGGTCCCAGTCTTTCGAATCGACCTCATTTGTCAATGCCTGATACTCGGTCATTTTCCGGCCATTTCCATCATACCCGTAAATCCCGCAGCGCAGTTTCCCTTTTCCCTTGAAGATGACCGACAGGCGGAAACGGCTGTCATGGTTGGCTTCGATTGGTTTCGCAGTATAGATTTCAACATTTTTTCCAGCCGATTTAAGCTGAAGGACCTTATTGAGATTTCCGAACTTGAGATCGACCAGTTCGGCAGTCCCGAACGGCGCAAAACTTTTCGTCCGGTTGTTCAGCCAGTCTTCCGTCACTACATTTGGATTGGTTCCCGGTTTCCCGCAGAAATCCAGGGTCACAGTCTGAGCGGCACCGGTTAAGACGAACCCGAGCAGTACAGCCACCATCAATACGATCTTTTTCATGCCTTTACCTCCTATGTCAGGTTTTCTTAAGTGACAATTTCCTTTTTGCCTTTGAATATATCATGAAAATACCTTGAAATCAATGAATGAAATGTTATATTACTTATCGGAATGTTACTTTTCAGGATAATGTGCTCATGAAAGACCGTGAAGATTTTCTGGAACTGCTGAATCGAATCGAAAGGTTTCCGATCGGCAAAACCTATGCCGGGGACAACAGTATTCCTGTCCCGAAATCGGAAAACGCCGAAATCTATCAGCGGGCTGTTTTTGATATCCCGATCTCAGGCAGAAAACACGTTCGTTTTGCGCACTGCGGAACCATCCGGGAAGCTGTTCTGAAGCCGGGCGACATTCTTTTTTCAGCGTCGGGGATATGGAAAATCACCGAATGGGATCTGCCGCATGAATTGTTTTGTCTCGTTATCAGTAAAGAGTATCTGCGTTTTACATACGTGGATTACCGGAAGGTCGATCCCGAATACAAACGACCGGTCTGCTGCAATTACTGCCACACCCATCTGCCGCCAAGCCCCCTGATCCGGGAGCTGCTGAGAAATCTGATCACACTGAAAAAAGAATCGCCAAATACCGATGCCGCACGGTTTCTGGTGCGTTCGATCATATCTCTTTCCAGGGATTTTCTGCAGAAAGATGAGCCGATGCGTTTTAATGGAAAAAAGGAAAGGACCTTTCAGCATTTGATGGAGTATCTCTCGGAAAATTTCACCAGACAGATCTCCCGCGAAGAGATTGCAAAGGTCTTTCACCTGAATCCCTGCTATGTTTCACGATTGTTCCGCGAGAAATACGGAAAAACATTTTGCGAGGTCCTTTGCGATCTCCGGATGGAACATGCTGCCTATCTGCTGACGTTCGACGATCTGCTGATCGATGAAATCGCCATGCTGTGCGGATACATGAGTACGCAGACATTTACGATAATGTTCCGTCAGCATTTCGGTCTGCCGCCTGGAAAATACCGTGTCATGAACCATCATAATCACGCGTCTCCGTAAATCGGTATTATTTTGCGTTGCAGACTGCCCTTTATCGGCATTCTTCTGTCCCGTCACATAAAAGTTTTATGGCTGCATGCACAAACGTGGATACAAGATCATTTTTCCTGAAGGGATGAAAGAAACCAATCTTTGAGGGAACAGACTCGATAACCGCGGGAACGAAGTATTCGATGGTCGCCTCCGGACGGTCCGGCAGATGGACGATGAGCGAGGCAAGGCGGGCGGTTCAGTTCTTCGGCCTCCTGCGCGTCCTGTTCGCGCCTTTCAGCAGTCAGCCGGCAGTTTCCCCTACCGCCGCCAGCTCGAAGACACAGGACTCATGATAAATGGTTGTGTATTTTAAGAACCGCTTGCCGCAAGCTGGCAAATCCGCCGGGAAAAACCGTCTGAGATCTTACCGGCAAAACAGCGCGCCCGCCGCGGCGGAAAGCCGGATCAGCACGGTTGAGGAAAGAAATGAAAAATCCCTCCGGATGAGCTGGTGATTTACATCCGGAGGGTAACTTTTTCAAGAAAATTCAAGCTTTTCTCAGCCGATCTTCACCGGTTCGCCTGTTTTGGCGGAAAGATAGACCGCATCCAGGATCTTCATCACTTTGACCCCGTCTTCTGGCTGCACCAGATACGGCGTGTTGTCCCGCACCGCATCCA
>Ga0079305_1003667_pt1 | contig 10004 bp, 7 predicted proteins | sample LMS_cellobiose_e_FD_79183 | JGI IMG/M metagenome (GOLD analysis project Ga0079305, IMG submission 79183) | Rumen-fistulated moose microbial communities from Alaska, USA - LMS_cellobiose_enrichment | ecosystem: Host-associated > Mammals > Digestive system > Stomach > Rumen fluid ...
CCGTGACGCGCGGCGGCGCGGCCAGAAGTCCCGCGATTTTGCGGCACAAGGTGGTCAGCGAGATGAGCTTGAGCTCCACATCGTCCACGCGTTCAGGCCGCATGTCCCGCGCGGCCAGATGGGCAAACGTCGCCACCACGCTGTTGAAAAAGGGTTTGCCGAAAGGGCCGAAGACATTGGGCATCAGCAGCGTGACCGCAGTGTTGCCGGACGCTTCCGCCCACGCTTCCAGAAGTGCGCGCGAACGGCGTTTGGATTCGTGATAGGGCAGAGTTTTCGCTTCGTGCGTGGTCGAGCCGAGCCACACCGTGCCGTGGAAGTTTGCCGCATTGAGTCCCGCGATCAGAGCTTCGGTCAGACGCAGATTTTCCGCGAGAAGCAGCGCCCCGTCCGGGTGGCGGCTCACTGCCGCCAAATGCACGATCTGATCGCATTGCGCGGCGAAATTCCGCATCAACTCCGGTTGGGAAAATGCCTCACGCGGGCAGCCGGTCACCGTGAAATGTGCCGCATCGCAGCGCAATATCCGGGCAAGACCGCTCCCGATGAAACCGTCGGCCCCGGTGATCCCGATACGCATGACTGATCCTATTTGGCGTTGGATTTTTTGGCGTTGCGGATGGCGCGCTCCACTTTGGGCGAGGTGTGGTAAAACCCGAGATTGTTCGCCACCGTCCGCGACGCCCGCGGCAGACCGGTGCCGGGCGGCAGATTCACCAGTTCCGGTTTGCCCCTTTTGCCGACCAGCACCATCGAGGTCGAACCGCCGCCGTCCATATTGATGCCGTCATACGCGCCGAAATGAAGCAGAAGGTCGCCGCCCTCGCTGAGCGTCATCCCTTCGCTGTAGCCTTTCTGACGGCCGTCCACCGTCACCAGATAGAGCGTTTTATGATCCTGCGAAAGCCCGTAAAACGTGCGGGGATGCAGCGATTTGTCCTTGGGCGGAGCGCATACTTTGCCGTTGCGCAGAATGAACATGAAGCCCGATACCGCCAACTGCACATCGTCCACCGCGTCGCCGGGCTTGACTTCGCGCATTTCCACAACTCCGTCCTTTTTCTGGATCAGCGCCGGCACCGGACGCTTCTGCGGCAGACAAACCACTTCGCCGTCGCTGACCGCCAAACCGATGTGGTCGGAGTATTTGTGGTTGAACGGTTTTTCCCACGGCACCCACGGCGCGGCATTGACCGCCGCGACCACGGGGATGCCCTTTTTGCGCATTTCCGTGACAAAATCGAGCGTGCGCTGGCGCTTGGTGCGGATCACGAATTTCTTGCAGTCCGGCATGACTTCGCCCCAGCCCGGCGCGCGGTCGGTCGTGGTCAGCCGCAGGGTCGGGGCGTTCAGATTGACCTTGAGCGCATGAATTTTCAACGGGCGTGGCTTTTTCCGGGTCAATTCCGCATGGAGAATGTCCGGCGCGACCGCTTTGGCCTTGCTCCAGTCAAATGCTCCCTCCGGCGCGGCGCCCGCCGCCAGCGCCAGCCCCAGAAACCATAAGATGCTCCACAAACGCTTCTTCATAGCGCACTCCCCGCCGGTTCGAAATTATGGTTTGACTTCGCGCGCGCTTTCGACCACCAGCAAGCGGACGCCCGCGCCGGCACCGTAGATCCTGCCGGAGAAAACCTTGAATGTACGGCCGGGCGCGGAAATCGTGGGCGGCAGTGCCGCCACCAGATTCATATCTTCTGCCGCGATGCCGGGTTGGGTCAGCTTGACCAGCGTGAGCGATTTTTGATCCAGCTCCGGCAGTCCCTGACTCTTGTCAAGCACGTTCCACGGCAGCTTGCCCGGCAGAACCGCCGCCTCCACCGTGACCGATTTGCCCTGAAATTCCCGATTCAGCCGCCTGCAGTCCAGTTCCGTCGGACGATCCGGCATCCACTGCGACAGCATCGTTACGCCCAGCCAGCAGACCGCCAGCGACAACAGCGCCACCGGCAATCCCACTTTGAGCCAGCGGAAAAATCCCATGCCGCCCGCGGAACGCTTTTCCAGCATCCCCAGCGCCACGATGTTGGCGGTCGAGCCGATCATCGTGATATTGCCCCCGAAACAGGCCCCGAACAACAGCGCCCACCACAGCGGCATGGCGTTCATGGTGCCGCCCAGCTCTTCAATTACCGGCGCAAAGGCCGCCACGAAAATCACATTGTCCACAAATGCCGAACCCATCGCCGAAACCAGCATGATGCTCGGCACCAGCACCGCCGGCGCATTGCCGCAGATGCCGGTGAAGCCCGAAGCCATCTTTTCCGCCACCCCGGTGTGTTCCAGTGTCCCCGCCACCGCGAAAAGCAGCATGAAAAAGAGCAGCGTCCACCAGTCCACGTCGCGTTCGATGTAGTGCCGCGCGCGGCGGCCGCGGATCAGCATCACCACCCCCGCGCAGACCAGCGGTGCGACGATCAGCATGCTGTTGGACTGAAGTTTGCACAGCGTTTCCAGCTGATGATGCAGCCCGATCGCCGTGACCGTGGCGATCAGCAGGATCGCGCCCGGCCAGAAAGGCACTTCCACCTTGGGCGCGAGCGACAGATTGCGCGCCAGCCGTTCCGCGAGATTGATGTCGAACTGCCGCAGGTCGCGCCGGAAAAAGAAGATCGTAAGCACGATCGTGACTGCCAGCGCCAGCAGCATCAGCGGAAAACTCCACAGCATGAAGTCCCCGAAATGCAGTCCCGCCCGCGTCCCGATGAAAATCCCCACCGGGTTGCCCATCATCGTCCCCGCACTGCCGACGTTGGTCGCCAGCACCGCGATCATGACGTAGGGCGTCGGATTGAGTTTCAGCCGCGAACAGACCTGAAAAATCAGTGTGGAAATGAAAATGATCGCCGTGACTTCGTCCACCGCGCAGGCCAGCAATGCGCTCGCCGTGGCCGTGACCGCGATGAATTTGCGCCCGGAGATGTTGGGCATGGCGACGATCCGCTGCACCACCCAGGTGAAAAAGCCGAGGTCGCGCAAAGCCCCCACCACCACCATCATTCCCACCAGAAAGAGGATCACGTCCAGCGCCGAGGACTGGATGAACTGCGGGATGGTCAGCGAGCGGGTCAGCACCAGCACCGCCAGCCCCAGAAACGCAATGGCGAGACGGAAGCCCCAGAAGAGCAGCGTCCCGAGAATGATCGCCGCAAACACCGCGCACGCGGTGGATTGCTGCAGATTGAGTTTGAAAACGGATTCGCCGCAGAAGCCGAGCAGTCCCGAGACCCCCAGCATCAGCGCAAAACGGCCGACCATGGCCCGAACCGGCATGGATTGATATTCCGCATCTTCCGCCATGATGAAAAACTCTGTCCTTGTTATTCCCAGAAAAGTTTGGCGCAGAAATCCTTCATCAGCACCCGGCCTCGGAGACTGCCGTCCGCGTCAACCACCGGCAGTTCCGCAACGTGATGCGTCAAAAACAGTTTCGCAAGCTGGATCGCCGGCACGTCCGAAGACACTTTGACAAAATCTTCGCGCATGACGTCGGCGACCTTGGTCTCGTCCGCGCTGGCCAGCATTTCCGCAAACGGCTGGAACTGATAGATCGGCGTCAGGTCGTCCATCCACAGAATGTGTTCGGGCAGACTGTAGCGGAGAATGTCCTCCAGCGCGAGCATGCCGCGCAGGTCGCCGTCGTTGTCCAGCACCGCCATCTCCGTCGCACCGGTCTCCGCAAAGCGCCGGATCGCCAGCGCCAGCGTGTCCTGTTCGAGGATCACATTGAGCTTGGTGTCGGTGAAATCGGCCACCTTGAGGTATTCGGGCAGCCGGATGGTCACGCCGTGGAAAAACTTCGTGACTTCGTCCGGCGCGGTCAATTCGGCAAGTTCCGTGATCTTGCCCGGATCGTTGAATTCATTGGCAAGCGCTGCCACCACCTGAAGATGCATCGACGGATTGTCCGCGGGCGACAGCACCAGCACCACCACCTGCACGGTTTCGGCGGCTCCCTCCGGTCCGAAAGGAATGCCGCTCTTGCTCGTGCCGAGCGCCACCAGCGGCTGGGTCAGTCCCTTCAGCCGGGCGTGGGGCATCGCCAGTCCCGGCGCGATCACCGTCGGGAAAAGCGCTTCACGATCAAGGATTTCCTGTTCCGCTTCGGCCGGATCGACTTCGCTGTGCCCGGCGGCGAGCAGCTGCGTCAACTCGTGGATGATCGCGCGACTGGAGGCCGCCTGGCTGAGACAGAGAATGGCATCATCGGAAACGAAATCGAAGAATTTACCGGATTTCATCTGTTCAACCCTCTTTTTTGATGAATGTATAAATCAAATTAATATACCGCCAAAACGGTTTTTTCGCAAATCGCCCGCGTGCAAAAAAACGCTTTTTCCGCCTCGCGGGCGGCATTGCCGGAACTTCCGCGGCGGGGGCGTGCCGTCATTGCCCGGCGCGGCGCTTCCGCCGGAGGCTCTGAAGCATTTCCCCGGGTTCGCTCATCCTGAGCGCGATCGAAATCAGCAGATAGATCGTGCCGAAGCCCGCCGCCGCCAGCACCAGCGGCACCAGATCCTCCGGCAGACGCACTCCCGGCAGCGGATGACTTCGCAGATACTCGCGCACCGGAGCATACCAGAAGTAACAGCACGCCCCCGCAAGACTGCCCAGGAGCGCCTTGACCGCCGTGCGCACCACACCGCCGAGCGGCAGAGCGAATTTTTCCCGCGCGAGCACGGCCAGAAGCAGCGTATTGTTGACCATCGCCGAAAGCACCGTCGCCAGCGCGATGCCGCCCTGTTTCCAGATCAGCATCAGCAGGGGACTGGCGGCGAGATTGACGGCAATGGCCGTCAGCGATATTTTGAGCGGCGTCACCATCTTCTTGCGCGCGTAATACATCGGCAGAATGACCTTGGTCGCGCAGAAGGCCGGGATTCCCAGCGCGTAAAAGAGCAAAGTCCACGCGGTCTCGCGCATGTGAAATTCGTTGAAGTTCCCGTACATGAAAAGCAGCCGGATCAGCGGTTCGCGCCACACCACCATGAAAATCGCCAGCGGCGCGCAGAAATACCATACATAACGCAAGCCCAGCACGCAGTCGTCGGCCATTTCCCGGAAGTCCTTCCGCGCCGCCGCGCGCGACATGTCCGCCATCAGCACACTGCTCAGCGCCATGGCGAAGACGCCGATCGGCAGATAGACCAGCCGCTCCGTGAAGTTGAGCGACGCCACCGCGTAATCCCCCACCATGCACGCCCACGCCCGATCCACCAGAAAACTCACCTGTACCGCGCCGCCGCCGATCATCCCGGGCAGGGCCAGCAGAAAGAGTTCTCGGAACGCTTTGCCCGCCCCCGTCAGACCGTTGCGCCAGATCGGGAAAATTCCGAAGCGCCACATCAGATACGCCATCATCGCAAACTGGAGCAGCCCCGCCAGCAGCACCCCTTCCGCCAGACGATCCAGAAACCCCGCGTCGACCGTGCCGCCCAGCGCCAGCCCCCAATAGAATACGCCGATCAGCACGATATTCAGGAGCAGGGCATTCAGCGAGGCGAGAAAAAAGACCCTCCGGGTGTTGACCACCGCGGTCATCACGCCGACGAAACAGATGAAAACCGTGTAGGGCATCAGGATCGGGATCAGCCGGAGCGCAAGATGAATGTACCCCTCCGCAATGACCAGTTTCAACAGCATGGCAATGCCGGAGACCGCCCCCACGATGCCGCCCAGCAGCAACCCGAGCCAGAGGAATACGCCGGTCAGCCGGCGGCGTGCTTCGTCCAGCCCGGCCTCCGCCTCGATATGCGAGAGCAGGGGGATCAATGCCGTACTCAGCGCCCCTTCGCCGAAGAGCCGCCGGAAGAGGTTGGGCATCATGAACGCAAGCCCCCATGCACTCGCCAGAGCGCCGCCGCCGAGCACCCGCGCTTCGAGCATCACCCGGAAGAGGCCGAGAATGCGCGCGAGGATGGTGGCGATGGAAACGCCGAAACTGCTGCGGAGAATGTTGCGCCGGTTGTCCTGAATTGCCGCCATCGTAACGAAAAATTTCACATGACTTGGAGTTGATCGATCCTTTTGCATAATATAACCCCCTCCGGCGCAACTTGCCACCTCCCGAATGCGGAAAAGCGGACGATTTTGTCCCGGTTCGTTCCCCCGCGGCTTGACAGGAACTCCGGACGGGTTATATTACCCTGTCGAAGAATCCATATTTGACGGGGAAAGTTACCAATGAATCAAGCGTCCGTGACCGATTGCCCGGTGATCCCGGTCGCCGTGCCGGAGCAGGCGGTGCTCGCCCGGCTCGGCGGCAACCGCCACCGTACCGCGCTCTCCGCGCCCGAACTGGTGCGCTTCCGGTGCGCCATGCAGCAGGCGCGGAGCGTGATGCGGCCGCGGGGGCGTTATACGGTGATCCCGCTCCGGGAGAACGACGGGACGCGGGCGCTCGCGGGAGAGTCGTGGCATCTGGAATGCGCCTCTTTGTGCCGTCTCCTCGGCGACGCGCCGTGGCTGTGGGTGGGAGCGGTCACCATCGGAGGGGAACTTACGGAACTCGTCGCGCGGGCCGGGGACAAGCTCGCCGAGGCGGTGATCTACGATGCCGCCGGGAGCGAATGCGCGGACAGTGCGATGGATCTCCTGCAGCAGCAGGCGGCGCGGCAGCTTGTCCGGCTGGGAAAATTGCTCGGGCCGCGCCGTTTTTCCCCGGGGTACGGCGATTGGAGTCTCGCCGCCCAGCGCGAAATCTTCGCTCTGCTCAACCTTGCCGAAATCGGGATGCGGTACGATGACAACTTTTTCATGCACCCGGAAAAATCCGTGACCGCCGTCGCGCCGGTCTTTCCCGCCTGAAGTCAGTAGGCGTCGCTCTTCCGGAAGGTTTCCTCCGCCCTGCCGTCGTCCGCCCACAGATTGGTCAGACCCGTCCCGCGTTCCCGTTCCAGACGGAAACGCCGTCCCTGCCGGTCGCTCAGCACGCCTTCCACGGGAAGAACCATGCGCGTCGTCAGAAGCGGCGTCGGGCCGGAACAGGGCAAAATCGGCAGCGGACTGTGCTTTTGCAGAGCCGTCAGCGCCGCTTCCGGAAGTTCCGGGTGCGCCTCCGCCGCGTTCACGCCGAGTTCCGTCAGCAATGCTGCCGCGATGGAATTGGCCGTCGCCCACGGGGGGACTGCCAGCAGAAAACGTTCTTTTTCAGGGAGGTCGCGCACCAGAGAAAGCGCGTGAATGCCGCCCAGTCGGTAAATGCGTACTCCCTTTTGCCACGCTTCGCGCACTTTTTCGCGCCAGCGCTCCCATTCCGCTTCCGGGAGAAAGCCGGGAATAAGCAGACTTGCTCCGGTCGGCATCGCCGGATGTGGCGCGGTACGTTCCCGGCGGTAATCGCGGGCAAAGGCGAGCAGACTCTGCGCTCCCGCTCCGGCGCTCTGCGGAGTTTGCGCCAAAGCCGCGCCGACGGCCCGCTGACAGGCTCTCCGCAATTCCTTGAGCCGTCCCGCCGGACAGAACCAGTCGCCCGCCACGGCCGCAATCACCGGCGCGGGCCGCCACAACTCTTCCGGGAGCTTGGCAAATTCCGTTTGCAGATCCGCGGCGCTCCACGCCCGGTTGCGGGCAACTTCAAAGCCCTCCGCGCTCCAGACGAAGTCCGGCAAGGCGGGCAATGTCGCGGTAATTTTGCCCGCTTCCAGACGGAGGCGCAGCTCCAGATTGCGCCGCGCCGGGGGCAGGGTTTCGGCGCGGCGGCGGAAGTCGCAGCCGTTTTCTCCCAGTTTGTAAAGGGTCATGCCGGCGGTGACGCCGGGAAACGAGCCGGGAATCCAAATTTGCATCCCCTGTTTCGCCGCGGTCAGCGTCCGCCCCGTTCGGTCGCGCATGCCGGTCAACAGAAAACCCGCCAGACTTTCGCCCGTCCGATCCGCGATCCGCATCCGGTCGCCGAGATGAATCCGGTCGAGACACTGCACCGCGACCCCGCCGGGGGCCGCCTTTTCGATCCGTCCCGCCGGATGGCCGAAAACACCGCTTTCGCCGGGATGGATCAAGCCTGCAAAGCCGTATCCGGTGCCGGTTCCGCTCCGCCGGGACACTGTACGGCGCAGGAGTTCCGCCGCTTCCGGGGAAGCTTCCGGCAGTGCGTCAAGCGCTTTGCGGTAGGCGGCAACTGCGCCGTGAACGTAATCGGGCCCGCGGAGACGGCCTTCGATTTTCAGCGAGGCGATCTTGAGTTTGCTGTATTCCCCGAGCAGCGTCAGCCCCGCGAGGTCGGTCGGCGACAGGGGAAAACCTTCGCCGCCGCGCCAGCGGTAGAAGCGGCGGCAGAGCTGGCGGCACGCGCCCCGGTTGCCGGAGGCGTGTTCGGCGTAGGCGGAGAGAAGACAGCGCCCGGAGAGCGATACGCAGAGCGACCCGTGCAGAAAAACCTCCAGCTCCACCGTCGCCCGCGCCGCGATCCGGCGAATCTCCTCCAGCGTCAGCTGGCGCTCCAGAATCACCCGTTTGGCGCCGAGACGCGCCAATTCCGCTACGCCCGCGGAGTTGTGAATGCCCATTTGCGTCGAAGCGTGGATCGTCAGATGCGGAAAATAGCGGCGCAGCAGCGCGAGAATCCCGAAGTCCTGCACGATCACCGCGTCCGGCTCGAGGTCGGCGAGAATCGCCAGATGCTCCATCACTTCCGGAAGTTCCGGTTCGGTGGCCAGCGTGTTGAAGGTGACATGAACTTTGCGTCCCCGGCCGTGCGCGCAGTCGAGCAGGCGGGCCAGCTGGTCGGGCGTGAAATTTTCCGCCCGGCTCCGGGCGTTGAATTTTCCCAGCCCGAGGTAGACCGCGTCGGCCCCCGCGTCAAACGCGGCAAGCGCGGTTTCAAGATTGCCCGCGGGCGCGAGAAGTTCCGGGCGGAATACCGGGGAAGCGAGGTCAGCGGCCATAGCGCTCCGCAATTCTCCGATAGGAGAGTTTGCCGCCGAAAATGTCCAGGGCGCTGCCGACGGTGAAATCGATCCGCCCCCGGCCCGCCCGTGCGATCGCTGCGATGTCCTGTTCGTCGGCCACGCCTCCCGCATAGACGCAGGGGAGGGGAGAAATTTCGCCGAGCAGAGCGATCAGCTCCTCGTCAATGCCCGCCATTTTGCCTTCGACATCGACCGCATGCACCAGAAATTCACAGCAGAACCGGGCGAGAAACTCCAGCGTTGCCCGGTCGATGCGGCTTGCGGTGAATTTCTGCCAGCGGTCATAGACGACCCGATAACCGTCGGCAGTCCGGCGGCAGCTCAGGTCGAGCACCAGTTTGTCCGGCGGCACCGCCTGCGCCAAAGCGTCCAGACGGCGGCGGGAAATTTCCCCGTCGGCGATGAGATAACTGGTTACGATCACCTGCGCCGCACCCGAGGCAAGAAATTTCGCGGCGTTTTCGGGCGTGATCCCGCCCCCGGCCTGAAGCCCGCCGGGGTAGGTGCGGAGCGCCAGCAGCGCCGCTTCTTCATTGCCCGGGCCGAGCATGATTACATGGCCTCCGGTCAAACCGTCCCGGCGATAGAGCCGCGCGAAAGAGGCGGAATCTTCGCCGGATTCAAAATTGGTGCGGAGACCGCCGCCGTCGGCCGTCAGCGTGCCGCCGACGATCTGTTTGACTTTGCCGTCGTGTAAATCAATGCAGGGACGAAATCGCATCGGGAACAATCCTTGGAAACTATTTGCCGGGCGCGCTTTTGAGCGCGTTAAGTTCGCCTGCCAGGCGCTCCACCCGCGCGGCGAGTCTGCGATTGGCCGTGTCCAGCCGGGCGATCCGGAAACTCTGGTAACAGAGAATCGCAAAGGCGATCAGCAGCAACGTTAAAACAAGCACCGGAAGAAACGGAACCTGCCGCCCCTCCGCGCTGTCTGAATCAGCGGAAATACTCACGGGTGCAACGCCGCTTGCGTTCGCGCGGTCAACATGGCCGTCAACCGTGCTTTCGGGCGCTTCGAGCGGGGAATCTTCCGGTTCGCGCCCCAGTACGGGGACGGTGGCGGTTTCGGCGGCGGGGCGGGAAACAGCGTCGGAG
>Ga0079305_1003668_pt1 | contig 10003 bp, 6 predicted proteins | sample LMS_cellobiose_e_FD_79183 | JGI IMG/M metagenome (GOLD analysis project Ga0079305, IMG submission 79183) | Rumen-fistulated moose microbial communities from Alaska, USA - LMS_cellobiose_enrichment | ecosystem: Host-associated > Mammals > Digestive system > Stomach > Rumen fluid ...
AAGATGAAAAAGAAACGCTATGACCAGGAATTCAAGGAACAAATCGTTAGAGAATGCCAAGAAGTCGGTAATGCTGCATTAGTCGCCCGGCGACATGGAATTTCCAAAAACACTGTACACAGTTGGCTTCAGGCATCAAAGAGAAATGGTTCTGTTGTACCTCTACCCAAAAACAATGAGCGAAGACTGAAAGAAGCTGAAAAACGCCTTGAAACGCTTGGCCGGGAGAATGATCAGTTGAAAAGAATCGTGGCCGAAAAAGAACTTGAGTTGGCAATTTTAAGAGAACTACGCGACCGGGTAAACCCTCAGTAACCGACAAAGTCATCGTTGCCAAAAGGTGGATTAGGAAAGGATACAATACAAGTCTGGTTCTCGACTTTGTCGGTCTAGCTCCATCCACCTTTTATGAGAATATTAACCGAAAAAAAGAACTGACAAAAGAAGAGAAGACGGATAAAGCTGTCGGTCGGCCACAAACACAGTTTTCTTACACCCTTGATGGCAAGAAAATTCCTGATGAACAAATCAAGGAATGGCTTTGTGATTTAGTTTGTGGCGATGGTTTTCCTTATGGTTATAAAAAGCTTACTGCAGCTTTAGTAGATGATTATGCCCTTGTGATCAATCATAAAAAGGTATATCGCCTGTGTAAGGAGTTAGATATTCTTAAACCCCAAAGGGTCTGCCGGCCAAAACATCCAAGACGTCTGGCCCAAAGGGTTGAAGTAACCGGCCCCAACCAACTCTGGGAGATGGACATAAAATATGGTTACATACATGGAGAAGAAAGATTCTTTTTCCAGCTTTCTTTAATTGACGTTTTTGACCGCTGTGTTATCGACTACCATTTAGGCTTAACATGCACGGCTAAGGATGCCTGTAGAGTTCTACGGAACGCTTTAAAGAAGCGTGGAATTAGACCCGGAATGAAAATGCCGCGGGTAAGAACGGATAACGGCCCACAATTCATTGCCAGGCTCTTCGTAGAAATATGCCAGAAACTTGGAATAACTCATGAAAGGATCCCTGTTGGAACGCCAAATTTAAATGCACATATTGAAGCCTTTCATTCGATTCTTGAAGATGATTGCTATAGCAGGTATCAATTTAATACTTACGCAGAAGCTTATGAACAAGTCTCGTTGTACATGGAGTATTATAACCAGCGCCGGCGCCATGGGAGTTTGAATAACATGGCTCCTGAAAGGTATTACCAGGCTATTATGAGTAATTCTATAAAACCTCAAGTACTTGTAGCATAATCTCCGGAATTAGGGGGTCAAGGCGCCTCCCTAATAACATTTCATCATAAAGACCAGATATTTCCTTATGTAAATTATAACATACATTTTGCGTTAAACAATAATTAGTTTGCAAACGCAAATATTTGTTGTGTTTTAACCTATTTTATGATATTCTTCCTATTGTGAGGAGAGGTGACAATTATGGCCGTAAGCTATAAAAAACTCTGGAAGCTCCTTATTGATAAAGATATGAAAAAGAAAGATTTAAGAGAAGCGGCTGGTATTAGTACATCTTCTATTGCAAAACTCGGAAAAAACGAAAACGTAACAACTGATGTGCTTGTAAAGATTTGCAAGGCATTAAAGTGTGATATTTCAGATATTATGGAGATTGAGCCGGATGAATAGGTAGCAACAGCTTTTACTTAATAGTTAAGCAACAATGACGCTAATTGAATTATTATGAAAAAACATAAATTAATAAAATTTTTAAAGTGAGGTTATAAAGATGTATAATCAATTTTTTAATACTGTTCTTGAAGTACTAAAACAGGATCAACGTTTTTTTACTGATAACGAGGAATTGCTTCGCAATTCCGTATACGAGGCAGCAATGCAAATGGATTCAAAACTCATTAAATTGCTTTTATCTAACGAAGAAACAAAAAAGCGCTTTTTTGCCGACGTTGAAGGTGTTCTCGTTTTTGATAAAGTCGGCTTCGGTTGGGTTATCAATAATAGAGAATTCTTGCCTGATTCATATACTCGTTATAAAAATAAAATTGGTCTTGTAAATAGCCGGGATGAGTACATATCTACCTCAAAGGATGTTGTTCTCGTTTTCCCTTATAAAGACTGCGTTCTCGAAGGAGGACAAACGAAAGAAGATCAAAAGCGGGATGAGATATTCTATAACGAAACGCTTGCACCGGATGAAGTAGACAGGCTTCTTTATCCAAAGGTATTCATGAATGCAAAACGTTATACTGCTGACGGAGTAGAATCGATTACAGAGTTCAAAGATACTGATAACCTTATTATTAAAGGTAATAATCTTCTTGCTATTGCTTCATTGTTAAAAAGATATGAAGGTCAGGTAAATCTTATATATATAGATCCTCCATATAATACAGGTAATGATAGTTTTAAATATAATGATAGCTTTAATCACTCTACGTGGTTAACATTTATGAAGAACCGTTTAGAAATAGCAAAAAAGCTTTTAGCAAACAATGGTAGTATTTATGTTCAAATTGACAATAACGAACTTCATTATTTAAAAGTATTGATGGATGAAATTTTTGGAGTCGAAAATTTTCAAAGGGAAATAATATGGGTGTTAAAAGGAGTTTCTGGATATAAAAGCTTGATAAATAATTATGTTAGAGGTCATGAAACTATCTTATTTTATACAAAGAGTAATGAGTTTACTTTTAATAAAACTTTTCTTCCATATAGTAAAGAACAATTAGAGAGATTTTCGAGTGTTGACGAAAATGGCAGAAGGTATAAAGTAATTACAAAAGAAAGGCGCCTTTACTTAGATGAGGCTAAAGGAATTCCTGTATCCGATGTTTGGGATGATATTGCAAGTTTTCAAACTGTTGTTAACGCAGAGGAACGAACAGGGTTTTCGACACAAAAGCCCGAAAAATTAATTTCTAGAATAATTGAAACATCTTCAAAGCCAGGGGATTTAGTACTTGATTTTCATTTAGGTAGCGGTACAACTGCTGCAGTTGCACATAAAATGGGAAGACGTTATATAGGTGTAGAACAAATGGACTACATAGATACTATTACAGTTGAAAGGCTAAAAAAAGTCATTGAAGGAGAACAAGGCGGAATATCCAAAGATGTTAACTGGCAAGGTGGAGGCTCTTTCGTCTATTGCGAGCTTGCAAAACTAAATCAAAAATATGTTGATCGCATACAAATCGCTGAAAATGATAAAGAGCTTGCTGATATTTGGCGTGAAATAAAAAAGACCGGTTTTATAAGCTGTTATGTAAATCCTCAAGATATTAATCCTGAAGCAGAGGATTTTAAATCTCTCTCATTTGAAGAAAAAAAGCGTTTATTTGTGGAGTTGCTAGATAAAAATCAACTTTACGTTAATTACTGTGATATTGATGATGAAGATTATAATATTTCAGACGCTGACAAGGCATTTACAAAAAGCTTTTACGAGGGGGTATAATAGTGTACCTATACGAGCAAATCGAACAAGCAAAGAATTTTGGAGCATACAAAGAATTACCAAAATACATTCCTGATAATCTGAATCCATCTTTTGAATTACGCCCGTATCAAAAAGATGCTTTTTGTAATTTTATAACATATTTTGAAAATGAAGCACTTTGTAGAAAGCCAACACAGACACTTTTTCATATGGCAACCGGTAGTGGAAAAACGCTAATTATGGCAGGACTTATGCTATATCTTTTTAAACAGGGATATAGAAATTTTCTATTTTTTGTAAATCTATCTAATATCGTACAAAAAACAAAAGAAAATTTCTTAAATCGTACTTCATCGAAGTATCTTTTTGCTGATGAAATTAATATTGATGGAGAAAAAGTTAAAATTCGTGAAGTTAATAACTTCCAAGCAAGCGATCCGAATGCGATAAATATTTGCTTTACAACTATACAAGGGCTTCATTCAGATATATGGTTTGTCAAAGAAAACTCTGTTTCTATAGATGATTTTCGTGATAATAAAATAGTTCTTATATCGGACGAAGCCCACCATCTCAATGTTGATACTCGCCGCGGCAACAAAGAAGAAATTGAAAATTATAGGAGCTGGGAAAGTACAGTTAAGAGTATTTTTGAAATGAACAATCAAAATGTATTACTCGAATTTACTGCAACATGTGACCTTGCAAACGAAAATATAAAACGCGAGTATGAGAACAAAATAATATTCGATTATCCTCTAAAAAAATTTAGAGACGATGGATACTCAAAGGAAATACGTACTATGCGTTCTGACATATCAATTATGGAACGAGCATTACAGGCGATAGTATTAAGTCAATACCGCTTAAAAATATTCGAAGATTTTCGCATAAGATGTAAACCAGTCGTTCTATTTAAGGCTAAGACTATTGCTGAAAGCAAAGCGTTTATGAAAGAGTTTATTGATACCATAAAAAATCTGAATGGTTCAGTACTAGAACGACTGGCAGATATTACGGAAATAGATACTATGAAAAAGGTTTATTCGTATTTTGAAAAAAACGGAATAACCTTTGAGCAATTAGCACAAGAACTAAAAGAAGCTTTTGGGGAGGATAAGTGTCTTTCAGTTAACGAAGATGCTGAGGCCGAAAAGAATCAAATAATTGTCAATTCGCTTGAAGATGCTAATAATCCTTACCGAGCAATTTTTGAAGTAAGAAAACTAGATGAAGGTTGGGATGTACTAAATTTGTTTGACATTGTACGTCTTTATGAAACTCGAGATGCCAAGAATGGCATCCCCGGGAAAACGACAATAGCAGAAGCACAGCTTATAGGACGAGGAGCAAGGTATTATCCGTTTAAGTTGGAAGAATGGCAGAATAAATATCAGCGAAAATTCGATAAAGATTTGGATCACCCCCTTCGCATCTGTGAGGAACTATATTATCATTGTCAAAACGAATCTCGTTATATTGCCGAATTATATAGGGCGCTAAAAGAAATTGGTATCGATATGGAAAACACAGTCACTAGAACATATAAATTAAAGGATGAGTTTAAGGCAGATCCGCTTTATCAGCAAGGATATGTATTCTATAATGAAAGACTAATAAAAAGCAGATCAGAAGTTACCGGTCTTTCACCTACTATACGCAATCATACATATGATGTCACTATTGCAACTGGACGAGCAGCTGAGGATACATTAATGTTAGGCGAAGAAGGAACAAAAGAGAGTTCGGTAACAACATACACTAAACATACATTTTTTGCTGAAATAGCGAGGATTAATTATTCGATAGTACATCGAGCTCTTCGTAAGTATGATGTGTTTAAGTTTAATAGACTAAAAAGCTATTTCCCACAATTAAAATCTATTAACCAATTTATCTTTGACGATAAGTATCTTGGAAATGTAAAAATAGATATTACATCAAGATATGAGGATCCTTCACCTGCTATCCTTTATGTGGCTTGCGTCAATGTTTTGAAAAAAATAGCTACTTCAATCTCTAATATTGAAGAAACTTATGAAGGTTCTAAAACATTCATGGCAAAATATATCCGAGAGGTATTTAAAGATAAGCGGGTAAATTATACTAATCCTACCGATGGAGGCTTAGGTGTTTCACAAAACGATAATACTGTTCCTATGGCCTGGAAACTTGATTTATCTAAAGAAGATTGGTTTGTGTTTGAAGATAACTATGGAACATCGGAAGAAAAAGCATTTATTGCGTATTTTAAGCAGTATGTCGATAAACTAAAAGCTAAGTATGATAAAGTTTATCTAATACGAAATGAACGTCAATTAGCAATATATTCTTTTGATGGTGGTGAACGCTTCGAACCAGATTATCTATTATTTTTACATTCGCCTAAAGTTAATGGGTATGAGCAACTACAGATATTTATTGAGCCGAAAGGTACCCACCTTGTCAAAAATGATAGTTGGAAAGAAGATTTTTTATTGCAACTTGAGTCAAATGCGATTCCTATAGTTAAATTTGCAGACGACAATAATTACAGGATTTGGGGATTCCATTTCTTTAACAGGGATTTAAGACGTAAAGAGTTTGATGAAGATATGAACCGACTTTTATAATATATCGCATTGATATAAGTTATTGATAAGTTTTTATTTGATTTACATCCATCCTGTATCCTCAACCCCCTGTAAAAAAGGGTGTTATCTAATCTGGTAACTCAACTATGAATTTTCAGGGCGGTTGATATGTTCCCGCAAACAATAAAAATAAGGGTTTCCTGACATTGCCACATCCGGCAGAGTGGCCTGTAAAAAAGTTAAATGTCTGGAAACCCTTTATTTGCAAGCTTTTTAGTTCTTCATTTCTCAACCCTTGACATCAATACCACCGTCTCAACGTGGAAGGTGTGGGGGAACATGTCAATCGGTTGAATCTCCTGGACCCGGTAACCTTTGTCCACCAGGATCCGGAGGTCCCGCGCCAGGGTACTGGGGTTGCAGCTGACATAGACGATGCGCCCGGGTTTGATGGCAGCCAGGGCTTCCAGCACCTCTTTCCGGCAGCCGCTGCGGGGCGGGTCGACCACGGCCACATCGAAACCGATCCCGATCCGGGCCAGCCGCGGCAGGACCACTTCCGTCTCCCCGGCCACGAACCGCACGTTTTCAATCCCGTTGCGCTTGGCGTTTTCTACCGCATCGTTCACCGCTTCGGCGACCACTTCCACCCCGTAGACCTCCCGGGCCCGCCGGGCCAGGAAAAGCGTGAGACTGCCCACGCCGCAGTAGGCGTCGACCACCCGCTCTTTTCCGGTTAAGCCCGCGTATTCCACGGCTTTGTTATAAAGGACCTCCGTCTGCGCCGGGTTGACCTGGAAGAAGGAGGTGGCGGAGATCTTGAACTCCAGATCGTCCAAGCGGTCGATGATCCCGTCCTCCCCATAAAGGACGATATTGGTCTCGCCCAGGACCACATTGCCTTTCATGGTATTGACATTCTGGACCACGCTTTTGATCTCCGGGAAGCGACCGGCCAGGAGACGGGCCAGTTCCTTCCCTTCCGGAAAGGTCCGGCCGTTGGTGACCAGCACCACCATGGCCTCACCCGACTGGAACCCGTTTTTCACCAGGAGATAACGGAGAAGCCCTTGCCCGGTCTGTTCGTTGTAAATGGGGATTCCCATCCCTTCAACCAGCTCGCGGACGGCGTTCATGATCCTGTTGTTCAGCGGGTGCTGGATCAGGCACTCCCGGGTATCAATCACATTGTGGGTTCCCTGCTGGTAGCAGCCGACAATGACCCTCCCGTTTTCCAGGGCAAAGGGGTACTGGACCTTATTCCGGTATTCCCAGGGGTTTTCCATGCCGATCATGGGGCGCACGGGAAGATTCTTGAACCCTCCCAGCCGTTCCAGGGCGTCATGGACCCGTTGCTCTTTGAACGCCAGTTGCGCCTGGTACTCCAAGTGCAATAATTGACAGCCGCCGCATTTTTCATAGAGAGGGCAAGAGGGCTCCATACGGTACGGGGAGGGTTTGAGGATCTTCACCATTTCGCCCCGGGCATAATTCTTTTTCACCAGTTCAACCCGGGCCAACACCTCTTCGCCGTCGAGCGCGCCGGGGACAAAAACAGTAAACCCCTTATACCTGCCCACCCCTTCACCCTGATGGGCATAGCCGTTTATTTCCACAGTTACTTCCTGTCCAACCTTGACCGGAGCCAACTCCATTGTCATGCCTGCTCCTCCACTCTTATCTTACTGATGAAATAGAAATTCTCCTTGCAACTTATTCTTCCTCCCTCGGCGGCAGAAAAGACAAAGGCTCCACTCCCATTGCTCTCCTGCCGCAAATGTGGTATATATGAATAAGCGGCGGTGAAGTTGATGATTACGGGATGAAAGCGGGAAAAATGAGAGTGAAAGAAGGAAAAACAAAAGAAATGAAAGTAAAGGAGATGAAGGCCGGGGAGATGAAGACAAAAGCCGACTGTTACATCTGCTCCCTGCAGCAGGCCCTCGCCACCGCCAGGCGGGTAAAGAGCGATCCGGAAGCGGAACGGAGGATCATCAACCAAGCCCTGGCGTATCTGCTGGAGCTTGCTCCGGAGATCACGCCGGCGGAGATCGCCAGCGACCTCTTTCGCCTGGTCTGCCGGGAGTTAAATGTTCACGACCCTTTCCGTGAAGAAATGGACTATTATAACCGGCAGGCCTTGGCTCTCTATCCCAAACTCCAACAGGTCCTGGCCAAGAGTGAAGACCGGATATATACCGCTCTCTTGCTGGCGGTGGCCGGGAACCAGATTGACTTGGGGATCATTAAGGAGATCGATATTGAAGCGACCATCGCCCAGGTCTTTGAGAAGGGGTTACGCCACAGCGATTATGAGGATTTCCGGAAGGATCTGGCGGCCGCCGGCTCCCTCCTTTACCTGGTGGATAATGCCGGGGAGATCGTTTTCGACCGGATTCTCCTGGAGGAGATCAAAAGGGTCCACCCGGACCTGCCGGTGAAGATCGCGGTCAAGAAAGGGCCGGCGGCGAACGATGCCGTGCGGGCCGACGCCCTGCAGACCGGTATGGACAAGGTGGGGACGATTATTGATACGGGCTGCGATGATCTGGGCGCCCCCGGGACACGGTGTTCCAAGGAGTTCCAGGAGGCCTTCCGCCAAGCCGGCGTGGTCATTGCCAAAGGGCACGCCAATTTTGAAACCATTGCCGGTACGAAACACCCGGCCGTTTACGCCCTTTTACGGGCGAAATGCCCGGTGGTCGCCGGCATCTTGGGCGTAGAGGTTTTCGATTCCGTCTTTAAGAAGCTCTCGTAAAGCTGCAGGCATGGCGCCATGGCGGGCCATGGCAACGACAGGCATGCCGGGAGAAAAGGCAGGCACAAGGGGCAGGTACAAAAAAACGGCCGGTTTTCGTGGCCGTTTTCTGTTTTTTCTTTGCCAAGCCCGGGCCGCCGGTCGTAACCCGGGTCGTAATACAGGGAACCGCCCTTTATTTTTTCTCGCAGGTTTGGTTCCCGACAGTGCACGATGTTTTGCAAGCCGACTGGCAGGAGTTGGCGCAGTTACCGCACCCGCCGCTTTCGACAGTTTTCTGCAGGTTGCCACGGATGATTGTTTTTATGTGAGACACCAAAACCCCTCCGCTTCTAAATGATATAAATAAGTGGTGGACCCGAAGGGATTCGAACCCTCGACCTCTGCGATGCGAACGCAGCGCTCTCCCAGCTGAGCTACAGGCCCGCCAAATAAATAACTCCGTCTATTGCGGCCGGTAGAGACATGTGCCGCCGTAATACTTATCCCATTTTGCACATTTTCGCACTGTCTTTAGTTCTCGCGGTGGTAGCGAATAATTGCAGATCGTTGTATTCGGGAGTTGGCTAAAATGCTGGCAATCACGACAGACCTGCAGGACCTCTTCCAATGTGAGCTTGAATACCATAGCTCCACCACCTGCCTCTCAGGTCACATGCCCCCTTCTTATAAGTATTATACCACACCCGCAGGGGTTTGCCAAGACCCACCGCAATTTCGTCTCTCCGCCTCCACCCCTGTTGCGGCCCTCATTGTTTGCGGAAGATCAAGATATTCTGATGCATAATATTCGGTACATAACATCTTTTTACTGCATAAGGCTTCAAGGGCCGCTGGGTTGCCTGGTTCCACCAGATGCGCAACCCCTTCCATTTAAAACCCGCTTCGCGGATCTTCTCCGCCACTTTATAACTGAGCGGCAGGTATTCCCCGTCCTGATACCGGTCGCCCACCAGCAAAACCAGATAGCGGTTGGGCTGGAGGACCCGCCAGGCTGCTTCGGCAAATTCAGCCATCTTCTGAAGGTAGCTGGCGAAGTCCGGGAGACTGCCCAGGTCTCTCCCGTCGTCGCGGCCAAACATGGCAAAGTTGGTTTCGTTCTTAAACCGTACCTGGTGCCGGCAACCGTACGGCGGATCGGTAATAATCGCCGCCAGGCAAGCGGCGGGGAACTTCTCCAACTCGCGGAGGCAATCGCCGTGGAGCATCATCCCCCGGATCGGCTCGCCGGTGGTACCCGGGA
>Ga0079305_1003670_pt1 | contig 9996 bp, 9 predicted proteins | sample LMS_cellobiose_e_FD_79183 | JGI IMG/M metagenome (GOLD analysis project Ga0079305, IMG submission 79183) | Rumen-fistulated moose microbial communities from Alaska, USA - LMS_cellobiose_enrichment | ecosystem: Host-associated > Mammals > Digestive system > Stomach > Rumen fluid ...
CCGCGTCTCCGCCAGCTCCGGCGTCAGCTGCTCGCGGGTCAGGACCTGAAGGTTCAGCACCGGGCGCTGACGGTCCGCGGCGCTGTGATAGACGCGGGGCATGTTGCCGCGGCGGCGGCGCGGCGGCCGGCCGCGCTGAACGGTCAGTTCCGCAAGGACGCTGCGGCGCAGTTCATTGACGGCGGAAGCGGGGAGAAACAATCCCGGCTCGATCGCGCCGTTCACGCTGCGGCAGCGATAGGGTGTGCCGCCGGTTTTGTAAAGCTGGGCGGAGACCGCGCTGAGCGTCAGCGGGGAGCTCTGAGCCGCCGCGGGGACCGGCCCGCTGACCGCGGCGCGGTGACCCGCGTCGTCCGCGGCGGCCAGCGCCGCCGGCGTGCCGGCGCGCAGGTCGATCTGAAAGTCCACGTCCACCCGGCGCATTTCCCCTGAGGCATAGGCGCGCCGCGCCTCGGTGAACAGCTGGTTGGCGTCCCGGTCCGCCTCGGCGCGGACGCCGAACATCCCGTCCTTTTTCCCGGTGAAGTAGCCGTCGGTAAAGCCGTCGCGGGAAAAGGCGAGACGCAGCTTTTCCATGTCCTTCTCCGTCGGGGGGACCCCCTCGTGGATCGCGCGGTGATAGATCCGGGTGACGATCGCGGTGTATTCCGGGCGCTTCATGCGCCCTTCGATCTTGACGCAGCGGACGTCGTCGGCGGCCAGCTCGTCCAGATGCTCCACAAGGCAGTTGTCCTTCAGGGACAGGGGATAGTCGTCCATCCGCCGGCCCATGCTGTACTGCATGCGGCAGGGCTGGGCGCACATGCCGCGGTTGCCGCTGCGGCGCCCGATCAGAGACGACATATAACACTGGCCGCTGTGGCAGAAGCAGAGCGCGCCGTGGACAAAAACTTCCGTTTCGATCGGCGCGTGGGCCGCAATGAAGCGGAGCTGATCCCGGTTCAGCTCCCGGGCCAGCACCACGCGCTGCATGCCGAGCTGCGCCGCGGCGTGGACGCCGGCGAGGTTGTGGATGCTCATCTGCGTGCTGGCGTGCAGCGGGAGATCGGGACAGACGCTGCGGATGACCCGGGCGGCGCCGAGGTCCTGCACCAGCGCTGCGTCCGCGCCGGATTCCGAGACAAAACCGGCGAGCTGTGCCAGATCGGGCAGTTCCCGGTCGGCGCAGAGGGTGTTCATCGTCACATAGACCTTGCAGCCGCGCTCGTGACAATACTTCACCGCGTCGAGGAATTCCTCGTCCGTAAAATTCTTTGCGCCTCTGCGCGCGTTGAAGGCGCCGAGACCGAGATAAACGGCGTCCGCGCCGTTTTGCACGGCGGCGACCACGGCCTCCGGGCTTCCGGCGGGCGCTAACAATTCGAGCATATCGGATCTCCTGTAAAATGAGCGTAATCCAACATTATAGGCAAAATATTATAGCACACAAGACGGACTTGATTCAAGCGCTATTTTTATGGTATACTGTTTTCCCCAATCAATGGACAGGCAACGGATTGCTGCACATGACGGAGAGAAAACGATGAGCGAAGAAACTCTGATGAGCGCCGAAGCGGCGGACAAGCTTCTGGCCAGCGCGGACGGGAGAGCCGCGCTGCTCTATCTGCATATCCTGCGCAGCGGCGGATTTTCGCTTACCGCGGCGGCCGGCGTTCTGCGCTGCAGCGAGACGGAGGCCGCGCTCGCGGCGGACACGCTCCGGCGGCTCGGGCTGCTGGAAAAGCCGCAGGAGCCCCTGCGCCGGACGGAACTCCCGCCCGTCCGCGCGGAGGACATCGTCGGGCGCGCAGAGACGGACGGCGCGTTCCGGGGCATCGTCTGTGAAGCGGAGCGGGCGCTGGGCCGCGTTCTGAGCTCCCACGATCTGGAGGTGCTCTTCGGCATCTATGACCATCTCGGCCTGCCGGCGGACGTCATCATGCTCCTGCTGCACCACTGCATCGAGGAGTATCAGGAACGAAACGGCCCGGGGCGCATGCCCACCATGCGATATATCGAAAAAGAGGGCTGGTTCTGGGCGGAGCAGGAGATCCTGAACCTCGACGCGGCGGAGGAGCATCTGCTGCTGAACCGCCGGCGGCGCGCGGCGGAGGAGCAGGTCAAAGAGGCGCTCCAGATCCGCGGCCGGAATCTGACGGCTTCAGAGCGAAAGTACATTGAAAGCTGGATTTCCATGGGCTTCGGCGCGGACGCGGTTGCCGTCGCCTATGACAGGACGATGCTCAACACGGGGCGGCTGGCATGGAAGTATATGGACAGCATTCTCCGCAGCTGGAGCGAGAAGCAGCTTTTCACGCCGGAGGCCATTGAAGCGGGCGACCCGATGCAGCGGCCGAAACGGCCTGCCGCCGCCGGGGCGGAGAACACACAGCAGAAGCTCAAGGATTTACAGATTTTGTATAACAATATCAACGGACGGAAGGAGGGCTGACGGTGGCGCTGGACGGAAAACTGCTCGCCCGGGCGCGGACGCGTCTGGCGGAGCAGAAAGCGGAGAACGCGGCGCTGCTCGCGCAGCGCGAGGCGGAGGTTTACGCCGCCGTGCCGGAGATCCGTCGGGTCGACGCGGAGATGCGCGGCCTGCTGGGCGAGCTGCTGGATCTCACCGGCCGCGGAGAGGACGTCTCTTCCGCGCTGGAGCGCGTGCAGGAGAAGAGCGGGGCGCTCTGCGCCGAAAAGGCGGAGCTGCTCGCGGCGAGAGGCTATCCAAAGGACTATCTCGATGAGATCGTCATGTGCCCCGCCTGTCATGACAGCGGTTACCGCAGCGACGGAACGATCTGCGCCTGCCTGCTTCGGCGCTATGAGGAGGAAAAGGCAAAAGAGCTGTCCGCCCTGCTGCGCGCGGGGGAGGAGGGCTTTGCCGATTTCCGCCTGGACTACTATACCGGAGAGGCCAGAGCGTGCATGGAGCTGACGCTGGCCGTCGCCCGCGCCTACGCGGAAGGCTTCGGGCCGGATTCCACGAATCTGCTGCTGCAGGGCGGAACGGGGCTGGGAAAAACCTTCCTGTCCGGCTGCATCGCCCGGACGGTCTCCGCAAAGGGCTGCAGCGTCGTGTACGAGACGGCACAGGAGGCCTTCGGCGCCTTTGAGGAGCAAAAATTCTCCCGCGATGCGGAGACCTATACGGCAGCGACGGAAAAGGTGAAGCGGATTCTGAACTGCCAGCTGCTGATCATCGACGACCTCGGAACGGAGCTGACCACGAGCTTCACACAAAGCGCCCTGTACAACATCATCAACTCCCGCCTGACGGCAAAGCGGAAGACGATCATCAGCACGAATCTCAGCGACGCGGAGCTGGCCGCCCGCTATATCCCGCAGATCACCTCCCGCATCGGCGGGGAATATGACAAGCTGCCGTTCATGGGGCGGGACATCCGCGCCATCCGCAAGGAGCAGCGCTACGGCTGAGAAAGGGGCGGCGGAATGAAATCGGACTTTTTTGCGTTCGTATCCCGCATGAAGTATATCGCACGCTGGTCGCTGATGCGCTCCACCGTGCAGGAAAACATCCAGGAACACAGTCATATGGTGGCCGTGCTGGCCCACGCGCTGGGCCTGATCCGCCGGGACGTGTTCGGCAGGCCGTGCGACCCGGAACATCTCGCGGCCCTCGCGCTGTACCATGACGCGCCGGAGATCCTCACCGGCGATCTGCCGACGCCCATCAAGTACCACAGCACATCCATCAAAACCGCCTATGACGAGGTGGAATCCGTCGCCGTCGACAAGCTGCTGGCCGAGCTGCCGGACGAGCTCCGGCCGGCATATCGCGCGCTGCTGACCGCGCCGCAGCGGCCGGAGGAATACGAGCTGGTCAAGGCGGCGGACCGCCTTGCGGCTTACATCAAGTGCGTGGAGGAGCGGAAGGCCGGCAACCTGGAGTTCAGCTCCGCGGAACAGACCTCCCGGCGAAAGCTGGAGGCCCTCGGGCTGCCGGAGCTGAGCTACTTCCTGGAGCATTTCATGCCCGGCTTCGAAAAGAATCTGGACGAGCTCGGCACGCTGGAATAAGAGAATCCGTAAAAGGCTCCCGCCGCAGTGCGGGAGCTTTTTGCGTTGACGATTCCATAATAGTGGGGATTAAAAGCAATAAAATACGGCAGAATATGATAAAAGTGGGGATTATAAACCGCATTCTCCGAAAGGCGGGCGGCCGCATAGACTGGAGCGGGAGGAGATTCTTATGGTTTTTGCGGTGTTGGGCGGGGACGACCGCTCTCTTCGCCTCTGCCGTCTGCTCCGCGCGGACGGACACACGGTGCGCGTTTTTGCGCAGGAGCGGGCGCAGGCGTGCGTTTCGGATGCGGACGCCGCCGTCGGCGGCGCGGACTGCGTGCTGCTGCCGCTGCCCTGCGCATCCGGCGACATGCTGTTCGCGCCGCTGAGCGATCTGCGCCTGCCGGTCCCGCCGCTGCTGGCCGCCGCCGCGCCGGGGACGCGCGTGTTCGCGGGAAAGGCGCCGGAGCCGCTCCGGGGGGAGTGCCGCCGCCGCGGGCTGCCGCTGACGGACTATCTGCGCAGGGAGGACTTTGCGCTGCGCAACGCGGAGCTCACCGCAGAGGGCGCGCTGGGACTCCTTATGGATGGAGAAGGAGCGCTGCGGGGCAGCAGCGTGCTCCTGGTCGGTTTCGGGCGGATCGGGCGGTTTCTGGCGGAAAAGCTGCGCTGTTTGGGCGCGGACGTGACGGTGGCCGCGCGGCGGCCGGAGGAACGGGCGCTGGCGGAGCTCATGGGCTGCCGCGCCATCCGGATCGAGGCCGCCGCGCTTCCGGCGCACTGGGATGCCGTGGTCAACACCGTCCCGGCGCAGATCCTCGGAGCGGCGGAGCTCGCCGCGTTCGGCGATGCGCGGCTGCTGGAGCTGGCCTCGGCGCCGTACGGCTTCGATCCGGCGGCGGCGGAGGCGCAGGGGAAACGGGTGGAAGTGCACGGCGGACTGCCGGGCAGCTATGCGCCGGCGGCAGCCGCCGCGGCGCTGAGGGACACGATCTATTCGGTTTTGGAGGAATGAAGACTTGGAAACACTGCGGCTCGGGCTGGCGCTGACCGGCTCGTACTGCACGTATGATAAGGCGCTGGCCGCGCTGGAGACGCTGGCGCGGCGGTATGACGTGACGGCGCTGATGAGCGAGAACGCCTATGCGACGGACACCCGCTTCGGGGAAGCCGCGGCCTATATCCGGCGGCTGGAGGAGCTGACCGGGAAACCGGTGCTGCACACCGTGGCGGAGACGGAGCCGGTGGGGCCGAAGGAGCTTTTCGACGTGCTGGCGGTCGCGCCCTGCACGGGCAACACGGCGGCAAAGTTGGCCGCGGGGATCACGGACACGGCGGTGACGATGGCGGTGAAATCCCAGCTGCGCAGCGGGAAGCCGGTGGTGCTCGCCTTTGGGAGCAACGACGGGCTGGGCGTCTCGGCAAGGAACATCGGCGAGCTGCTGAACCGGAAAAACATCTATTTCGTGCCGATGTATCAGGACGACCCGGTCAAAAAACCGCGCTCGCTGGCATCGGACTATGCCCGGCTGGAGGAGACGATCCTCGCGGCGCGCGAGGGGAGACAGATCGAGCCGATCCTGGCCTGCCCGCTGAAATAAGGGCAGGGAACGGAGGGACCTGCGGCCATTCATGCCGCAGGTCCGTTTTTCGTCTAAATCCATCAACAGCTGCATAAAATCTCCATGAGGTGACATATATGCGCTTTTCGGATCTGCGCTGCAAGGAGATCATCAACATCGCGAGCGGGCAGCGGCTGGGCTATGTCTGTGACGCGGACATCGAGATGCCCGCGGGGGTGCTGAAGGCCCTGATCGTGCCGGGGCCATGCCGGTTCTTCGGCCTGTTCGGCCGCGAGCCGGATTTCCTCGTTCCGCTCGGCTGCATCACGAAGATCGGGCGGGATATCATTCTCGTGGACATTCCGGGCCAATGCGGCCGGAGCAAGAGAGAGAAAAAGAAGATCTATTGAGGGGGATGCCCGTCGGCCTGCTTCGCAGGCGGCTTCCCCCTCGGGGGGAGGCCAAAAATGTTCGGTTTTCCTTGAAAAAACCCTTGCAATCTCAATTGGTGTTTGCTATAATACCAAGGCATTACGCATGGGAGTGGACGCTGCGTCGGTGGCGAAAACGACTCGTCTGGCGCGGCGGAGGAAGCTCTCAGAGGTAAAAAACTAAATGATATGGAGGAAAAAACGTAATGGCAGTCGTATCGATGAAGCAGCTGCTGGAAGCCGGCGTCCACTTCGGACACCAGACCCGCCGCTGGAACCCCAAAATGGCAGAGTATATCTACATGGAGCGCAATGGGATTTATATCATTGACCTTCAGAAGACCGTGAAGAAGCTGGAGGACGCCTACAGCTTCGTCCGCAGCGTCTCCGAGAGCGGCAAGTCCGTCCTGTTCGTCGGCACCAAGAAGCAGGCGCAGGACGCCGTCAAGGAAGAGGCGGAGCGCGTCGGCCAGTTCTACGTCAACGCCCGCTGGCTCGGCGGTATGCTCACCAACTTCAAGACCATGCGCACCCGCGTGGACCGCATGGCCCAGCTGAAGAAGATGCAGGAGGACGGCACCTTTGACATGCTGCCCAAGAAGGAAGTCGTCAAGCTGCTCCACGAGATGGAGAAGCTGGACAAGTACCTCGGCGGCGTCAAGGACATGAAGAAGCTCCCCGGCGCGCTGTTCGTCGTGGATCCCCGCAAGGAGCACAACGCCATCTCCGAGGCCCGCAAGCTGCACATCCCCATCGTCGCCATCGTCGACACCAACTGCGACCCCGATGAGGTCGACTATGTGATCCCCGGCAACGACGACGCCATCCGCTCCATCCGCCTGATCAGCGCCGCCATGGCCAACGCCGTCATGGAAGGCCGCCAGGGTGAGGATGCCGAGCAGGCCGCCGAGGGCGAGCCCGCCGCCGAGGAAGCCGCTGCGGAATAATTCGACAGGAGGAGACAGAAATGGCTTTTACCGCTCAGGATGTTAAGACCCTTCGTGAAATGACCAACGTCGGCATGATGGACTGCAAGAAGGCCCTCGTGGCGACCGACGGCGATATGGAAAAGGCAGTCGACTGGCTGCGTGAAAAGGGCCTGGCGAAGGCCGCCAAGAAGGCCGGCCGCGTGGCCGCCGAGGGCGTGAGCTATGCCCGCGTCTGCCCCGAGTGCGGCGTCGGCGCCATCGTCGAGGTCAACTGCGAAACCGACTTCTGCGCCAAGAGCGAACTGTTCGGCAGTTTTGTCAAGGACATCTGCAAGGTGGTCCTGAACGACAACCCCGCCGACGTGGACGCGCTGATGCAGTGCAAGTATACCGGCAGTGAGCTGACGGTTGCCGAGACCATGCCCGAGAAGGTCATGAGCATCGGCGAGAACCTCCAGATCCGCCGCTTTGTCCGCTTCGCGGAGCCGACCAACGTCGCCTATGTCCACGGCGGCGGCACCCGCGCCGTGCTGGTGAACCTGGCCGTGGAGGGCGGCATCGACGCCACCGAGATCGGCAAGAACGTCGCCATGCAGATCGCGGCGATGAGCCCCAAGTACTGGGACAAGTCCCTTGTGCCGCAGGAGGACATCGATCATGAGCTCGAGGTCCAGGTCGCTCTGATGAACAACGACCCGAAGAACGCCAACAAGCCCGAGGAGATCAAGAAAAAGATCGCCGCCGGCAAGATGAACAAGTTCTACGCCGACAACTGCCTGCTCCAGCAGGAGTTCGTCCGCAGCGACCTCTTCTCCGGCACCGTCGAGGGCTATATCGCCGACGCCGCCAAGAAGCTGGGCGGCAGCGTGAAGTTTGTCAACGCCGTTCACTTCATCACCGGCGAGGGCATTGAGAAGAAGCAGGAAGACTTCGCCGCCGAAGTCGCCGCCCAGATGAACATGGGCAAGGCCTGAACCGGAACCGGTTTTCCACAGACGCATCCGAACGGGTGCGTCTGTTTTTTATGTTAAATCGGGGCTTTTCTTTTTTACAGATTTATAGTAAAATATCATGCACTGTTGATTTTTGTCGAAAAGAGAAGACGCATGGTTTTTTCAAGCCTGATATTTCTATATGCCTTCTTCCCGCTGTCGCTGCTGGGCTGCGTACTCTGCCGCACAAAGAAGCAGCGAAACACCGTGCTGCTGATTTCCTCGCTGATCTTCTACGCCTGGGGCGAGCCGGTCTATGTGCTGCTGCTGATGTTCATGGCGCTGTCCTCCTGGTTCTGCGCGCTGCGGGTCGTGGCGGGCGGGACGCAGCAGATCCGCCGCCGCTGGGTGGCGGTCTCCTGCGCGGTGGATATCCTTTTGATCGGCTTTTTCAAGTATGCCGGGCTGTTCTGCTCCATCTTCGGGCCGGTACCGCCGCTGATCGCGCGCATTGCCCTGCCCATCGGCATCTCCTTTTACACCTTCCAGCTTATGACCTACGTTGTGGACGTCTACCGCGGCGACGCGCCTGCCCAGCGGCGCTATTGCGACGTGCTGCTGTACGCGGCGCTGTTCCATCAGTGCATCGCGGGGCCGATCGTCCGCTATAAGGCCATCGGCGCGGAGCTCTTCGGCGAAGCGCCGGCGAAGAACGAATGGGCGCCCGGCGTGTCGCGCTTCTGCGTCGGCCTGGCAAAGAAGGCGCTTCTGGCCAATCCCTGCGGCGCGCTGGCCGACGCGCTGATCCTGACGAACCCCTCGGACGCCGCGGGCCTCGGCACCGCGCTGGAGACGCTCCGCAGTCAGAGCGTACTCGGGCTTTGGCTGGGCGTCGCGGCCTACGCGCTGCAGATTTATCTGGACTTCTCCGCCTACAGCGACATGGCCATCGGCATGGGGAAGATGCTTGGCCTGCACTACCCGGAAAACTTCAATTATCCCTACATCGCCCACTCCGTCAAGGAATTCTGGCGGCGCTGGCATATGACCCTGGGCTCTTTTTTCAGAGACTATGTCTATATCCCGCTGGGAGGCAACCGGCGCGGCGCGGCGCGATGGATCTTCAACACGCTCGTCGTCTGGGCGCTGACGGGCCTGTGGCACGGCGCGAGCTGGAACTTCCTGCTCTGGGGCCTGTGGTATTTCGTCTTCCTGCTTCTGGAGCGCGCGTTCCTCGGAAAAGCGCTGGAAAAGCTGCCGGTCGTCCGGAATCTCTACCTTCTGCTGGTGGTGCTGCTGGGCTGGGTGCTGTTCCGCTATTCGGATCTCCGCCTGGTCGCGGCGGTCGTGCGCGGGATGTTCGGCGCCAACGGCAACCCCCTCAGCAGCTTCACCGCACTGACGCTGGGGAAGAACAAGCTTTTCCTGCTGCTGGCCTCGGCCCTCGGCTGCACGCCGCTGATCCGATGGATCGGCACAAAGCTGGACGGCCGCGGCGGCCGGCTCTGGCCCGCGGTCCGCTATGGAGTGATCCCGGCGGCGCTGCTGCTGCTGTCCACCGCCGCGCTGGTGGGCGACAGCTATAATCCGTTTATTTATTTCCAGTTTTAAGGAAACGCTGAACCGGTCATCGTGATGCAGAGCTTCCTTGAGGATTGCCATGAAACTATATGATAAAAATGAACGGCCACGGCACGCGGCGAAGCGCAAAGGCGCTCCGGCGGCGATCTTCTTTGTGCTGCTGGCGGTGCTGACCGTCGCGGCATTCATCATCCCGCTGCGCCCCACTCGTTCTTACAGCGAAAAACGGAACCTGACGCCGTTCCCGGTCTTTTCCATGTCGACTCTGCTCTCGGGTGATTACTTTGACGGCGTTTCCGCCTGGTTTTCCGACACCTTCCCCGGGCGGGAGACATGGCTCAGCGCCAACGCCGCGATGGAGCAGCTCCACGGCGTGACGGACGTCACGATCTACGGCGACCTGCCCGTGGCGGACACCGCAGTCACCGTACCGCCGGTGCCGACGCCGCCGTCCGCGCCGCCGTCGCCTGCGCCCACCCCGACGCCCACCCCGGCGCAGCCGACCGGGACGCCGGAGCCGACGCCCACCCCGGAACCCACCCCCGAACCGACGCCC
>Ga0079305_1003673_pt1 | contig 9991 bp, 9 predicted proteins | sample LMS_cellobiose_e_FD_79183 | JGI IMG/M metagenome (GOLD analysis project Ga0079305, IMG submission 79183) | Rumen-fistulated moose microbial communities from Alaska, USA - LMS_cellobiose_enrichment | ecosystem: Host-associated > Mammals > Digestive system > Stomach > Rumen fluid ...
AGCAGGGAAACCAGTCTTTTCATGTTCATTCAGGTTGCCTCCTTACAGAATGATCAATCCACAAAGGTCAGCGTCGCCCACAGGCTGGGGTTGTGATCCACGTCATGCATTTCGGGCTTGCGGTCGCCGCTGGTGGTCAGATCGGCGGAATACTGCATGCGCAGGCTGTGAATGCCGGGGCAGGGCAGGTCAACGTCCAGGATGGAGAAGTCAAAGCCGATGGTCTGGCCGGCGGCGGGCACCAGCTGGGGAATGTTCTCGTTGGCCAGATAGTGCAGGGGCAGCTTGATCTCATAGGTGGCGCCCACGATCTTGCCGTTTTCTGAGGCGACCTTGGCGAAGGCGGCCTCGTAATCGCCATCCTCGAAGAGCAGCTCGTCGCCGTATTCGCCGGCGGTCTCATAGCCCTGGTTGTCGGCGATCATCTCGCGGTCGATGTAGTTGAACCAGTCGCCGTAGTAATCCTCCACAGAGGTGGTCAGACGCCAGTCGGTGGCGGTGTACTCGGTGCGGTCGGGATCGGCGGCCGGATCGGTGCTCAGGAAGAAGATGATGGCATCCAGCTCATCCAGGGGGAAGCCTTCGCGGTACACGAAGGGATCCGCATCGCTGATGGTGATGCCGAAGTAGAGGTTTTCCTCATCCCACATCACGCTGACTTCCATGGCGCAGTCGGCCTCGCCGTCCCAGTGCTCGATCTGGTCGATGATCTGGTTCTTCTCAACGATTTTCAGACTGCGGCTCAGATCCCACTCGCTCAGGTCGCCGTCGATGACGACGTCCTTGGCCTTGGGGGCCTCCAGGTTCTTGTCGGTATAGGCCAGGGCGGGGGCCGCCAGGGCCAGGGTCATCACCAGAGCCAGCGCCAGGCTCAGCCATTTTACAGCAGTTTTCATGGATCGTTCCTCCTTTAATCTTGCGGGGCGAAAGAATTACCCGATTTTTCACTGTCATTATAGCGCCAACGCGGAAAAAGTGCGATGAAAAATGCAAAACCCATGACTGCAAAAAAGAAACAATCCATATAAAAATATAAAAATCCTGCACATTTTCTGGTACTATCACGCACACCTCCCTCCGGACTTTGCCAGCGGCGGCAAAGCATGCTATAATGATGCATCCTGTCTGCGGGGTGGGGATGCGCATGAAGCTGGTATACAAAATGATCCTGATTTTCTCGGTGATGGTGGTGATTCTGGTCACCATCCTGTCCGGCTATGCCGCGCGGCTGTCGCTGGCGGGGTCGGAGGCCTTTACCGCCGCCCGCTTCCGCAACATAGGCAGCACCATGTCCCGCGCCATCGAGCAGCAGGTATCCATGATGGATCTGACCATGGAGGAGCTGCTGGACAGCACCAGCTTTATGTCCGCCCTGAACCAGTTTGTGACCAACGACAGCGCCGACGGCAAGGTGGCCAACGCCGCCCGCAGCGCCGTGCTGCAGCAGCTGTACCGCTCTCCCATGGTGGATAACTTTTACCGCGTTTCCTTTTATACGGCCGACGGGCTGTTCGTCACCAGCCGCTTTCAGAAGGACGATTACCTGCAAAGCGGCACCGACCTGGCGCGGCAGGTGCTCAGCGCCCTGCCCTGGCTGCACGCCGCCCAGGGTCAGCGCATGCTGCTGGCCCCCCACAACGACATGTTTTCCGTGCGGCGGGATACCCTGGTATTCGGCACGGTGCGGGCGGTATACTTTCACGGGCGGATGCTGGGCTATATCGAGGTCAGCAGCGAGCTTTCCGAGCTGACCGGCGTGCTGGACATGGTGGACGAGCCGGACATCATGCTGCAATTGCAGCTGGACGACGGCACGGTGTTCTATTCCGACCCCGGTCTGCCCGTGGTGTACCCCGCCACCCTGGAGGAGAACGCCATCACCATCTATGACGACGAGGCGGCTTACCTGAGCCATACCGTGATGCGCACCCGCAGCGAATGGCTGGAGATGAATCTGTTCGTGGCCCAGGATCGCTCGGTGGTGGAGCAGCGCAACCATACCGTGCGCATGACCTACATCCGCACCGCCACGCTGATCATACTGCCCACGCTGGCGGTGATCGTGCTGCTCTCCTACAGCCTGACGCGCTCCACCGTGCGGCTGACCCGCAAGGTGCGCCAGCTGCCCGCCGACCGGGTGCTGCAGAACGAGCCGGAGGCCATCCGCTCCCTGAATGAAACGGTGACCAGCGTCAGCGACGCCGAAGTGCATGAGCTGGAAACGGTGTTCAACGGCATGATGCTGCGCCTGCGGGACAGCGCCATGAATGAAATATCCCTGCGCGAGGGCGCGCTGCAGGCCCAGCTCAGCGCCCTGCAGACCCAGATCAACCCCCACTTCATCTATAATACGCTGAACATCATCAGCGCCAAATCCATGGAGAGCGGCAACCTGGAGGTGATCGAGATCTGCGATCAGTTTGCCCAGCTGCTGCGCTATTCGACGGACACCCGCTCCCGCACCGCCTCCCTGGGGGAGGAGATCGACAACGTGCGCAATTACCTGCTGCTGGCCAAGGCCCGCTATGAGGAAAACCTGGAGTTTTCCATCGATATCCCCCCGCAGCTTGCCCGGCTCAAGGTGCCCAAGCTGACGCTGCAGCCCATTGTGGAAAACGCCCTGAACCACGGCTTCAACGGCCAAAACGCCCTGCGCCGCCTTTCGGTGACGGGCAAGGCGGAAGCCGGGCTGCTGACGCTGGACATCCGGGACAACGGCACCGGCTTTTCGGAGGATGTGCTCGCCCGGCTGCAGTGCCAGATCCGGGAAATCGAAACGGATCGGTTCTCCATCGTGGAAACCGGCGGCCACATCGGCCTGATCAACACCTGCCTGCGGCTGCACTATTACAGCCGCGGCACCATGCACATCAGCATATTCAACGACGCGGGCGCCGTGGTGCGGGTCACAATGCCCTACCGCGAAGAATAATAGCAAAAAGCCCAAAAGCGCGCAAAAGCCCATGCCGGTTTCTGGCATGGGCTATTATTTTCATCGGATTAATTTATTTTTGACTTGCCTCCCACCGCTGCAGGGCGGCGATGTCGCTTTGCTGCACGGAGGAGTGGATCTTGCGGATGGCGTTTTGCAGATCCTCGGCGCAGATGGGGGAGCGGACGACGCCTCCCGCGTCCAGGGTGCGCTGGATGGCCCCGTCCTTCATGGTCTCGCAGAATTCGGATACGTCGGCGGCGTTGAAGCCCGCCGTGGCGGCCACCGCCTCCTCGATGGTGAAATCCCCCGCCGTGGGCAGGTTTTTCAGCTTGCGGCGGATCAGGTATTCCCGGGCGGGCTCGTCGGGCAGGCCCACATAGATTTTTTCCGTCAGCCGGGGCGGGCGCAGGAAGGCGGAATCCAGATCCCAGGGGCGGTTGGTGGCCGCCAGCAGAATCAGCGTTTTGTCCGTATCCTTGGCGAAGCCGTCCATCTGGCTCAGCAGCTCGGGCACCAGGCGGTTCATCACGGTGGAATTGCCGCCGCGCTTGGAGGCCAGGGCCTCGAATTCATCGAAAAAGAGGATGGTGGCCTCCTGAGCGCGGGCAGTTTCAAACAGCGCCCGCACATTCTTTTCCGCCTCGCCGAAGTATTTGCCCACGATGTCGGAGCAGCGGATGGAGAAGAACACCGCGTCGATCTCGGTGGCGATGGCCTTGGCGATCATGGTTTTGCCGGTGCCGGGCGGGCCGTACAGCAGGATGCCGCTGTTCAGGCTGCGGCCAAAGGCCTTGTACACGTCGGGGAATTTGCGGGGCAGGATGATGCGGCGGTTGATGCTCTCCTTCACGTCGTCCAGGCCGGCGATGTCCTCAAAGTGCACGTTGGGCTTTTCGCTGGGCACGAAAACAGTTTCATCCTCGCCGCCCTGGCCGCTCTGCGCCTTGGCGGCGGAGCGGGAGGCAGAGGCGCCGCCGGACGCGGCGGGCTTCGCCGGGCCGGGGGCCGCGGGGGCGGGCAGGGGAATGGCGTCGGAAAGCTGCTCCAGCCGCTTGGCCCGGTCGATCAGCTGGGCGCGGGTGGGGCCGGCGGCTTCCGCGGCGGCCTGCAAAAGCGATTTGCCCGCCTCCAGATACAGCTGCTTGGCCTCCCGGGCGCGGCCCGCCTGCAGGGCGCTTTTCGCCTTTTCATAGTACTCCTGGTACATGCGGTAGTGAATGCCTTCACTGGCTGCCATGCAGGCCCCTCCTTACTCCTTCAGCGCGGATTTTTTCTGCTCCAGGTTTTTCAGCATCTGGTTGATTTCGTCGTCCTCTTTGGTGGCCTGGGCCGCGCCGGTGGCGGCGATCAGCTGTTCGATCTCGCTGTCCAGCGTTTCATCCGAGGTTTCGTTCAGGCTCATATCGGTGTCTTCCATCAGGCCCTCCATCTGGCTGAGCATTTCATCCATCTTCATCATGCCCATTTCAAAGGCGGCCTGGTTCTTGGCGAAGTTGGCGCTGCTCATCAGGGTGCCGATCTCCTTGCCGATGGCGCCCATGGTGTTCAGGGCCTTCATATTCACGCTGGATACGTCGCGCATGGATTCGGCGATCTGGATGCGCAGCTTCACGGCCTGCACGTTCTGCTGGAATTTCATCATGCTTTTCAGCCCGTTTTTCGCGGTGATGTACTCCCGCTCGATGCCCTTTTCCTTGGCGTCCTGGGCCAGCTTCAGCATTTCATCCTTTTTCTTCTGCATGGAGCGGTCCGCCTTGGTCAGCTCGTTCAGGGTGCGCTTGATGGCCAGCTTGCGTTCCATTTCCTTTTCTTCGCGGCTTTTGAACAGCTTCATGGTGCTTCTCTCCTTTTATTGCTCCGCGGGGGGCAGCTGGGCAGGCGCCTCGGCGGCGGCGCTCACGGCGCTCTCCGCGCTTTGAACGGCCTGCTCGGCGGCCTTTTGCGCGGCCTGCTCCTGGTTTTGAATGCGCTTGGCGGCCACGGCGGCCTCGAAGGCGGCTTCCTCCCGGGTGGCGATGCCGCCGCCGGTCTGGAAGATCACGTCCTCGTGGGGGGCCAGGGCGTCGTTCAGGTCGCCCTGCAGCTCGTCCAGCTCCTGGGCGCTCTCGGACAGCTTTTCCAGCAGCACGTCGGCCTTCACGGGGTCGGGCAGCAGACCCTTCAGCCGTTCGATGGTAGCCCCGCTCTCCAGCATATCGGCGTAGCGGGTGTTGCTGGACAGCACGTTAAAGGCCCGGTTCATCAGGCTTTCATACTGCTTGATCTTCTGCTGGCAGGCCTGGGCCTGCACCTTCAGGTGGTTATAGGCCGCCGTGCCCGGCTCCAGCCGGGCGGCCTGCGCCACGGCGTCCTCCAGCCGGGTCATTTCCTTTTCATACAGCTTGCGCTGCTCCAGGAACATCAGCTCCGCGTCCCTGGCGGCGGATTGCGCCCTTTTCAGTTCCTCGTCGGCGGGGGCTTCCTTTTTGCCGAAGAGCTTGCCCAGAATGTTCATGCGGGTTCCTCCTTTTTCCGTATTGTCCTGCCGCAGCAGCTGCCGCGTCCACGCTTCAATGCGTTCCAGCGCCGGCGCGTCCTCCGCCCCGGCGCAGCGGCCCGCCGCCTCCGCCAGGCGCAGCAGCTCCCGCTCCGCGTCGGCGGCCAGGGGCCTCACGCCCTCGGTCAGCTCGTTTCCCAGGGCGCGCAGGCGGGCGCGGATGGTCTTGTCCTCCGCCCTGTCCGCCGCGTCAAAAAACAGATTGGCGATCCGGTTGCGCGCCTGCACCGTATCCTTTTTCATGCGTCCTCCTCCTCATCGTCGGGGAAGAAGGGCATCTCCACCGTCAGATCGTGCAGGCACAATCCGCGCTGCTCCAGCGGCTCCTCCATCTCCTCGGCGATATCCCGGGCCAGGCGGGCGCGCAGCGCCTCCCCCCGCAAATCGTCCAGCCCCGCGGCGCAGCGGCGCACGGCGTCCCCCAGGGGGGCGACCCAGCCCTCCGCCAGGGCCCGCCCCGTCAGCGGCAGATCGGCGGCGGCATAGGCGGCCAGAAATTTCAGGGGCGACACCACCTGCATGCGCAGCGTGCCGCTGACGCCGCAGGCGCGGCTGCCGCACCGCACGCCGCCAAAGCCCCACTCCACCGCCGGAGCGGGAGAAAGGTCGATCAGATACAGGGTTCCCTCCCGCCGTTTCAGCCCCGCGCCCAGGGCGGGCCTGTCCCCCGCGCGGTACACGGGGGAATACGCGCCGCCGCTGTACAGCACTGCCGCCTTGCCCGGGGGCACGGTCAGGGCGTCGCCCCGGCCGAAGGATGTTTGCGGATGACGGAGGAGCACGCCCTCCTCCGCGGGAAATTCAAGCTCATGTGCCATAAAAACAGCTCCCCAATACGCTTATGAGAAAAGGCCCAGGATCCAGCTGCGCGCCGCCGGCAGCCACTCAAAGTGATCCAGGCAGCAGTACAGGATGAAGAGGGCCGCCAGATGGGCGATCACAAAGGGAAAGCGGCTTTTGCTTTTGGCCAGGGCAAAAACCAGCTTGATCGCAGCCAGCACGATCAGCGCGGCGGCGAACACCACCAGAAAGGTCATAAAATGCTCCATGACCGAGCCGGGAAAATAGGTGTGGGGATACACCAGGCCAAGCAAGCGCTCCAGCTGGGCCTGCATCCATACAAGAACGGAATGAAGGGCGGTCACGGCTTATTTTCCTCCTTTCGTTCCCCGGCGGGCCACCATGCCGGAGAGCATGGCGCAGGCCAGGGCGATCAGCTCCAGGATCACGGCGTACCGGTCGGCGGGCGCGGGCTCCAGCCCCAGCAGGCCGGAAAACACCGGCGGAAGCGCAAAGGCCAGCGGCACCAGCAGCAAAAAGCTCACAAAGCGGCGCGGCGGCGCGCTGTGCAGGATCAGCACCCGGAAATCATACAGCGCCATGACCAGGTACATGGCGTGGGCCATCATGGTAAAAAACAGCGGGGCCCCGACGCTGCCCGGCGCGCTGAACACGGCGCGGCGCAGGGCATAGAGAGCGATGGCCAGCAGGGTGAACAGCCAGTAGCTGCGCCTGCGCTGCCTGTGGGCGGCGGCGGCGCGCTCCAGCTCCTCCTTTTCCCGGCGGCGGCGCTCCTCCGCCTGTTTGCGCTTGCTCTCCTCCTCCTGCTCCCTGCGCTTTCTTTCGGCCTCGGCCTTTCTGCGCTGCTCTGCCTCCAGGCGCTTTTTTTCAAGCTCTTCCTCCCGGCGGCGCGCTTGGGCCTCCTCCTGCTCCCGGCGGCTGCCCGCCAGCAGCTCCTTTTCCTTTTTCAGCTGGCGCTGGGCCTCCTGGCGGCGCAGCTGATCCAGCAGCTCCTGATCGGCGCGGTCTTCCTGCTGCGGCGGCTGCGTATGGACGGCGGCGGCTTGCCTCCGCTCGTGCTTGAGGCGGTAGACCCACTCCTTGAGTTCGGCCATGGAGGCGTCAAAATCCTGCCCCAGCTTCACCCAGGTCAGCCCGTCGAAAAAGTGGTTGAACAGCACGGTATGGGGGGTGTCGTCCAGCTTCAGCTCCAGGCGCTGCACCGGCGCGCTGTCGGCGTAGCTCAGCTCCTTCATCACGGCGTCGCTGTACATGGCGCTGTCGGAGCAGCACACCAGAAAGATGCTGCAGCGGTTGATGGCATGGTCGATCTTCTCCCAATAATTGCGGGTATCGGGGGGCATGTTGCGCTCGCTGATCCAGCATTTGTTGCCGTCGGCCTCCAGGGCCCGCACCACCCGCATCACAATATCCAGATCATCGCTCTTGTGGCACACGAACACGTCCCGGGGCACATCGGCATAATCGGTGATCTTGCGCTTTAAAAACTCGGTCTGCTCCGCCACCTGGGCCAGCAGCTGCGCCCGCTGCTTTTCATCGGTCACATAGCGGGGCACCGCCTGCTGCAGCAGCGTCAGCGCGTGGTAATCGCTGCGCTTCAGCAGGACGGGAAAGACCTCGGCAAACTCCTCCGGCGTGGCCTCGTTCTCCGCCGTGAGCAGGTTATACAGCGGGCGGTTGTCCTCCTCGCTGGCGTTGGAAAGGCTGAACACCGCCTTGGCGCGGTAATCGTCCGGCAAAATCTCCAGGATATTGCTGGCATACCGGGCGGCCAGCTCCCGGTCAAAGGGGGAAAGGGCCCGGGCCATCTCCTCCCGGTAGTGCTGTATTTTTTCGGCCTCCGCCTGCTGAATATCGGCAAACTTCACGCCCTGATCGACAAAAAAAACTGCGCCGCAGCCCAGCCGGGTACATTTGAAGATATGCTGATCCTTCTCCAGATCGATATTTTCAAAGCTCGCTCCGCAATTGGTGCAGCGCAGTCTGGTCAGCTTCATGTTTCATTCATCCTTTGCATTGTCATATGCACGATCCGGTGCAGATGATTCCAATAACGTCTATGTATTTTATCATGTTTTTATTGGTTATTCAACAGAATTTGCAAAGCGTTATAAGATGTAACAATACGCAACACAACGGTAACACAGTGCCGGAAGCGGCCAAAATATCCCTACTTTCAGTTGACACCCCTGCGGCGGCGCGCTATGATGGAACCATAAAAAAGCAGCGCGGCGCCGCGCAATCGGCGCGGCGGAAAGGAACGGCATATGCAAAACGCGGATTTCGGCATGATCGGCCTGGCGGTGATGGGGGCAAACCTGGCCCTGAACATGGAGCGCAGCGGCTTTTCCGTGTCGGCCTGGGATTTCACGCCGGAGCTGGCCCGCAAATTTGCGGAAGGCCCCGGCAAGGGCAAGAACATCACAGTATACCCCAACCTGAAGGATTTTGTGAACAGCCTGCGCCCGCCCCGCCGGGTGATGATGATGATCCGCGCGGGCAGCCCGGTGGATCAGACCATCGAGCGCCTGCTGCCCCTGCTGGACAAGGGCGACGTGATCATCGACGGCGGCAACAGCCATTTTCCCGATACCGAGCGGCGGCGCGCCTATGTGGAAAGCAAGGGCCTGCTCTACGTCGGCATGGGCGTTTCCGGCGGCGAGGAAGGGGCGCTGAACGGCCCCAGCCTGATGCCCGGCGGCAGTCCGGCGGCCTGGCCGCTGGTAAAGCCCGTCTTCCAGGCCGTCTGCGCCAAGGCCCCGGACGGCACCCCCTGCTGCGACTGGGTGGGCGAGGGCGGCGCGGGCCACTTCGTCAAGATGGTGCACAACGGCATCGAATACGGCGATATGCAGCTGATCTGCGAGGCGTATGACCTGCTGCGCCGGGGCTTCGGCCTGAACAATGAGCAGATGCGCCGGGTGTTCTCCGCCTGGAACGATACCGAGCTGGACAGCTATCTGGTGCAGATCACCCGGGATATTCTGGGCTATCGGGACGAGAAAGGCGAATACGTGGTGGACGCCATCCTGGACAGGGCGGGCCAGAAGGGCACCGGCAAATGGACGGGCATTGCCGCCCTGGAGGAGGGCGTGCCGCTGACGCTGATCACCGAGGCGGTGTTCGCCCGCTGCCTCTCCGCCATGAAGGAGGAGCGCCGGGAGGCCGCCGCCCTGTACGGCAGCCCCGCCGCCGAAAGCCTGCCCGCGGACGAGGCCATGATCGAGGATCTGCGTCAAGCGCTCTTGGCCAGCAAGATCGTATCCTACGCCCAGGGCTATATGCTGATGCGCTCCGCCGCCCAGGCGAACGGCTGGCAGCTGAATTACGCCGGCATCGCCATGCTGTGGCGCAGCGGCTGCATCATCCGCAGCGTTTTCTTAGCGGATATCGCCGCCGCTTTCCGGCGGGAGCCGAATCTTAAAAACCTGCTGCTGGACGGGCATTTCAGCGCTTTGATGAAGTCGCTGCTGCCCGCCTGGCGGCGCACCGTGGCCCGGGCGGTGACCGCGGGCGTGCCCGTGCCCGCCTTCTCCGCCGCCCTCAGCTGGTTTGACGGCTACACAAGCGACCGCCTGCCCGCCAATCTGCTGCAGGCCCAGCGGGATTACTTTGGCGCCCACACCTATGAGCGCGTGGACGGCCGGCCCGGCCAGGCCTTCCACACCGACTGGACGGGCCACGGCGCGGGCATCGAGAGCAGCACGTACACTGTGTAA
>Ga0079305_1003674_pt1 | contig 9990 bp, 8 predicted proteins | sample LMS_cellobiose_e_FD_79183 | JGI IMG/M metagenome (GOLD analysis project Ga0079305, IMG submission 79183) | Rumen-fistulated moose microbial communities from Alaska, USA - LMS_cellobiose_enrichment | ecosystem: Host-associated > Mammals > Digestive system > Stomach > Rumen fluid ...
ATCCTCTTCCTGCACCTTGTCGACGACGATGTTCACGCCGAGATCCGCGCCGAGCAGAACGACGGTGTCCTCGTCGAGGTTGTAGTTCATGTTCGCCATCACGCCCATCTTCATCAGGGCCATGATGATCTGGGTCGCGGAAACATCGATCTGTTCCGCAAGGCCTGCGACGGTGATCGGCACGCTCACGATCTTGGAACCCGGTTCGAGTTCGGCGATGTTGATCGTCGGTTCCTCGACCTGTTTCACGGCCTTTTTATGGGGCTTGCGGTGTTCGACTTTCTCGAGGGAATCGATCGTCCCCCTGAGGTTGCCCTTGTTTCCGCCCTTCCCGCCGGGAATGCCGCGGTCGAGGCGGTCGCTCTTTTCTTTCTTGATGTCGGGACGGTCCTTGCGTCCGCCCTTCGAGGTCTGCGCACCCGTTGCAGGAGCCGCAGCAAACGGACGGCCGGAGCCTCCCGCGCGGTTTCCGCCGGCGGACGGCGCATAACGGCCCGCGGGCGTATTCGCGCCCTGGGGGCGTCTGTCGTTCGGACGGCCGTTCCGCTCGCCGGGACGCTGGGAGCCGGTTCCCGTTCCGGGGCGGCCGGCACCGGTACGGCCGGGACCTCCCGCACGGTTATCGCCGGGCGCCGGTCTTCCGGTCCGGTCCGTACGGCCGGAGCCTGCGGGCTGAGACGTACGCATCTCCGCCTGGCGTCTCGCGCGCGCTTCGCGTGCGAGCCGTTCCTCCTCCGCAGCCTGTGCGGCGGTCTTCAGGATCTTGACCGGGGACGTCTTCGGTTTTTCGGGTTCCGGAGGCGTCTGCGGTTCCGGCTTCGTTTCGACGGCCGGCGCCTGTTCCTGTTTTTCCGGTTCCGGCTTCGTTGCGGTCTCTTCGGGAGACACAGCGCGAACGGTCTCGGATACGACCCCGGACGTTTCGGCCGCGGGCGTTTCGCTTGCGGCGGGCGTCTGGATCAGAACGTCGGGAGCTGGAACGGCGGATACGGAAACCTCCGCCTCCGGTGCAGTGGAGACGGGCGCTTCTTTCTTTGTCTGGACGCTCTCGGATTTCGGAAGGGGCTTTCCGACCGGAGCGGTTGCGAACGTTCCCTTTCGCAGGGGAATTCCGGCAGGCGGAACCGCACCGGTTCGCGTTCCCGCGGAGACCGGCGTCTGCTTCGACGCGGACTTCGGCATCGGTGTTCCCGTCGGGGCGTTCATTCGCCGTTCGCGGACCATCCGCGCGGCGGCCTGTGCCTTTTCGCGTTCTTCCTGCTGGCGTCTCTGGGCGACGGCGGCCATCTTGACCTCCGTCTTTGTCGCGGGCCGCTCGGCCGGCCGTTTTTCGCCGGCGGAAGTTCCCGTGCTCTTCACGACGGTACTGCTCGACCCTTTCCGGCTCCGGAGAACCATATTCTCAATGACCTTCGCGTCCATATCGGACAGAACGCTCGACGCGGCCTCGGCTTCGATCCCCAGCCCTTTTGCCTTCGCGAGCAGTTCCTCGGATTCCATTCCGAGCTGTTTCGCTAAATCCTGCACCTTTTTCGGCATACGTGATACCTCCTGTATGTCAGTTCATTGTTTTTCGGATCGGATTCCCGGTTCAGAGGATCCGGCGGATCCGTTCGAGCAGCGTTTCCTGTTCTTCGGGCGGAACGTCACGCTTCAGGATCCTTTGAAACGCTTTTCTCTTCACTGCCTTCCGGAAGCAATCCTCCGAAGGGTCGAGATAAAAGCCTCTCCCGGGAAGAACGGCCGAAGGATCCGGAACGATCCCGCCGTCCTTTGCAACGAAGCGGATCAGTTCCCGCTTCGGTTTCGACTCCATACAACCGATACAGCGCCGCATCGGAACGCGGCATCCTGTTCCGGCTTCGCGGTTACTGCTCATCGCCGTACGGGTCGTCGACGTATCCCGCTTCGCCCGGGTAGTACTGGGTATGGCTCTTGATGTCGATTTTCCAGCCGGTCAGTTTCGCCGCAAGACGGACGTTCTGGCCTTCCTTGCCGATCGCAAGCGAGAGCTGGTAATCGGGAACGACGACGGTCGCGGCCTTCTCATCCGGATTCTCGCTGAGGAAGACGTGTTCGACCTTTGCGGGCGAGAGCGCCGCCTCGATGAGCTCCTCCGGGAACTCGGACCAGCTGATGATGTCGATCTTCTCGCCGAAGAGCTCGTCGCAGACGGCCTGGACGCGGAGTCCGCGCGGGCCGACGCAGGAGCCGACCGGATCGATCTGTTCGTCGTCGGACCAGACGGCCATCTTCGTACGGCTTCCCGCCTCGCGCGCGACGTTCTTGATCACGACGATCCCGTCCTGGATTTCAGGAACCTCCAGCTCGAAGAGACGCTTCACAAGTCCCGGATGGCTCCTCGAAAGGAAGACCTGAGGGCCCTTCGGATTCCGTCGGACGTCCATGATATAGAATTTCATCCGGCGGTTGACCTCATAGCGCTCGCCGCGGACCTGTTCGTTCGGGGGAAGGATCCCTTCCGTACGGCCGAGGTTGACGAAGACGGTCTCGTTCGAAACGCGCTGGATCACGCCGGTCGTGAGCTCACCCTGGCGTTCGACGTACGTATCGAAGACCATTCCGCGTTCGGCTTCCCGGATCTTCTGGACGACGACCTGTTTCGCCGTCTGGGCAGCGATGCGGCCGAAGTCCTGGGGCGTGACCTGATACTCGAGGACGTCACCGATCTCGTATTCGGGGTCGATTTCCTTCGCGTCCTCAACGGAGACCTCAATGAACGGGTCAAAGACCTCCTCCACGACGTCGCGGCGCATAAACACATCGATGTCTCCCGTCTCGCGGTCGATGTTCACGCGGACGTTTTCGGCCGTTCCGTAGTTCTTCTTGTACGCCGAGACGAGCGCCGATTCGATGGCGGAGAACAGGACCTCCTTCGGGATCCCTCTTTCGTGTTCCAGTTCATCGATGGCCGTAATGAATTCAGTGTTCATTTTTGATTCGTTCCTTTCGTCTGTATTTACAGTTCGACCGCAAGAGCCACTTTCGCGACCAGGTCGAGCGGGAGTTCGGTTTCGCCGACGGTAACGGTCTTTCCGTCGTAGGATTTCAGTGTTCCGGTCAGAAGCTTCGGGCCCTTCTTTTCGCCGTTCAGCGGCTTATAAAGGCTCACGTCGACCGTTTCGCCGATCATTCTGCGGAAGTGTTCGGACGTCCGGAGCTCGCGGTCCATACCGGGGGAAGAGACCTCGAGGATGTAGTTCTGTTCGATCGGGTCCTCTTCATCCAGCCTCGCGCTCAGGAACCGGCTGATCTTCTCGCAGTCGTCCGTATCGACGGGGATGAGTTTCTTCGTTCCGTCTTCGGCCGTTTCGGTCTTTTCCGCATACACGCGGAGCGTCCAGTCCTTTCCTTCCTTCACGAATTCCTTATACCAGAGACTGTATCCGTTCTCCTCGAAGAACGGTCCGAGCGTCCGGTCGAGGAATTCCATGAGATTCGCTTTCGCCATGGGCGTTTCCTTTCCCGAAGCATCCGCTTCTCAAAAATCAAAGAGTGGGGAGAGCCCACTCTTTGGATGCCAAAGATTCAAATACGATAACGTACATAGAGAATATACCATACGGTTCCCGGGATTGCAAGGGGTTTTACACGGTTTTTCGCGGCGCGAAGAACTGTCGAAAATCGAAAGTTTGTGCTATTGATAGCATAAACTTTGTTTTTTTCAGAGTTTTTGCTATTGATAGCATAAACTTGGCTACAAGCTACAACATTTCGCAGTCGGTAATTTGATCATTGTGATGTAAAATGAATATATTGACACAGTTAATGATCAAATTGTCCGCCGCCCCAAAGAAAAAGCCGCCTCGCTTTCGCAAGGCGGCCTCTGGTATTCTATGCCGTTCCGGCCCCTCACCCAAGATGCAGCCGGACGTCCTCGTCGTCGTCCTCGTACATATCCTCGTTCTCGGGGGCAACGACGCCGACGAGGACCTGATGGTTCGCGTTCATACCCATGACCTTTTCGCCGGCCGCACGGCTCTTCTTGACGTATTCGATGAGGTCGCGGTCGATGATCTCACCCGGGCAGGCGATCGGAATCCCCGGCGGGTACGGGATGATGGACTGGGCGCAGATCCGGCCCTCCGCGTCGTCGATGTGGACGTATTCACGCTCCGCGGGAACGAGGACGCGCTCGAGTTCGCGTGTGAAGACGTGGGACTGGATCTTCTTCGTCTTTTCCTTGCCGACGTATTCGTGTTCGGCCGCGATCTTCCGGAGCGAGGCGAGGAAGCGGTCGAAGTGTTCGCGGGTGTTGCCGATCCCGGTCATCGCCATGACGATGTTTCCGGTGACAAGCTCGATGTAGATGCCGTCCTGCATCAGAAGCTCCTCGAGCTCGTTTCCGTCGATGTCGTAGGCGGACATATCGATGTTGATCTTCGTGCGGTCGAGCATCGGGTGCTTGATGACGTCGAGGCCCTTGATCTTCGCGGCTTCGGCATAGAAGTACTCAAGGTTCTCCGCCCATTCGCGGATCAGTTCCTCGCCGTGTTCGAAAAGCAGATCGGCGTTGATGTCGAGGGAAGCCATCAGCGGATACGACGGCGACGTCGATTCCATGACCTGGAGTTTATCCTCGAGGACGCGCTCGTCGACGCGGTCGGAGCAGACGTTCAGGATCGCGGTCTGGGTAAACGAGCCGAGCGTTTTGTGGATCGAGTTGATGACGAGGTCCGCGCCCTGGTCCTCCGCCGCGCGCGGATAGCCGTATTCCTCCGCGAACCGGCTGAAGAACTTGAGGTGGGCGCCGTGGGCCTGGTCGACGATCAGAATCTTGTTGTATTTGTGAACGACCTCGGCGATCGCCTCGATGTCGGAGCAGATGCCGTAGTAGTTCGGGCTGACGACGATGACGGCGTCGGCGGTCGGGTTCTCCTTGATCGCCTTCTCGACCTCCTTCGGGGAGACGGCGCCGAGGATCCCGTATTCCTCGATCGCTTCGGGGCGGATATACGCCGGCTCGCAGTCCGCGATCGTCAGGGAGTTGAAGACGGATTTGTGGCAGTTCCGCGCCATGATCAGCTTACCGTAGTCGCCGACGCAGGCGAGGATCGACGCGATCAGCCCGCAGGAGCTTCCGTTGACGAGAAGATAGCTGTCGATGACGTCGTAAAGCTTGCTGTACTTCGCCATCGTCGCGAGGATGATGCCTTCCATCTGGAAGAGATTGTCCGCGCCGGTGATCTCGGTGATGTCGCAGTTCATGATCTGCTTCAGGAAATCGTCGTAGCCAAAGCGCTCGTAGAGCCGGGCGCCTTTGTGGCCGGGCATATGGAACGATACGGGGTTTTCGGCGGCGTGCGCCATCAGAAAGTCGTAAATCATACCGTTACTCTCCTGTCTTTGGAATTGGTCTCGAGAGACGCAAATGGACCCACCCGTCAAAGGAGTAAGTCCATTTGTATGCCGTTGTCATTCGCATCGCGTCCGATGCGATTGCATTGTAACGGCAACCCCTTGAAAAGTCAATGGCTTCGGGGCAATTTGTCCCGCGTTTTTTTCGTGGACTTTTCGCGGGACTGTGCTACAATGGGAAAAAACGAAGTTTCCGAAAGGAGCCTCCCGATGGAAGACATCCAAAAACAGTTTGACGCGATCTTTACGCGGCGATCGGTGCGGAAATATGCGTCCGAGCCGTTTGCGGCGGACGCGATGTTCGACCTTCAGCGCCACGTCGCGGAGCTCGAACCGCTCCTCCCCGGCATTCCGTATTCGATCGAGATCCTCACGGGCGAAAAGCCCTCGGGACGGTTTGTCGTCGCCGCACCCCAGTATCTTCTTTTCTATTCAAAGCCGGAGGAACCCGGCGCGTGGGAAAACTGCGGGTATCTGCTCGAACAGTTCTCCCTTCTCTTTACGTCGCTCGGGATCGGGTCCTGCTTTCTCGGAAGCGCCGTTCCGCCGAAATCGATGAAGAACGCCGAGGGACTTGAATACATGTCGATGCTCGCGTTCGGAACGCCGGACGGCTCCGTGACGCGCGGTCCGGAAGAGTTCAAACGAAACGCGATCGAAACGATGACGGACGTCGCGGAGGAAACGAAGCTCCTCGAAGCCGTCCGCCTCGCCCCGTCCGCACTGAATTCCCAGCCCTGGATGATCACCGGCGTCCGCGGCGACCTTCTCTTCTCGCGCCGGAAACCGCCTTTCGTCGGACGGAAACACCTGAATCTCATGAACCGCATCGATATGGGCATCGCGCTCTGTCACTTCCGCCTCGCCGCGGCGATGGAGGGCCTGCCGGTGAAGATCTCCCTCGACGCGACTCAGGAACGCTTCTCCGAAAAGCGCACCGTTCCGAAGGGTTTCCTCTTCTCCGCGCGCGTGACGTACTGAGAAGCCTCCGCCAGACAGACCGTACGAAAAAACGTCTGCAGAAGCAGACGTTTTCGTTTTTCTGGAGGCGACACCCGGATTTGAACCGGGGGATAAGGGTTTTGCAGACCCGCGCCTTACCACTTGGCTATGTCGCCAGAAAAAATTGGCGGGGGTAGTAGGATTCGAACCTACGCATGACGGAATCAGAATCCGTTGCCTTACCGCTTGGCGATACCCCTACGCATAACGATATGAAGTTGAATAAATGGGGTGGGTGGTGGGATTCGAACCCACGTATGCAGGAATCACAATCCTGTGTCTTAGGCCTCTTGACGACATCCACCAGAATGGCGACCCGAACCGGGCTCGAACCGGTGACCTCCAGCGTGACAGGCTGGCATTCTAACCAACTGAACTACCGGGCCGCTATGGTAGCGAGGGATGGATTCGAACCGTCGACCTTCCGGGTATGAACCGGACGCTCTGACCAACTAAGCTACCTCGCCGTATTTCACGCGGCGGAACCCCGTCGCGCACAAAAGATATTACCATTACCCCACGCCGCTTGTCAAGCACGATTTCCGAAAGCCGGAGAGTTTTCGGAAAAGGTCTCCGCTCAGAAGCGAAGGATCCGCGTCGGCGTCACAATCGCGTCCATCCGGTAGTCGGTCGGCTCCGCCGGAATCGGATCGGAAAGGACCTGAAAATCGTACGCGACCGCGATCTTTTTCACATCCGGCCGGAGCAGCGGGAGAAAGCGGTCGTAGCATCCCTTTCCGAAGCCGATGCGCGAGCCGGTTTCGTCGAAGGCGACGCCCGGAACGACGACGAGATCGATCGCGGAGAGGTCCGCGCTGCGGCACGTCCGCCGGTCCGGTTCAAGAATTCCCATCGGCGAGATCCGGAAGTTGTCCGGGATATCGCCGCCGCCGGTCTCTTCAAAGCGCAGCACCTCGAGCACGTTCTCGCGCGGGATCGCATACGCTTCGATGACGAATTCTTCGTTCGTATAGGGGAGGACGATCTCCCGCGTTCCGGCGCCGGTGAGGATGTCCTTCGTCGGCATCTCCTTCCGGTAGTCCATATAGAGCATGACCGTCCCTGCGGTCTGCCATTCTTCGGTCGAGAAGAGTCGTTCCGCCGTTCTCTTTCCGGCGTCCATCACCTCCTGAAAGGAGAGGCTCCGGCGCACCGCAAGCATCGTTTTCCGGATTTCCTGTTTCGTCATTCGCATCGCTCCGTTCTTCCGCTTCGGGTCCGGCCCGCAGACGGTTCTTCTTCACTATACCACAGTTTCATCAAATCGACATGGATTTTTCACACCGTTTACCGTATAATCGAATTGCCATGAATGCAAAACACACCCGAAAAACAATCCGGTTCCTCACGGCTCTCCTTGCCGTTGTTTTGACGCTCTCCGCTGCCGCCTGTACCGCGCAGGAAGCTTCTCCGAACGGCGACGGTTCCTCCGTTCCGGCTTACCGTTCAGATGCGGGAGCGGTCCTCTGCCTCTCCCCTTCGGTCGAGGTCACACCCGAATTCGTCCGCGAGAAAACGGGAACGCTTCCCGATTCGCTGCTCTTCACCTCGACGACTTCGGTCGCGGTGAGCTGCCTTCTGGACGGAACCGGCGATTCGCTTTTTACGCTTGCCCCGGTCGCGGAATTCTATGCGTCGCGTTCGGAAGGACTTGAGGCCGAGATCTTTGAGACGGGCGCAAGCCTCTCGATGCTCGTTTCGAAGGACAAAGCGGAGCTGGCGGACCGTCTTTCCGAACTGATCCGCCGTTTCAAATCCGACGGAACGATCGTCGACCTCTACGAGACGTGGATCGCCGCATACGCGGAGTCCGGCCGGCCGGAAAACGCGGACGAACCGCCGACGCTCCCGCTCTTCGAGTTCACGAGCGACGGGGAGTTTCCCGAAACGATCCGGATCGGCGTATCCGGGACGATCCCCCTGATCGATTATCTGATCGACGACGGCGTCGCGGGCGGCTTCACGGCTGCCTTCGCATCCGCGATCGCGACGGAACTCGAAGCGAACGTCCAGTTCGTTTCGGTTCTTCCCGAAGCGAAAATCTCCGCGCTTCTCGACGACAAGATCGACGTCTATTTCTGGCACTTTCTCGACGTTCCGGACGTCTGCGTCGCGACGGAACCGTATCTGACCGTCTATTACGCCCTGCTCCACGCCTCTCAGCAGGGCGAGTGAAGAAGCCCGTTTTCCCGAACGAAAACCCCGCCGGAAGCGGGGTTTTTTCACGTCTGAGATCCGGTTTTCGGAATCTAGCGGGGTCTTCGTCCCGTCGCGCAGTTCCGCAGATACTCGAGAAGCATATTCTGGAAGTTCACGTCGACCTTCGCGTGGAACGCATTGCGGATGAAGAGGTCCTGGCGATGCCAGTGGGAATCGGGATCGCCCTCCGCGAGAAGGTTCATCAGATTTTCGAAGAGCTCCGCCCGCTTCGCGGCGCTTCTCTCGCGGCGCATAAACGAATAGAGCGTGTTGTAATAGTGAGGCCTCCAGTCGGAGCGGTCCGCCATCTCCGTGAACTTCGAAAGCGTCCGCATCTCCGATACGTAGTCCATATCGCCCCATCGGAGCGCATAAACGCCCGCCTCCCGGTCGACGAGATCGACCGGGTATTTCTTCTGGCCGAACCATTCCATGACGTCGTTTGCGACGTCGGTATGCATCTGGAGCGTCGAGGATTTGTACTGGCCCTCGAGCGTATAAGCCGAGACGAACGCCTGGCCGACCATCAGCGTTTCCTTGAAGTTGCGCGTTCCGGGGTTCCGGACCTCCATAAAGCCGCCCTTCGAGATCGCGCCGCGGAGCAGGTTTTCGTCCTGTTCGAAGATTTCGCGCATCAAAGTCAGCGAGAACTGAAGAAGAAGGTCCAGTTCCTCCGGCGCCTGTTCAAGCGTATAGACGATGACCGAATCGCTCGCGAGCATCGCCTTGATCAGTTCCTGTTTTCTCCCCTTATTGTACCGTTCCCAGACGGAATGGACCGTATTTGCGAATTCCACGATCATCTCTTCGGATTCCTCCTGGGTCTTGCTGGCGACCTGGCCTTTGAAACCGAGAAGGTCGAGGAACGCAACGTATCGTTCTGCCATAGTGATTCACCTTTCGTTCTCCACTATTTTGCTCCAAACAAAACCATTCGTCAAGTTGCGGAATCCGTGGTATAATACACGTGCGAATCCGGGGGAGCCGGTTCGATTCCGGCCGAATTCGCTTCGTTTATAGTTTTTCACCCGGAAAGGAACAACTGCTATGAAAAACAAAAACATTCGCATCCTTCTTTTGCTGCTCGTCCTTGTGACCGTTCTCGCGCTTGCGTTTACGGCCTGTACGAAAAAGGAGGAGTCCGCAACCGGTGCCAGGTTCACCTTCGAAGCATATGACCTCAGCGGCGGCGTAAAAACGTTCGAGCTTTCCGCTCAGGAAGGCGAAGAAAACGTCGGCGCGGTCCTCGTCCGCGAGGGACTCATCAGCGGCGACGAAAGCCAGTACGGCCTTTACGTCAAGACCGTCAACGGGATCACCCTCGACTACGACAAGGACAAAATGTACTGGGCGTTCTACGTCGACGGTCAATACGCGATGACCGTCGTCGATTCCACGCCGATCCAGGAC
>Ga0079305_1003675_pt1 | contig 9981 bp, 5 predicted proteins | sample LMS_cellobiose_e_FD_79183 | JGI IMG/M metagenome (GOLD analysis project Ga0079305, IMG submission 79183) | Rumen-fistulated moose microbial communities from Alaska, USA - LMS_cellobiose_enrichment | ecosystem: Host-associated > Mammals > Digestive system > Stomach > Rumen fluid ...
ATTTTCCGCTTGACAGGTGCAATCTGCCATTATAAGAAGTCATGATCAGTCTGAGGTTGTTCCCGGAAGTCAGCAGCGCCAGCCGATTGCCTTTGGGTTCCTCCGGATAGCGGTTGAATACCATACCGATCTCAAGTGCGATTTTCCCGGAAACGCCATCCAATTCGAAGGAAACGGGGGCGGTGACATGCAGTCCGTCCGGCATGAGATCGTTTTTCAGATGCCGCAAAGCCGCCGGAAGTTTTTCACCTTTCTGCCACGTCAAAACTATTTTCTGTCCCTGAACCGGAGCCGGAAGCGGAATGACTTCGGGACTGCCGGAACGGGGAAGTATTGCGGTATCCGGGATCACCGGATCCGCCGTGAACGAGCGGGTAACGAAATCAAGTCTGATCCCCGGGATCTTTTTGGCGATGACCGCAGGGTAGGCCGGTATGACCGCTTTGATCCCCTCGATCTCGATGGGAGTGTCCTGTAATTCCAACGGCGCATAAAGCCTTGCCTGTCTGCCTTCACGGATCAGAACAAGCAGGACCGGCCGCCGGAATCTGCTGGCGGCAAATTCTTTGAAAAAACCTGCGATCCGGTTCCGATCCGCCGACACGAAAAGGAATCCGTTATGAGGGATCAGTACTTTGTATCCAGCGGCATCCGCGGTAAGATCTTTGCCGGAAAAGTTGGCAAGATTGAGGTTTTTGCCGTAGACCGCAGTGACAATACCGTCTTTTTCCGTATAGGAATTTAGCCGTTGACCGTAATTCAAATTGTGGATCTCTCCGGCAATGAGGGCGGTCGTCCGGAGCCATCTGCGTTTTTCACGGGTCATTTCCTTTTCATTGACAAAAGCCGCTTTCAAACCGGTCCCCTGCGTGAGGCTGACCGCGAGCGCACGGGGTGAGGATGCCGCATTCAAAAAGTTCGTGTTGGAAGTGTAAAAGCGGATATACTCATGCATCAGAAACAGCGCGAACTCCGGGGCCGGACGAACGAGCGTCCCCTTGGTTTCCAGATCGCCCGGAACGGGGGAAAGCCAGGGATTCACACCGCAGATCCCGACCTGGTAAGGCATGGTCCAAAATGCGCCGTCTTCACTCAGAAGCGGGATCTGCCGGCCGTATTTTTTCTGCAGTTCGAAGAGTTGAGTGTAGAACAGATCCGGCCGGGGCGCGTCCGGGTGGAAGTCAAAACTGTTGTGATCCGGCAGCTGGGCTCCGATGACATTGGTAAAATAGGCGTTGATTCCAAGTGAGTTCCACTTGGCGAAAATTTTATCCAGGTACTTCCGCACCTGTTTCGAGGAGGGGCTTACCATATACCCCGGCTGTGCCCACATCGCAGTACGGGGTTTGCCGTCGATGCGGACGATCGCATTTTTTTCCAGTCCGTATGCAAGATCGAAATCGGAACCGCATCCCCAGTAATAGAAACTGGTCCGCGGCATGAAGATGCCGCCGGAGCGGACAGTTTTTTTGATCAGATTTTCAAGATCGGCCATCGTGCCGACCCGTTCTGCGGGCGGGAAATAGTTGGGGAAGGCATCCCAGTTGGAGCGCTCCCCTTTGCAGGGATGCATATAGATCGGCGGATGCACTATCGGAACGCCGGGAGCCCGGTCCACAATGGATATCGCGCCATCTATCGTCGCCCAGGTCGGTGCAAGATACGCTTTCGAGAACTTGTCAAATTGTTCTTTCGTGAGTTTTTGCGACAGCGTTTTGATGCCGCGCGGAAAATTCAGATCCCGGTAATGATCCGCCCATTCCCGGATCGAGGTGAAACTGCGGATCGAGAGTGCGATGGAACTGCGTTTTTCTCCCGGGCGGGCAAAAAGAACGGTTTGGCAGGTGAATTCCAGCTGGTTGCTTTGAGGGTCGGTCCGGATGCTTCCCCAACCGGGAAGGATTTGTTCTTCGAGATCCTGATAGCGGTCGAACGCAAGGAGTCCGCCGTCTTTTTTCCTGACGATGAATCCGTCCCAAGCATAATTCATCGCCCAATTGTAGGAAATCAGATTTGAAAATTCCAAGCCGATCCGGGGAGGGAACGGAACGACGACGTGCTCGTCCGGCGGCCGGTTGAAGGATGCGGAAAATGTGACGAACTCATAAATCGGCTCTTTTCCGGTATTGGCAAGAAGAGCATATTGTTTGAGGCCGTGTGCAGTTGCTTCCAGAAAAACCCGCACTTCCGCTGCGGGATGCCGCCAGACGAGAACAGCCGTGTTTCCGGAAGGACGTTCGATCCGGAGCAATTCGCAATCGGAGCTTGTGATCTCCCTGCCGTTCATCACGAGGGCGGTTCCCCAGAACTTACCTTTTCCGTTGAGCGGTTTGGTGTTGCCCTTCCGGGCATTCTCATCGAAGAGCCGAAATGAAAAAAGCGGCCTGCCGGATGAAGCGATGGTACGTCCGCTTTCCGGGATCTGCAGCGAGATGCTGCCGTCCTTTGGGTCGATCGTGATTTTTGTTCTTCCGTTTATCAACACATTGCGGGAGGGGACTTGGGTCATGTTCTCCGCTTCCTCACGGCTTACCGGGGCGTCGAAAAGCATGATGTCATCCATCTGCATATACCCGCCGCTGTAAGTTTTGATGAACCGACCGGTTTCCAACATCGAGAAAGGCTTGGAAAACCGGAATCCTTTGACCGGGGAAGAGCGCATCAATTTGCCGTTCTGATAAATCCGAATATAACGGGTGTCCCAACAGACGGCGAGGTGATACCACTGCCCCTGTTTCCAGTTCGACATATCGAATCCGGCATCGGCCCGTTTGCCGTCTTTCCCCATGAGGGTCACGATGAAGACGCCCTTGGAGTTGTGCAGACGGTAGATGGAAAGTTTTTCTCCGGCATCATTGCTCAGATCGATGAAGTTGCGGAAATCTTGCCGATCGCCATCCCAATCCTCCGGCTTCACACGGAAACTTACGCAACCGGAATCCACTCCCGATTTCACCGGCAACTTCACTGCCGCGGAAAGGATTTTTTTACCGGATTTGTCCGTCCCGACGCGCAGAACATTTCCGGAATTCCGGTCGGTGACACGTTCCCCCCTTCTCTTTCCGATCCACACCGCCCCCGGTGTATCCGGAAGTGCATCCGGCCTGTCGAAGCTCCAATTCAGGATCTTTTCCGCGCCTGCGAGCGTAAGGATTGCAGCGGTCAACGATACGACTGCCGATTTTTTCAATGCCGCGACGATCATGGTGCCCTCCTGTTCGATCGTATGATAAAAATAGGACCTGCACTTTGGAAAATATATCATCGCCACAGCCAAAAGCAATCGCCGGATCCCGATTTGAAATGAAATAAAATGAAACATTTGCAACGTGTTTCACGCCCGATCAGCTGCCCTTGTCGGGAACGGAGTCCTTGAAAAAGCGCCTGTTTCGCCGCCGGGCAGATGAATTGTCTCCTTCTTGAAGCGGCAGTCGATCCCGACAAGATCCCGATCGGCAAAACGGCTGTCTTTGTCGGGATCATACCAGACGAAAACCGGCTTTTCTGCGCGGATGCTGAAAACCTCTTTCCCGTATCGAGGACCGGGCGGTGCTCCCCGCCCCGGCTGAGAGAAACGAAAGCCTCTTTCCGGCTCTTCAGCGCGATAACGTATCCCCTGCTCCGACGAAATATATCAAGTTGCCGGGGCACCTCCCGGCCGTCACCGCGGACGGAAAAATGCCGGTCAAAAAGCACCGGGCCCCGTGCCCAAACACGCCAGGGCCAACAGAAAAAAATCTCATATATCCTCCTCCGGACTGAAACAGGAAACATCTTTCCAAAGATACGGAGCCTTGCCGGAACACCCGGACCAGGCCTCGGCAAGCTCGACGGCCTCGCTGAGGGTGACCGCTGTACCGGTCATCCGGCAGCTGGCGTGGGATGCGAAGTCCCCCGAAATACAGCGTCCGGCGAGCAGCAGATTCTCCCTCTCCCACGCGTACTGCGCAAGGAAGAGGACCGGCAGGAACGGGGGCAGGCCGCGCGCCTGATCCATCCCCCCTGCCGCGCCACGGCCGGAGGAACCCGCAAATCCGGCAAAAAGTTGCCGGATTACAACAAATCCATTTGCTTTTTCGAAAAGGACGTGTATGTTATCGCAAGTCGCAGAGTCAACGTTGAACCAAATCGAACTTTTTCGCCTGCTCGAAAGCGGGGTCTGAGGGGACGCGGCGAGTCAACGTTGAATCACCATGGAACGATTACATATGGTCACACTGAAAGACATCGCAGTCAAGACGGGGGTATCGATCCGATCGGTTTCCCATGCCGTGAACAACACCGGACGGCTCGCGCCGGAAACGCGCCGCCGGATACTCGAAACCGCCGCCGAACTGGGATACTATCCGAACGCCGCCGCCCGGTCGCTGGTGACGCACAGCAACCGTCTGATCGGGGTCCTCGTTCCATATCTGCATGTTGGCTTCTACGGACGGGTCATCGGCGGACTGGAGCTTTTCGCCCGTCAACATGATTACACGCTTCTGCTGATGAGTCCTTCGACGAATTACAGCGAACATGCCCGGGACTGCATCCGGATGCTGCAGTACAACGTGGACGGGATCATCGTCGTCCCGGAACTGCTGGATGCGACGGCGATCTCCCTGATCGGTCGCAGCGGGATACCGGTCGTGCAACTTCAGGGGCATCGGGCAGAACTGGGGCCCTACTCCATTCAGATCGACAATTTCGGCGCAGCGGTCAATGCTGTGCGCTCGCTGTACGACAGCGGATGCCGCAACCTCGCCATGATGGCCCACAACAAAATCGCCGAGGAACTTGCGGAACGCGGACGCGGATTTGTCGAGACAGTCAAAGCCTTGATGCCCGGCAGGGAACCGGCCGTGGTCGAGAGTGGCTTCTGGCCGTCGGATACGGATGCGGCGGCCAAACGGCTTTTCGACCTGTATCCCGAGACCGACGGTGTGTTCGCCGTAACGGATGCGTGCGCGGTCTCCGTCGCACGCGAAGCTCTCGCACGGGGAAAGAAAATACCGGAGGAACTCTCCGTCATCGGGTTCGACAATCAGACGATCGCCTCGGAACAGGTGGCCTATCCGATCTCGACGGTGGATCAGCCCAAGGAGGAACTGGGACGGCTGGCCGGCCAAATGCTGCTCGATCTCATCGAAAAACGCCCAGTAAGCTCAATCATTCTGGGAACGCCCCTGATCTTGCGCAAGACAACAAGACAAATCGAAAGGACAGTGGAAAAATGAATTCTCTTCTCAAACGTTATCCCGGAAATCCGATCCTGACTGTGGATGATCTGCCCGAAAACGTCGGATACTATATTCTGAATCCGGGGGCAATCAGGTTCAACGGTGAGTATCTGCTTCTGACAGACGTTTTTCATCGCGAAGGCAGCATCATCTTCTGGCTGGCGCGCAGCCGGGACGGCTATCACTTCAAATTCGACCCGGAACCGGTGGACTGGCCCGCCATGCCCGCCGATACGGGGTGGATCGAAAACGGCGTCTACGATCCGCGCATCACCCGGTTCGGAGACGACTATTACATCTTTTACGGCAGCCACAACAACAACTGCGGCACCCGCATCGCCCTTGCAAAAACACGGGATTTCGTCAAGTTCGAACACGTTGCCCTGACTTCGGAACTCAACAACCGCAACGCCGCGCTTTTTCCGGAGAAGATCAACGGCATGTACTGCCGTTTCGAACGTCCCTTCCACGGAGACGAATTCAGCCCGTGTCACATGTGGCTCTCGTTTTCCAAAGACATGGAGTTCTGGGGGCGGCACAGGGAAAGCCTCAAACCCCGTCCCTGCCACTGGGATGCCCGGAAACTCGGTGCCGGAGCGCCACCTATCCGGATCGATGAGGGCTGGCTGGAGATCTACCACGGGGTGAACCCCTCCTGCGACGGCTCCATGTACATGCTCTTCGCCGCCATCCTGGACTACCGGGAACCGTGGAAGGAGATCGCGCGGTGCAAGTATCCGATACTCTTTCCCGAAACGGATTACGAACAGCGGGGCCGGGTGCGGAATGTGGTATTCACCTGCAACGCGCTGCTGGATGACGACAACACGGTGAAAGTGTATTACGGCGCGGCGGATTCCTGCATCGGAGTCGCCACGGCGCCGTTGGAGGATATCGTGAAGGCGTGCTACGAGCCCTACCGGTTCACGCTCTCCAAAAAGGGACAATGTTGAACGGAAAGATCCTTGTCATCGTCAACTGCGGCGTCTCCCCTGCCTGGCGGCGCCGCTCCGGGAAGCCGTAAAGCCTCACCAAAAACTCGGGCAAAAACCTGGAACGGCCTCTCCCGCTTCGACGGGAGGGGCCGTTCCATAAATGCGTCAGACAAGGAAATAAGAGGAAACCGCATTCTTCGACGGTCCATTGGGGACCTTCTCTTCAGATTTTTTGATAGACTCGGAAAAATGGCAGGAGAGAGTTACTTTCGAACCCCCTTTGTCTGAAACCGGGTTTTAACCTCAAAAAACTCAGAATTTTCGTGTGAAATAAAGTTTAAAAAACGCTTCACTCAGCCGATTCTGAGAACCCGATGGCCTCATCCCGCTCTCACCAATATACACCGGACCTATTCAAAATTCAAGAGCATTCTCTATTTCACCACCGGTATCTGGCTCCAACTGGTGGTGTAGCTCGGCGTCAGCATGTCGCGTCGCATCTGCCACGGTTTTTTGACGCCCTCGGACAAATGGAAGATCGTCCCTCGGCCATACTTGGAGTTAATCTCGTCAAGCGCCTTTGACAGGCGGTCATCCTTTTCCTCGTTGGCGGTGTCGGCGAAGAGGTCGATCTGCCGGTTCGCATCCGATTCAAGACCGAAGAACAGCACGCCCGACTTCTTGTAGCGCCGCCCTGGAATGAATATTCCCCGGAGCTTCGGCGTAATCGCTGACAGCATCCGACCGGTGTTGCTGGTCGGGTTCTCAAAGGTGACGGTCATCGAGGTAAAGCCGCCGTCGAGCCTGACTGGTTCATATTCCGGGTAGTATTGGAAGTAAATATTGACTCCGGCTGCCTTCTGGTGTTCTTTCCGGAGCTTTTCGGAAGCCCGCGCGGTGTAGGTGCAGACGGACTCGACCAGATCGCTGAACTCTGCCACCGGCTTGCCGAAAGTCCGGGAATGGGTGATCGACTGCGGCGGGGCGTCCGGATCTTCGTGTTCGATCACCGGCTCGCCGCGAAGTTCCAGGACCGTCTTGGCGAGGACAACGCTGAATTTGCGCCGGATATCGTCCACGCCGCTCTAACCGGGAACCTTCCGAACGTATTCAGCGTGGACTGCCTGAAGCAGGCCTTGCTGATATTGTGGTCGGAGCAGAAGAAATTACCCTCCATCGAGTGATGTCGAAGACTGGCGGTCGGGATTGCCCCGCCCGCCGTTTGCGTTTTAAAGGGCCTGTCGCGGCGGTTGTCCGTCAGCCGGACAGTGATGGGTTGACGCGATCGAAAATGAACCCGTTTTCGGAGAGGACTTCGGTTGTCCGTCACTTCAATCGCTGGATATTGTTGAATAAAAAGAACAAGCCCGGCAAAAACAAATCACTTTGATATATGTCAATTATTTTTTAAAAAAATGACATATTGCGCTTGACAACAGGATAAAATTCGTGTATATTCTTAACAAACAATCATCCTTTTCATGACAAGGAGACGTATTACGCAGCTGCAAGATATACCATTGGTAACACCAACGAACGACAAGATGCCCAAATATCGGCAGATCGCAGCCGTGATAGAGGAGTATTTACGCAGTACAAAACCGGCCGCGGGAGAGAAATTTTTTACTGACCGTGTTTTGGCCAAACACTTTTCAACGACCCTTGTTACCGTTGCCCACAGTCTGAATTATCTTTGCAGCAAAGGTTTGCTTACCCGCAAAGTTGGTTCCGGAACGTTTATTGCCGGACGGGCAAGCGTCAACGTCAAACGGCGCATTGGGATTATTTGCCATGAGATGATCAGCAATGACAATCTTTATGTGCGTCCGGTTTTAAGCCGTTTCGGCAGCTTTTTTTCCGAACACGGTTACGATGTTATTTCCTTTTGCGCTCCGCCGGAAGAATACCGCCGGCTGGTGGATGAATATGAATTGAGCGGCGTGGTGATCTTTGTTCCCAAAGTAGAATTTGCTCCGGCGATCAGCCAGCTGCACACTGAAGGAGTGCCTGTTATTTCCATCGGTTATGCCAATCCGGCGCTGCCGGGGATCGCTTTCGGTACCGACCACGAAAAAACGATGGATATGGCCGTGGAATATCTTTATAATCTGGGACACCGCAGGATCGCTCTGCTGAATACGGATTTCGCCTCCAGTCAGGTTTATTTGCGCGGCTATCAGAAAGCCATGTGGGAACGCAATTTGCCGGTACACCCGGATTGGCACATTTATCTGGATTCCCAACTGCCGCAAGTCCGGGAAGACCAATTGGTGCAGAACCTGCAAACACAGCAAATGGCCCCGACCGCTGTCATCATCGGCCTGATTTCCCGTTCCGCGACAGCCTACCGGGCGATCCGGAAATTGGGCATGCGCATCCCTGAAGATCTGTCCCTGATCGGCCTGGGCAGCAGCACCCATCTGGAAGAACTGACCCCGCCGCTGACCGTTGTCAGTCAGGATCTGGAAAAAATCGCCGACAATGCCGCTCATGCCCTGTTCGCCAAGATCATGAACGGTAATTTAACGCTGGGCGAGTGGGATTGTGCCGTTGCCCCCCTGCTGATAGAACGAAATTCATGTGCAAAGATCGATTAGATATCGTGCATATATTATCATACATAAGGAAAACATTGGTTATGAAACGTTTTTTTGTACTGACTTTTTTGAGCTTGGCAACAGTGTTTGCCGGCGCTCAAAATCTCATTGAGAACTCTTCTTTTGAAGAGGGCAAGATCTTGAACGGCCGGTCCCGCATCCTGCCCGGCTGGTCCGTGCGTTCCTACACGGCCAAAATGCACCGTGTTGTCGCAGGCGGAAGTGACGGCAAACGAGCGGCAGTCATCCAAACGGATAAAGAAGAAAGTGGTTATTTTTCTCCCCGGCAGATCTCCGTTGCCAGCGGCGCACGTCTTCACTTGAAACTGCGCTACCGCTTCAAACGCACCTCCCCCCGGGGCTGGGCGGCGGCGGTGATCGTCCCCAGTGATTCCAAAGGCAAAGAAATGTCCTTCGGAACGATCAAATATCACTACCTTGAACCTGCCGCCGACTGGACCGCTGCGGAAGTCAAATATCAGCTGCCCGCCAAAGATCCCCGGGGATATAAGGTCAGCGTCCGTCTGCAGCTCAACGGCCCCGGCGAAGTCTGGTTCGACCAGGTGGAGCTCCAGGTCATCCTGCCGGAAAAAAACATTGTTGAATTTTATCCCAGCAGCGTCAACAAAGACAAAACCCTTTACCCCATCAAGGGCGAAAGCAATCCGCTGCTTTTCTACGTTTACACCAATGGTTCTCCCCAAAACCGCGTTCTGGAACTGGATGTTCCGGCAGATTTCCCGCTGCTGGGCGCCGCACCGGTCTTTACCAGCGGCAAAACTGCGCGGTCCAAAATCTCCGAAACGAAAGAGGGCAGCCGCCGGTATTACAAGATCCCCCTGGATGAAAAAACCGTTCTCCCCGTTCAGCGTGCTGTCAGCCGCCTCTTCACCGGTACAGCGCTGCTTTTTGACGCCGGCAAAAACCTGAAACCGGGTGTTTTGAACTGGAAGATCAAGGATATCAGTTCCGGCAAAATCAAAATCGCGCCCCAGACGGCTCCCACGGGCTTGAAACTTCCGGAAAAGTTTACGCTTTACACCTGGTACACCCCCATTCTCAGCAATATTCCCTCCGAAAAGGGCGTTGAAAGTTATATCCGGTCAATGAAAAAGAGCGGTATCACCGGCGGCAGCCTGACTCCGGCACGAATGGCGCTTTACAGAAAGCACCAGTTTTCCAACTACCGCTGCACCTGGTATGTCACGCCCCAAAAGTGCTATACCG
>Ga0079305_1003677_pt1 | contig 9973 bp, 7 predicted proteins | sample LMS_cellobiose_e_FD_79183 | JGI IMG/M metagenome (GOLD analysis project Ga0079305, IMG submission 79183) | Rumen-fistulated moose microbial communities from Alaska, USA - LMS_cellobiose_enrichment | ecosystem: Host-associated > Mammals > Digestive system > Stomach > Rumen fluid ...
CGATTTCAGAGCACACAAATGTTGGCCGGGGTTCGGCAGTTTCGTCAAGATGGGCATTATCCATTCCCCGTCATCCTTTCCCTGTTTCGTCGATGTCAGGACTTACCTGGCGTAATTTTCTCCGCATCTGCAACATGAAATCTTCATCTTTCAAATCTTGCGGATGCGGCAAGGAAGGTCTCAGCATGGCCAGACGGGTATCGATGAACTCATCAGCATCAGAAAGCCCGTTATCCTCAAAAAAAGAGTGTAATTCCCGACCGAGCTGCAAAATTTCGGCATCCAGTTTTTTTGCCGGAGAAAGACAATCCGCATTGAATAACTCCGGACGGTCGACGTGATGACTGACTCTGATTATTCCTGCAATGCTTTTGAAAAGCAGAAAACCTCTTTGCTGCAATTCGGTGTATTTTTTGCCGAGGGAACGCCATCTGCGGGATTGGATGGCAAAAGTATCATCGCCGTCAATACTCCAAGCGGCACCGTTTGTTCCCGCTTCCGCAAAAGCATCGGCGAAACAGTGCCAGGGCGGATAAAGAAAATTGAAACTGGAGGATCGTCCCCAGACCGTGTGCAACAGATCTGTCCCCGTCTGCTGCCATTGCCGGATATTGTCGATCCGGGCGGTCACTCTCTGCTCATCATAGATGCCGGAAAGGCAATCCGGTCCGCAGCGGATGGCGGGGGCGCCCCAGATTTCATAACCTGTGGCCTGCATTTCCGCCAAACCGGAGAAGGGAGCCTTTTCATTATAACACCAGTTGACGAGGATCGTTTCCGGCGGAAGGGTTTTTATGGAGTCGTAACACTTTCTGCTGACGAAAACATCCGACCACAACATGGGACGCAAACCTTTTTCGGCGACCCGCTCGCAACAGCGGCGGGCATGGTCAAGATAAATGGACATCCGGGGATCTTCGGCACCGGAGGAACGCTTTCGACACTCGGAACAACTGCACAGATGACTGACTTCATCGCCGCCCAAATGGAGATAAGGAGCATCGGGACAAAGGGCAATGGCTTCGTCAATCCACTCTTCTATTTTTCGGACGGCTGCGGGATTGCTGGGACAGATCTCGCTGATGAATCCGCTTTCCCGGAAAGAGGCATATTTTTCTCCGGCCAGAGCCCATTCCAGATGGCCCTGCATTTGGATCAGAAGTGAAACGGCAAATCCCATATCCCCGGCAATTGAGATCATGCGGCGGACATCTGATCCCGAATAACGATCCCATGTGACCCCCCGCCATGTTTTCCAGGCATATTTACAGTCCAGCTCAAGGAGGATGCCTTCAAACCCGAGGTCTTTAAAAAGTTCCAGATACTCCCGCCATTTACGGGGAAGAGGTGAAATTCCCTTGAAATCCAAGTGAAGATAATTTTTTCGCATCGTAAAAATCCTTTTTTTTGCGGACTCCCCCTGTGAGACGGAACTGCCCCCCATCGCGCCTTTTTGCGTCCCGCAAAAGTCCCGTCGGGGGGCATTTTCGGGTGTTGCCTCTGCTTTACGGCACCCCAAAATTACCCACGTCTGTCTTTTTTGCGATCCGTCAAAAATTCATCGCCGCTGATTTTGGCAGTGCCGTCCGGGAGTCGGACATGAACCGCAGTCACCTGTGAAAATGGCAAAAAGTTTGCGAAAATTACAGATGTTCCCAGACCGTCAGCGTGTTTTCCGGCGAAAAACGCATTCCCGCCGAAGCGTAATCGACTTTGTCCCCGCAGCGCCGGAGGACGGGGCGTCCCGGTTTTTCCCCTTTTTCTCCGCACAGAACCAGCGGACCGCAAAGCTGTGCCGTGTATCCGCCGCGTTCTTCCGTCCGGGGAGAAAAGTCGAATTCCAGTTCGATCCGGTCTCCGGGCAGCCAACTCCGCTTCAGACGATGGTAAGTTCCGCCCGTTGCGGCCTTGTCGTCGATCCGGCACCCGAAATCCCCGGGGATGCGCAAGGCCAGTTCAAACTCTCCGCCGGTCAGCAGGGTGATGACGACTTTATCCGAAGCCGGATAGCCGCCGGAGATTTTCAGAACTCCTTCCGCGGTCAGGTCTTCGTAAAGGTTGACGCCATACCCCCCATCTGTTTTCATCACGGCAATCATCGGCGCCAGACTCAACCCGTAGGGCCCCTGCGCGCGGCAGCAGTCGTGTCCCGGAAATCCGGGAATCTGTTCACCGGCCGGACGTTTCCAGCCGCCGCAGAGGAAGGGGTTGATATGCGCCACATTGGAGCCGTCCGGCAGGAACGCGCCGAGCAGAGCGTTGTAAAACGACCGCTCCATGTCGTCGGCGATCGTGCTGTCTCCGGTCAGTTGAAGCATCTGCGCACTGAACCACAGCCAGGTGGCGGTGACGCAAGTTTCCCCCATGCCGCCGCAATCGGTGCGGAACTGGCGTTCCGCTCCGTTATACCAGAATTCCCCGTTGGCGTCTTTCAGGCCGCCGCCGCCCGTGATGAAAAGTTCCTTCTCACGGCCCATGCGGTAATAGTTCGTCAGACTTTCCAGTTCGGCGGGCTCATGATCCAGTGCATAAAGCGCGCCGAGCCCCTGAAAGCAGCTGGTCATTTCATACGCTTTCCCGTTGCCGATCTCCGCAGGAGGGATGCCGGTCCGCGCCGCCTTGAAAATGTTGTGCAGCTGACAGCAGCCGGATTTCGCCAGTTTGACGGCGGAATTCATGATTTCATCATCGCCGCTCAGCATTGCGGTTTCGGCGATTGCCCGCAGGGAGGAAGCTGACGCCATACCGTAATGCTGGCCGTAATTCTGCAATTCTCCCGCCTGTCTGACCAGATGCCGGGCACATCGGCGGATCCGGTTCAGAATTTCCGGATCCGGATTCATTTCCCGGTAATAAGCAAGCAGTCCCAGAAGGACATATTTTCGCCCCCAGATGTCCCATCCGCCCAGCTGCCGGGACTCCGGATAGGAACTGATGCATCCGTCGGCGGTCTGAGTGGATAACAAATCGCAAACTGTTTTATCAATGATCGTCCTGAGTTCGGGATCCTGCGTGGCACACCACGCATAAATGGCTGACCGAACGATCTTTCCCCAGAATTCGCAGCGCCACATATTGTCGGCTTCACTGCGGTCCCGGAACGGGGCGACCAGCCGTCGGCAGTCAATTTTTTTCAGCCGGTTTTCAACCGTTTTCCGCAATGCGTTCCCGAGGATTCCATTCAGTCTGACAGATTTCAGGAACCGCGTTTCAGCTGTTTCGCGAATCATAAACATCTCCACATTTCAGAAAATAATTCCGGGAATACATCGGGGAACTCTTTCTCCGTCTGCCCTTGATGAACTTCCGATGTGCACTGACGCGGGAACGGGGGGCCGTTCGACATTCATTTGCTTTGATTCCCGCTTTTGGGGGCCAGATCATTGTGTTTCATGACCCGCGCGGCGTTTCCCGAGAAAATGTTTTCGAGACGGTCTTTCCATGCGGCATCGCTCTCTTCGATCCCTTTCGCCCAGGCGAGGACTCTTTTCAACTCCCCGCGGATATCTTCATGCAGCTGAGGATGACCGAAATAGACATCCATGCCATACAGGAGTTTGTCCGCCAGAATCCCTGTTGCACCATTGGGGAGAGCTGCGGAAAGCAGGGCGTTTTTGCAGATAAACTCCGTCAGCACGGGGGAAAATTCACCGCCGCTTATATCCATATAAAAATTGGGAGAACTGCGGAAACAGGTGGAAACAGTTTCGTTCTGCCATGGGACACCGCAATGGGCGGCAACAACAGTCATATCAGGAAAAAATTTAACGATTTTCAACAGTGTTGAAGGAGACATATTCAGCGCATCATACCCCAGACCGGGCACCCGGTCTTCATAGGATGGCGTACTCACATGACCTGTATGAAAAATCATGCACGTCTTGTATCGGCTGATACGCTCATAAATTTCCAGATGTTTGTCATCATCATAGGGAAGCTTCGGCTTGATCCCCTTGAAACCGACAAATCCCCGCTCCACAGCCCGGTCGACCTGATCGGGCCCCTGATTGAAATCGATCCACTTGAACGGCAGGTAAAATCCCGGAAAACGCCTGGCGTCTTCAAGCATTTCCTCTTCTGAGGCGGGATGATACAAGCCGCTGTTGAATCGTATGTTCCATCCTGTGTGAAGTCCGAGAAGCCAAACTTGACTGAACATTCCCGACTCGGCTATCTTGTCCAGATCAACGGCATCGCTCAGCAAATGTGAATGTGTACTGACAACCTGCATGAAAAATATTCTCCTCCGATTTTTATAAGATCCCGGATCACTTTTTGGAATAAATGGAAAAATCATCCAGTTCGAGCAGCATTTTTCCTCCCTTTCGGGAGGGCGCGGCATGAATCAGCAGCTGGGCCTGTGCAACACCCTTCCGCAGCCAGAGACGTTCATTTTTCTTCACGACAGGTTTCTTGTCAGAACCGGCGCCGAAATAAAACTCTCCGCCTCTGTAATGCTCCCTGATTTTTGTTCCCGCCTGAAGAACGGTCCCGAGCGGTTTACTGAAATGGATGATCCATTTCCCATCTGCCTTTTCAATTTTCGACGGAGGAATTTCTACAATATTCCGGTTGGGCAGATCTGAGAAATCGTCTTTTGCATTGAAAGCAAGCACCATATGGGCGGCCGTCTTCCATTTTGAGGCATCTTTGACGACAATGGTTTTGTCGGTCGGTTCCGTGGCTTCAAGCAATTCCGTAATGCTGTCCTCCACGTAATATATGCAGTGCATGGGAATATGCTCTCCTGCACTGTCATAAATGCGTAACCCGAGAAGTATGTTTCCCGGAACAGAGCCGGAAGCGGCCCGGACCGCTCCTGTAATATAATAGCTTTTACCAGGTTCAAAAGTGCATTTTTTTGCGGAAAGCATTCTCCCTGCAAGGCGGATCTGCATTTTTCCGGGGGCACTCTTGCGTAAATCGGCCATTTTTTCCCAATCTGCCGGAGACGAAAAGGTGAAATCCTCTGCTCCAAGCGTAAAGAAGCCGACTCCGGCAAGAACTGCGATGCAATATCCCATTTTCATCATTTCGATTTCCTCCTTTATCTCTTTCTGATATTTGTTTCGCCGGGGCGAACCAGAACAACCTGGTCGACATAAACGGCATTCTCTTTTCGGGAACCTTTAACGTAAGCCGGACCTGTGAATTTTGCCGAAAAATAGGTATCCCACACATTTTCCTTCGAAGCCCCGTCATCGATCTGATAGGCGGTCTTCAAATCGATCTGAAGGTGCCAGCAATATCCCCAAAACCATGAATCCCTGTGCCTGACGGTACAGTCGGGGATGACATACCAATGATATTTTTCATCCTGAGGAACGTGTTCTATGATAATTTCTCTGTTGCATGAACCGAATTGTGTGGCACGGAATGCCCAGCGTCCCTGCGGGTCGCGGATGACAACTTTTTCTCCGTGTTTGGTTTGATCCAGCGACGTTGCCTTCAGGGCCTTGCCCGTGAACGACTCGGGATCATCCACCATATTGCAGTGATGGCCGGGGAGCGGATTGAAGTGATAGTGACCGAATACTCTCCGGTTGGTGGGATCTATATCCGCAAATTTCGGAGGCACAGGCAGAGGTTTATTGGCAAATTTATTCAGTTCCTTCTCAAGGGTCCGGCGTGTCTTCGAATAGGTGTCGTCGGCATCAAGATTGGGTGAGCCATAGCGTGCAACGTGAGCATGACTGCGCTTGGTACACAATTCAATAATCTGCTTGTGTGATATGCCGTGATCAGTGAAATACTTCAGGAATTTCCCTTTTTCCTGCATCAGAAGCCAGAGGATGGAGAGAGTTTCATCGTGTATTCTACGCTCGTACAAACTTCCGGCGGGAACTTTTCGGGCGGCATTTTCAAGCATGATGAAAGTATCATAAACAAATTTCGGCGTCATGTAGTCCCAGAGTTTTGTACTCATACCGCCTTGCTTGTTCGGATACTTTTTTACTCCTTCGCGGAGTTGATTGAAATATTTTTCAAGATCTTGTGCTGCAGCCCCGTAATAACCTTCAAGGAAAATTTTTGCAAGTTTTTCCGGATCCTGATCGACATCCATCATCAGCTGTGAAGCGACAAAGAACTCAAGATCCATAAACTGCTGGGGCTTATAAGAATGTTTTTCAGCTTCAAGCCACATATAGACGGCATTGAGCCTTTTGAAATAACGCAGATCCGGGGCGATGCAGTCAAACAAGACCTCCATCCGCGGCGGATTGGCGGCGTACATGCTCATATTCCAGTAATCCCAGATCGCCATTTTTGTTCCTCGCCGCGCAAAGGCATCGTACAAATCTTTCTGAACTTCTTTGTTGAATTTATGGGAAATTGGCTTGAAACAATCTCCATTGACAAAACTGGCACAGACAAGAACAATTACATTGTCGGCGGCTTTCGTTTTGGTCATTCCGCTGGCTTTGCCGTAATTGAACGTCCTGATCAAAATTTCAGGAAATTCTTTGGCGATCTTTTCAGCGACGTAATTTGTTCCCCGGAGGATGAGACCAAATTCCCCCCCTTCTTCCTCTCTTATTTTCCGGCAGGGAGCACAAAAACACTCTTTGGGTAAATCCAGCGGCGTCATATCGTATAAAACGGGCCAGTTTTCCTTGCTCCTTTTTTTTCTGTGTTCGAGAATCATGGCACGCAGCGAACGATACATGTGTTCGGGAACTGCCGGATTCGACATGCACACACCGCCTCTGGCAAGAAATGATTCCGGTTTCTGCCGTTTGCCGTCTTTATCCATGGCGAAGTATTCCGGATGTTTATCGAACAAAGAAGGATTGAGGTACAGAGAATAACTGTGCTGCATGGGGCTGTGCGGAATATCAGACATTTTTCCGACATAAGGCGGCGTGTAAACATGGTGCTGACGACCGTTGATGCCGTTGCGCAGAAGGTAAAGACCGTAACGTTTGAGCCACTTTTCGGGAAGTCCCACAACACGCCAGTGAACGGCCTGGTGATCATAAATCGTGCGGCTTGCAAAAGCCGGTTTTTTCCTTTCATTTTCAACCGTAAGTGAGACCGATTTTTTCTGCGGAACAACATCTTGCTCCATGGTAAGACTCCAGACGCCCAGGCGGTTGAGTATTTTCCAGATTCCGTAAAAACTGCCGATGGGACGTCCGCCGGTCACAACAATATCCTTTCCTGCGGGAATGAGCTGATATTCTTCTTCGCCCAGACGGTCAAATGCGACACCGAGGGCTGACGCCCGTCGGGTCTGACCGATATAGATCGTCGGCAGGACAGTTTTTTCTCCTTCCCGGGAAATGCTGATTTCGGCGCCGCTCATCTGTTTCAGGAAAGAGCGCAGATCATCCGCTGCCATTTTTTCAAACTTTGAAGCTTGGGCGGGGAGAACGATTTGACAAACCGCCTTGCCGTTGCGGACAAAATGGAATTCTCCGGCAACGGCCATGACTGGCAACATCATCGTCAAAACAAGGGAGAAACATCTCTTTTTCATTTTTTATTTCAATCCTCTTTTTGTTCCAATTCTCTGATATGGCGGGCATTTCAAAAGTCGTTCGGAACACTTTTCCGCGCAAATAAAGTTTTTACCCACGGAACTGCCGGAGTATTCGCATATCAGTAAGTGCCGTCGGTATATTTTCTCACGTCGTCGTTGGAGCGCCATTTTTCATTCGGTCCGAGATACCGCCAACCAGAAATGCTTGAGTCGTTTCGTGTTTCCTTGAGTTCCGAATAGGACATCGCCGACGAGTGCCCGTCCAGCCACAAAAAATTTGTATAACCCGAGTGACAGGCAAGGACGGTATTCCAACGCAACGTGGCATCATCATAAGTGGGGTAGGCCCCGATATTTTCAAAGTAATGATGCAGCCTTATTTTGAGGAGACCGTTGGCACTGCAGGCTATCATATTGACCCGTGAATGGGATTTCTTGATGGCAATAACCTTACGCCCGAAACTTTGATTGTTCAAAACGTAATTGCTGCGAGGATAGGTCCTGCCGTTTTCACAAGTGAAAGCATCGCTGATATAACCGCCTCTTGCAGAGGCTGGACAGACTGCAAAATCACCGGTTTGGTCCCATAGACAGATTTTCCAGTCATCTCCAGTCGCCTGGCGGGGCGTATACATCGTCCAGCCGTCATAGCTTTCAACGTACATGGAAATCAACGCTCCGATACTCTTCTGATTATTGGTGCAGCTGATTGTCTGGGCTCTTTCCCGTGCCTGCTGCAGCGCCGGCATCAGCATCGCCGCGAGGATGGCGATGATAGCTATAACGACAAGAAGTTCTATCAGGGTGAAACAACTGATCTTGTGAGATGTGTGCATTTCGCCAGTACACTTTGATTTTGCGCTCATGGATTTCCCTCCATTTGGTGAAGTTTGGGTTTTATGTGCAGGAAACGCTCCCGCGTTTCTTTTCCACTGACGATGTCCAGCAGCAGACCGACCGCCGTTTCGGCGCATTTCATGTTGTCGATTTCAAAATAATCCCCGCGAATACTGCCCGGCGGCAGGATCGGAACTTGCCGGGTCGTCTGATAGATGAAAAACGGATCCCATGAGATTCCGTTCATACGCATTTTCAGAAGTTCCCGGTGCGTGATCGAAGTGATGATGTCATCGGGGATCAACAGGACATCCGGCCGACCGCTCTCCAGCATTTCCGCGAACTGATGCAGGATCTTGTTCAACTCGCCGGTCCAGCCGAACGGACGGTCCCCGGCGGCGATCTCCGGTTCCAGGATCCGGCAGTAGATATCCTGCGGCAGACCGCAGTGCCCGGCAAAGATCCGGCGGATATGCTTGGTCTGCGGATAGCCGACGGAAATCACCGCGGGTCTGCGGAACCCGCGCTTTTTCGCTTGCGCGAAAAGCTCTTCCAGCCGGACCCCGCCGCAAATTTTGAATCCTTCATTGAATGCCGCCGTCCCCAGGGAGACGACCGGCAGGTTGTGTTTCCGGAAGAACGCCCAGGCCTCCTCGTCGAAGGAAACCGTCGTCAGCAGGCCCTGGATCTGTCCCTGTTCGATGCAGCGTTTCAGTCCGTCGAAATAGGAAAGGGAATCCTTGTGCGTCATTTCGGGGAAATTGCGGAGAAAGAGTTTGCACTGACAGGCCTTCCGGTAAAGCTGAAGTTGAAGACACTGCATGAGCGAGGCCGCCGCCGGATAAAAAGTCCGCCACATACAGACCAGCCCGATCTCGTGCCCGATGAACCCGTTGGTCTCCAGCTGCCGGATGAAAACCCCCTTGTGCGGCCGCACCTCAAGGATCCCGCTGCCCGCCAGCGTCTCGATCGCCCGCTGAATGGTCTTGCTGCCGACCCCCAGTTTTTCCCGGAGGACCGTCTGCGGCGGCAGCCGGTCGCCGACCTTCAGTTCGCCCTCGCGGAGCAGACTGATCAGCTGTTTCTTGACCATTTCGGTCTGCTGTCCCTGATTGCTCTTTCCCATCGCCGGATCGTCTGTTTTTTTTGTAAACTCTTTTGTGTTTACATTAATTTAGCACACGCAGGAAGGTTTGTCAAGCCGGGGCGGCAAAATTTCTCCGCAGTCCTTCAAAAAGAGGTGACCGGGACGGCACGGCGGAGTCGTCTTCGCGCGTTCTGCCGAAGCGCGAAACAGACGATTTTTCGTCGCGGCCCGGGTTTCGTACGCAGGGAAAGATCAGGCGAGGCCGAAGAGTTTTTCGGCGTTCAGGTGGCAGATCTTCTCCATGTCCTCCGGCGCCAGGCCGAGAGACGCCAGATCTTCCTGCGCCTGTTTCGGACGCACGGCGGGATAATCGCTGGCGAAAAGCACCTTGTCCGTGCCGTGCTCGAGGATGAGACGGCGCGCCCGCTCCTTTCCGACGAAGCGGATGGCGCTCGACACGTCGATGCAGACGTCTTTGCCGATGATGTATTTTTCGGCCTCGTCCCAGCAGCCGTAACCGCCCAGATGGGCCGCGATGACGGCAAGGCCGGGGAATTTTTCGAGCA
>Ga0079305_1003679_pt1 | contig 9969 bp, 7 predicted proteins | sample LMS_cellobiose_e_FD_79183 | JGI IMG/M metagenome (GOLD analysis project Ga0079305, IMG submission 79183) | Rumen-fistulated moose microbial communities from Alaska, USA - LMS_cellobiose_enrichment | ecosystem: Host-associated > Mammals > Digestive system > Stomach > Rumen fluid ...
AACGGCAACATGAAAATCCTGAATATGTTCTCCCGTTATTTCCCATTCCCCGGCGGAATGGAAAATTTTGTTTATTTAAGTCAGGTCCAGCAGGCACTTGCCATTCGGACGGGCGTTGAATTCTGGCGCAGTCTGCGTCCCTATTGTATGGGAGCTTTATACTGGCAGCTGAACGATAACTGGCCTGTTGCCTCATGGTCCAGCATTGACTACTATGGAAACTGGAAACTGCTTCATTATGCGGCACGTCATTTCTTTGCCCCGCAGCTCGTAACGGCAAGGATCGATGAAGATAAAGAAGCATCATTCACGATTGTGAACGATGCATTGGAAACAAAATCAGGACTTCTCCGGATTGAAAAAATATCCTTCAAAGGAGAAATTTTGGAAACTCGCGAATTCCAAATCAATGTACCGGCAGGAAGCAGTGTGTCTGCCGCCAAGTGGCCGATCCCCGCCTCGGAGGAATATTTCCTGCACTATGAATGGAATGACTGTAAAAATGAACTTTTCCTGATGCCGTATAAGAGTTGTTCTTTGGGTAAGGCAGATATCCGGATCCGAAAAGTTGAGAACGGCTTTGAACTCGGAACAGATATCCCGGCATTCTTTGTTTGCCTGGAAATGGAAGGCGTGGTATGGAGCGATAATATGTTCACTTTATTGCCCGGCCGTCCCGTTGCAATCCATGCCGTTCGCGGCGAAATAAAAGGAATGCCTGTGATCCGACAGCTGTCCGAAGTAGATGAATTGTGAAGGAAAACCACATTTGTCCCGTATTTTTCAGGAAGGCTCTGTTCCCCGCATGGGTCGGTGAAGCGTGGTGTTTGGGGGAAACCGGGACAGACGGAAACTTCGGGGACACTCCGACGTCGTATCTCCGGCGTTCCCCCTCATTTACCTGCCCCTGTGGGGAACAGAGCCAAATAAAAAGTCGGATATTTTAGTTGCTCTCTCCGATTGCCGGGGCGGCTCGACGGAGTTATTCACAGGCGGCGCCCCGGCAAGAATGGGGCATCCGCTTCATCCCTGATTTTCCCGGCGGATATCCCTGAGATTTTTCCCGGTCTCGCGCCGCATGGCTGTCGCCATTGCTCCGCCGTTGGTGTAGCCGACCCTCTGCGCGATCTCGGCAACAGACAATCCGGTGGATTTTGCCAAAAAAAGAGCCCTCGTCAATGCCTGACTCCGGATGTAGGCGCCGAGGGGACATTTCATCTGCTCCTTGAAAATCTGTCTGACCCGGATCTCGGAAAGATGGACTTTCTCGGCAATGGTCTTGGCCGACAGTTTCGCATCGGGCTTCTGATGGATGATGGAAATGATCTGCCTCATCAGCTCTCTTTTGCGGGACAAAGCATTTTTTTCCGGCTCGGGAGACCGATTGTCCGGCGAAAACCGGCGGATCAGACGGAACAGGAACAGCATGAACGCCATCACACACTCCCGGCCGTATCCGGCATCCTGCCGAAAAGCCTTGCCGCTCATCAGAGCACAGGAACGCAGCACGTTTATTTCCCCGCGGCGCAGGTTCAGGATCGTCCCGCAGATCGAATCGAGTTTGCCGTCCTGATCCGGAGAGACGAAAGAGATGAACAAGGTCCGTGCGGGAAAATCGGGACTGGTGAAAAAATTATGGCGCGTAAACGGCAGCAGTATGTACAACTCTCCGGTCCGGAGGATCATTTCCTTGTCTTCCACCTGAAAATGCTGTTCGCCCCCGATCACGAAGATCAGAAGATAATACGGCCTCATGATCTGCCGTTTCGTCAGGTAGGCGCCGCTGTCGCGGATGTAAAACTTGAGCTCACCGGGAAGCTGGATCGGGGTGCAGGGCAACCCCATCCCCTGTGCGGCATATTCCGGCAGCAGCTTCCTCAGCTTGCCCCAGGCGTCTTCCTCCTGATGTCCCCCGGTCCTCATGGTTTCGGCGTCATTTTTCACTCTCGGCAGATGTCACGGATGATCTTCTCCCCGTAATTTAACCGTTTTCCGGTGTTTGTCAAGTTTTCCGGCGCAAAAAGCGACGACCGGAGCCTTTCCGAGGGGATGAGGCGGTCCGGCGCCTCGACCTCTTCCATGCTCCGGAGCGCCGCCGCAGCAAGGCTTCCCGCGATTTTTATGTGTTTCCCGCGGGCGGAAATGGAAGAAGGATACAATATAATTATCATTTCGCAAAAATAAATTATCATTTCGCTGTTTTGCGAAGGGAATAATGTCTGCTATATTTAGATGAGGAATGCAAAGTCGGGCGGCAAGCGGCTCGAACCGTGAGGAGAATGTGATATGCCGTTGCAATCGGCCGGAGAAAAGCGGACATCGGGGATTTACCAGGCCGTTCCGCCGCAAAAAATCATTTCGGCGGCACGGCGTCGGAAATAAGATCTTTTTCAACCGAAACCGGGAAAAGGCAGAAAACGGAGCCAAGATAAAAAAACAGAAAGGATCCACTGATGAAAAGGAACGTATTTTCGGTTGCGGCGGCTCTTTTGAGTTTCGCACTTGTTTCCGCGGCTCAGGCCGGACCGAAGCTTTCCGCGGAGTGTACGAAAGAAAGCGCGCTTTTCAAAACGGGTGAAAAAATCACTTTCCGGATCGCGCTGAACAATGAGGACGGTTCGCCCGAATGCGGCCGGAAACTTTTCTACACGCTGAAGGGCGACGGCGGGCTTCTCAGGAGCGGAGAGATCGTTTCGGCAAAAGAACCGCAGGAATTGGTCACGCAGCTGGACCGTCCCGGATTCGTTTTGCTCACGGTCACAACGAAAGACGGAAAAAAGACGCTGAAAACCTGGGCGGGCGCGGGGATCGAGCCGGAGAAGATCCGGCCCGGCACTCCGGATACTCCGGATTTCGACGAATTCTGGGCGGACCGGCTCAAGGCTCTCCGCAGCCGCGAGATCAGATCCCAGGTCGAACCGGTGACCGATCCCAAGATCCGTTTCGGGGTCAAAGTTTACAAGGTCCGGCTGGACAACGGGGAGATCCGGGCGCATGGCTATCTGCTGGTTCCTCCCGATGCGAAACCCGGCACCCTGCCGATCGTGGCCATGTTCAACGGCGCCAGCACCATCGGGGTCACTTATGCGTCGAAAGACAATATGGCGGCACAGTACCGCGCTCTCGTTTTCGACATGAACCTCCACGACGTTCCCGCCGACGTTCCACGCAGTGAATGGGGCAAATGGCGCAAGAGCGAAGAGATCCGCGACTATATGTACCGCGACACTTCCGATCCGCGCAAGTACCGTATCTTCAAAATTTTCATGCGGGTAGCGCTCACGCTCGAGTATTTGAAGACCCGGCCGGAGTGGAACAAGCGCACCATCATCGTCCGCGGCGGCAGTCTCGGCGGCGCGCAGGCGCTGGCGGCGGCCTACTTCGAACCCAGGACCGTTCTGTGCGTAGCCAACGCTCCGGCGCTCTGCGACCACTTCGGCGCCGACCGTCAGCAGTCCCCCGGCTGGCCGAATCTGTTCGTCCGGCTGGAAAAACAGCCGGAGGAACTCGCCGCCGCCCGGAAGACGATGCGTTATTTCGACATGGTGAACTTTGCCAGACGGATCAAATGCCGTGTCGCCATGAGCACGGGATTCATCGACACCGTCTGTCCTCCGACATCCGACTACGCCGTTTACAACTCTCTTTCCTGTGAAAAATCCATCGTCAACGTCGTTCTGGGAATGCACGGCATCAGCCTGAAAAAGGGAGAACCGAGCGTCTTCTCGGTCAACGGTCCCCTCGTGGCCCGGGAGTGTTTCAATGCCCGAAAAGGCAAATGAAAAACTCGTGAATTCTGCTGAAATCCCCGATCCATTCTGAAAAAGGAGGTTCGTATGAAAATCGGCAAAGAGCAGCATTGCGGCGGGTACTTCACCTTGATCGAGCTTCTCGTGGTGGTCGCCATCATCGCCATCCTGGCCGCCATGCTCATGCCCGCGCTGCAGAGTGCGCGGGAACGCGCGAAACAGGGACAGTGCATCAATCAGCTCAAACAACTGGGGACCTGTCTGACGATGTATGAAAATACGTTCGGGATCTTTCCCTTCCGGGCGGACAATGCCGCCGAGAACCTCAATATGAACAACTTTTTGCAGGATCTCTGGAAGGCCGGGATCATGACCGATCCGAAAGTCATTTTCTGTCCTTCCGCCTATGCTTCGTCCTCCGGATCGAATCAGGTGCACACCGACCCCAGGCGCGTCTCGGTGCTGACTTCCAATAACAACGCCTGGTACTGGACGATGGGCGGTTACGGCGCGAACCACTACCTGATGAGCAGAGCCGTTCCGGCGGCCGATCCCTTTTCAACCCGCATGAAGTCGTCTTACGTGCGCAACCCCTCAAGCAAAGTTCTGATGGCCGATTCGCAGCAAATCACCTCCGGCGGCAGCGTCCCGTCGCTCCTGATCTACCACTACTGGGCCGCCAACGACGGTCACATCGACTCCCGTCATTCCGAGGCCGCGGATATCCTCTGGGTCGACGGACACGTCGGCAGCATGAAGACGGCGGGAAACACGCTTCAGCGTCCGTTCGTGTCGTCTCCGGGGCCCAACACCAGAAATCCGTATTTCTGGCCGTCAAAATAAACGGCCCGCCGGAGTTTTTCCGGGGGGGGCGTCCGTCTCGGGTTCCCCCAAATACTCCGCTTTTTTTGAAAAGGGATGGTGGTTCCGGGGGGAAGGGGAAAACTTTTTTTCACGTGGAAAAAAAGTTTTCCCCTTCCCCCCGGAACCACCGACCCTTGTCGGGAACAGAGCGTTTCGGGAACAGCGCGAAAATCGAAAATCCTTCAGATCATTCCCAGACTTTGCCGAAATCCTGGACTTTGACGATCTCCCCGTCCCTTTGGGCGGAGCGGTGCGCCGCCGCACCCATCGCCATATACATGGCGGCATCCCAGGCGGAGATCTTCGGACGGCGGCGTTCGGCCACCGAACAAATGAATTCATGGACCAGATACGGATGCGAACCGCCGTGTCCGGAAGGAACGAAATCAGTGCCGTCGGTGATACTCAGGGCATCCCGGAAAGCCGCCGCCACTTCCTTCGGCAGGGGGTCGCGCATCTGTTCAGCCGTAACCTGTTCCGCCTTGTTGGGCTTCTTTTCGGGAGTCGGCAGGGTGCGTCCGTTGCTGCACCACTGGTTCACGGAGTAACTGCCGCGGGTGCCGAAGATACGGAAATCCTCTCCGAACAGACCGATATTGTCGGAAATCTCCCGCATTTCCGCGACCCGGAAGGAACAGCCGTTGTCCATTCTGAACAGGGCGACGATGTTGCTGAAGTCGTAATTCCTGAAGTACGGGTCGTTGTTCCGGTTGCGGAAACCGATCGCGGACACGCTCAGGGGTTTGCTCCGCATCACATCGACGACGCCCGAAACGGAGTGTGTCGGATAGGACATCGGATTGCTCCTGCAGCCGCGTTCCCGGTAAGGACGGTAGAATTCGGCCAAGGTCTCGCCGATCTTTCCCGTGGACCGCCGCCGCTCCACTTCCCGCAAAGAGCAGTTGGAATCGAGATCATGGGCGTATTCCGCTTCGGCATAAACGAAATCGCCGAACGCCCCCTGTTCGGCCATCCGGCGGCAGAACATCGTCTGCGGGCGGAAAATGGTGGTTTCGCCCAGCATGTACTCCATGCCGGTGCGCTGAACGGCCTCGATGATCTTTCCGCACCAGTCGAGTATCTCGTCATCGTCCGGGAGGGAGATCACCGGGACGGCGGAATAGACGTATTTGCCGGATTCCAGGATCTTCAGGCACTGCGGGGCATGGAGCTGCGGCTGGGTGATCACCGCCACGGCGTCACAATCCGACCGGCAGATGTCATCCAGCGACTGAGTCTGACCGGCCAATTTGGCGGCGACGGCCCGGTTTTCGGCGTTTTTTCTGATGCGGTCGGCTTCCGCATCGCAAAGGATCACGGAGTCCACCAGAGGATGGGATGCGAAAAGCGGCGCGAAAGCCGTTCCGAACGTTCCCAGACCGACCAAACCCAACTTGATACCCATATCCAAACCTCCCGCCGGAACCTCCCGGCCTTGTTGATCACCGGGAATTAATATAACTTGATTTTTCAATTTTACATTGTATATTTTTTGTTAAAATTTGCATAAAACGCTTCGAGATTTATATTTTTGCAAAGGGATGACCATGGATTTCCCGAAAATACTCAATGCCGGGGTTTACCGCCACGCGCAGAAGTCGAGTCAGACCTGCCACTCGATCTTTCTGGGGTTGAATGTGCGGGGTCTGATCCGGACCAGCGCGTATTATCCGGACGGTTCACTGTACCGGCAATACGAGGCGGGGAAAGATGATTTCGTTCCCGGTCTTTCGCTGGAAATGCCGGGCTTCCATTTTTCATTCGAGTATGATTCCAGCCGGGAAAACTGGGTGATCATGCTGGAATTTCCCGCACTGCGCTGGGATCCCGAAGACCGCCGGATCTACTGGGATTACGACGGGCACCGGCTGCCGGTCCCGCGGACAGTCCCGCTGACGGAGACGGAGTGTTCGGCATTCCGGCAGACTTTCGGCAGCCTGTGCCGTCTGCACCGCAGCGCCCTGCCGCAGAATATGCTGGAGGCGGAGCTGACGGTTCTGCAGATCCTGCACAGGTTTCTGCAGTCGGAAACCTCCTCGGACGATGTTGTCGAACAGTTCCGGAAAAAACTGACAGGGGATTCTTCGTGGCATCATTCCATTGCGGAACACTGCCGGGAACTGGGGATCAACCGGGATCTGCTGCGCCGGGAATTTTACGCCCGGTACAAGATCGATCCCGGGGAATACCGCATCCAGCTGAGGTATCAGAAAATTCTTTCCCTGCTGGCATACAGCAATCTCTCCATGAAGGAGATCGCGTATGAAACGGGGATGAAGAACCAGTCCCATCTGAGCAGTTTCATCCGTGCCCGCTGCGGAAAAAGTCCGTCGGAACTGAGCCGGGAATACCGCAAAAGGAACCGGTGACGGACCCCGATCTTCCGTTCCGCGGTCCGGCAGGACGCCGACCGGAACTTTCCGTCAGGCTCCTCCCCCGGCTCCCCGGCCTTTTCGAGAAAAGCGGGGTATTTTGAGTGGAGAAACACGAGGCCGCCGATCACGCGCGACGGTTACCCGCCGGGTGCAGATCACAGCCTTGTCCCGGCCGGCGATTTGTACGAATTGCGAAATGCCGAAGGGCTGATCCCTCTGTGTTGTTTGAAATATCTGGAAAAGGCGTAAATGGAGGAAAAATGAAGTTCCTCGGCGATCTTCTGTATCGACATATCAGAAAATCTCAACCGGTGTTCCGATATTTTCAGAAGATATTTGCCGATAAATTTTTTTATATGGCCGCTTCCTGTTTCTTTTCTGAAACGGTATTTGAACTCCGCCCGGCTGATCCGGAAACTTTCAGCCAAATCATCAACAGAAACCGACGCTCCCCTGTTGTAAATGATTTTTTGCAGCTGCCATTCAAAATCAGACGGCGATGCCGATGTGAGATCTTTTGAAAGAATTTCCAGCAACCCGGAAAGCAAATGTTCCAAAACCACTTTCCCCTCAACGGAATAGGCGGTGAATCTATTTTCGCCGTCGATGATCTTGCGCATCTCATCCAAATAAAACTGTCCCGTCGGGGATGAACTGACACGGGAAGCAAATTTCTGCCGGCTGTTGAATTTTATGGAAATATAGTCAACTTCTTTTTGATTTTTTTGAAAAAGATGCTTTTCGCCCGGAGGTATCAGCCAAAAGTCGCCATGAGAAAGACGGCGCGTCGATTTCCCGTCGAATGTCATCAATTCTCCGGCGATACAGTATTCCAGCTGGTAATACGGATGTGAATGCAGCGGTACTCCCGACGAATGTTCATGACCGAAATACAGCAGTTCCGCCTTCGCCTCGCTTTTTTCCATGGTGATCCGTTTCCTCCCCCGGATCTAATGTAGCACGGGACAGAAGAAAAAACAACTTCATTTATCCAAAATGATAAATTTTTTCTCCAGTTTGCCATTTACATTTCAGAAAAAAAAACTATATTTTGTGCTCAGAAACGTTATTTTATCGTAATGCACCCCCGCTTGTCAAAGGCGGCATCACGCAGAAACAGGCAAAATTTTCCGATGGAAAAAGTGATGAAAAAAAGGGGAGGGATGACAATGAAAAAAACGATCGCTGTTTTCGCTCTGCTGCTGCCGTTTGCGGCGGAGGTCTTCGGAAACGCCCTCAATGTCCGCGACTTCGGCGCGAAGGGCGACGGGCGTCACGACGACGCGCCTGCGTTCCGCAAGGCATTCAAAGAAGCCTTCGTCCGCCGGACGAGCAACAATACCGCCGAAAGCACCCGTGAGATCTTCATCCCCGCCGGACGCTACCGGCTCGGAAGCACGTTGATCTTCCGCAACAATCTCATCCTGCGCGGCGAGAGGGGAACGGTTCTGTGGCAGGAAGACCCGCAAAAGGATCTGCTCTACGGTCACTCCGCCAGATTCGGCCGCTTCGACAACATCACCTTCGAGGGCGGCAAAAACAATCTCCATATCTGGACCGAAAATCACGACGCCTCCATTTTCACCGTGAACGGCTGCCGTTTTTTGAACGCCTCCTCCTTCGCCGTCAAGTGTTTCAGCTTCGCCACGGGCGGCGGCGTGCAGGCCGGTCAGCGGGCCGATATCAAGCTGATCCCGCCTTACGCCGTGACGGAGAAGGACGGCGTCGAGACGTTGACGCCTCAGGATCTTTCCCAAAAAACCGGCGGTCCGGGCGAGGCGACGCTGAACGCCTTCATTCCTCCGAACAGGCGCAAGGATCCGCGCCGCCCGGAGGAGATCACCCTCAAGGCGAAATATGCCGCCTGTTTCCACTTTTTCAACTCCACGAAGATCCTTCTGGAGGACTCCGTCTTCGAGAACTGCGGCGGGGTCATCGCCTGCGAAACGGACGGAACGACCGTCCGGCGCTGCCGGATCGTCACCCGGCGCGATACCGAACTGCCCTCTTTCCTCCTCGGCAACCGCACGACTCTTGCGGAACTGGACATTCTGGTCAGAGGCGGCGGCAGAGCCGGACGCTCCGTCGTGGAGATGCGGGGTTCCCGCGTCGGCGCAGGCGTCTGTCTTGACTTCCACGATTCCGTGATCAGGACCGATGACGGACGGGGCGTCTGCCTCGTCTCCGCCGATATGATCGAAAAGAGTTATTTCGCCCAGTCCATTCAGCTGCAGCGCCTTTCCGTCGAATCGGCCGGATGCCCCGAAAACGCCGTCGTCTATTTCCGCAACAACGTCTTCGCCAATATCGTCATGCTGGCGCAGGTACGGGATACCGGCAAGGGGCGGGTCCGCGCCGTCGGCTTCGAGACGGAGCCGGACGAAAAAACCATCTTACGCTCCTATCCGCTGCACTACATCAACAAACTGAAGACCTACACGCCGAAGCAGACTTTCGCCTTTTCCTTTTCGGAAAACTCCGAAAACATCGACACCGCCCTGCCGGAGCATCTGAAAAAACTCGAACGCAAATTGCCGTACCTGCCGGAAAAGCCCGCGAAGATCGCTCCGAAGCTGACTTTTTCCGGAAAAGTTTTTTATGCGAAAGATCACGGCGTCGGCCTCAAACCCGGCAAAGACGATTCCGTTGCGCTCCAGAAACTGCTGGATCTGGCCGGGAAGGAGCCGGGCAGCACGGTCGTTTTGCCCGCCCGGAACTTCGTGCTGGATGAGACGCTGCGCGTGCCCGAAAATATCCACATCACCGCCTCCGGCGCGGGACATCTCACCATGCGCGATCCGGGACGGGACATCTTTCTGCTCCACTCCCCCCGCGCCGTCCGCCTCAGCAAACTGATCTTGAGCCGCGGCCGGTCGGCGCTCCACGTCAAGGCCCCCGCCGGTCACAAGGGACGCATCGAGCTGGACGGCTGCAGCGGATTCGATTTCGAACGCGGCATGGTCCACGCCTTTGCGGGGAAG
>Ga0079305_1003681_pt1 | contig 9965 bp, 4 predicted proteins | sample LMS_cellobiose_e_FD_79183 | JGI IMG/M metagenome (GOLD analysis project Ga0079305, IMG submission 79183) | Rumen-fistulated moose microbial communities from Alaska, USA - LMS_cellobiose_enrichment | ecosystem: Host-associated > Mammals > Digestive system > Stomach > Rumen fluid ...
CAATTCCCTGTTCAGCAATTTTTCAACGGCGGCAATATCCTGCATAATCTTTTTTTTACCCGGACGATGAGCTGTTTTTATAAATTTTACCATTACTTTTACTCCCTCCTGACTTTGTTATTTGTTTTAACGCAACATTTATCTGGCGAAAAACCCAGTATGTTCCGTCAACAAATGAGTTTTTTTATCCACCACTTGCATTACTCCACCTTTATGATGATGCCACACCCCGTTATGCTCCTGTATCCATTCCCTGACCTCCTTAACTGTCACTTCTCGCTTCCATTCCACTGTTAAAACCTCTGCAAGCGCTTTATTTGCCAGTTTTTTATCCCGGACTCGTGAATTCGAATCTTCATCATCTTCATCGTCTTCATCTACCTCAAAAAAACTATTGATGAATTCAGCGAGACTTTCAGCACACAGATAGCAATTGGATCGATCAATATCAGTTATTGTTGATTCTGTTTCATGATCCCAATACCAAATGCTTCCCGCATTCTCTCCTTCCAATACATAACAAATCATGCCCCCATCCCCCGTATCGCCAATGGGAAAAAATTCATCGGGCATGCGTCCTTGTAAAGCATTGACTGTTACTACGAGCGAAATATCGGTGCCACCACAAAAACCGTAACAGTCGTTGTAAGGATTATCTGGAAAATTCCGAATAGGGAAACAGTCAGGTTCCGGACGCGTACCTGCCGCCTTGACGATGAAATTCTTTAAATCTTCCGGCAATTCCCTGTTCAGCAATTCTTCAACGGCGGCAATATCCTGCATAATCTGTTTCTTGCCCGGACGATGAGCTGTTTTTATAAATTTTACCATTACTTTTACTCCCTCCTGACTTTGTTGTTTCGTTCTTTGTTTTAACGTAATAGTTTTAACGTAATATTTATCGGGAAGCCCCTTCCGGATGCCCCGTCTACCGATGAATTTTTTTATCCATCACTTGCATTAAAACCGGGCCATGCTTCAATGTCAATATAGAATATTTGTAACGGGATGCCATTTGTTGGTTAAATATCCGTTTTTATACAAGTTATTGTGAGCCAACTCCCATTCTGGGTGATACGGTATACATGCCTGGCGGAAACTTCACGGATTCCAATTCGCCCGAACGCCCAAACCGGATTCGGGCCAAACCAAAGGGGGACCGAAACAGTTTGAACGCCGGCCCGGATTCAAAACAAAACAGAATACCTTACCGGCACGAAACGCCGGTTTTTGTTTTTTGACCGCGATGGACGGAAAAGTAAAAAACATGAGCGTAAAAACCGCGGTGGGCGGAAACGCAAAAACCATGGTCGGCGGAAAAGTAAAAACATTTTTTCCGGACGGCGCAATCCTCCAGAGGAAACCGGTTTACCAGAGAATCAGACGGCCCTCAAGCATATCGGGAATCCGTTTATGAACGATATGCTCGATCTGTTTCCATGGATACCGGGTACTGAAATGAGACGCAATAACAAGCTGGTTTTCAAACCGGTCACGATGCTCGATCAGGTCGTCAAGATGAGTGTGCCCGAACTTGTTCAGGCTGTCCGCATGATGGTTCGGGGCAACGAACGTCATTTCCATAATCAGGATTTCCGCGCGAAACATATCGGGACAGTTAAGCAGTCCCTTAATGGTGCTGTCGCCGGAGTAGGCGATTTTTGGAATCCGGATCTCCTGAGAAATCGGAACGCCCGCCAGATTCAGGTCACGCAGTTCGTTTTCAGAAAATCCCTGATATTCCGGCTTGAGTTTTTTCCGGCGTTCCCAGACAATATAACCGCAGGAAGGGACCGAATGGTATGTTTTGGAAACGGTTACCACCAACTCCCGGGAAAGCTCCAGCGTGTCCCCCGGCTTGACGCCAATAAGCTGGCAGGGAAGTTTGCCGTGATCCAGCCGGCAAAAGATCCGGAGCAACTGCCGAACCTCGTTCACCTTTGCTTCCGGAAGATAAATGACCGGCGGCGTCATTTCCATCATTCGACGCCGGGCAACGTAAGCGGGAAGCGCCAGAAGATGATCCATGTGAGTATGCGAGATAAACCAGCGGGGTGTTCCCATAAACTCCCAAGGCTGCCAGCCGAGATCAAACCCCAGCTTGAGTTCCGGAATTCGCCAATATGTTTGAACAGCCGCGCGGGATGCCCCTTCAATCGTCAGATTTCCCTGTTTCACTCGACGGTAACGCTGACTTTCTGTATAACTGTTTACTTCACTCATACGGGGTAATTCTCCTATTCCGTCCGTCTGTCAGCGTCTGATGGGAACCTGATAACAGGATTCTGTTCCTGTCATTCCGTCTCTTTTAAATGGTAAAAACAGGGATTTCGGCAAAAATTATACCTGATAAACCGGTTTTGGGCAACCGCCCGGACGATTTAAAGGGGTGTTTTGTGAGGCTCCCGGAACGTCTTGCCTTAGCCGTTCTCTTCGGAAGTGTTTCGATTAAAATTTCGGGTTTTCATGATTTGCGGCTCCTTTTCTTTCATATGTCAAATTGGCAGTTTATGTTTTCAATATATCAAAAACCAGAAAAACCGAATCTTTTTATAAAACTTTTCAAACCTGAAAAAACAGGGAATTGAGCCCGCAATAAAAAATTTATTGGATTTTGGCACGTTCCTTGCTTCATATTAAAATTGTTCCATAGAAGTTCTATAAAAAACAAATTACTTTTAGTAAATTAAATTTTCTGCAAAAAGAAAATAATATATATTTTCCAGGCGATCTGGAATGAGGAAAAGGAGATATTAACATGGCACAAGGCGAAAAAATTATCGGTATTGATTTAGGAACAACAAACTCTGTCGTTTCTGTCATGGAAGGTAAGGAAGCGAAGGTTATTCCGAACGCGGAAGGCAACCGGCTGACCCCCAGCGTTGTCGCCTTTACCGACAATGATGAAACTCTGGTTGGCGAATCGGCAAAGCGACAGGCGGTCACCAATCCGCATCGAACCATCGCGTCCATCAAGCGTTTTATGGGACGCAAACATCATGAAGTAAGTTCCGAGGAAAAAACGGTTCCTTACAAAGTGGTTGGCGGTCAGGATGATTATGTCCGGGTTGAGGTCGATGGCAAAGATTACACACCGCCCCAGATTTCCGCCATGACGCTGCGAAAACTCAAGGAATCCGCGGAAGCCTATCTTGGCCACAAGGTCAACAAGGCGGTTATTACGGTTCCGGCTTATTTCAACGATGCCCAACGGCAGGCAACCAAGGACGCGGGGCAGATCGCCGGTCTGGAAGTGATGCGAATCATCAATGAGCCGACCGCCGCTTCCCTGGCTTACGGACTGGATAAAAACGTCAATCAAAAAATTGTTGTCTTCGACCTCGGCGGCGGAACGTTCGATGTCTCCGTTCTGGAAGTCGCGGACGGCGTTTTCCGGGTCATCAGCACCAACGGTGATACCCATCTGGGTGGCGACGACTTCGATATGGTTTTGATCGATTACATCGCGGACGATTTCCAGAAGAAACAGGGAATCGACCTCCGTAAAGACCCCATGGCCCTGCAACGACTTCAGGAAGCGGCGGAAAAAGCGAAACGCGAACTCAGCTCCTCGCAGACAACCGACATTAACCTGCCGTTCATTACGGCGGACGCTTCCGGACCGAAACATTTACAGCTTAAAATCACCCGCGCGGAATTTGAGCGAATGGTTGATCATCTGATTGAACGGACCAAAGGCCCGGTTCAGCAGGCGCTTGCGGACGCGAAACTGACTCCCGCGGACATTGACGAAGTCGTTCTGGTCGGCGGTTCAACCCGTATTCCGAAAGTTCAGGAACTCGTTGCCCGAATGTTCAATAAAGAACCGCATAAAGGCGTTAATCCGGATGAAGTGGTCGCTGTCGGCGCCGCGATTCAGGGCGGGGTCCTCGCCGGGGATGTTAAGGACATTCTGCTGCTCGATGTAACCCCGTTGTCCCTGGGAATCGAAACCCTGGGCGGAATCATGACGAAACTCATCGAAAAGAACTCGACCATTCCAACCAGTAAACATCAGGTGTTCAGCACCGCCGATGATAATCAGACCGCGGTAACAATCAAGGTTTATCAGGGTGAACGTGAAATCGCCTCCGCGAACCGTTTGCTCGGCCAGTTTAACCTGGAGGATATTCCGCCGGCACCACGGGGAATCCCGCAAATTGAGGTTACCTTCGATATCGACGCCAACGGGATTCTGAACGTCAAGGCAAAGGATCTGGGAACCGGCAAGGAGCAAAAAGTCCGAATCGAACAGTCCTCCGGCCTTTCTGAGGCGGAAATTGAGAAAATGCGTAAAGACGCGGAAGCCCATGCGGACGAAGACCGTAAACGGAAGGAACTGGTTGAAACGAAAAACCGCGCGGAATCGATGTGTTTTGAATTGGAAAAAATGCTGAAAGAACACAGCGACAAGTTGCGGCCGGAAGATAAATCGGCTCTGGAAGATGCGATTAAACGAACCCGGGATGCCTGTAATTCGGACAACGCGGATCAGATTAAATCGGCATTGAACGATCTGGAGCAGACTTCACACGCGATGAGCAAAGCCCTGTATGAGTCCGCTCAGGCGAGTCAGGCCAACAGCGCGGCCGGTCAGGCAGCCGGAGACACTTCCGGTAAAAAAGACGACGATGACGCCATTGACGCTGAATTTGAAGTCAAAAAATAAGATTTTCTTCTCCGTGGAAAACCGCCACTGATTTTAACGTCGGACGGCGGCCCGTGAAATTTTCCCGGAATTTGTAAACGACAAAACGTTGAATGATTTTTTCATTCAACGTTTTTTTTGCGCCGTTTCTGTTTTGGTCTACGGACTTGTCTCTTCTTAAAATCTTTTGATTGCCGGCTTTATCATTTACAGTACGCCATTCATTTTGGTTGAAGGCGGACCCCCCTGAATATTACCGATCCGGGAAACTCGGCTGTTCTGTCCGTTCGTTCCGGGATAGACAGGAGGTGCGATCTGGACAGGGGGACTGGTCGCCGCGGTTCCGACAGTTCCGGTTCCGTCCGGCAGACCGGGCGTCTGACTCGCAACCGCCTCAACAGCGGCCGTTTCCGTATTGGCGGGAACATTGGAATAGGAAGCGTCCGTGTTCTGAACGTTTTCGCTCCGCGTTGTGCCCACCGAAGTAGGGTTTCCCATCGTTACGGTATTGGCAGCCTCAGTATTATTGACGGCAGACGCCGCTGGTGTCGCGGTATTGTCGGCAACCGAACCGGCAGAAAGACCGTTGAAGCTGGGAGGTGACATGGAAACATCGGCACCGGAAACATCGGCACCGGAAACAGCGCCGGTTCCGGTACTTTGCCAGTTCCCGACGTCATTGGACGCGACCATTGTTGCGCCGTTGTCGGGTACTGCCGTCCGCGATTTACCGATTTCCGACTGTAGCTGCGAGATCCGCTGCGCTATCACGGAATCGGTTACGTTCAGGCGTCCGGCCATCAGATACTGATTAAGCGCGGAATCGGGATTTCCCTCCTTTTCCTGAAGAACGCCCAATTTGTAATAGGCGCGGTAATCGTTGGGGGCCATTTGGGTCACTGACTGCAACATGGCAATGGCGTCCTGATTCTTTCCCAGAGCCTCCAGCAGATAAGCAATTTCCAGTTTCGGTTCGACAGAATTCGGATTCCGGGCTTCCCACTCCTGAAGCAGCTTGAGCGCCTCGTCCCCTGCCTGACGTTGTGCCATGGATGTTGCCAATCCGCGATAACAGTAGATGGTCGTTTCCTGATCCGGATTTTTAGTCAACGCGGTCCGATAACAGTTTTCCGCCTGTATCAAATAGGATGGCTGGTTTGTGACGGCGGCCTGTCGTTGATAGGTCGAACCGAGATTGTAGTAACTTTCCGCGTTATTGGGATCCATGTTAATGGCGTTTTGAAATGTCGCCTGGGCCTGTTCATACTGACCGGACGTGTAAAACGCGACACCTTCCGCGTTTTTGTCCGCGGAAAGATTGACCGTTTCACATCCGGTTATCAAAGACAAAACAAGACTTAAAAACGCAATCAGTCCGAAACGTCCGGTCTTTTTTTCCTCATTCGCGCAAACAGCGATGGAACGCGATTCCTTCCTGACGTTAAACCTTTTCTTTTCGGATTGATTTACTACAAAAAACATTGAAGAACCATTTTCTTTTACAGTCTGTGAAATTGCAAAATAACGAAAATTGAAATAAGAGTATCGATTTTCCGAACAGGGGGCAAGAGCAATTTTTCCGATTTTAATAAAATTATGAGTAAATTTTTTCGGAACGGCTTCCCGCCCCTTAAAACGGCAGTACTCCCTGTTTTCTCTTGACATAAAACCGGAAAAACGCTATTTCTATAAACCATGAACCGAAATCAGGAACCGTCGGTTTTGAAATCCGGGATTTCTTAACCGACACTGAAAATAAAGCTCAGGAGGAAATCTTCCCGATGGTTATACACAGGCTTCTTATTGACAAAATTTATCCGGCTTTCGCCATTTACCTGCGCAAAATGGTTGCGGCAGTCAGGATAACGATAACCGGACGGCGATTTGTCCTCCCGATTCTTCCCGGATTACTGATTCCGTTTTTCCTGTTGGGATTACCGGTTTTATCCGGACTGACCGACGCCTTCCGGCACGGAAACCCGTTCCGTCCAACCAGCGGGGTTTCGTCCACAGAACCGTCGTTTGTTCCGGCCTGTTACGCGCAAGGCTGGCAGATGTACTCCGACCAAATCAAACAGGAGATGAAGAATAAAACGGCGGGGAAGAATCCTCCCGATTCCCCGGAAGGGAAGTCGCCCGCCGAATTGGCCAACGCTCCCGTTCATATTCCCGCCAACACTCCGTCCAATCTCCCGATTGACGTTACCCGGCCACCGGCAGGAATATCAGACGGTAATTCCTCCGGACAGAACAACGGCACCCCGGTTCCGGATCAATATCAGCTTCAATCACAAATACCGCTCCAAACACCCGAAATGTCCGGCGCGGACTCAGGACGGGAATACCGCAACGGCGGCGGACTCCTTGACTTCTCGGACTCGCTCCCGGACGACGGATCCAATTTGACCGGAATGGCTCCGGAAGAGGAAGGAGCCCCGGTCACCAATTACGCGCCGTCTCTTCCGTCTTGTCGCAATTTTCCGGAAATGAAAAACGATGCCCGACTGAACGATGTCTTCTTTTTGAATCCGCTGCGTGGCTGGGCGGTTGGGGATCGCGGAACCATCTGGACAACTTTTGACGGAGGAAACCGCTGGTTACTGACGGAAACGCCAACGGAAATGAATTTATACAGCGTTCACTTTTTGAACGATCAATTCGGAATGGCGGTTGGCGGCAGTGTCCTTCCGGCCAATCACCATGGTCAGGGCGTTGTCCTGCGCACCCTGGACGGCGGTCAAAGCTGGAACATTGTCGAAACGGTTTCCTTTCCGATCTTGCGTAAAATTCAAATTCTCGACAACAACCTTGCCTGGATGGGGGGCGATTCTTCCGAACTTTATCCCGGCGGGCTTTTTCTCTCGGACGACGGCGGGGAAAACTGGGAAAGCGTCTCGGGCAATCGTCATCAGGGGTGGCAAACCGTTCTTTACGACCGCTTCAATAAAACAGGCGTTGGCATTGGATTGGACGGAAACGTTCAGACGATTCGAAAAACCATCCGAACCACCGTAACACCGCCGGTCGGGACACGCCGGATCCGGGCCCTGTCACACAACAACAGCCGCTCCAACCTGTTATGGATCGCCGGAGAAGGGGGGCTTGTTATGCAATCGGACGACAACGGAGCGAGCTGGATTCGTCCCTCCGGCGTTTTACCAGGTAATACGTCGGAATACTTTGATTTTTCCGCCGTTTTCGCGCAGGACAGTTGCCTTTGGGTTGCCGGTCAGCCGGGCAGTTTGATTTTTTTCAGCCGTGACAACGGACAGAGTTGGGAATCCGGCTTTACCGGAATCCGCGTCCCGGTTCGGAAGATATTTTTCACCGATCCGCAAAACGGCTGGGCCGTCGGGGAACTGGGAAATATTATCGCAACCCATGACGGCGGCAAAAGCTGGACGGTTCAGCATGAAGGAGGTCGACGGCTTGCGCTCCTCGGTATTTTCGGGAGCGGAGATGAAATCCCTTATGAAATTCTGATCCAGCTCGCCGGGGAAGAAGGCTTTCTCTCGGAGGTCCTTTTGCTCGCACGGGAAACGGAACGGGAAAAGGCCCCAACCGAAATTCCCGTTTCCTGCCTGTGGAACGAAGCGGTCGTTAGCGCCGGAGCCAGCGGAATGGAACAATGCGGTTTGTTCCTGCTGGATCCCCAGGACTGGAAAATGTCACGGGATAAAATTCTGGAACGGTTTGACCGGGAAAACGATGGAAAAGGGATGGAGCGACTGAACGAATATCTGGTTCGGCAGATTCGTATCTGGCGACCGGACGTTATCCTGTTCAGTGACGCGGAACAGTCAGGAACGCTCAACGACACCTTTGAAATTACAGTGCCGACCTCGTTCAACATGTCAACAGGTTCCCCTTCTCCCCTGACCGATACGGCGGAAACAGGCAACATGATCGCGGCGTCCGCTTTGAAAAAGAGGTCACGCAAAAAATTATCGGACAGTCCGCTCAACGATCCGGCAATTCCCTTAAATGCGTCGGTAAACACTCAACGGATTCCGGACATGAACCTGCTGAACGTTCTGGCGGAACACGCCGAAACAATGAGTCCGCCGAAAAAGAATCCGTTTCTTGAACTGATCGAGCAGGCACTTCCTGCGGCGATTCTGGCGGCCTCAGATCCGCTTTCCTATCCGGAGCACTTGACGGAATGCCGGCTTGAACCCTGGAGTGTCCGCAAAGTCCATCAGGTTGTCAATGAAAACGGAAGCGGTAACATCCAGTTCGACTCCTCCTACTTTTGTACAACACTGGGACGGTCGGTTGAGGAGCTTGCCCGCGAGGTTCGCGGAATCGTCGACACCTCCCCCAAAGTCCGGTCAACGCTCAGTTTCCGGACACTTTACGACAGACCCGGTAACGAAACCGCATCCGAAAATATCACAACTCGAAACAGAATGATATTTGACCGAATAACGCTGGAATATGGCGGTGAAGCCCGACGGCAGCGTCAACAGGGACTCATGGCTCAACATGAAGCTTTAAGGGAACGGACCGGCCAGCTCCGTCAAAACCTCGGTATTATTGATTCGATAACCAACAGGCTGGGCGGACAGAATCCGGAACTGCTCCTGTCTCAAATTCCCAAAACGATTCAGGGAAATGACCCGGAAATGGCGCTCGAATACCTTCTTTCGCTGGGACAGGGGTTTTATGAGTCGGGCAATTTGAATTCCGCTGAAGAGGTTTACTCGATTGCCGCCCTTGAGTTTCCTTTTCATCCGAAATGCCGGGAAGCGATTGTCTGGCTAATTCAGTTTTACTCGTCCCAGGAATCCCATTGGCAATCACAGGGGAAAAACCGGTATTTGGACTCGACAACAGAACTCAAGGCAGAAGAGCAGCTCAACAGCGGAGATACCCAGGTTTTGACCAGCGCAACCAGTCGTCTTGCGTTGGACTCCTCGGCAACAAGTTCCCGTTACACCAACGCCGACCAACTCGGCAAAATGGTTCGCGACCATCTCCCGGAACTGTATATGGATCCGGAAATCCGCTTTCCGCTGGCGCAAATTCAACGGAAACGCGGATTCACTCAGGACGCGCTCAAATATTATTTCAATCGCAGCCTCGCTTCCCGTTATGACCTTTGGGGAATTCGTGCTCAGGCGGAATTCTGGCTCCAGACGCCTAACCGGGACGCCCTGCCCGCTTCGGAACAGTTGTGCCCGCTTTTGATGATGACCTGTCGTGCCACGCGAAACAAACCTTATCTTGACGGGATTCTGGAGCCGGAAATCTGGAACGCTGCTCCCGCTGTCCCGCTTTCCATGGAGCCACTCAAAAATCCGGCTCTCCTGTTGAA
>Ga0079305_1003682_pt1 | contig 9962 bp, 6 predicted proteins | sample LMS_cellobiose_e_FD_79183 | JGI IMG/M metagenome (GOLD analysis project Ga0079305, IMG submission 79183) | Rumen-fistulated moose microbial communities from Alaska, USA - LMS_cellobiose_enrichment | ecosystem: Host-associated > Mammals > Digestive system > Stomach > Rumen fluid ...
AAGTTCCCGCCGTCGCGTTCGAGGAAACCCCTTCCGGGATTACCTTCACCGTCGATCTTGAGGACTTTTCGGACTTCCTCGTCCCCGGCGCTCCCCTGCGCCTCAACGTTTTCGGAGACGACTTCGCCTGGATCCCCCACTCCCCGCTCCCGGCCCGGCTCACTTACGGCACCGTCAACTGGACCTGTGCCGGCTGGCTTCTCGCCGAATAAAGGCGCGGAGGAAATTTCGGGAGAGGGAAAACGTTTTTTGCAACGCAAAAAAAAGTTTTTCCCTCTCCCGAACCCTCTCCTTTTTTTTCAAAAAAAGGGGCTTTTTGCAGGGAGGGCGGCGCGAGCCCTCCCTGCCCCCACCCGCGGCGGGCGGCACCCGCCGACGAGCAACGGCGGCTTGCCCTCCGGGGAGCCGCCGGAGGAAGCGGCAGTTTTTTCACCAACACGCCCCATGTCTGTCAGGACTGTCCGGCCTATTGCCCGATATCACCTGCTTTTTTTGCGAAATCTCTTCCTCGGCCGCTTGACAGAGCATGGGACGCGTGCTATTGTATCATAGTGTAACATAATATATCAAAGCGAAACATTCACAGGGGGGAACCGATGCCCGGTCTGAAATTGCACAAGGATGAAGCCAATCCGCTTCCGAAACAGATCAGCAGCATCATCCGCATGGAGATCGAACGCGGCGAATACCTGCCCGGCAAAAAATTGAAGACCATCCGGCAGTACGCCAACGAGTTCTCGGTCAGTCCCGTCACGGTCATCAGGGCGCTGGACATTCTCGAGGAAGAGACCCTCATCGAGCGCGTCCCCGTAAAAGGGATCTTCGTTTCACAGCAGATCAGCCCCGCCGAAAAGCCCCTCACCGCCTGCTTCGCCTTCCCCGAAAAGGAGATCGTCCCCTCCCCGGGCCACAGGGAAAACTGGAGCCTCAATTTCGAACTTTTCAACGGCCTTTTCTCCGGAGCCCGCCGCAACGGCATCGATCTCCAGCTGGCCTACTTCGAAGACGATCCCTCCCCCGAACTGCTGGCGAAACAGACCTCAGCGCTGAAAAAATTCGATTTCGTCATCTTCACCGGCGGCCAGCTGGGCCGTCTGCAGCAGGCCGCCGCCCGGCAGCAGCCGACTTTCGGCATCGCCTCGCAGTCTGCCCCCGTGATCCCCGGCGTGATCCGGGTCGATTACGACAGGGCAAAGGCGATGGACGGACTTCTGGCCTATCTCCGCAAAACCGGATGCCGCAGCGCCGTCGCGGTGACGAGCGACACCGGCGGAGGCAGAGGACGCCTGTTCGCAGAAAAAGCCGCCGCCGCGGGCGTCTCGACTCCGGAAGACGGTCTGTGGCAGTTCGACCGCCGCGATCCCGACCGGGTCGCAAAAATAAAGACCCGGCTCCTCGCCGGGGAGGCGGAATTCATTTTCGCCGATCACACCGATTTCGTTCCCGACATCTACGAGGCCGCCTTCGACGCCGGTCTGATGCCGGGCAGGGATTTCATCGTCACCGGCATCGCCAGCGGGGGCACGTTCGAGGGGCTGTTCCCCCGTCCGGCCTACCTGCGGATCCCCCGGTTCGACATGGGAAAAGCCGTCATGGCCGCCGCCGCGCAGCATCTCAAAAACAAAAAGACGGCCGATATCGCCGTCCCCGAGTTCGAAGTCCGATTCGTCGAAGGAAAAATTTTCCCGCGATAAACACAACATAAGGAGCCGATCATGCCGAAACACAACCGCACGCTTCACCCCTCACGCCCGAAGCGCAAAGCGCCCCGCCGTTTTACGCTGATAGAATTGCTGGTGGTCATCGCCATCATCGCCATTTTGGCCGCCATGCTCATGCCCGCGCTGCAGCAGGCAAGAGAGACGGCCAAAAGTTCCAACTGCCTCTCGAATCTCAAGCAGTACGGCAACGCCTTCGCCTCGTATACCATGGAGTACGACGGCTACATCATGCCCCGCGACGTTCTCCCCAAAGGCGCTTCGACCACCAACACGTGGATGATCTACAACGGCTACGTCTCGACCTATCTGGGCGTCTCCAAGGAGGTCTGGGAGGGCGGCCGCACCATCAACCGCTGTCCCTCCCGCGTCCCCACAGGCAGGAAGTGCATCAACTCCTCCACCTGGAGCGAACTTGCCTGCAGCTACACCCTGAACCGCGATCTTCACGGCTACGTCGGGGGAACTCCCAAAGTGAACGTCATGTATAAACTCGCCTCGCTGAGAAAACCCTCCTTCTACTTTTCGCTGTGGGACGGGGAGGCGCACAACACCTACAGATCCACCTATTTCTGGACCGTCGCCATGGGCAAGGACTACGAATATTCCGACTTCCGCCACGGCGGGAACCAGACCATGAACACGCTCCTCGCCGACGGCCACGTGGAAACGAACAGGAATCTGAGCTCCTTCCGCGGCGCGAGCGAGACCGAGGTCAAGAACAAGGATCTTGAAACATATCACCGCGTCTCGCCCAAAAACAACGGCGAACCGGCATGGCAGGGGAAATGACATCATGAAAAAACTCTTCTTCACACTGTGCGCCGTCTGCGTACTGACCGCCGCCTTTTCCGCGGAGTCCGACGTCATTTTCGACGCGACCTACGACACCTACAATCTGGCCGCCGACGAGGCGGCGGGAGATAAAAAGGCGTCCAAATTTCCGGAGCCCGATCTCCAGCTGCGGATGTTCCCCGGCGTCAACGGCAAGGGCAACAGTCTGCTCATCGCCAACAACGAACGGTTGACCTACAAGGCCAAAGGCAACTTCAACGCGCCGCAGGGGACCGTTTCGCTGTGGCTCCAGACCGTCAATTACGATCTGGGCAACGGAAAAATACAGACCTTTTTCTCGGTCAGCGGCAACGTGGGCAAGTGGCCCAGAGGTTTCTACTTCCGTCTCCTCAAGAACGGCCGGGAATGGAAGGATTTTCTCATCGCCCAGATCTATTACCGCGCGGACGGCATGGAGAAGGCCTTCAGCAAGCAGGTGCAGTTCAAGACGACGAACTGGAAAAAGGGCTCGTGGCACCACGTCGCGCTCACGTGGAACCGCAATCACTTCGCCATGTACATCGACGGCGTTCTGCATCCCCACTCCAGCACCGCGGGTCCCCGGGTGAACGCCGAGGGCAAGGGGATCCCCTACGACCACCCCGACGTCAAGTTCGATTTCGAACTGCCCCCAATGCCCGGCAACGCCACGATTTTTGTGGGCAACATGTTCGCGAAAGCCAACCCCGGCGACCAGACCGCCTTCGACCGCGTCCGGATCTTCAACCGCCCCCTGAGCGCCGTGGAGGTGAAAAAGATGTACGAAGCGGTCGTTCCTCCCGCAAAGAAGGAAAAAACCCTCAACTTCGCCGGGATCCCGTTCTCGAACGACGCCGCCTGTTTCGTGCGCTGCTTCATGCGCGAACCCATGGCCAAGCCCGCGATCCGCTTCAACGCGCGGGCCGATCTGCGGCGCGACGCCGAGAAGCTCTTCGTCACCTTCACCTCGGACCGCCCCTGCGGCAAAAAGACCCACTCCGCCCGCGACGGCAAGATCTGGGAAGACGACTCCTTCGAACTTCATCTCAAGGCCCCCGACCAGAATTATTACCAGTTCATCATCAACGGGAACAACGCCGTTTACGACCGCAGGAACACCGACGTCAGGTGGAATGCTCCCGGCCTCGTGCACAGAGTGAGCCATTCCGGTTCCGGCTGGAAAGCCGAACTCGAGATCCCCCTTGCCTCCCTGTCGCCCCTGCCGGGGAAGTGGCTCATGGACGTCTGCGCCATGGCCGCCACCGGAAGAAAAAACAACTACTACCGCTGGAGCAACGTCATTTTCGACGGCTCCTTCACCGCGACGGGGGAAATGGAATTTCTGCCCAAGGGCCTCTGGTTCACCGCCGACCGGCTGGGCGACCTCGAAACGGGGGCGCTGGACCTCGGCGCCCGGGGAGCCCAGAAGGTCAGGGCGCAGGTCTCGTATCTGCCCGTCAGCGGCCGGAGAGAAGTCTTTCCCGGCGACATAAAGAAAGAACCGTGGCGCATCACGCTGCCCGCCGGAGACCAGTCGCTCAATATCTCCGCCGCGGCGGGAGACAGGACCGTCTACCGCTATCAGACCGACTACTACGTGGATTTCCCCATGGAGATCGCCTTCAACACCAAGCGTAAGGAAAAGCGCATACAGATCAAAATCGACTTTTCCAACGCGGGCGGAAAGCGGCTCAAGGAGATCGCCGACCGCGGCGCGGAGGGGGTCGTGCGTCTCGTCGATGACTCGGGCAAAGAACTTGCCCGCAGCGCGTTCTCGACGAAGAAGCCCCAGTGCGAGACCAGTCTGCCCTTCCCCGAAAACCTCTCTTCCGGCACGTATTTCATTGCGGCTCAGGCTCAGGACATGACGAGAAAGATCAAATTCCGCGTGCCGGATCCCGCCCCCTACACCGAAAAGGTGGGCGACGACGACACCGTGCCCGAACCGTGGACGCCCGTGGTGCAAAAATCCGCCAACGTCTTTTCGGTGTGGAACCGCGACTACATCTTCGACGACGCCTCCCCCTTCCCCGCACAGGTCACGGCGGGCGGCGAAAATCTGCTGCTGACTCCCGTCACTCTCACTCTCGGCGGCGTCAAGGCCAAGTGGCAGAGCCGCAAGCTCGAAGATCTGCGCCGCGACCGGGCGGTGTTCTCCGGCACGGGCAGTCTCGACGGCATCCCCCTGTCGTACCGGTCGGAACTCTGGTTCGACGGTATGCTCAGGATCGACTGGAAGCTCACCCCCGCCAAAGAGACCCGCTTCGATGACATGAAGATCACCTGGCGGATGCCCGAAAAGTTCTCGAAATTCGTCTTCAACCCCGACTTCGTGCCGTGGAAAGACGGCCGGGCGGAGGTTTCTCTGCTGCCGGAAGCCTCGTCGCGCAAGAACAACGTTCTGTGGCTCAGCGGCGACGACCGCGGATTCTTCTTCTGGGTCAAGTCCAACGCCAACTGGGTCAACGCCCAGGGCGAAAAGCCCCTCGCCGCGGTGCGCAGGAAAGATTTCACGGACGTGACGCTTTCGATCGTCAGCCGCCCGGCCTCGACGGCAAAGAGGATCGACTACACCATGGCGTTTCAGGGCACGCCCGGACGGCCGCTGCCGAAAAATTTCCGCGAAGTGAATTATCTGAGTCACGGCAAGTGCTCCGAAACGAAGTACGAGTTCGGCAACACCGGATGCGGCTTCGACAGGCCCCGGCGGGACGACGCCTCGGTCTTCAACGGCTGTTACCCCCGTGACTTCAAGGCCTTTGCCGGCCACTGGAAAGGCCGCAAGGTGCGCATCCACATGTACACCACCCCCGGACACCTTTCGGACTACGCCCCCGACTTCGACGTGTGGGACAAGGACGACCTGAGCCGTCCCGGTGTCATGGCCCAGGGCTCCAAACTGGGCGTCAAGCAGATGAGCTACCTCTTCTGCTCCAACGCCACAAGCGCGCCCGCCGACCTGTGGAGCTGGTGGTGCAAGGACGCCATGACCAAGCTCAAGAACTACAACGGGCTCTACTTCGACCTGTCGATGGTCCACTACTGCGAAAACGAAAAGCACGGCTGCGCCGGGACCGACGCCTTCGGACAGAAGTTCATCAGCAGCGACGCGCTGGGACTGCGCAACTTTTTCATGCGCTGCTACAAGACCTGCCACAAGTACGGCGGCGACATGATGATCCACTGCCATACGGCCTTCATTCCCATCACGCACATCTGCGACTTCTTCGCCCCCGGAGAGAACACCTGCAACGTCTGCAAAAAGAACTTCTACTACGGTTACTGCGAAGACATCCCGCTCATCGAGTACCGGACGAACTACAACCAGTACCGCAGCGGGGTGAGCTACCAGTTCATCCTGCAGAACGGCCGGGCCGCGGGACTCTCCCCCGCCATGAAGAAGGAACGGGAGCTCTCCATCACCTCTCCCGAGGTCGCCATGCACGCCCTGACCCCCATGGTGGTGCACGACATCAGCACCTGGGGGCATTACGTCCACAAGCCCACCATCAACAAACTCTGGAAGATCAAGGGCCGCATCCAGGCCAACAAGGCCCGCTTCCACGGCTACTGGGAGAACAGGGGCGTGAAAACCGCCGCCCCGCGCACTTACGCCAGCTGGTACGAGTGGACGCAGAGCGACGCGCCGTACAAGTGCGTCATCGCCGCGGGCAATTTCTCGCGCGAAAAGCAGAAGCCGGGCCTCGAACTTGATTTCAAGGCTCTGGGCGTCGATCCCGGCAAGGCCCGTTTCCGCGACCTGTGGAACGACCGCGACCTCTCCCGGCAGGAGCTGGACGATCTCACCCTCGACGGTGCAAGCTTCACGCTCATAGGCATCAGATGAAACGGCGGCAAAAATGAAAAAAACTCTCTTTTTCGCGGCCCTTTTCTGCGCCGCGGGCCTCTTTGCCGCGGAGCGGCCGATCCTGCGGGCGGGCATCATGTCCGACACCCACGTGACCCCCGACATGAAAAGCTGCCGGAGCCTCGAACGGGCTCTGCGCATTTTCAAGGACAACAAGGTGGATCTTGTCATCAACTGCGGCGACGTGGCCGCCAGCCACAAGGAGAAGGCCTATCGGAACTACCGGGCGACGGTGAGGAAAGTCTATCCCGAAAACAAGCCGCCCGAACTGTTCGCCTTCGCCAATCACGACAGGATCGGGCTCGGCAGTTACGAAAAGGCGTGGCCGTTCTTCAAGGAGAGGCTCGAAGTCACGCACGAGCCCTACAGCAAAAACGTGTTTGCCGGATACATCTTTCTCACCGCCCCGCAGAACACCGACTGGAAGATCTACGAGAAACAGATCGCCGACGCCTGCCGCGAAACGCCGGACAAGCCCGTGTTTCTCATCGACCACGTGCCGGCGCTCAACACCTGTTACAACAGTATGCTGTGGGGCAACGGCATGACCCGCCGGGTCCTGGCCAAATATCCGCAGATCGTCCAGCTGTCGGGCCATGTGCACGGCACGTTCAAAAACGATCAGAACATCTGGCAGGGGGAATTCACCGCCCTCAACGCCGGATGCACCAGCGAGAGCTGGAGCGGCGACCTCATCGGCAGTGCGCCGCCGCGGCTGCGCGCCGACGAGGCGTTCATCATGGAGCTGTATAAGGACAAGATCCTTTTCCGCCGCTTCGATCTGGCGGAAAACAAAGAGTACAAGCCCGACTCGCCGTGGTGCGTTCCCCTGCCCTTCGACCGGGCGACTGCGCCGTACACGGCGGAGAAGCGCAAACTCATTCCCCCGCCGCAGTTTTCGCCCGGCGCCAGACTCGAACTTGCGCCCGACGCCGTGCCCTTCTCGAGCATGGTCCTCGCCATTCCCGAAGTTGCTTCGGGCGACGGGGTCTTCATCTACCGGATCACCATGAAGCGCAGAAACTCCGCGGGCAAGTGGGAGATGTTCGCCGTGCAGGAGATCTACGGCGGCTACGATCTGCCGCCCGAAAAGCGCACGGTCCGCAGACATACGCTGAGCGCCGGGTACTTCGACGCCGGGAAGGAGTATCTCATATCGGTCGAACCCGTCAACTTCTTCTATTCGGCGGGCAGGCCCCTCGAAACGGTCTTCACCGCGCCGGAGAAGAAGAAATATGAAGTGACCTTCGAATCGTCGGAGCCGATGAAGGTCTGCAAGTTCCTCGCCGGTCCCGACTGGAAAAAGGAGCACCCGATAGAAAACGGTTTCTTCGTCGTGAGAAAGACCTGGGCGTCGCGTCTCGTGTTTCCCGACGAAGAGAAGATCTGGGCCGGTCCCGCGGGGACCCGTTTCCGCTTCACCATCGACATGCAGACCGTCGTGCCCGGTCCGAACTACCGCTGGGGCTTCTATCTGCGCAACACCAAGCAGGCGTTTTACGCCCACCGCCACATCACGACGCCTCTGGGAGACTCGGGTATGCGGCGGATCGTGGTCGAGTTCGAAAAGAAAAAGCCCTTCCACGCCTACCACCTGAGCGTCTCCTACGGATATTCCGGACAGCTCAAGGTCGATCACGTCAAGATCGAAAAACTCTCTTCCCGGTAGAGGACCGGGGGAAATCCCCCAAAGCGGACCTTGAAAAAACGGCGGGCAAAGTTATATTAGACGGATGACCGTTTCGGGCAACTCAGGAGTTCCGTATGAAAGTCCTCATGATCGGGAACAGTTTTTCCATCTGCGTCGGAAAGAACCTTCCCGCCATCGTCCGCGCGGAGGGGAAGCATCGGCTCCGTCTCACCAGCGCCTACATCGGCGGATGTTCCCTGCAGACCCACGCGGAACATCTGGCCGCCGCGGAAAAGGACCGCGCCTTCGCCCCCTACCGCATCAGCGTCTGGGATTCCGGAGACTTGAGGAAACACGCTTCCCTTCCCGGAAACGTGCTGAACGTACTGAAAGAAAACACCTTCGACGTCGTGACACTCCAACAGGCAAGCCCCGCGAGCTGGGACTGCGGCACCTATTTCCCGTGGGCGGAAACGGTCATAAAATACGTCAGAAAATTCAACCCCGGCGCGAAGATCATGATCCAGCAGACCTGGTCCTACCGGGCCGATTCCCCCCGGCTTGCCGAATGGGGTTTCGACAACGATGAAATGTTCCGCCGCATCGTCAAGGCCTACGACGCCTTCGCCGCCCGAACCGGTTTCGGACTCATCCCGACGGGACGCGCCGTCGATATCTGCCGCAAAAAATGCGGCATGACCTATAAAGTCCTCTCCGAAAAACAGCGCGCGGCGTACCGCTTTCCCGATCTGCCCCCCGCCGCGGCGGACGTGGTCGGACGCGATTTCTGGACAAAAGACGAATACGGCGTCATGCGTCTGGCGAAAGACGCCATACACCTCAACTTCCGCGGGGAGTATCTGCAGGCGTGCGTGTGGTACGGTTCCCTCTTCGATGAGGATCCCCGCAAGATCGCCTTCGAGCCCGGCAACATGGGGTCCGACCTCTGCCGGTTTCTGCGCAACTGCGCCTTCGAGGCGCTCGAAAACAAGGCAAAGGAGTTGTAAATGCCATCTCCGCAAGATTTTATACCGTGCTTCAAAGCCATCGAAGAAGCGCCGCGGGTCTCCGTGCTGACCGGCGCGGGGGTCTCGACCCTCTCGGGCATCCAGGACTTCCGGGGCGAAAACGGTTTCTACAATCAGAAGGGCCCCCTCTACGGCGTCAGCCGCGAACAGCTCTTCGACATCGACTTCTTCCGCGCCCGGCCGGAGATCTTCTACTGCTACGCCCGGGACTACCTCTACCCCATGCTGGACAAGACCCCTTCCATCGCCCACACGGTCCTCGCGAAAATGCAGAAAGCCGGGCGCATCGGCACGGTCTACACCCAGAACATCGACTGTCTCCACACCAAGGCCCGCGGCGGAAGGGTGGTGGAACTCCACGGCACGCTCCGGGAACACGCGTGCATCGACTGCGGACGGACCTTCGAGACGGCGAAGGCCCGGGAGTGCGCCGAGGCCGGGAACGTGCCCCGGTGTCCGGAGTGTTCCGGCCTCGTCAAGCCCAGGGTGGTGTTCTTCGGGGAGCAACTGAACGACAACGATCTTTCCGTCGCCTTCCGCGACGCGGAGATCTCCGATATCCTGCTGGTCCTCGGCAGCAGTCTCACCGTCTCCCCCGTTTCGTCCCTGCCCGCGGCGGCCCGCGTCAACAACCGGAAGATCGTCATCGTCAACAAACAGCCCACCCCCTTCGACCGGGACGCGGCCTTCCGCTTCGACGACATCGCCCTCTTCTGCGGAGAGATGGAAAAGTATTTCTTTTCCGAATAAAGAAAGCAAATCTTTATGATCCGCAGCAAACAGCAGCGCATGGATATGTGCAACGGTCCCCTGTTCAGCAAGATCGTGTTTTTCACGATCCCGCTGATGCTGACCTTCGTTCTCCAGCTGCTGTTCCACGCGGCGGACCTCATCGTCGTCGGCCG
>Ga0079305_1003683_pt1 | contig 9957 bp, 10 predicted proteins | sample LMS_cellobiose_e_FD_79183 | JGI IMG/M metagenome (GOLD analysis project Ga0079305, IMG submission 79183) | Rumen-fistulated moose microbial communities from Alaska, USA - LMS_cellobiose_enrichment | ecosystem: Host-associated > Mammals > Digestive system > Stomach > Rumen fluid ...
CCGAACTCCGTGACCGGCTTGCCGCGTTCAAAGCGCTGTCCCATGCTCTCTTTTCCGCAGAATACCTCTACCTCCAGCCACTCGCTGAGCGCGTTGACCACCGAGGCGCCGACTCCGTGCAGACCGCTTGAGACCTTGTATCCGCTGCCGCCGAATTTTCCGCCGGCGTGCAGCACCGTGAAGACGACCGTGACCGTCGATATCCCCATCTTCGGGTGGATACCCACCGGGATGCCGCGTCCGTTGTCGACGACCCTGACGCAGCTGTCCGGCAGCAGCTCCACGGTGATATCCGTGCAGTATCCCGCCACAGCCTCGTCGATCGAGTTGTCGACGATCTCTTTGACCAGATGATGCAGTCCGTTGGAGCCGGTCGAGCCGATATACATGCCGGGGCGCTTCCTTACGGCCTCCAGCCCCTCGAGCACCTGTATCTGGCTCTCGTCGTAGGTGTTGTTCGCAGTCTCAAAATTGCCGGGAGAGTTCATAGCGCTTTTCTTTCCTTCCATGCCGTTCGGTCTTTTTTTATCTGAATCATATCATATGTTAGATATCTCATCCATGAAGCCGGCCCTCTTCCTGAGGGTCGCCGGCGATATCTGGGAGATATATACGGTCTGTCCGCCGTCCGCTCCCCTGCAGACGATGAAGCTCTTTGGCAGCTCGGCCGAGACGTTGACGACGCGCCCGGCCTTTTCCGCCGCGGCGAGAAAGCCCTTGGTCGAGCGGGCGACGGTGGAGTTCTCGATATCGAATATCCCGACGATGTCCTTCGTCAGGACGAGTATGTCGTTGCCGAGGTGAAGATACATCTCTATCTCTCCAGTTTTATCAGGCGCGAATCCTCTCCGCCCTCAAGGCCGAGCAGATCAGCGTCGCAGCAGGTGATGAATATCTGGTTTGCGGCAAAGCTGCCCAGCACCACCGCGCGCCGGCGGGCGTCCAGCTCGCTGAGCACGTCGTCCAGCAGCACGATGGGCGTGTTCCCCGTTTTGAGCCCGAGCTGCTCCGCCTCGGCCATCTTCAGCGCGAGCACGCAGCTCCTCTGCTGCCCCTGCGAGCCGAAGAGCTTCGCCTCCCGCCCGTCAAGGGATATCTGCAGCTCCGCGCGGTGCGGGCCCTCCAGAGTGGTGCCGTAGCGCAGCTCACGGTCGAAGCTGCGGTCTATCTCATCGAGCAGCGCCTGCTTCAGCGAGGCTCTGTCGCGTCCTGCGCCCTTTTCCAGCCTTATCCCGCCGGAATATCTCAGCCCGAGCTGCTCCCGCTCGCCGGAGAGCTCGCTGTACCGCCTGCCTGCCGCGCCGGAGAGCTCCGCGCAGAGCTTCTCCCGCGCCTCGGCCACCCGCGACGCATATTCGGCAAAGCTCTCGTTCCACTCGGCAAGGCGCTCCGGCTCCGCGGAAGCCCCGCTCTCGGCAAGGCTCTTGAGTGCGGCGTTGCGCTGCAGCAGGGTCCTCTTGAAGCGTCTTAGCGCGATGATATATTCCGGGTACATCTGACAGAGCATCGTATCCAGAAAGCGGCGTCTGCTCTCCGGACCGCCCTTGACGATGTCCATGTGCGAGGGCGTGAACGCGACGCAGCAGAAGTTGCCCGCCAGCTCCTGGCTGCTTTTAAGCGGCACATCGTTGAGCAGGCACCTTCTCTTCTCGCTCGCGGCGTCGATCGCTATCCTCGCGCTCTGCGCACGGCCGGCGCCCTCAAAGCCGAGCTCGAGCTCGGCGAGGCGCTGCCCGTATTTTATGAGGTCGGCGTCCTTCGCCGGGCGGAAGCTCTTGCCGCCCGTGAACAGCCATATGCTCTCTATCAGATTGGTCTTACCGGTGCCGTTCTCCCCGCAGATCACGTTGAGGCGCCGGAAGCCCTCGAGCTCCAGCTCCTCAAAGCTGCGGAAATTTTTCAATCTGACGGACTCCGCCTTGACCGGCGTCCTCTCGTCCTCGGAAAAGTCTCTCATCTGTTCTTGTCAGGCGTTTTCGGAGCCGACGGTATAGATCTCGCCGCCGTCGAGCTGCACGGTGTATCCGGGATAGAGCTTTTTGCCTCTCATCAGGCACTCCTCGCCGTTGACCTTAACGCGCCCCGAAAGTACCAGCTCCTTCGCCTCGCCTCCGGTCATCACGAGAGAGGCGAGCTTCATGAAGCTGTCCAGCTTTATAAATTCAGTGTGTATGCTTATCGTCATGGCGTCCTCAATTCTTCAGCTTGACCGGGAGCACCAGAAACAGGAAGCTGTCGCCCTCCGGCGGGAGTATCTTGACCGGCGAAAGCGGGCCGTTGAGGATGATGCGCACCTTGTCGCAGTCGGCGGCCTTGAGCGCGTCGAGCAGATAGTGGTTGGAGAAGCCGACCGAGACGTCCTCGCCCTTAAGCTCGCAGTCTATCCTGTCATATGCCCGGCCGATGGCGGTGGTGCAGGCGGAGGTTATCGAACCGTCGGCAAAGTCCACCTTTATATGGCTGCGCAGGCGGTCGTCGATTATCGGGGAGGTGCGGGTCACGCTGTCGATCATCGCCCTTGTATCGACGGTGACGACCGTCTCCTCGCCGGTCGGGATGGCCTTGTTGTGGTCGAGAAATTCTCCCTCGAGCAGCCTTGTTATGATGTTGTATTCCTTTATCTCGAAAACCATATGGCGTTTCGTCTGGCGCAGCACGACGTCATAGTCGCCGTCCGAGACCATCCTGCCGACCTCGGAGAGCGCGCGTCCGGGCACGATGAAGGTGCTCGAGCCGGAAAACTCGACCTTCTCCTTGCGCACGGCAAGGCGGTAGCCGTCCAGCGAGACCATCGTCAGCAGCCCGTCGGAAAATATGAATTTGACGCCGGTCAGGGCGGGGCGCGTATCGATCGTCGCGACCGCGAACAGCGTCTGGTTTATCATATCGCGCAGCATGCCGCTCTTGAGGGTTATGCTCTCCTCCGTGTCGCCGTCGCCCGGAAGCTGAGGATAATCTCTCGCCGGCATTCCGAGGATGGTATACTCGGTGCTCCCGCACCTGAGCTCGACCATGTTCTTGTCCCCGACCGAAAGGCTGACCGTTCCGCTCGGCATATTTCGCAGTATATCGGAAAAGAGCTTTGCGTTGATTACTGTCTCTCCCTCTTCCCCGATAGTGCAGGCACTCTCAGCCGTCATGCCGATCTCGAGGTTATAGCCTGAGATCCTGAGGTGACCGGCGTTTTCCTTTCCCGTCGCCGTCAGCAGCACTCCCTCGAGAGCCGGGGTGGCCATCTTGCCGGAAACGGCTCTGGAGACGTTCGATACCATTTCATAAAGAGACTGTTTGTCACAACTGATTATCAAGACAGATACTTCCTTTCGTTTTTTATTTGCGGAGGCCTTTTCCGCGTTTTCTTTTCAACACGTCCTATTCAAATATAAATATATAATAATATAATAATTATTTTTCAGGAGAAGAAGTAGAGGGCGTTTAAATGTTGAAAGGAGCGGAAAACGGCTCAAACGCTGAAAAAACAAGTGGTCGCGCGATGTTGGGGTTTTGTGGGCGGATTGTTAAAATGTTGAAGGTCGGAAAAGATTCAACGTCCGTCAACGCATTCCAACGTTGAAAGCTTGAAAACCTGTTGAATGTTCCGATTTTTCGCGTCCGGTCTTCAACTTTTTCCGTACTGTGGAGAGTTGAAGCTCTCTTCTTGTTGAAAACCCGCCCTCAGTTGCCGTTTATGTTGCGGATTATATCGTTGATGAGCTCGCGATAGGAGGAATCTGTCTCCATGCGGGAGACAACCTTCTGGATCGCGTAGACCACGGTGGAATGATCCCTGCCGCCGAACTCCTCGCCGATGGAGGACATGGCCATCTGTGTGATCTCGCGGATGATATACATCGCCGCCTGGCGCGCGGAGGATATCGACTGGACGTGCTTGTTGGATTTGATATCGGCCGGCGTGACGTTGAAGGTTCGCGAGACCTCCATGATGATCTTTTCGACGGTTATCGGCACGGGCTGGTTGTCGGAGAGGATATCCTTGATCGCCTTCTGCGCCATGATTATCGACGGCGCGGCGCCGGAGATGTCGCGGTAGGCGTTGAGCTTTTTGACGGCGCCCTCCAGCTGCCGGATGTTGTTCTTCAGCCGGTTGGCTATGTATTCTGCGGTGTCCTCCGGGATGTCGAAGCCGAGCAGCTCCGCCTTGCGGTGGATTATCGCCATGCGCGTCTCAAAATCGGGCGGCTGAATATCGGCGATGAGTCCGGATTCGAAGCGGGTGCGGAGCCTGTCCTCAAGGGTGCGTATCTCCTTCGGAGGACGGTCGGAGGCGAGCACGATCTGCTTTTTGGCCTCGTAGAGGCTGTTGAAGGTGTGGAAGAACTCCTCCTGGGTGCTCTCCTTGCCGCCGATGAACTGTATATCGTCCACCAGCAGCACGTCCGCGCTGCGGTATTTGTTGCGGAACTCGCTCTGCGTGTTCTTTCCGATGGCCTCGATCAGCTCATTGGTGAAGTCCTCGCTTTTTACGTAGCAGAGCTGGAGGGAAGGATATTTCATCGAGATCTCGTTGTAGATGGCGTACATCAGATGCGTTTTGCCGAGTCCCGAGTTTCCGTGGATGAAAAGCGGATTGTAATTTCCGGCGGGCTTGGACGCGACAGCCATTGCCGCCGCGTGAGCGAATTTGTTGGAGGGCCCGACGATATAGGTCGCGAAGGTGTATTCATATTCGCTCTGGTCGTCAAAGATCTGCTCTCTTTTCTTGGGCTGCTGCTCCGGCTGCGTCTCATAGACGAGCTTCACCTCGACCTCAAAGCCCATCACGCTGCAAAAAGCCTCTTTTATCAGAGAAAAAAACTCCGGCGCGACAAGCACGTCGTAATAGAACTTGCTTTCCGTCGAGATCACGGCGGTCCCGGCCTCGATCCCTACCGGCTTTATCTTGGTGAACCATACGTTGTAGTTGGTGGTGGTCAGCTTTTCGCGGCAATATTCCATAGCCGCGTTGAAGACGTCAAGAAAGGATTCCATAAAATACATCACCTTTGTCTGTTACTTCTTGTCTCACAAACTGCTGTGGAAAACAGGTTGAAAATGTTGAAAACGTCTGTTGAAGCCGGTTGATGCGCACTTTTTCCACATGATTTCAACTTCGGATTTTTTAATATTATACCATACCCGAAGCCATTTTTCAACAGCTAAATGGAAACATATATATAATAGTATACCCGCGCCGCGTCCGCGGCGCCGTGCAGTGCGCTCAGGCGCGGTCTCATCACGTGGGGTGCGCCTCCGGGACGTGCCGGCCGGAAAAGACGGGTCGATCCTTCATGCGTTTCGCCTCCTTTTTAAAAATCGTGCCGTCTCCGCACAAAAAAAAGGAGACGCGATATCCGCCGGAGCGGATATCGGTCCCGCCATATGTGCAAAACGTCGCATTATAATTATAAATTCTTTTTACCGCGACATTCAACGACATAGTGCGACATAGTGCGACATAATGCGACAACTTTTCTCGTTTTTCGGGGTTGACACGGAAAGCGAAATGGCATATAATGATCGGGCAGGGGGAAGGATCCGGGAGAGAGCGCGCAGCGCGCCGCCGAAGGGGCGAAACTCTCAGGCAAAAGGGACCGGGTCCGGACTGCGCTCTGGAGAGACGAAGCACCGACGAAGCAATCGGGCGAGGCGGAAAAGCCCGAGTATCTTTCAGGTAAAAAGACAGAGTATGCCGTGCAAAAGCGCCGAGGCGCGTTTTGCGGCGTACTTTTTTATTTGGAGGGATCCGGGATGGAAATCTTCATGCTGTGCTTTGAGATCGTCGGGACGGTGGCATTCGCCCTTTCCGGGGCGATGACCGGTATGCGCAGGGGCATGGATATCTTCGGGATCTGCGTGCTGGGAATGACCACCGCGCTTGCCGGAGGCATGATCCGCGATCTGATACTCGGGATAACGCCGCCGGCCACCTTCAGCGATCCGAAATATCTCGTCATCGCGCTGTCCACCTCGATCATCGCGTTTTTCCCGTTTGTGCGCAGGCTCTTCGCAAAGGGGAGGCGCACGTATGAGACGGTGATGCTGATCTCCGATTCGGCCGGGCTCGGAATCTTCACAGTCTACGGCGCAAAGGTCGCGATCGAGGCCGGATACGGCGACAACCTCTTCCTCGTGGTGTTCGTCGCGGTGCTCACGGGCGTGGGCGGCGGCGTGCTGAGGGACGTCTTCGCCGGCGACAGACCGTACATATTCGTCAAGCACGTCTATGCGAGCGCGGCTCTGGCCGGGGCGCTCGTCTGCGTGCTGACCAGCCGCCTGATCTCTCTGGATATCGGCGTGATCATCGGCTTCGCGGCGGTGTTCGCGATAAGGGTGTGCTCGGCGGTGTTCCGCTGGAGTCTGCCGAAGGCAAAGCAGCTCGCCTCCGCAGAGCCCTCCGGAGACGACGACGGGCGCTGACCGCCGGGGTTGACTTTTGAGAGAGTGTCTGGTATCATTTTAGAAAAGACGCTTAGGGGGAAGAAAAATGGGCGGAAAGATAGCGGCTTCGGTGATGTGCGCCGATTTTCTGGAGCTGGGCAAAAGCCTCGCGAGCATGGAGCGCGCCGGCGTGGAATATATCCACTACGACATCATGGACGGCAGCTTCGTGCAGAATTACACCCTCGGCACCGATTTTGTGAAAAAAACGTCGGCGGCGACGAAGATACCGGCCGACATACATCTGATGATAACGGAGCCGGAGCGCAAGCTCGGCTGGTTCGAGTTCGGGGCGGGCGACTATGTCTCGATACACTATGAGGCCACCGCGCATGCGCAGAGGGCGATCGGCATGATAAAGAGCCGCGGCGCAAAGCCGATGCTCGGGCTAAATCCGGCGACGCCGCTGACGGCGCTGGACTATCTGCTGGAGGATCTCGACGCGGTGCTGCTGATGACGGTCAATCCCGGCTTTGCCGGGCAGAAGCTGGTGGAGCAGACGCTGCGCAAGATATCCGACCTGAAGGATATGCTCATCCGCCGGGGATACGAAAATATCGAGATCGAGGTGGACGGGAACGTCTCCTTTGAGAACGCGCTGAGGATGCGCCGCGCTGGCGCGGATATCTTCGTCGCGGGCTCGTCGAGCATCTTCGGAGCGGGCGATTTTGACGAGAACATCGCCAGACTGCGCGAGGCGATAAAATAGAATGCGGACAAAGCCGCAGTACAGAGGATCCAGATGATAGGATTTGAAGGAAAGACATTTCGCTCGGAAAGGCTTGAATACAGACTGATTGACGAGTGCGACCGCGCATCTCTCCGCGAGCTTGTCTCCGACGGGAGCGTGACGGAGCCTGCCGGCTTTGCGCCGTTGACCGACGATGCGGGATTTGAGGATTTTTTCGAGGGACTGAAGCGGAACGGTTGCGGCGTTGCGGTGATCCTTGACGGCAGGACTATAGGATATGTGCGGGTCTTCAGGGAAAACATGGACGGATATTTGGAATACGACGGCAGAAGCTGCGTCGGCGTCGGATTCGTCATCGCCGGAAGCCTGCACGGACAAGGCCTCGGCACGGAGACGCTTGCCTTTATCACGGCGCATCTGAAGGAGCGCTTCGATTTTGTTTTTGCTGACGCTTTCAATGACAACCCGGCCTCCAACCGCGTGATCGTCAAATGCGGCTACCGCTATCTTGAGAATTATACTATGTTTTTCGAGGGTCTTTGCTGTGAGAAGACCTGCCACAGCTATGTTTTTTGAGAAACCGGCGACAGTGCAGAGGCTTTTATGCTTTGGCGGCTCAAAATATGGATATAGCAAAGGGCTGAGATTATATTCTCAGCCCTTTGCTATAATGCGAAGTACCATGAGGCTGTGTGCCGCCGGAGCCATACGCGTTTTACGGACACTAATATCGGAGCCCATCTGAATACAAGCCTTATTTGATCTTTTCGACGGGCAGCCATACCTGCACATTGCGTTCGCTCTTCGGCACCCAGTGGTAGACTGAGAGCTCCGGCGCGGGAGCGAGCCGGAAGCCCATCTCCGGCAGCCATTCCGTCAGCACCTGCATGCGCTGGTTCAAAAGACCCATATAGTCGGGGATCGGATCGTCCGTGTCCTTCGTCTCGAAGATGATGTAGGTCATTTTCGGCACGACGACCGTCTCCAGCCCCATGCTTTCGATGAAATCGACGCCGGTGACGTCCCGGTTATAGAGGTTTTCCCTCGTCCATTGCGCCAGCGGGTGGCAGTAGTGGAAGTCGTAGCCCTCGTCGGTGATGTTGTCGATCACGCAGTGCGGGTCGCTGTCGTGCGAGGCGCCGTGCAGGAACCACTGTATGCCTCTGGTGGTCGTGAACAGGCGTCCCTCCTGCTCTTCCCTGTCCTTTCCGTAGGGCGCGCCGGTGAAGTGCGTCTTGAAGCCGGTCAGTATCAGCTCCGGTTTTTCTTCTATCCTGTAGTTCATGATGCTTCCTCCTTCCAGAGTTATTTTGATCGACAGGCGGGAAAAGTTCCTGAGCTTTGAGCCGTTCCTGCGCGCTTCGGACGGCGTCAGTCCGTGGAAGCTCCGGAAAGCCTTGCTGAAGCTTTCGGGAGAGTCGTATCCGTATTTCAGCGCGGCGTCAATCACCTTTATGCTGCCGTTTGCAAGCTCGGCGCCCGCAAGAGACAGCCGCCTCAGCCGGATATACTCGCCGAGCGTATATCCGCAGAGGATGCTGAACACCCGCTGAAAATGATAGTAGGACGAAAAGCTCTCCCCCGCGACAGCCTCGCGGTCGATATCCTCCGTTATGTGCTCCTCAATGTAGTCTATCGCACGCTGTATCCCGGTCATCCAGTCCATATACGTCCCTCCTGTCAAACATATGATAACTCTTTGAGGGCGGGAAATCCTGATTTTTTGTGCTTTCTTCAGACAGCCTTCGGAAAAAGGATATCATATGACCGCCGGGAACGCAAGGGCTTCAAAGGATAATGAGTGCGAAAAGCATCACGGATCGTTTTGATGAAAACAAATTTCGTGCCGCGTTCCCTTTTTTCGGAAAAAAACGTTGCACTCACGGTGCTATTGTGATATAATTGGCTAAAGCATGAAAGCAGGAAGCTAAACACACAAACAAGAGGTGCTGCCAGTTGGAAAAGAGATACTATCAACCCGAGATCGAGACCATGCCGGTCGAAAAGCTCAAGGCGCTCCAGTCCGAGCGGCTCGTCGCGCAGGTGAAGCACGTCTATGACAACGTGCCATACTACCGCAAAAAGATGGAGGAAAAGGGCGTGACGCCCGCCGATATCAAGGGCATCGAGGATCTGCACAAGCTCCCGTTCCTGAGCAAGGCGGATCTGCGCGAGGCTTATCCCTACGGGCTGCTTGCAAAGCCGCTCTCGGAGTGCGTGCGCATCCAGTCCACCTCCGGCACCACGGGCAAGCGTGTCGTCGCGTTCTATACCCAGCACGACGTGGACCTGTGGGAGGAGTGCTGCGCCAGAGCGATCGTCGCTGCGGGCGGCACAAAGGAGGACGTCTGCCAGGTCTGCTACGGCTACGGCCTCTTCACCGGCGGCCCGGGACTCAACGGCGGCTCTCACAAGGTCGGCTGCCTGACGCTGCCGATGTCCTCCGGAAACACGGAGCGCCAGATACAGTTCATGATGGATCTGAACGCGACCATCCTCTGCTGCACCCCGTCCTACGCCGCTTACATAGGCGAATCCCTCAAGGAGAGGGGCTACAAGCCCGAGGACAACAAGCTCAAGGCCGGCATCTTCGGCGCAGAGCCGTGGACGGAGGAGATGCGCCGCGATATCGAGCAGTCGCTCGGCATCAAGGCCTATGACATATACGGTCTCACCGAGACCAGCGGCCCGGGAGTCGCCTTCGAATGCGAGGAGCAGACGGGCATGCACATCAACGAGGACAACTTCATCGCCGAGATCATCGATCCCGACACCGGCGAGGTGCTCCCGGAGGGCAGCAAGGGCGAGCTGGTCTTCACCTCCATCAC
>Ga0079305_1003684_pt1 | contig 9955 bp, 10 predicted proteins | sample LMS_cellobiose_e_FD_79183 | JGI IMG/M metagenome (GOLD analysis project Ga0079305, IMG submission 79183) | Rumen-fistulated moose microbial communities from Alaska, USA - LMS_cellobiose_enrichment | ecosystem: Host-associated > Mammals > Digestive system > Stomach > Rumen fluid ...
CGGACGTTATCATGCCCACCAAGGTCAGCGGGGCGGAGTACTGCCGTACGCTCTGCGCCAAGATGGACGAGGTGGAGGAGAAAAACGGCATCCCCGTGGGCTCCACCAAGCTGATCCCTCTGCTGGAGACGGCGCTGGGCATCCAGAATGCCTTTGAGATCGCGCTCTCCACCAAGCGGATGGCGGCGCTGTACCTGGGGGCCGAGGATCTGACGGCGGATCTGCGCTGCAAGCGCACCAAGGAAGGCAACGAGATCCTGTATGCCCGCGGGCAGCTGCTGGTGGCAGCCCGGGCCGCGGGAATCGAAGCCTATGACACTCCCTTCACCGATGTGGAGGATCTGGAGGGACTGGAAAAGGACGCCCGTCTGGCCAAGAGCCTGGGCTATACCGGCAAGGCGGTCATCTCTCCCCGGCATGTGGATATCGTCAACCAGGTGTTCAGTCCCACCATGGCGGAGATCGAGCACGCCAAGGAAGTGTTCCAGGCCATCGAAGAGGCCAAAGCCCAGGGCAAGGGAGCGATCTCTCTTCATGGCAAGATGATCGACGCCCCCATCGTGATGCGGGCCAAGATCGTGCTGGACAACGCCCGAGCCATGGGAATGGAGGTTTGAGAGCATGGATAAAGTCGTATCGAGCATTCAGGAAGCCATTCGCGCCTGCGGGCTGAGGGATGGCATGACCATTTCCTTCCATCACCATCTCCGTTCCGGCGACTATGTGCTGAACATGGTGGTGGACGAGATCGCCAAAATGGGCATCCGGGATCTGACCATCAACGCCAGCTCCATCCATGACGGCCAGGCGGCCGTGGTGGAGCATATGCGCTCCGGAGTCATCACAGGGCTGGAGACCAACTATTGCGGTCCGGCGGTAGGTCGGGAGATCTCCCGGGGCGTCCTGAAAAATCCCATGATCTTCCGCACCCACGGAGGACGGCCGGCCTCTCTGGCGGCGGGCAAGTCCCACATCGACGTGGCGTTTATCGCGGCCCCTACCGCGGATACCATGGGCAACTGCACCGGTAAGGTGGGTAAGTCGGCCTGTGGCGCGCTGGGCTATGCCTTTGAGGACGCCATGTACGCGGACAAGGTGGTGGTGATCACCGACAATCTGGTGCCCTATCCCATGCTCGGCTGGTCGCTCTCCGAGGACAAGGTGGATTACGTGGTGGCGGTGGACGCCATCGGCAACCCGGCAGGCATCGTCTCCGGCACCACGAAAATGACCAAGGACCCGGTGGCGCTGCGCATCGCAGATTTTGCCGCCAAGGCCATTGACGCCGCCGGGCTGCTGAAGGACGGCTTTTCCTTCCAGACCGGCGCCGGCGGGGCCAGCCTGGCCGCGGCCGCCTACGTCCGGGACATCATGCGTACCCGTGGGATCAAGGGGAGCTATGCCCTGGGCGGCATCACCGGCTACATGGTGGAGATGCTGGAGGAAGGGCTCTTTGAGAGCATCCAGGACGTGCAGTGCTTTGATCTGAAGGCGGTGGAATCCCTGCGCAGCGACCCGAGGCACCAGGAGATCACCTCCACCCAGTATGCCAGCCCGGACGCCAAGAGCACCGCGGCCAGCTCCCTGGATGCGGTGGTGCTGGGCGCCACACAGATCGACACGGACTTCAATGTGAACGTGCACACAGATTCCCGGGGATATATCATCGGCGGCTCCGGCGGACACACGGATGTGGCGGACTGCGCCAAGCTGACCGTGATCGTCTCCCCGGTGAGTCGGGCCCGGATGCCGGTGATCGTTGACAAGGTGCTCACGGTGTCCACGCCCGGAAAATGCGTGGACATCCTGGTGACCCAGTACGGCATCGCGGTGAATCCTCTTCGTCCGGATCTGAAGGAGAAATACCTGGCCGCCAAGCTGCCGGTTAAAGACATCCAGGAGCTGAAGGCCATCGCCGAGCGGCTCAACGGTGCGCCCCACCCCCTGGAGCTCAAGAAGGAGCGGGTCGTCGCCCACGTGCTTTATCGGGACGATTCCCCTCTCGACGAGATCTACTGCGTAGAGTAAAAGCGGCGGGCGGGTCTGACAGCCCGTGAGTTACCTCCCCATACCCATACAAAAAGGCGGCCAACCCGCAGGGATGGCCGCCTTTTTGCATGAGGGTGAAAAAAGGATCAAAACCGCCGGGATTTCCGGCTTTTCGTTGATTTTTTCTCTTTCATCTGATATGCTGTTGCTGTAAAAGAGACCAAAGGAAAAGAAGGATCATGCCTTATGGATACATCGTTCCGGCGGAAAAGCGCTCTCACGGCGCTGCTGCTGGCGGTCAGCCTGCTGGCGGGCTGTATCCCGGCCGTCGTCCCCGCCCCCGTCCCCACGGCGGAGCCCACGGAAAACGCCGGCGCGGAGCTGGTGCTGCTGACACCCGCTCCGGAGGACCCGGCTCCGGCAGAGGAGACGCCCGTTCCGGAGGACTGGACTCCCACGCCGGAGCCGACCCTGGCGCCGGATACGCCCACTCCCGCTCCCTCGGAGGCGCCCACCCCCACACCACTGCCGGAGGACGGCGTCTATACCTCCCGGGATGAGGTGGCGCTGTATATCCACACCTACGGCCGTCTCCCCGCCAACTTCATCTCCAAGAAGGATGCCCAGGCCCTGGGCTGGCCCGGAGGCTCTCTGGACGACTACGCCCCCGGCATGTGCATCGGCGGGGACTGGTTCGGGAACTACGAGGGGCTGCTGCCCAAGGCCAAGGGCCGTACCTGGACGGAGTGCGACATCGACACGCTCCACGCCCGGAGCCGGGGCCCCAAGCGGATCGTCTTCTCCAACGACGGGCTGATCTATTACACCGGCGATCACTTTGAGTCCTTTACCCTGCTGTACGGGGAAGAATAGTTTCTTCTATTTCTTTACACGGGAAAAAAATATGATATAATGACGGTATCCAGTATTTGGAAAGACGTCGAGCCCTATGGATTCTCCTTTTCGGGACGAACTGCCGGCCCGGGAAGGCTTTCCCCTTTTCCGGGGGAAGCGGATATGGAAAAACTCAGTATTGAGTCGGATGTGGGACTGAGGAGGCGCGTTGTGAGCTGGATAGAAAAAACCAAAAAGCTGCTGCACAACATCGGTGAGATATTGGAAATGCTGTTATCCGGCCTGATGGTCATCGGCATCCTGCTCGCCATTGCAGGCTTTTTTCTGGAGGGAAGCACTTTTCAAAACATCCTCCATGAGCCGGGGGCGCTGATGGATTATGTGGAGCGGGTGTTCACCATCGTGATCGCCATCGAGTTCCTGCAGATGCTCAGCAGACCCAACACCGACAACGTGATCGAGATCCTGATCTTCCTGGTGGCCAGGCATATGATCGTAGGTGAAAGCCCCCCCGTGCAGGATCTGATCTCCATCGTCGGTCTGACGATCCTGATCCTCATGCGCTGGGTGCTCCACGACATCCGACGGGCACGGGAACGAGCGGAGGACGAGAGGCGAATGTCTGCGCAAAAGGAAATGGCAGAGCAATCGTCCCATACATAGGCAAAATTGGAGAATTCCCCCAATGAAAAAAGACCGCACCCCATTTGTCAGACAGTAAAGCTTACTGTCAACGACTGGGGTGCTGATTTATGCCGAGAGGAATACCAAACGGGAGCGGCGTGATCTTCCGCCAAAATGCAGGCGGACACCAAAGGTGCCCGCCTGCATTTTCTCCTTTTCTGTCATTTCCCCGGGCAGGAGATCCTGGCCACCTCCTCAAAGGTGTGATGGAGGGAGGCCACCATCTCCGTATCCGCCGCCCGGTAGTACATCTCCTTCCCGGCGCGCCGGGAGACGATGAGGCCGCTGTCTTTCAGCAGACGCAGATGGTGGGACACCGCCGAGCTGCTCATTTCCGTAAGGGCGGCGATGTTCATGACGCATTCCTCGCAGTGGCACAGCAACCAGAAGATCCGCAGCCGGCTGGGGTCTCCCAGGTGCCGGAGCACCTCGGAAATCTTTTCGATCTCGCCGGCGGAGGGCATGGAGCGGACGATCTCTCCCCCCCGACTGCCATGGTTATGAGGCAAACGGATCGGGTTTTCGGCCACAGAAGCCACCTCCCGTTGGGTTGTTTATAAGTATTATAATGGACAGAAGGCGGTTTCGCAACCGCCTTCTGTCCCAGCTTGTCAAAAAAAGGCCTCGCAGAGTTTGCGCCCGCAGGCGCAAACAAGGTCCGTATCATTTTCTCCGGCGGCGTGTACGTCGGAGAAAATCCTTCTCGGCCCGCAAACGTGCGAATTGTGCGCTACCGAAACGCAGCCCAATGAAGTGGGTGCGTTTCGGGGAGGAGGAGCAGCGAAGGGAACGAGCTTTCGAGCCCGCGAGGAAGCGAGATGATCCGAAGCTTGTGACGACGAGCGCTGCGGCGGGCCGCAGCCTTCTCAAAAAAGTGGCTTTGCCACTTTTTTGACAGTCAAAGACAGAAGGCGGTTTCGCAACCGCCTTCTGTCTTTTTGGGTCCGTCTCAGCCGTAGCTGAAAAAGCAGCCGCCTGTGTCCACATTCTCCAGCCCCCAGCAGTCCAGTGTCTCGGAGGGGCCCTCCTGGTTGAACCGGCCCGGCCACCAGGAGAGGAGCTCCTCGCTCAGCCCGGCCACGGCGGTCTCCGGCGGATAGAGCCGGAATTCCCCGCTCCCTGCGGTCTCCAGCCCGTAGGGGTCCGCGGTGATGAAGCGGACGCCGTCGTCGATCCACTCTTTTCCGGGGGCGTCCTCCGAAACGAGCTCCGAAAGCCTCATGGACCAGGTGCCATCCGCCTGCCGCCGCAGATCGGCGAACGCCCCGGAGAAGACGCTCACGTACACGCTGCCGTTGGGATAGGTCTCCCCCGTCTCCCCCATCTCGGAGTCGTGATAGCGGCCGCGAAAGCTCCCGTCCCGCTGAAGGTCCAGCTCCGTGCCCCAGCCGCCCGCGCCGCTGGAAAACATCAGCGTCATGGGAAAGCTCTCCGGCAGCTCCTCCGGCTCCGGCCCGGGCGTCCCGGCGGGCTCCGGCGTCGCCTCCGGGGCGGGCGCGGCGGTGGGCGCCGCCGTGGGAGCGGCGGAGGGAGAGGGCGTCGGCTCCCGGACCGGAGCCGGCCGCAGGGTGCAGCCGCCCATCGTCAGGGAGAGGAGCAGCAGCAACGATAGTAATGCCTTGTTCTTCATGGCAAACCTCCCGGAACCATTCTCACACAGTATACGCTTTTTCCGGGAAAGAATCCCTCGGTTTTGGGCAGACCCCGGCGGCTTTCTCCGCCGGGATCCGGTCGTATGGCTCTCTCAGATCTTCATGCAGACGTCCCAGGCGCTCCAGACCACATCCCGCAGATTGCCCCACTTGGCGGCCGTTCCCACGCGCTTGACCTTTTTGTCGTCCGGCGCGATGGGGGCGGGCAGGAAGCCGATGGCGTTCACCACGCTGTCGCACTCCAGCCTGAAGGGCTCACCGCCGGCCCGGGCCTGGACCATGACGTAGCCGTCCCCCACCTCGGTGATGGTGTGCTCCAGGTACACGGGGACCTTCTGGAAGGCAAGCATCTCCCGCAGGAAGGAGGCGTTGGCCAGACAGGTGCCGGGGGTCACGATCAGGTCGTTGGCGTACTCCACGATCACGGGGTGCTTGCCCTGGAGCACCAGCTCGTAGGCCGCCTCGCAGGCGGAGTGGCCGCCGCCGAAGAACACCACCCGGTCCCCGGGGTCCCTGCCGCTGTCCAGGAGATCCGTGAAGGTGAGAGTCTTGTGGAAGCCCGGCACCGGCAGGCGCTTGGGCATGGAGCCGGTGCACACGATGATCTCGTCAAACTCCCGGCGGAGGGTGTTGGGGGCGTTGATCTCCATGTTGAAGCGGATCTCGATCTCCGCCTCCTTCAGCTCCCGCTCGTACCAGGCCAGGAGCTTTTTGTCGGCCTCCTTGAAGGACATGGCCGCCGCGGTGTTGTAAAGACCGCCCAGCCGGTCGCTCTTTTCGAAGATCACCGGCGTATGGCCCCGCTTTTTCAGCACCAGCGCGCACTCCATGCCGCCCACGCCGCCGCCGATGACGGCCACCTTCTTGGGGGCCTTGGTCGGGACGATCTTATATTTGTTGTGCTGCATGGTGGACGGGGTCAGGGCGCAGCGGGCCAGATGCAGGGCGTCGTCCATGCTCTGCATGTTGGGCGTGCCCTTGGAGCGGTTGAAGTTGAAGCAGGCGTTGTGGCAGTTGATGCAGGGCTTGATCTCGTCCTCCCGGCCCTCCAGGATCTTGTTGATCCACTCGGGGTCCACCAGGTTCTGCCGGCCCGTGCCCATGCCGTCCAGCCGCCCCGCGGCGATCTCCTCCGCGGCGGTGACCGGGTCCATCTTGCCCGCGCAGACCACCGGCTTGGTGGTGAATTTCTTGATGTGCTCCACGTCCTCCAGGTTGCAGTTGGGGGGCATGTACACCGGCGGGTGGGCCCAGTACCAGGCGTCGTAGGTGCCGTTGTCGCAGTTGAACATGTCGTAGCCGGCCTCTTCCAGATACTTGATGGCCCGCTCGGACTCGGCCATATCCCGGCCGAACTCCACGAATTCCTCCCCGGGGACGGCGCCCTCGCCGAAGCCCTTGGTCTTGGACACCACGGAGTACCGGAGGGACACGGGGAAGTCCTGGCCGCACTCCCTCTTGATGGCCTGGACGATCTCCACCGGGAAGCGGTAGCGGTTCTCGAAGGAGCCGCCGTACTCGTCGGTGCGGTAGTTCATGTTGGCGATGGTGAACTGGTCCAGCAGATAGCCCTCGTGGACCGCATGGATCTCCACGCCGTCCACCCCCGCGTCCTTGCACATCTTCGCGGTCTTGCCGAAGGCCTCCACCATCTCATGGATCTCCTCCACGGTGAGGGGGCGGGATTTCAGCTCGGGATACCAGCGGTTGGGGGTCTCGGAGGCGGAGGCGCAGGCGTAGTCCACGTCCACCACCCCGCTGGCTAGGCGGCCCAGGGTCTTGTTCTTCAGCAGGTCCACCATCATCTGGTTGATGGCCATGCTCCGGCCGAAGCCCGCCGCCAATTGGATGAAGAGCTTGGCGCCGGTCTTGTGGAGCTCCGGCATCCACTCCGCCAGATCCTTGAACATCTTCTTGTTCTGGTAGAGCCAGTGGCGGCCGGGGATGCCCATGGTGTCCCGCACGCACTGCATGCCGGGGAGCACCAGGCCCACGTTGTTCTGGGCCCGGTTGAGGATGTGCCAGGCCGCCTCCTTGTCAAAATGGCACGGCTCCAGCCAGCCGAACAGGGACGTCCCGCCCATGGACACCTGGACGATACGGTTTTTGATCTCCACATTGCCGATTTTCCACGGCGTAAACAGAGGGCTGTATTTCTCGTTCATAGGGGTTCCTCCTTTGTATTTCTTCCCAGGCTCCGCGCCGGCCGGGGACGCCGGGCTGCCAATATGCCAGGTAATATTATACAGAAAAATCCTCCGGATTGCAACCGCGTTTGTATGTTATTTTCCGTTTTACTTTTTCGGCCTTTTATTGTAAGCTGTAATCAGAACAGTGGAAATGAGGCCGCATCCATGGGGCATGGTTTTTTCCGCCGCGCTGCGGCGCTGCCGCTGATGCTCGCGCTGCTGCTGACGCTCCCGGCCTGCGGCAGTCCCCGGCGGCACGACAAGACCTACTACACCTTCTTCGACACCGTCACCACCGTCGTGGGCTACGGCAGCGAGAAGGAGTTCGCCGCCGCCTGCGCCATCGCGGAGGACACGCTGGAGACTTATCACAGGCTCTGCGACATATACCACGAGTACAGCGGCATGAACAACCTCTGTACCGTGAATCTTCGGGCCGGGGAAGCGCCGGTGGCCGTGGCTCCCGAGCTGCTGGATGTGCTCTCCTATGCCCGGGAGATGTACGACGAGACGGACGGCCAGTGCAATATCGCCCTGGGGGCGGTGCTCTCCCTCTGGCACGAGTGCCGGGAGACCGCCCTGGCCGGAGGCGAAGCCGCCCTCCCGGCCGAGGACGCCCTGCAGGAAGCGGCGCGGCACTGCGACATTGACAATTTGGTGCTGGACCGGGCCGCCGGGACCGTCTTTCTCGCCGACAGCGCCATGTCGTTGGATCTCGGAGCCGTCGCCAAGGGCTACGCCGTGGAGCAGGCTGCCCGGGCGATGGAGAGCGCGGGCTATACCGGCTACGCCCTGAGCGTGGGCGGGAATGTCCGCACCCTGGGGCCGAAGGGGGACGGTACGCCCTGGATCGCCGGGGTCCAGAACCCGGATACGGACAGCGAAAGCGCCTACGTCCTCCGGCTCTCCCTTGCCGATGCCTCTCTGGTGACCAGCGGCTCCTACCAACGCTTCTACGAGGTGGACGGAGCACGCTATCACCACATCATCTCCCCCGATACTCTGTATCCGAAAAATGAGTTTCTCTCCGTGTCCATCCTCTGTGCCGATTCCGCCCGGGCCGACGTCCTCTCCACGGCGGTGTTCAATATGGACTTCTCCCGGGGATATGATTATGTAAACCACCTGGAGGACGTAGAGGCCTGCTGGATCCGCGCGGATGGGGAGATCGTCTGTACGGACGGCTTTGCGTCCCGTCTTTTGGAGTGACCCGCGCCCCGCACTGCATACGCCGTGAACCCTCCGCCGCGCCGCAGCGAGAGAAGGAGGTGGTTTTTTCCCGTCGCCGCGCCATCCGATCGGAGCCGCCCTATGGGACAGTTCCCTGTCCCCCGGCCGACAAGGAGGAGAGCCGATGGAATACTATGTCTACATTCTCGCCAACGCTTCCAATTCCGCCATCTATACCGGCGTCACCGACCATCTGGTCCGGCGGGTTCAGGAGCACAAGGACCATCTGGAGCCGGAGAGCTATACCGCGCAGCACAACGTCCACAAGCTGGTATATTACGAGCGCCTGCCGGACGTCCGCAGCGCCCTGGAACGGGAAAAGGCCATCAAGGCCTGCCCCGGAAGAAGAAAAACAAGCTGATCGAAAGCGCCAATCCCGAGTGGAGAGATCTCTATCCGGAGCTTGCGGAATAAATGAAATGACTCCCATGCCGTACGGCATGGGAGTCATCTCATTTACCGGGGGATCCGTTTGATCAGCAGCGCCGCGGTCAGGCCCACAAGGACGCCCCCGGCCAGGCCGGAGAGGACCAGCACCGGCAGCAGCCAGATCAGCCGCCGCGTCTCCAGCAGGAGCATCGCCATGAGGATCTGTCCGGCGTTGTGGCTCACGCCGCCCGCCACGCTGACCCCCACGGAGGAAAAGCGGTCCGTCCGCCGCAGCAGGGCCATCACCAAAAGGCTCAGCACCGCCCCCGCCAGGGAGTAGAACAGGGCCCCCAGGCTGCCAAAGAGCAGGCTCACCATCCCCACCCGGACCAGGGACACGGCGGCGGCCTCCCGACCGCCCAGGCGATAGAGGGCGAAGATCACCGCGATGTTGGCGAGGCCCAGCTTCACCCCCGGCACGCCGGGGGACGGGAGCAGGGATTCCACATAGGAGAGGATCATGGCCGCCGCCGTCAGCAGGGCCAGAAGCACGGTTTTCCGCGTCCTTGTCATGGGATGTCCACCTCCGGCGGCGCGTCCCCCTCGACGACGATCTGGGTCCGGTGGGGCAGGCAGGTGATGGTCTCGCCCACGTATCGGATGGGGTGCATGCGCACGCAGAGCTTATCCGGGCAGGTGGCCTCGGTCATGTCGGCCCGGCCGTCCTCGATCACCAGGACGTTGTAGTTCTCTCCCTCACCGATGGTGACGCGCGCGTCCTCCGAGAGAGGATAGGCCGCCCGGCGCTCCCCGTTTACATACACCACGGCCGCCGCCCCCGCCGTGCGGTGGAGGCGCTGCACCAGCAGCAGAGCGCCGCTCAGCAGGAGCAGCGCCCCGATCAGCAGGAGATCGGCGCGGACCTTCGGTTGTCTCCGCCTGTTTTTGTCCATAGCTCCTCCGGGAAAAAACGCTCCGTCCGGCGAG
>Ga0079305_1003685_pt1 | contig 9954 bp, 7 predicted proteins | sample LMS_cellobiose_e_FD_79183 | JGI IMG/M metagenome (GOLD analysis project Ga0079305, IMG submission 79183) | Rumen-fistulated moose microbial communities from Alaska, USA - LMS_cellobiose_enrichment | ecosystem: Host-associated > Mammals > Digestive system > Stomach > Rumen fluid ...
AAGAAAGCCAATATGAAAAGACTAATGAGAAGGCCCTTGAAAGGACTCAATGAGACTCTGCGCAAGGGATACAAATACAAAAAAGGGACTGCCACAAAATACTGAGGTTTTGCAACAGCCCCTCGTGCCGGAACCGTTGAGTTTCTTGTTCCCAACGCCGTAGCTGCCGCCCTCGGGTGCGACGTACAGCCCGTTCATGTTGCGTTTGACGGTGACGCCGCTGACGTAGGAACGGCCGCCGTTCAAAGTGATCAGACTGTCGAAGTCCTTCGTAGCGCTGAGATTGGTCAGCGTGGCGTCGGTGGTGGCGTAATAGACGGTGGCGCTGCTCAGGACGTCGCCGATGCCGGTGGAGGAAACGATGACTTCCTCTTCGTCGTCGTACACCACGCCCAGCTGGACGATGCCGCCGTTGGTGAAAGTGAGGTTGCTCAGCGTGGCGCTCATGCCCGCGGTGACGTCACCGTATCCGAACGTGAGGTTGGTGGCGGCGGTCTTGTCGCCGATGTACAGCTCGACGCTGGACCAGTGGGAATCGTGGTTCAAAAAGTTCACGCCTGTGATGGCGTTGAAGTTGTAATAATAGTCGGTCTTGTTGCCGTCTTCGAAATTGGAATCCTTCGGATCGTCATCGGTTCGGGTATGCTGCGTCGTGGCGTAGCTGTAATAGCCTGGACTCCAAATACCGGGGATATGCCATACGAGCCAGTCGCCGGCATAGTAGGGAGTTTGGTAATGGTAATGTGTCGTGCCGGATACGACGCTGTCAACAGTCGGGGATTTCTCGAGTGTGGTGAGCAGCGAGTCGTTCAAAGTCTGGTTGAAGTGATAATGATCGTAGCCCATGTCCGTCTCTCCCTTCGTTTACCTCGATGCCAATAAATTCCGTTTGATATCTCACATTTTCCCGACCGTTTCATCCCTTTTGGGTCCCTCCCCGGCGGAGAGTCGGGATCTTTCTGACGGCGGCGCTCACCTGCACCGGCGAGATGAGGCGCATACACCGGTCTCTCGCAACGGACGCAGGACGCAAAAGTCCAGGCCTCTTGTCATAATATAGATACGGAAAATGCGGATGTCAAGCAAGAAGCGAAAACTGTTTCGCTGTTTTTCCGTTTTTCTTCATCGGGACCGCCCGCGTTTTTGTGTCCGGCGGAAAAAAAACGCCCTTCCCGGCCGGGAGGCCGAGCAGGGCGCAAGATCAGTCGGAAAAGGATTTATCTGACCTGATTGTTCTCGAAGTATTCGACCAGTTTTTTCGGCAGGGCCGGAATGTCCTCGCGGTTGCATCCGTTGCGCATGGACTTGTGTCCCAGCACGCCCACGGCCACTGCCTGACGGGCGGCGACGGGCGATGTATTGGTCTTGGCCCCGAAGCGGACGAAATCCAAAAAGTTGCGGGTGATGGGATCGTCGGCGCCGCCGTGACCGCCGGGAACGGGCTTGAGCTTGTAAATGATATCCGGCGTTTCGCGGGGACCGCGGCGGGTCCAGACATGGACCTGACAGGCGCCCGAGTCGCCGATGTTCTCCACCCTGCCCTTGGTGCCGATGAAGGTGTAGTTGCGTTCGGCGTCGGGAGCGTAATGGCACTGCATATAAGTCATTTGCGCGCCGTTTTCAAGCTGCATCATGACCATGTTGTGGTCCTCGACGTCGATGATGGGAGAAAATCCCGTCTGGGTGAGCGGCGGATACTGATTGACGTCCCACTTGGCGCATCCCCGCGTTTCGGGCGAACGGCGGGCGCAGCGGTTGTAGACCGAGAGCATTCCCATGCCGACCACGGATTTCGTATAACTGCCCATGAGCCAGTGCATGACATCGATGTCGTGGGCTCCCTTCTGGAGCAGCAGTCCCGTGGTGTAACGCTGTTCGGAGTGCCAGTCGCGGAAATAGGCGTCCCCGCCGTAACCGACGAAGTGGCGGCACCAGCCCACCTGAACTTCTCCGATCGTTCCGGAGTCGATGATCTCCTTCATCTTGAGCACGACCGGGAAATGGCGCATGTTGTGGCCGACGAAGAGCTTGCTGCCCGTGCGCATGGCGGTCTCGAGAATGCGGTCGCATCCCTCGATGGTGATGGCCATGGGTTTTTCGAGATAAATGGCTTTGCCGGCCTCGAGAGCGGCTATGGCCATTTCTTCATGCATATAATCGGGCGTGGAGATGAAGACCGCGCCGATCTCCTTGACCTTGAGCAGATCGCGGTAGTCTTCGAACACCTGGGCGTTGGGGAATTCCTCCTTGAACGCCTTCTGCGCCTCGGGGTCCACCTCCGCCCCCGCGACGATCTCCAAGCCGTTGGCGGGATCGTGAGCACTCCAGCAGTGCCGTCCGCGTCCGCCGGTGGCGATAAGTCCGATCTTCAACGTTTCCATAGCAAAATTTCCTTCAGTAAAATGTGCTCCATGACGAGAGCATCTGCTATAATGTAATCGGCATACGCGATATATCAAGGGGAAATTCCGGTTTCTTGCAGAAAATATGATGTAAAAAAAGAACACAGAATGAAAAAAAAGAACTCCTTGCAATCACCGGAAGGCTCCGCCCCGGTGCACGATATCGTGTTGCGGAAAAAAAGAAAAGAAGCCTGCGGCTCCCCGTCAGGAGCGGTGGAGCTGGTGTTTGATCTGAGACACGGAACGGCGGAGAGAATCGTTCTTTTCGCACAGTTCGGGAACTTTTTTCTCGGCGTAGAGGATCGTCGCATGATTCTTGCCGAATGCGGCGCCGATCTCGTTGGAGGAACAGGTGGTAAGCTCGCGGCAGAGGTACATGGCGACCATGCGCGGCTCGGCGATGTTGCGCGTGCGCTTTTCACCCAGCAGATCGGCGATGGTGATCCCGAAATGGGAAGCGACGGTGCGCTGAATGGTCTCGGGAGAGACGTTTCTCGAGGCGATCTCCTGCTCGATCTGGGCGTGCAGAAGTTCCTCGGCACTGGTGATCGTCACCTCCGCCCCCGAAAGAGACGCACAGGTCGTCAGACGCAGGAACGCGCCTTTCAGACGGCGGACGCTCGAAGAGATGTTCTGGGCCAGAAACTCCAGTATCTCGTCGGCCAGCGGCGTTTTAGTCAGCGCCTCGCTCCGCCACATGCGCAGCATGGTGAGCCGCGCTTCGTAGCCGGGCATATTCAGCTCGGAGATCATCCCGGATTCGAAGCGGGTGGTGAGCCGCTTGTCGATGTCGGATATCTCGCAGGGCTGGCGGTCGCTGGTGAGAATGATCTGCTTGTGCTGCCGGTAGAGGGTGTTGAAGACATTGAAGAACTCCTCCTGCATCTGGGGCTTTTTGGCCAGACGGTGCACGTCGTCGACCAGCAGCACATCCACGTCGCGCATGGAGGAACGGAATTCGGAAAGGCTCTTGTGCTGGGTCAGCAGTTCGTAAAAGTCGTTGAGCATCTCGTCGCAGGTCGTACTGCGGATGCGGATCTTGGCGGACATACCGCGCATGTAGGCGGCAACGGCCTGCAGCAGGTGGGTTTTTCCTATGCCGTTGGCCCCGTAAATGAAGAGGGGGTTGTACAATCCCGGCTCCTCCGCGACGGCGTGCGCGGCGGCAAAAGCGATGCGGTTCTCCTCGCCGACGACGAAATTGTCGAAGGTGTGCTCGTAAGAACTGTTCATGCGCGGGCGGCTGCCCGCGGCCGAGGAACCGACGCTGCTGCGCGAACGGGGCGCAGGAACGGTCTTGGGCGGCTTTTTCGCGGGTTCGACCTGCGGCGCTTTATGCCCGGCCTCGAATTCATAGGCGTAATCCACGCCGTCGATGTCCTTGAGGGCCTCGGAAATGAGGTCGCCGAACTGATTTCTCACGATGTCGCCGAAGAAATCATCGGGGACACCGACAGTCAGTACACCGTCGGCACAGCGCAAGGGCACAAGACAGCAGATATACTGGTCATAGCAGGGCTCGTTCATCTGCCGCAGACGCTTCGCGGCCTCCGCCCATATCGCCGAAAAATCCGTACTCATTTCATATTCGTCAAATCAAAATTCGCAACACAACACACACCGCCGGGCTTCGTCACCCGGCGTACGCCCCACAGAACGCGCGGACTTGGGCCCGCACGGCGGAGGTGAAATCCCGCCTCGCTTCCGGCGTGAAAACAAAAGTTATTAACAGTTTCACCACAGTCAGGCGCAAAATCAACCAGTTACAAAAAAAGGGCCGTTTTTCCGACCTCGGAACGACCTCGAAAAGAACTCTCCGAAACGATATGCCGAAGAACGATTTTGAGCTCAAAACGAAGCTTTTCAGGGAAGAATCCGCGACCGGCCGGAGCAGAAAAAACGTAAAGTTCCTTCTTTCAGCTCCACTTGGCGGACTTACGATGAAAGCGCCCCCTTTGTTCACAACTTATTGACAACTTATTAACAACCTTTGCCCTCCTGCCCGGAGCGCAACGTTATCAAAGATAACCCGCCTTTGGCAAATTTGCAAACGGAATTTTCAAAGAAATTTTGAAAAATCTTTCAAAATACAAAATATCAGGTGTGTTTTCCATAGGGGTCACAACCCGGTGGGCAGGTCGATGAACCGGGTTTCCAGTCCGAAAGTCTGCCCGACCTTGCGCATGAGCGCGCGGGGCCCCGTGGTCTCGCTGGCGTAATGCCCCAGAGCCACGACGCCGATGTCCAGCTCGCAGCGGGGATGGAACATGACGTGCTCGAACTCTCCGGTGACGAGAAGATCGCATCCCGAGGAGGCGGCGGCTTCGAGAGAGTCGAGTCCGCCGCCGCCGGAGACGACGGCGATCCGCATCACCCGGCGGTCCGGGTCACCGTAGAAGACGGGTTCGATGCCGAGTTTTTCACCGAGATAAGCGGCGATAGCCTCTCCCGGCGCGGCTTCGGGAAGGCGCCCGGCAAATCCGATGTCACAGCCGTCGTACTCGAAAAAGGGGACCCGATCCTTCAGGCCGATCATGTCCGCCAGCTGAGCGTTGTTGCCGAACTCGGGATGCGCGTCGAGGGGCAGATGGGCGGCGTAGAGACTGATGCCTGCGCCGAAGAGCGTCGACGTGCGTTTTGCCGCGACGCCGGTCAGACGGCGCAGACCGCCTCCCCAGCTCAAACCGTGATGAACGAAAATGAAGTCCGCCCGGGCTTCCGCGGCCGCGTCGAAAAGCGCCTGACAGGCGTCCACGCCGAAGACGGCGAGCGACACGTCCTTTTTTCCTTCGACCTGAAGACCGTTGTTCGAATGATCTCCGGAAAACCGCTTGAGGGCAAGCTGTTCATCCAGCCAGCCGACCAGTTCGACAAGTTCCATAAAAGACTCCTTTCGTTGTATAATTGAAGAACGGGCGTTTCCGTCAGGACTGCGGAGCCTCGGGATGCTCCGGCCAGTCGTGTTTCGGGTATCTGCCGCGCATATCGCGCCGCACGAGGCTCCAGGAACCGCGCCAGAAACCGGGCAGATCCATGGTCACCTGAACGGGACGGCGGGCGGGCGAGAGCAGTTCCAGCCGCAGGGGCAGACGGCGTCGGCCGATGGCGGGATGCACATCAAGACCGTACAGTTCCTGAAGCCTGACCGCCGCGGTGGGGGTGCTGCCGGAGTAATCGATCCTCACCTTGTAACCGCGGGGAGTGACGAAGAACTCCGGATAAAGCCGGTCGAGCAGAGCCCGCTGTTCGCGGGAGAGACCGTATCCGACGATGGAATCCCAGTCAAGCCGGGCAAGATCGGCGAGGCAACGGACCGGATCGAGATATCCTTCCGTAAGTTCGAAGAGAGCCTCCGGCCAGTGGTCTGCGCTCCAGTCAGGCAGAGATATCTCGGGATCACTTTGCACGGCGAAGCGGACGCGGTCGACGAGCTGTCCGGCATTCCGGCAGTCGGGAGGCGGCAGTTCGATCCTGCGCCTGACCGCGGCGGAGAGGACCGCCCTGCCCTGAGTCCCGGCGGGAGGAGATACGGGATGCGAACTTAAGATCAGCGCTCCCAGACGCAGTTCCTCCCGGGCCGAAACGCGGCCGGAATCGGGATCGAAGTCGACGCCGATCCGGCGGGTCAGTCCGTCGGCAAAATCCTGTTCCAGCACCTCCCGGTCGAGAGGAGCCGCCGAAAAGATCCTTGTCCGCGCCGCGCCGCCGCCGAGAACGGCGACGGCGAGAAATTCGCTTCCCCGCAGGGGATCGTCGCAAGACAACTCCGCGGCTCTTCCGCCCGCCATCCGGTAGAGGCAGGACCCCGCATCGCGGCGCTGGGCGATCCACTCGGGAAAAGCGAAGGAGATCAGCCGTCCCGCGGCGGAAACGTCGGTCTCCCCCTCTTTCGCCCTCATCAGGGCCAGCAGCTGCCGACGGACTTTGTCCTGCACGGCATATCTGCCGGGACGCCGCCGCATATCGACGAGAACATCGCGGATGTCGGCGGAATCTTTGGAAAAACTCCGGCTTTCGAGACAGGAGGCGACGGCGGCGGCGGTCGGCAGCAAGTTTTCATTCTTCGCCCTGATGAGCATATTGCCCAGCCGGGGATGAAGCGGCAGACGGTTCAGCGCACGTCCGCGGGAGGTGAGACGCCCCTCCGCGTCAAGGGCGCCGAGCCCGCGCAGAAGTTCACGGGCGCTCGCCATACCCGCTTCCGGCGGCGGATCGAGCCAGCGCAGACCCGACTCGGCGCATCCCCAGTCCGCCAGATGCAAGGCCAGCGGAGCCAGATCGCAGACGGCAAGTTCGGGCGGGCGCTGGGGCGCAAGATTGCCGTATTCGAGAAGCGAATACAGCCGCACGGCGGTGCCCGGAGCCGTCCGGCCCGCCCGTCCGGCGCGCTGATCGGCCGAAGCCTTGGAAATCCGCTGAAATTCGAGGAAAGACAGTCCCGCGCCGGGAGAGTAGGTCAGACGCTTTTCCCAGCCGGAGTCGATGACGACGGTCACGCCGTCGATGGTGATGCTGCTTTCGGCCAGATTGGTGGCGAGAAAAATCCTTCTTCCGCCGCCGGAAGCGGGCAGAAGAGCGCGCTTCTGCTCCTGCAACTCGAGGGAACCGTGGAGACAGCGGAGATCGGCGGAGGGAAGCAGTGGAGCCAGACGCTCCGCCGCCGCCGCGATCTCCCCTGCCCCGGGCAGAAAAACAAGGAGGTCGCCGGAACCGGTCCTTCCGAAGATCTCGACCGCGGCGCGGACGCACTCGGGAACGACCGCCGAGGCATCGACGGAACAACGCGACGGACGGTAGACGGTCTCGACGGGGAACTCCCGTCCCGGCGCTTCGATGACGCGGGCATCGGGCAAAAAGGACTTCAGCTCCGCCATGCCGAGTGTGGCGGACATGATGATGATCACAAGGTCGGGCCGCAGGGCGCTCTGCACGTCGAGGGCCAGCGCCAGCAGAAAGTCGCACTCCCACGAGCGTTCGTGAAATTCGTCGAAAATGACGGCGCCGACGCCTTCGAGACCGGGAGCCTCGAGAAATTCACGGATGAGGATGCCCGGCGTCACGGCGAGGATCCGGGTGCCGCCGCTGCGGCGGGATTCGCCGCGGACGGCATATCCGGCAAAGGCGCCGACGGAACTTGCGCAGATTTCGGAAATGCGGCAGGCCGCGGCCCGTGCGGCGACTCTTCTCGGTTCGATCAGCCGGATCTCCCCCTTGAGGCACGTGGCCGTCTCGGGCGGGATGACGGTGGTCTTGCCCGCGCCGGGAGAGGCGGAAACGATGATCTGATTTCCGGCTTTGAGAGCCGCGCGGAAGTCGGAGAGGACCGCCTTGACGGGAAGTGTGCCGATGTCGATCATTTCGCCCGGGGATGACTGTTTTTGTAGACCTGGCGCATCCGCTCCGCGCTGACGTGGGTGTATATCTGCGTGGTGCTGAGGTTCTCGTGCCCGAGCATCTCCTGAACGCTGCGCAGATCAGCTCCGGCGTCGAGCAGATGGGTGGCGAAGGAGTGGCGCAGTTTGTGGGGCGTGAAGTCGGGGGGCAGTCCGGCGGTCATCAGGTAATTCTTGAGGTTTCTCTGAAAGGAACGGGCGGTGATGCGGCTGCCGAAACGGTTGACGAAAAGGGGCGCATCGACCGCCCTTTCGGCGCCGACGCTTCTTCTGCGGGGATAATAGGCCCGCAGGGCGCTGCAGCAGGGCGTGCCGACGGCGGCCAGACGCTCTTTTTTGCCCTTGCCCCGCACGAGCACCAGCTTGTTGTTGAGATCGACGTCACCCAAATTGAGTCCGACGGCTTCGCTGATGCGCAGACCGCCCGAGTAGATCAGTTCGATCATGGCCGTGTCGCGGGCTTCGGCAAACTCGGCGGAGTCTTCCGATTTGGAAAGGCCGGAGGCGGCCGCTGACTGCCAGTAGGTCCTGACGCCCGCGATGAGACGGTCGATGTCGCTGATGCTCATGACGACGGGAAGCGGTTTGTCGGATTTGATCGGCGCGAGGCCCGAAAACGGGTTGTCCGTCATCTGCTCATGCTTGATCAGAAAGCGGTAAAAGGACCGCAGAGAAGAGAGTTTGCGCTGGACGGACCGTTTGGAGTCCCCGGCGTCGAAGAGTTTCATGACGAAAGTCCGGGCCTGATCGTGATCGACGTTCGTCCAGTCCGAAAAATTTTCGTCGTCGCGGATGCGGAGGCCGAATTCGGCGATGTCCCGCCGGTAGGCGTCGACGGTGTGGGGCGACGCATTGCGTTCGATTTCGAGATAACGGATGAATCCGTCCAAGAGCGGGTCTGTCATCTGGGATTTCCTGTTTCGGGTTCTTTTTTCAGTTTCAGGCAGGGCTCGCCGTCGATGTCCGAGAGGACGAGGAATCCGTCGGCATCGAACCGGTAACTTCTGGCGGCCTGAAGATCGTCCAGAAATTTCTGCTCGTATCTGACGTGGGGCGTCGCCATCCGGGAAGCGCCCAGCATACCGATGAAAAGCCCGTTCCGGCCCTCGAAGCGGACCGGTCCGAAGAAGCGGTTGGTGCCGCAGCAGCCCACCACCCGCCGCCTGTCCGGAGTGAAGAGCAGAAACACCCCCTCCGGCGTGTTGTCGGACGCGGGCCGCCAGCGGACTCCCACGACCTCCTCCGTCCCCGCACAGCCGGCCAGGAGCAGGATCGCCGGGAGTGCCGTCAACAAAGCGCGCAAATTTTTCATAGATGTATTTGTACCTTCACTTTTTTTAGGCTATATTATCAAATATGCAGATCGTTCCGTGCCGCAAATCGGCGGCGTGGAAACAACACGGCAACAATTTAATGGCTGAAACCGTTTTTTTCAAGGCAGGAGAGAGGCACAATGAAAAAATTTTTACTGACAGCGGCAGTGATCGCGGCGGTCGCCGGACTTTACGCGACCGAAACGACGGGCAAAGTCAATACGCGGAGTCTCAATCTGCGTATGGAATCCAGTCTGAAATCCCCGGTCGTCGGCCGGGTCAAAAGGGACGAACAGGTCGTCATCACGGGCAGACAGGGCAGCTGGCTCGAGCTGAAAGCGCCCGAGTCGGTCAAGGTCTACGTCTCCGAGGCGTACATCAGCAAAGGCAAGACGCTCATCGACCTTACGATGCGCTCGGCCATGTCGGGCAAGGCTCCCGATTTCGGGAAACTGCCCAAGGGGTCTTCGGTTCAGGTCATGGATGAGCGTGCCTACGGCTGGGTCCGTATCGTTCCCCCCGAGAATCTGCGCGTCTACGCCGCCTGTGCCTACGTCACCTTCGATGAAGGCGCCGTCGCAAAGATAGCGGCGGCAAAAGCGGCGGCAGAAGCAAAAGAGGCTCCGGCCGCTCCTCAGAAGACCGCCGCAGCCGCTCCGGCGCAGAAAACTCCGGCACAAGCGGCGGTTCCGCCGGCCGTGAAGGCTCAGGCTCCGGCCAAACCGCAGGCTCCGGCCCCGGCCAAACCGCAGGCTCCGGCTCCGGCCAAACCGCAGGCTCAGGCTCCGGCCAAACCGCAGGCTCCGGCTCCGGCCAAACCGCAGGCTCCGGCTCCGACCAAACCGC
>Ga0079305_1003686_pt1 | contig 9953 bp, 6 predicted proteins | sample LMS_cellobiose_e_FD_79183 | JGI IMG/M metagenome (GOLD analysis project Ga0079305, IMG submission 79183) | Rumen-fistulated moose microbial communities from Alaska, USA - LMS_cellobiose_enrichment | ecosystem: Host-associated > Mammals > Digestive system > Stomach > Rumen fluid ...
CCACCCGGCGGCGCACACGGCGGGACCGCAGGCGGCGGGCACGGCCGCGGCGGCGACGGCGGCGGAGGCGGGGGCGGCAGCAACGGCGGCGATCGAGGCGGTGGAAACCGTGCACAAGGCGGCAATCGCGGCGGTCAAGGTGGCGGAAACCGTGCACAAGGCGGCAATCGTGGCGGTCAGGGTGGCGGCGGCAATCGCGGCGGAGGAAGATGATGATGTATATTCGGCCTGACATCCGGAAACGGCAACGCGGACGGCACGGCGAAAAAGGTTCCGCGCTGGTGGCGGCGCTTTGCCTCATCTTCATGGCGGGGATGCTTTCTGCGACCGTGCTGGCGCTTTCCCGCATCGCCACGTTCGATGTCCGCGCCCATGTGGACCTCCAGCGGTCCGCCTACGTCAACGAAGGCGTGGCCAACCGGATTCAATTTCTGCTGGCGGCGGACCGCAATGTAAATCCCGGCTCCACCCAGCTGGGCGAACTGGATTACACGGAATTCGAATACGACCGCTATACCGCCGACGGCATCCCGCACATCATCGACTATCACGGCACCGAAGTCCAAGTGGTGATCTGCGATGCCGTGTCGGGATTCGATTTGAGCAATTCGGCCTACCGTACCACCTTGCAGAATCTCGTCTCCGCGATGGAACTGGACGATGCCGACATCAATGACCGGGTTCAGACCCTGATCGAACGAATCACCGACTATATCGATCAGGACGACAACACATCCGGCAACGACGGCATGGAAGCCGACGACTACGAAGCAGCCGGCCGGGCGCCGCTGCCCCGCAACAGCAGTTTCCGCTACCGGGAGGAACTGCTGTTCATTCCCGGCTTCACCGAGCTGTTCAAGCCGGACCGCTTCGGCATGCTCTCCGACATCCGGCTGATCACTCCATACGGCATGACCAGTCTCAACCGGAACGGTTCCCTGCCCTCTTTCTTCACCGCCGACCGGCTGCTGCTTAAAGTTCAGGGCCGGCTGGAGGACGAAGAGATCGATGAAGTCCTTGCCGCGCGGGATGAATGGTTCCGGGAGAGAACAAAACTTTCCGATTCGCTGGACGGTCTGCTGCTGAACCGTCTGCGGAGCCGCTTCTCATTCAACGAGTCGGGGTTCTTCTCAATCCGGATTGAAGCGCCGGACCGTTCGGGACGGCCCTCCCGGCGGCTGTTCTTCACCTACCCGGCTTTCGATATTACGGGTCCTTCGAACGACAGAGTGGAATATTACGACTGGCTGATGCTGTGAGATTTTTCCGACGGGGAAAGTTTCAGCGCAGGCAGCGCCCGCTGAAAAGCGAAACATGACATGAGCGTGACCGCTGTATCGTCCAGCACACCGAAGAACGGAATGCCGTCCGGAATGAAATCCACCGGCAGCAGCACCCACAGGACGCAGAGCGACAGGATCATGACGATTCTCGGAACTACGGCCGCCATGCCCAGCAGATGATCGTAACGGAAGAGCCGGCTTGCCGGAATCAGAAATTCTCCGTCGCCGGAAAAGCTGACTTCCGCCAATCCATACTGAAAGACCATCTTCTGAACGATCTCCCCGCCGATCAGCTGAAGATCATGACTGCCCAGCGCCGACTCGTCCGCATAGGCGGATTTGACCAGCTGCAGCAATCCCTGCCGGGAAATCCGGCCGTTCTCATAAAAAACCGACAGTATGGACAGCATGACCGCGGTCAGTTTCTGATCACAGCGGCCCATACGGGCTATCCGCCGCACCGCATTCTCGAAGAAAAGAATCCGGTCGTAACGACAATATTGAAACGCATATCCGGTGATCAGCACCAAAGTCCCGCCGATCAGCCAGCCGGCCCGGTGCATTTGTCCGTTCAGCGCGGACGCCAGCATCACCACCAGCACGAAAAACAGCATTCCCGCTTTCAGCCGCAGACTCCGGAATGACAGGATGAACAGGACCAGCATGAAACAAAGGGATATCCGCCAGTTGGAAAACAGATCGGTCAGCCAGTCCGGCACCGAGGAGGCAAGATTGAACACTTCCCGGTCGGCCTCCTGCAGGAACTGAAACAGTTTCCTGATGATCGGACGATGCGACGGCACGCTCGGAAACGCGGTCAGCCGCGCCAGCAGCAATGTCAGCGGAGGTATCTGCAGGAACTGCAGCAGCAGATTGCCGCCGTCGGCCCGTCCGAACAGCAGCATTTCCCAGTTCAGCGAGGCGCACACCACAAACGCGAAACAGATGGTCACAATCCCCTGCCGGTAAACGAAAACCCCGTTGTCCTGAAAAAACGGGTCCAGGGCAAAGATCACCAGTGCGGTCAGATAACAGCCCAGCACCAGGAAAAAACGCGGCGTGCTGAACACCGCCACACCGTGGCCGGCGGAAACCGGTTCCGAGAGATAATTCCGGATACCTTTCCCGATGGATAATGGAAACTTCATGGCATTGCCTTTCGGTTCAAGCGCTGATCGCAAATCTCGATTTCCCGTTTCAGAGAATCCTGAGTTTTTTGAAATTCACCGTTCCAATAAATGTGATTGAACAGGGAATCCTCCTCGCAGAGCGTTATGGCGATGAACCGCCGAGCCTGCCAGAAATCCGCGATCGGGGTATTGGGATATTTCTGCGCGATCCCGAGCGCGGTCTCCCGGTCGGACACTCCGGGATCATCCCGGTTGTCGGGCAGCGAAGCTCCTCGTTCCGAACCCAGCAGCAGCCAGCGCGACAGCCGCAGCTGGATTTCGTAGAGATCGAAATTTTCCCGATACTGTTTCAGTTTTGCCGCAGAATATTTGGCCGGATTGGCCAGTCCGCGGAGATTGCGCAATTCTTTCAATGCATGTTCGACTTCATCCAGATGATGTTTCCGCAGCCGGCGGTAGGCGGGATTCTGCCGCAGCTGCCGCCGGACCGATTGATAATCACGCGCACGACGGACCCGGGGGTCCAGTTTGAATGCGAATTGCGCCCAGACAGGATTGTCCGGATCGTTTTCCCGGAGACTCCGGAGCTGTTCGACGATCTCCCGGCTGCCGCCGGAATTGGATTTCAGCTGTTGTACCGCTCCGAAATACAGATACAGCAGTTTTCCGGATTCGCGCTGACTGTCGGAACGGATGATCTCCATCGTGCAGGGCTTCAGGATTTTCACGACTTCATGATAATCACCCCGCCGAAAAGCGGCCTCAGCCCGGTCGTAATCGCCCCGATACGGCGAATTGGAACGCAGTTTCGGGAAAATGTCCGCAATCTCCATATCGCGCTGCTGAACCGGCGCGGCATGCACGGTCCGGGGAAAGAAATACCAGAGCAGAACCCCCGCCGCCAGCAGAAAGAACACCGCCCCGAACCATTGCAGACGGGTCGGTCGGCGTGTCAGTCCTCGCCATCGCGCCATCACGTCCGGTGCGATCTCGGCAGGCAGATTCTGCTGAAGCAGCTGCTCGAATTCCGGGCCCGCGGGATCGATCCGGCGGCTTTCCGGCAAATAGACGGCATCGTCCAGCGTCCGTGGAACCGTCGAATGCTGCGTTGTGTCAGACAGAGGGAATTCCTGTCTGGAAAGCGGATTTTCCTGCCGGTCGGCCATAAGCGCTCAATGTCCTCCATATTCCCGGTGAACCAGCAGAATGAGGGATTTCTCCTTCGGCAGAACGAGAGTGCGTTCGAGGATGCCGAGATGAGCCGTTACGAATTCGGGCGGCAGCATCCGGAGTATCTCCAGGCCGACCCGGCGCACCCGGCTGGAATATTCGGGCGCAATCATATCGGCCGAGGGGGAATACGAGGACAGCACGATTGCCGCCGCAAAAACAGCCTCGTGGTCTTTCGACTTCTGAAGAATCTCCAAATGCGGTGTGATCCGCTTGCGTTCCTCCTCGGCCATCTTGGTCGGAGTGCCGGCGCCATCCGCCTCGATCGGCACGTATTTGATGGTGTCCGGCGTTTCCCCCATGCGCATCATCAGATGCATGATGTCGTTGCCGGCCTGGTATTCCGGGATTCCTTTGAATTTCACGCCCGCGGGCAGATCGAATTCCCGCAGAGCGCCGAGCACCTCGGTGTACTGCCGGATAGTCCGGGGAGCCTTGACCAGCTTCCGCAGCCGGGGCAGAATCGTCTTCATACTCCCGCGGGCCCGGAAGATGCGGATGATCCGGCCGGTATATTCCGCCACCGGCAGCGCGCGGAGATAAAACGATTCCGGCGCCAGATAGGGTTTCTCCACCAGCAGGTTCAGCGCCAGATGCGCCATATCCAGATCGGTCCCCTCGGCCACCTTGATCAGTTCCGCCGCGCCGGCGCTGGAACCGGTCAGTTTGAGCGAGATCAGATGCTGCACCGGCGGGTCTTTTTCCTCTTTCTTCCATTCTTTCATGGCATCCATGATCAAAGGCACGACGTCGGGCCCTTTGTTGCGGAAATATTCCATCGCTATCCGGGAAGTGAACAGTTGGAAATCGACTTCATTCAGCGCGGAAGCCATCACGCGGTTCATATCTTCACCATCGCGCAGACGCATCCTGCGCTGAAAAAATTCCAGCCTCGCCACATCGCTTTTCATATACCAGTGATAGCCATGCCCGCGGCCGAGATAGAGCGTGTACTGCTTCAGATCGTTGCCCGGCATTCTCCAGTCGAGACGGTCGATGAACTCCTTGCCGGGAAATATCCCGATATCCGGCACGAAAACCACGATGATATACCCCTTGCCGTCCTTGGCAAACGAGGATTTGATATTGATATTGATCGACCGTTCCAACACCACTTTCCAGGCCCGCAGACCGGTGTCGCGGGAAAAGGCGCACTGTCCGGACGAATTCAGTTTCCATTCCGGAAAGATTTGCCGTATCTGCCGGACAACCCTCTCATCGGGTCCGCGGACATCGCCCGGCGCGCCGGACAGCGGCAGCCAGGACAAACACAACAGTAAAACGATCAGTCGCAACAGCATGATTTCATTTCCTCCGCTTGGGTTATCTTCTATGATTTTTTATCAGGCCGGCTGATTTTCCCCGTTCTCTTTTTTCCAAGGGGGACGTTCGAACTTCGGACGAGGCTTCGGCACGGTGTCATCGGTCTTGATTCGCCAGCGTTTGCCGCCCAGCAGCGCGTTGATCTCCTCCAGCAGACTCACCGACACCTTGACCTGCAGACTCGCTGACGCTTCCAGAAACACCGTCTCGCCGGTTTTGGTGTGCACGCACAGGATCAGCTTCGTGGAATCGCCTTTGTGTGCTTTCAACAGTTTCAGCAGCGGTTTCACCTTGTCCTGGTCTTCCGCTTCAAACAGATGGATATGCAGCTCCAGCGAAAACTTTTCCATGACCTGGTCCAGGGTCAAAACCGAATTGGCGGCAATGCTTACCGGGGCATTCTCCTCTTCGGCTTTTTTGGTCAGTCCGACAATGAACAGCGGCGTTACCTCCGGCGGGGGTCCGTCGGGGGTACCCAGTTCGCGGTTCCGTTCGTCCAGATGGATCAAATCCTTATACTCCTCGTAGGTCCGGGAATAGGCCAGCACCTCGACCGTGCCGGTCAGGTCCTCGAACTGGATGATGCCGAACATTCTTCCGTCTTTCTTGCTGACCTTGCGCGCAATGCTTTTGATCATTCCGCCGACGCGGACGCCGGCATCTCCGGGCCCTTTGGCGATCTGATCGATGCTTTGCGTGGAAAATGTGCGCAGATAATCCTCATATTTGGCGATCGGGTGGCCGGACACGTAGAACCCGAGCAGGTCTTTTTCGTTGCCGAGAATTTCCGCCTCGGAAAATTCCGGAATGTCCGGCGCGGGCACGTCGCCGAAACCGGATTCGTCGAAACCTTCGATCATGTCGAACAGACTGCCCTGCCCGCTTTCCTTGTCGCGCCGCCGGTTGTTCGCCGAGGAAATGGACGGGTCGATGATCGCCACCAGCTGCGAGCGTTTCAGTCCGAAGGAATCCATCGCTCCGGCGCGGATCAGGTTTTCCACGGCTTTCGAGTTCAGCACGCCGCCGGTCCGTTCCAGCAGGTCACTCAGACTCTTGAAATCACCGCCCTCGGTCCGTGCTTTGATGATGCTTTCCGAGGCGCCTTCCCCGAAACCTTTGATGGCGCCGAGTCCGAAACGGATCGAACCGTTGTCCACCGTGAAGTTGACGTCGCTTCGATTGACGTCCGGCGGCAGGATGTCGATCCCGGAACTCTTGCATTCGTTGATCAGGAAGCGCAGTTTTTCCGCGTTGGAAAGTTCGCTGGTGAGCACGGCGGCCATGAATTCCGGCCGGTAGTTCGCCTTGAGATACGCCGTGCGGTAGGAAAGCAGACCGTAAGCCGCGGAATGCGATTTGTTGAACCCGTAATCGGCGAATTTCTTGATGTTTTCCCAGATGGTTTCGGCGGTCTTTTCCGGAATCTGATTGGTTTTGAAACAGCCTTCGATGAACTTGCCGTGCTGCGCCTCCATGTCCTTGATCTTCTTCTTGCCGATCGCACGCCGCAGAATATCGGCCTGACCCAGCGAGAATCCCGCCAGCACCTGCACCACCTGCATGATCTGCTCCTGATACAGCATGATCCCGTAGGTTTCCTTGAGATACTGTTCCATCAGCGGGTGATCGTATTCCACCGGCAGCGTTCCGAGCTTGCGCCCTACAAACAGCGGGATGAACTGCATCGGACCCGGCCGATAGATCGCCAGCAGAGCGATGATGTGTTTGATGTTCTCCACCCGGAACTGGCGGCAGAGATTCTGCATCCCGCCGGATTCCAATTGGAACACCGCCACGGTGTCGCCCCGGTTCAGCAGATCGTAAGTCGCCTGGTCGTCCAGAGAAATCTGGTCCAGATCGATTTTGATCCCCCTCGATTTGTAAATATTGTCCAGCGCATCCTGAATCAGCGTCAGCGTGCGCAGTCCCAGAAAGTCCATCTTCAGCAGACCGACCGATTCGCACAGCGGCGCGGTGTATTGCGTAATGACCTCGTCGTGCGCCCCGCGGCCCAGCGGCAGCAGATTCGCCAGCGGCTGATTCGAAATGATGACGCCGCAGGCATGAATACCCATCTGCCGGTTCAGCATTTCCAGCGGCCTGGCATACGAGAATATCTCCTGCACCCAGGGTTCGCGGTCCAGCATCGCTTTCAGTTCAGGCGATTCCTTCACCGCTTTGGAAAGCGTCATCTTGGGGTCGTCCGGAACGGTTTTCGTAATCATGTTGCCGTCGGACGGCGGCCGGCTCAACGCGCGCGCCACGTCCTTGAGCACGGCCTTGGCCTTGAGCTGGCCGTAGGTGCCGATCTGGGAAACCGAATCCGCACCATATTTGCCGATCACATAGTCGATCACTTCCTGACGGCGGCGTTCGCAGAAGTCCGTGTCGAAGTCGGGCGGCGACACCCGGTCCGGGTTCAGAAAACGCTCGAACAGCAGGTCATACTTGATCGGGTCGATGTCGGTGATGCCGGAAAGATAGGCCACGAGCGAACCTGCGCCAGAACCGCGGCCCGCGCCGACCGGAATACCGTGTTCCTTCGCCCAGTTGATGAAATCCCACACGCAGAGGAAGTAGCTCGGATATTTGGTCCGCATAATGATGCTCAGTTCGTAATCCAGACGCTTGAGTTTGAGCTCGGCATCGGCTTTTTTATCCTCCGGCGGGTTGAACGGGTCGTAGCCGTATTTCTTCACGTAGCCGCAGACCGAATTTTTCCCGGTTCCGTAAAGACAGATATGCCGCAGGTAGGAACCGGTCTTGCGCAGAATGATCTCACGCTCGGTCTGATAGTTGATCTCGTCTTCGGTCGGTTCCGCACCGGCCTCGGCACCGTCTTTCTCAAGCTGTTTTTTGAGCGTGGACACCGCAGCCTCGCGCGCTTCGTGCCGGATTTTGTCCAAATCGAGCGTGGCCACGTATTCCGCGGGCGGTTCGTATTCGGGATAATGATTCTCGTAACCGATATTGACGTCGCACCGTTCGGCCACGGCTACGGTGTTGGTCAGCGCTTCGGGCACCTCGGAACCAAATATCTCGAACATCTCGTCGCCGTTTTTGAAGTAAAATTCGTCGGTTTCCATCCTCATGCGCCGCTCGTCGGACATGGTGGTGCGGGTCTGGATGCAGAGCATGACCTCGTGCGCCTTGGCGTCTTCACGTCTCAGATAATGCACGTCGTTGGTGGCGATCATCGGCACTCCGGTCTCGCGTGCCAGCGCGATCAGTTCCCGGTTGACCCGTTTCTGATCTTCCAGCCGATGATACATCAGTTCGATGTAGAAATTGTCCTTGCCGAAGATATCCAGATACTCGTAGAGCACCTTTTTGGCAGCCTCGCGCCCCTGATCGAGCGCGGCGACTTCGAGCTCGCCCGCCAGACATGCGCTGGAAGCGATCAGTCCTTCGGAATGCGCCGCCAGAAACGCTTTGTCCGTTCGCGGCTTGTAGTAGAATCCGCGCGTATGCGCATCGGAAATGATGTGGCACAGATTATGGTAGCCGACCTCGTTTTTCGCCAGCAGAATGAGGTGAAACCCCTTGATGTGCGACACCGAACTGTCGCGCTCCTCATTGCTGTGCGGAGCCACATAAGTCTCACAGCCGATAATCGGTTTGAGCCCGGCTTTTTTCATGGAATTGTGAAATTCCAGACAGCCGCCCATCACGCCGTGGTCGGTAATTGCACACGCGGTCATGCCGGCATTCTTGACCGCGGTCACCAAGTCCAGTTTACCCTCGGAATCCTTGAGTTTCGCCCACGAGATCGGGCATGCGCCGTCCAGCAGACTGTAGTCGGTATGCAAATGAAGATGCACAAAATCTCTCGGCATCGGAAGCGTCCTTTCCTGTTATCCGTCATCCAATCTTTTCGCTGATAATGGTAACATATCTGCTTGCCGCGCGTTTTTCAAAAAAGAATCGAAAAAAAAACGCTGAAATCCGATGCTTTTTTCGTAAAAAAACACCGCAAAACTAAAAATTGACGGTCCGAACCTGAATCGAATTGATTTCCGCATGCAGCAGCGCGGTCACCACCGGACATTTCGCCAGAAAAAGGAAGACCGTCGGCACTCGGGTTTCGTTCAGGGTCTCGAAATTGCCCTGCCCCTTGGCAATCACCAGATCAGCCTCGGAAAAGAGTTGCCGGAACGGTTCGCGGGTCTCGGAAAGAATCGTTCCCGGATATCCCTTCGGACCGCTGTCCACCCAGGTCCAGCCGTCGAGACCGCAATCGGGCAAATCGGCCGCGGTGACATCATTGAACACGGGCTGTCCGCGCACGACCAACGTGATTTTATCCCGGTAAGGCTCCATGAACACCCGGTCGAATACCGCCTCGCCGCTGTTGTCCAGAATATACAGAATATGCCGCGCGTTCTCCATCCGGAGCCGGACCCGTTCCACCGCCTCGCGGTCGAGCGGTTTTACCAGCGCCGACTTCACCGCCTCCAGCGCGGATTCAACGTTCAAATCGGAAAAAATGCCGAAATCCAGGATGTTGCCCGCCACGGCCAGACGCAGCCTCGATTCGAATTCGTCCGGATGATATTCCGGCAGCTTCGGCAATTCGCCCAGCAGCCGTTCGGCCAGCTGATTGGAACGTTTCTTTTCGGCTTCATAAAGCTCGGATTTTCCGGTGAGACGCCGCGCGATCTCCAGAATTTTCCCCGCCAGATGCGGCGGCGACAAATTCAGATCGGCATCCGCCAGCAGATGCAGCGATTCGGACATGATTTTCCGTTGAAGCGCGGGATCATCCGTCGACCGTTTCGCCGCATCCACGGCATTCCGCCCCAGACACGGCAGACAATTCAGACAAGCCTTCATGAGATATCAATCTTTCTCAGTATTCTCAGTATTCTCAGTATTCTTTCAGTATTTCCGGGAATTTCGGGTACAAAAAAAATCCGGCGTCGAACTACTTTCCCACACTCAGACGTGCAGTATCATCGTCGCGGGTCCTCTTAACAATCGTGTTCGG